>CEPQ01048749.1_pt1 | contig 128092 bp, 127 predicted proteins | sample 530411 | NCBI WGS metagenome assembly CEPQ01 (sample SAMEA2620039, study PRJEB7988) | marine metagenome | isolation source: saline water (ENVO:00002010), including
AGCGTGGTGCGGACGATATGCCCAGCGGGGCGGCAACAAATGCGGTGACTGGTGGTTCAGGCGGCCCTGAGTTCCGCGAGAAACGCACTGCTCGCCCGGCGCAGCGCCAGCGCCTGTTCCTCCAGCTGCGAGGTGACAAGCCGCATGTCATCGGAGACCGACTTGACCCGTTCGGCATTGTGGCGGACGGCCTGCGCGGTTTCTTCCATCGCGTGCGCATCGCTGGCCACCTGCAGGCTGCTCGAGTGGATGTCGCTGGTCGCCTCGCCCTGATCGGCGATGACCTTGGCAATATGCGCCGCGCCTTCGGTTACCAGGTCGATCTGGTCGGCAATCGAATCGATCGTCATTTCGGTCAGGTCCATGCGTGCGCGGATTCCCTGTACCGTTTCGTCGACGGACTGGATTGCGCCGCGCGTTTGTCCCGAAAGCTGCTTGACCTCGTGCGCGACGACCGAAAAGCCGCGGCCTGCCTCGCCCGCACGGGCAGCCTCGATCGTTGCATTGAGCGCCAGCAAATTGGTCTGCGAGGCGATCTCGTTGATCAGCGTGGTGATTTCCGAAACCTTTTCCGCCTGGGTGGCAAGCGCACTCACAGCCACACTGCCTGACATGCTGGCGCTGCGGGCGGCCGCCGCTGCCTGGTGCTGGGCATCGACGCGCTGCGCAATCGCCTTGGCCGATCGGTTGAGCTGCTCGATGGCAGTGGCGACATGCTGCACCGACAGGCCGACATTGCTCGCTCGCGCAGTGACCTGGGTCGCGCTGCTGTCGGTCTCCTCGCCGATGCTGTGCAGCGCCGCCGCACTCTTGCCCAGTTGCGCCAGCGCGTCGGTCAGCCGATCGACCGTCTGCACGACGGAAAGCTCGAACCCTTCGGCCAGCGCTGCCATTGCCTTGCGCTGCGCAGCCATATGCTGTTCGCGTTGCGCAACCAGCGCCGCCTGGGCACGCTGATCGCGTTCGGCGACCGCCACGGCCTCGCTCTGCCGCAGAGCAAATTCGCGCTCTCGCGCCTTGGCCAGTTCATCCGATTGCACAAGATAGCTGGCGAAGTTGCTGCATAGGGCCGCAGTGTTGCGCCACATGATGATGGCAAAGATCGCCGCGAGCGGAAAGAAGTAGACGGTGATGGCGTATCCGGTCGCCATGATCCCCGTGAACAGACCGCTCATCATGGCGCTCAACCAGAACAGATTGGCAGAGGGCAGGGGCAGGAAGTTGAGTGCGCCGATCGCGGCGATACCTATGCCCAGGGGAACGGCCAGATCGATCAGATGGCTGTTTTGCGAGTGCATCAGGCCGCCAAATGCCAAGGCCCAGCTCAGTCCCGAGACCAGCGCATTGATGCAGAACAGCAGATGCAATCTGGCCAGCCGGTTCTGGTCGGCACTGTCCTGGCCCTCCGCCAACCGCTTCAATACACCGCCCAACGGAACAAGGCTGAACACGCACAGGACGCTCAGGCTCGTGCCCGTCAACGTCAGCATCCGTCCCGGCGTGCCCCAGGCCGCCCAGCTGAGGACCACCGCCACAATGATCGCACTGGGCAGCATGTGCACGCTGCAGGTGCAGATGCGCTGCATATGGTGGACGGCGATAGAGATCGATGCGAGTTCGGGATGCCGATGGCTATCCGTGCCATCGCCCAGGGAGGGTTGCGCACGGAATCCGAGCTGTCCCATGTTTCGGGCCAGTTTCTGCCGAGATCGCAAGCTTGTCATGCGAATCACTTGTCACGTTCGTGGTTAACACGCCGCTAAAATGATTCGCAGGCAAGGCGTCCGTCGATCAAACCCCCGATAATTTACAGCACGTATTTGCTGAGATCGGTATTCTTGGCGATACCGGTCAGCTGCGATCGAACGTAATCGGCATCTATATTGATCGTCTCGCCGCGGTGATCTTCTGCATTAAAGCTGATATCTTCCAGCAACTTCTCCATCACGGTCTGGAGACGGCGAGCGCCGATATTCTCCACCGTCTCGTTCACCGAGGCGGCAATCCGCGCGACCTCGCGCAGCGCGTCCTCGCTGAATTCCAGCTTCAACTCCTCGGTTCCCAGCAGCGCGCTGTATTGCTGCGCCAGATTGGCCTTGGTTTGCGTCAGGATATGAAAGAAATCCTCCTCGCTGAGCGCCTTCAATTCAACGCGGATCGGCAGGCGGCCCTGCAGTTCGGGCAGCATGTCGCTGGGCTTGGCGATGTGGAACGCGCCCGAGGCGATGAACAGCACGTGGTCGGTCTTCATCGGGCCGTATTTGGTGGCGACGGTCGTGCCCTCGATCAGCGGCAGCAGATCGCGCTGCACGCCTTCACGGCTCACCGATCCGCCGCGCACGTCGGACACCGCGATCTTGTCGATTTCGTCGAGAAACACGATGCCGTTCGCCTCTGCGTCGGCGAGCGCGACGCGCGCGACATCATCCTGGTCCATGCGCTTTTCGGACTCTTCCTCGATCAGCTTGTCCCACGCATCGGCGAGCCGCATCTTGCGCGGCTTGGTGCGCTTCTGGCCGAAGGCCTTGCCCATCATGTCGCTGAGGTTGATCATGCCGACCTGGCCGCCCATGCCGGGGATTTCCATCGGCATATTGGGCGTCGCCTCGACCTCGATCTCGACCTCGGTATCGTTCATGTGATTGTCGATGATGCGCTGGCGGAAGCTCTGGCGCGTCGCTTCGCTGGCATTGTCGCCGACCAGCGCATTGAGCAGCCGCTCCATCGCCGCCTCGGACGCTGCCTCGCGCACCTTCTCGCGGCGGCGCTCCTTTTCGAGCCGCACGGCATCCTCGACCAGGTCGCGGGCGATCTGGTCGACGTCGCGGCCGACATAGCCGACCTCGGTGAACTTGGTCGCCTCGATCTTGATGAACGGCGCATCGGCAAGCTTCGCCAGGCGGCGCGAGATCTCCGTCTTGCCGCAGCCGGTAGGGCCGATCATCAGGATGTTCTTCGGCGTCACCTCGTCGCGCAGCTCGGCGGGGAGGCGCTGACGCCGCCAGCGGTTGCGCAGCGCGACGGCAACAGCGCGCTTGGCGTCCTTCTGGCCGATGATATGCGCATCGAGCGCGGCAACGATGTTCTTCGGGGTAAGCGTATCGGTCATTCAGTGTCTTCTCTGGAAGGGAGTATCGCGCTCACAAATTGGGGTGTGGCCGCGCTGGCTTCAAGCGCAGCGCCATCCCGCCATCAGGCTGCGGTGCGATTCGACGATTGCGGCAATGTCCTGCGGCTGAGGCTCGGCAAGATATTCGCCGCGCTCATAGGTGCCACCGAGCAAGATGCCGTCGCCGCGCGGGAACATGTATCCGGCGGGGAAAGCATAGGCATAGCGGATTTCGGGCTGGGGGATCAGCACCGCGAGCTGTCCGCGTACCGGCACGAGTTCGGGGTCACCGAACAGCTTGGCTGCGCCGAGCCCGGTGCAGTTGAACACGAGCTGCTCGGGCAGCGCCGCGACCTCGGACGGCGTGTTGAAACGGCGCAGCTCGACCTTGCCGCCGGCCACCCTAATGTCGCGCAGCAGCCGCTCGAGAAAGCGCCCGGTCTCGACATACATGGTCTCGTAGCGGACGACATTGTCGAGTGCGAAGGGGTGCTCGTCGGGGGTGAGGCGGACCCGCCCGGGAAAGCGCAAATCGGACGGAAGCGGCCCGACGCGGCGCGTCTGATCATAAGTGGGCAGCCAGCGGATACCGTAATCGTCGCCCGCCATGATCTGGAAACGGCGGCGGCTGTAATCGGCGGCGGCATCGGCCTGCGCGCGGAATTCGGGCGTCGCGACATGGTCGTCGAAATAGCCGGTGGGGAAGATCTGGCCGCCTGCGATGTTCGATGTCGTCTGCGGAGGCAGCGCGGCGGTATAGATGGTGACCGGATAGCCGGCCTCCTGCACGAGCCTTGCGGTGGTCAGCCCCATGATCCCCGCACCGATCACCGCGACCGGGCCCGAATGACTCGGCAGACCGAGCGAGGTCGCCAGCCGCGAACTGCCCCAGCTCAGCGAGATGCCGCCGCCGCCATGCCCGTAATTGTGCACCAGCCGCGTATCGCCCAATGCCTCGGCGCGCACCACGAAGCCGGAGGGACGGAACGGACGCAGCCCGGCCACGGTGCGGATCACGCGGTTGGGATCGACCTGAACCCTGGGCAGGCAGGCAGGTGGGGCAGGGAGCGCACGCATCGGGCGCGTCGTCGCGTCTGTCGTGCATCCCCCCAGCAACAATGCGGCACCGCCGCTTGTCACCAACCCCCGCCTGTTCGTCTGCCACAGCATGGCTGCGGACCCTAGGGCATCAGGCGGCGGTGTCGAGCGTCTCGATCGTCAGCTGGTCGTTCGTATAGACGCAGACGTCGCTGGCGATCTTCATCGCCTTGCGCGCGATCGTCTCGGCGTCCTGCTCGTACTCCATCAGCGCGCGGGCAGCAGCGAGCGCGAAATTGCCGCCCGATCCGATCGCGGCGACTCCGTCGACGGGCTCTAGCACGTCCCCGTTGCCGGTGAGGATCAGCGTCACTTCCTTGTCGGCGACGATCATCATCGCCTCGAGGTTGCGTAAGTATTTGTCGGTGCGCCAGTCCTTGGCGAGTTCGACCGCCGCGCGCATCAGCTGGCCCGAATGCCGCTCGAGCTTGGCTTCCAGCCGCTCGAAAAGCGTGAACGCGTCGGCCGTGGCGCCTGCGAACCCGCCGATCACCGATCCGTCGCCGAGGCGGCGCACCTTGCGCGCATTGGGTTTCATCACCGTCTGGCCCATCGATACCTGGCCATCGCCTGCGATCACCGCCTTGCCGTTCTTGCGGATGCCGACGATGGTGGTTCCATGCCATGTCGGCATGCTGCTGCTGTCTCTGCTCATGGCGCGCGATATGGTGGAGCGGGGCAGGGGCTGCAAGCCCTACATGATGCGGCGGACTTCATCGCCATCATAGAGCCGCACGTCCGATCCCAGCCGCTCGACCTGGGCCAGTCCTGCCCCGAAAGCGGCCATGTGCGGCGACTGGAAATGCGCATCGAGCGCAGCCTGATCCACCCAGCGTTCCGAGATGCGGATGATATCGGGATCGTTCATGTCGCGGGCAAAGGCATAATGCAGGCAGCCTTCCTCCTCGCGCGTTGCCTCGACCATCTGCCTGGCGGCCTCGGCAAATTTGTCGATTTCACCCGGTGCGAACTGCAGCCAGCCTTCGATGATGAGCATGTCCTGTCTCCTGCCTGTGCCGATGCTTCGCACGGCTTCCAGACAGGGTTACGAGCCCAGCATCACAAGGGCAAGTCAGCTGCCGGTATAGCCGCGATACCAGTCGACGAAGCGGGGAATGCCGATGTCGATCCCGGTGGACGGCGCATAGCCCAGGTCTGCAGCAATTGCGCTGATATCGGCATAGGTCTGGTACACGTCGCCCGGCTGCATCGGCAGCATGTTGCGGATCGCTTGTCTGCCGCAGGCCGCTTCGATCACGTCGATCATCCGGCCCAGAGGCTCGGGCTGGTTATTGCCGATATTGTACAGCCGGTGCGGCGAGACGCTTCCGCCGGGCTTGACCTCGCCGTCGTCCGCCGGAGGGTGGTCGATCACGGCGAGCACGCCGGCGATGATATCGTCGATATAGGTGAAGTCGCGGCGCATATCGCCATGGTTGTACACGTCGATTGGCTTGCCCTGCAGGATCGCGCTGGTGAACTTCCACAGCGCCATGTCGGGTCGGCCCCAGGGCCCGTAGACGGTGAAGAACCGCAAGCCCGTCATCGGCAGACGATAGAGATGCGCATAGGTCTCGCTCATCAGCTCGTCGGCCTTCTTGGTGGCGGCATAGAGCGAGATCGGATGATCGACGCGTTGGTCGACGCTGAACGGCACGGTATCGCTGTTGCCATAGACCGATGAGGACGAGGCATAGACGAACTGGCGCACGTCACGGTGGCGCGCGATCTCAAGCAGGTTGAGATGGCCGACCAGATTCGACTGCACATAGGCGCGCGGATTGTCGATGCTGTAGCGCACCCCCGCCTGCGCGCCGAGATGCACGATCGTGGACAGCTTGTGCGGTGCGAGCGCGGTCTCGAGCGCCTCATGGTCGGCGAAATCAAGCTCGGCAAAGTCGAAGCGTCCGCTGTCGACCGTTGCGAGGTCGGCAATGCGCGCATGCTTGAGCGCGGGATCGTAATAGGGGTTGAGATTGTCGATGCCGACGACATGCTCGCCGCGCTGCATCAGCGCGCGCGTCAGGGCATGGCCGATAAACCCGGCGGCTCCGGTGACGATGATGGTCATGGAATTTGGTCTGCCCGATCAGCCGGCGAGACGCAAATGGCCGCTGGGACGCTCCGGCGTCGCAGGCTGGTCCGGCCATATGCCGCGCGTGTCGTAGACGATCTTGGCAGCGCGTTCGGCGAGCGGGATCGACTTGAACACGTCATGGTCGACCAGCACGATGAACAGGTCGCAGCTTTCAATCGCATCGTCGACATCGATCAGGCTGGCGCCCAGCCCGTCATAGGCGGGCGGCAGCGCCTGCGCATAGGGTTCGACGATGTGAATCCGTTCGCCGAATTTCTGCGCCAGCGCCAGCGCGACCTTGTTGGCCGGGCTCTCGCGGAAGTCGTCGATATTGGCCTTGAACGCAAGGCCCAGGCACGCGACGCGCGCGTCGGGATTGGCCTCGATCAGCGCGCCCGCCTTGCCGAGCACATGATCGACCTTGCCGTCATTGACCCAGCGGGCGGTGCGGATCAGCGGGGTTTCATCCGGAGCGCCATGGATGATGAACCACGGATCGACCGCGATGCAATGGCCGCCGACGCCGGGGCCGGGCTGCAGGATGTTGACGCGCGGATGGCGGTTGGCGAGGCGGATCACCTCCCACACGTCGAGCCCCATGCGGTCGGCGACGATCGACAGCTCGTTGGCAAAGGCGATGTTGACGTCGCGATAGGCGTTCTCGACCAGCTTGGTCATTTCCGCCGAGCGCGCATCGGTGGTGATGCACTCGCCGCGCACGAAGCGGCGATAGAAGGTCAGCGCCTTGCGCGCACAGCGGGGGGTGATGCCGCCGATCGAGCGGTCATTGTTGGTGAGTTCCTCGAGAATGCGGCCCGGCAGCACGCGCTCGGGGCAATAGGCGATCGCGATATCGGGAATGTCGGTGGTGAGGCCCGGCACCTTGAGGTCGGGACGCAGCTTGGCGATCAGGTCGCGCATTTCCTCGGTGGTGCCGACGGGCGAGGTCGATTCGAGGATGATGCAGTCGCCGGCCTTCAGCACCGCGGCGATGCTGCTCGCGGCCTGGAGCACGTAGCTGATATCGGGTGCGTGCTTGTCGTCGAACGGAGTCGGTACCGCAATGACGAACACGTCCGAAGGCTCGACCTGAAGCGAGGTGCGCAGCATGCCGCGCGCGACCACACCCTGAACCAGCCCGTCGAGATCGACTTCCTCGATATGGATGCGGCCCTCGGCAATCGTGCTGACGACATGCTCGGAGACATCGACGCCTAGCACGCGGCAGCCCGAGCGCGCGATGATCGCTGCTGTGGGCAGGCCGATATAGCCCAGACCCAGAACGCAAACTTCAGGCTTCTTTTCGGACAGCATGCTCAATCCCCGATCGTGGTCGGCCCGGCGGCGTGAGGCGGCGAACCATAGAGCCCCGCTCTAGCCGCGTCCCGGTTAAAAAACCGGTAAGCAGTGGCTCGATCACCCGCAAGAGTGGCAATTTCAGGGCCTAGTTCGCTAGGGCTGCTGCGTGGCCTTATCGCTTTTCCTCGCGAACCCGGCCCCTTCGGCATTGGCCACCGTCGGGCGATCAAACGGTACGACCTTGCTTGACACAACAAAAAAGGGCGGCCCTTGGGAGCCGCCCTTTTCCGTTTAGCTTGCGCCTGATGAAATCAGGGGCTGTTCGGCTCGTCGTCGTCAGCGATGACGATGATGCCGCCGATCACGGCAGCAGCAGCGACGACGCCGATGATGATACCGGTGCTGCCTTCAGCTTCGCTCTCTTCGCTCGACGAAGCGGCCACACGACCGGCTGCCTGAGCGAGGACCGGTGCGCCGACCATGGTGGTCAGAGCGATCGCGGCCACAGTGGCTTTGAACATTTTCATTTTGATATTCCCCATAAGGAGTTTTTGCGTTCAACGGTCAGATGACACAATCAGGCCTATGTTGCAAGTGCGAAATAACCATAGCGTACCATAACGGTGGCGAAAGTTTGCGATAGGTGAAGACAGCCGAATATCCCCAAAATGCCGCTTTTATCGGACGTCCGGGTACATGTCCTTGAGCCGGTGCCGCATACCGAAGGTCCAGGCGAGCCCGATCTTGAGATAGATATAATTGGCTTTCAGCGGTCCCCATGCTGCGATGCGGCGGTCGGATGTGATGACCGGCTTGCGCGTCATTCTCAGCTTGCCGAGTCGCGCAAAGCCGATGCACAGATCGGCCTCCTCCATGATCGTGGCGTCCGCCGGGATTCCCCCGATGCGCAGATAATCGGTGCGGCGGAAGAACATCGCATGGTCGCCGAACAGCAGGCGGACACCGCGCACGAAAAGATGCGGGTGGGTGACGATGGGATAATAGGTCTTCCACCAGTTGTGCGCGGTGGTGAACCAGCGGGTCTTCTCGCCCCGGATGATCGGCAGGAAAGTGGCCAGCGCGATGCGGCGGTCTGCCAGCACCTGGTGAATGTGCGTGATCGCATCGGGCGGCAGCAGACTGTCGGCGTGCAGGATGCAGACGAGATCGCCGCCGGCCTGTTCCACCCCGAAATTGATCTGCGGCCCGCGTCCGCGCGTCGGCGAAAGCTCCGTCCGCCAGCCTGCCGCTCTCGCCAGTGCAACCGTTTCGTCCTCGCTGCCGCCATCTACCAGCAGGATTTCATCAGGCTGTGGATCGAGCGCGGCGACATTGGCGATCGTTGCCGGCAGGGCCTTGGCCTCGTTGAGCGCCGGGATCATCAGCGTCACGCGCATCGGCCAGCCTCCGCGAGATACGGCCAGCGCGCCAAGTCCTCGGGCCGGTCGCAATCTGCGAGCGTTGGCAACAGGGCCACGTCAAGGCCGCGAGCATCGCACCGCCGCAAGGTCTCGCGTAGCACGGCTTCGGTGCTCCACGGCATGTCGATCAGCAGTTCGGGCCGTGCCGTCTGCATTCCGATGAGATAATAGCCGCCGTCCTCTGCGGGGCCGATCACGACATCATGGCTTTCCAGCGCGGCCATGGCGGATGCGACAGTCGCGACATCCAGATCCGGCGTGTCTGCGCCGAAGAAGATGTGCGGATCATCGCGTGCGGCATCGATCAACCGCTCGGAAAGCCCGCCTTCCACCTGTTCGATCAGCAGGACCCCATCGCCCAGCCAATCGCGGAATTGGGTCTCATCAGCGCCAGCAAAGCGAATTTCCACGGGCGCTCCCGCCTGCAACAGGATGTCGACGGTCCGCCCTGCGAGGTGACGATGGACTGCTGCCGCTCCTGACGCGCCCAGAGCAGGAATCAGCCGCGTCTTGGCATAGCCCGGCACCGGATATTTGGCGAACAGCACGAGATCGGGCAGGGCGGTCATCGCGCAAGGCTTAACGCTCCGCGAAAGGGAAACAAGCCTTGCATCGCTATCCTGCCGCCATATGGTGCGCGGCCCGGCCAACCGACCTCGAGGAGCCTCGCGCATGTCCGACACCATCCTGTTCGATTACTGGCGCTCGTCCGCCAGTTACCGCGTCCGCATCGCGCTCAATCTCAAGGGGATCGCCTATCGGGCAGTGCCGACCGACCTGCTGACCCGCCAGCAAAAGGCTCCCGATTATGTCGCGCGCAACCCGCAGGGGCTGGTGCCGATGCTGCAGATCGACGGGCAGGACCTGACCCAGTCGCTGGCGATCATCGATTATCTGGATGCAACCCGCCCCGAGCCGCGCCTGATCCCCGCCGATCCGGTCGCGCGCGCTGCGACACTCGCGCGCGCCATGGTGATCATCGCGGACATCCACCCGGTCAACAACCTGAGGATGCTGCATTATCTCAAGAACGAGATGGGCCAGGACCAGGCGGCGGTCGACACCTGGTACCGCCACTGGATCGCCGAGGGCTTTGCCGCGCTCGAACTTATGGCGCCCGAAAACAGCCTGTTCGGCGGCGATTCCCCCGATCTGACCGATGTGTGTCTGGTGCCGCAGGTCGTCAATGCGCGGCGGTTCGAACTCGACATGACGCCCTATCCGCGCCTGACGCGGATCGATGCCGCGCTGCAGGCGATCCCGGCCTTTGCCGCTGCCCATCCGGAAAAGGTGAAGCCCGCGTGAAGGTTGCCATCCTCCATCTGATATGCGGCGTCGGACTGGCGGCACTCGCATCTGCCCCCGCGCATGCGCAGGATGCCCAGCCGCAGGGCGACACGATCAGCTGGCCTGATGCGCCGATCACGGTGGTCGGGCGCCCTCTCGATGCGCCGATCGGCGACCGCGCCTATAGCGTCACCACCATCTCGCCCGACATGCTGGCGAACGAACCCAGCCAGCGGCTCGAGAACGCGCTGCGGTTGGTGCCGGGGCTGCAGCAGTTCCGCCGGTCGGATGCGCGCAGCGCTAATCCGACGAGCCAGGGGGTGACGCTGCGCGGGCTCGGCGGCAACGCCTCAAGCCGTGTGCTGATGCTGCTCGACGGCGTACCGCAGAGCGATCCGTTCGGCGGCTGGATCAGCTTTCCCGGCTATGACGCCATCAACCTGGGCAGCGTGCGCGTGCGGCGCGGCGGCGGCACCGGTGGCGACGGCCCCGGCGCGCTCGCCGGAACGATCGAGCTCGACAGCTCGGGGATCGCGCCCGACCAGTCGAATCTCTATGGCGATGTTGCCTATGGCAGCCGACAGTCGCTCGAGGCGAGCATCGGCACCAGCCAGGCGCTCGGGCAGGGCGGTCTTACGATCTCCGCCCAATATGCGCGGGGCGATGGATTTACGCCGGTGATCGCGCGGCAGCGCGGACCGGTCGACCGGCCAGCGCCCTTCGAGAAGCTGGGTGTCAATCTGCGCTTCGTCGCGCCGCTCAATGCCAGCACCGAACTGCAGGCAAGTGGACGCGTCTTTACCGACGAGCGCGAGCGCGGCTTTGCCTTCAGCGACAACCGCAACGACGGCGCCGACGCCAGCCTGAGGCTGGTAGGGCGCGGCAGCCTGCCCTGGTCGGCGCTCGCCTATGTGCAGATGCGCCGCTTCGAGAGCAGCTTCGGGGCGGTCAGCGCGGATCGCCGCACCGTCACGCAGAGCCTCGACCAGTACAACACGCCCTCCACCGGGCTGGGTGCGCGCGCCGAAATTCGCCCTTCGCTGGGTAGCGCGGGCGAACTGCGCCTTGGCGCCGAATGGCGGCGCACGACGGGAGAAACGCGCGAGCTGTTCACCTTTGTCGCGGGTGCTCCCACGCGTCTGCGCCGCGCGGGCGGGGCGAGCGAGACGCTGGGCGCCTTTGCCGAGGCGAGCTTTCAGGCTTCGCCCGATCTGCTGCTGACCGGCGGCGGGCGGGTCGACCATTGGCGGCTGAGCGATGGCCGATTACGCGAAACGGTTCTCGCTACCGGCGCGCCGGTGACCATCGCTGCGTTCGATGACCGCAGCGGCTGGGAAGGGACGGGCCGGGTCGGTTTCGCCTGGGACGCGGCGGGGCTGCTCAAGCTGCGCGGGGCGGGCTATCTCGGCTGGCGCTTGCCGACGCTGAACGAACTGTATCGCCCCTTCCGTGTCGGGCCTGATGCGACCGCTGCCAATGCCGCGCTCGCGCCCGAACGGCTGCGCGGCGCAGAATTGGGGCTGGATTACGAAATCTACACCATCCGGCTGGGCGCAACTGTCTTCTGGAACCGGCTGGACAATGCCATAGCCAATGTGACGCTGGCGCGCGGACCCGGCAATTTCCCCGGCGTCGGCTTCGTTTCGGCGGCGGGTGCGTTCAGCCAACGGCAGAATCTCGATGCCGTCGAGGCGAGGGGCGTCGAGATCGAGGCGAGCGGCGATATCGGCGATGTCCGCCTTGCCGCCGCCTATAGTTATGTCGATGCAAAGGTGGAGGCCGCGCCCGGCCAGGCGGCGATCGATGGACGCAGGCCCGCGCAGGTGCCCCGCCACTTTGCCACCGGCTCGGTCGGCTGGTTCCCGCGAGGCGGCGACAGCGGCATCAATCTCACCGCGCGCTATGTCGGATCGCAGTTCGAGGACGATCTTGGCCAGCTTGCGCTCGACGATGCGGTCACGGTCGATGCGCGAGCCGCCATGCGGATCAACCGCAATCTGCTGGTCGAACTGCGCGGCGAGAACCTGTTCGACACGACCGTGCAGGCCGGCATCAGCGGCCCCGGCATTATCGAGCGCGCAACGCCACGCACGATTTGGCTTGGCGTGAAACTGGACATTGAATAGCCTGACATCCGCAACATGACCCGCAGCATCACCCGCCTTGCCGATTTCCTCCCCTATCGCCTGTCGATCACGTCGAATGCGGTGAGCGATCTCATCGCGCGCGAGTATCGCACGCGCTTCGGCCTCAAGATTCCCGAGTGGCGCGTGATGGCGGTGCTGGGCGATGTGGGTGAGGCGACGCAGCGCGAGCTGGTGGCGGCGACGCGGATGGACAAGGTGGCCGTCAACCGCGCTACGAAGACGCTGGGCGAGCGCGCCTTGATCCAGCGTGCGCCGAACATGGCGGACGGGCGGTCGCACCATCTGGCGCTGACGGCGGCGGGGCAGGCGCTCTATGCCGAGATCATGCCGCTCGCACTCCAGATGGAGGCGCAAATCATGACCGTGCTCGATGATGAGGAGCGAGCGCAGCTCTCGGCGCTGATGAACAAGCTGCTGGCGCGCGCGGATGCGCTGACTGATGATTGACCGGCGCCGCCCGGGTCTTGCATTCAAGTTTCAGTTGATACTATGCTGCGCGCAGCATTCTCGCATTCCGGCAACAGAAAAGGCAGCCGCATCCCATGAAGCTTGCATCACTCAAGAGCGGCCGCGATGGCCATCTCGTTGTCGTCTCGAACGATCTCGCCTGGTATGCCGATGCCAGCCATCTGGTGCCCACGCTGCAGGCCGCGCTCGACGACTGGGACCGCATGGCGCCGTATCTCGAGGTGCTGGCGCGCGATCTCGAACATGCCGCGATCCCGCGCGAGCGCTTTCACGAACATGATGCCGCTGCGCCGCTGCCGCGCGCCTATCAATGGGCGGACGGATCGGCCTATGTGAATCATGTCGAGCTGGTGCGCAAGGCGCGCGGGGCCGAGCTGCCAGAGAGCTTCTGGACCGATCCGCTGATGTACCAGGGCGGATCGGACGACCTGATGGGCCCGCGCGATCCGATCCTGCTCAAGGACGAGGCCTGGGGCTGCGATCTGGAGGCCGAGATCGTGGTGGTGACGGGCGATGTGCCCCAGGGCGTGACGCCCGAAGAAGCGCGCGGCTATATCCGCCTCGTCGGGCTGGTGAACGATGTCTCGCTGCGCAACCTGATCCCCGACGAGCTCGCCAAGGGCTTCGGCTTCGTCCAGTCCAAGCCGGCCAGTGCCTTTTCACCGGTGTTCGTGACGCCCGATGCACTTGGCGATTACTGGAAGGACGGCAAGCTGCACCGCAAGCTGCTGGTCGATCTGAATGGCCAGCCCTTTGGCCGCGCGGTGGCATCGGACGACTGCACCTTCGATTTCGGCGTGCTGATCGCGCATCTCGCCAAGACCCGCCGCGTGCGCGCAGGCTCGATCATCGGATCGGGCACCGTTTCCAACCGCGACAGCGATGGCGGCCCCGGTCGCCCGGTGAGCGAGGGCGGCCTGGGTTACAGCTGCATCGCAGAGGTCCGCATGGTCGAAAAGATCACCACCGGCGAGATGAAGACCCCGTTCCTCAAGCACGGCGATACGGTGCGCATCGACGTGCATGACGATAAGGAACACACCATCTTCGGTGCGATCGAGCAGGTGGTACAGGTCGGTTGAGCTATCACCACGTTTCCAGATGCAGGAACAGCCACCAGTCGTCTCGATGCGGCACTGAAAACGGAACGTCGTCCAGTGGCAGCCAGTTTAAATATGGGCGAAGCCTCCGATAAGGCTTTGCGGGATCACGTCGCCGCTATTGCTGCGCTTCGCTCGGCCGCGACGCGTCAACAATGGCACCGACGAGCATTCTGCGCTGCTTCCATCCCGCCCGGTCATGCGGCATCGCGTATAGCGTGCGCAGCAGCGTGATGTCCCAATCCGTTGGGCTGTCATAGAGATGCCCGGGCTCAAACAGGCCAAGAATGGAATTGACCATCGGTTGTGCGCTGGGCTTGGTCTCGGCAAACGCGACCATAGCGGCATAGCCTGCAACCGCGTCGAGCGAATAGCCTTCTGACAGGTTGACGTCGATGACAACCGTCGCCTTGACCAACGCACGAACTGCCAGCGTGCTGATGATGCTGGAGCGGTAGGCCTGAACGGACTGTGTTCCGTTTCCAATCGCGGACTCGCCTCCGACTCCGCTGCTGAAAGTGGTCCCATCCGTCCCCATGGCCGGTGCCAGCAAGCCATCCGAATTGACCGTTTGCATGCCATCGGCATTTTGCGTTCGGACGTTGTACCACCAGCGGATTGGTGCATTGCTCGACAGCAATTGTCTGCGTTCCGCCGACATCAGTTCCGATAGTCGCGTGGGCGATCGTTCTGCGATCTGCTGCACAACGCCCTTTCCGTCTGAGGTGAAGCTGACAACGATATTGGCTGCACAGCTTTTACTCGCGGCACGGATGCCTGTCAGCTTCGCGATATCGTGCATCTGCTGCTCGAAGATCTCGGCATATTCGGGCTTGATCCCTACGACTTTCGGGCAGACTGGGTCGATCCATCGCGCTACGGGATCGGATTTGTTAGCAACACCAGAGCGGCGCACGAAATCGTTTGCCTGCTCGCGTAATTCGGCCTCTGGCAGGCGCCGACCAATGACCTGGATATCCACCCCGCTGGAAGAATTTTCGTTATTTCCGGCCGGCTCAGCTGTGACTGGCGAGGTACACAATAGTGCAGGTCCGATTATCAGGCAATGCTAGTATTTCTCAATGCCCCGCGCATCTGATATCCTTTTCCTAAGCAAAACCTCGGGTCATCTCCGGTTAGGTCATCGATTGGTTTCTTCCAGCACCGCGTTCAACTGGCCTTCGTCGATAATCTGTCCCGCTGCATCGGCGGACCGTACCAGATGGTTGGCGAGCATTTTTTTCTGCTTCCATCCGAATCTGGCGGGGGGGATGGCATATAAGCCTTTCAGGAAGCTGATGTCCCAATCAGTCGCGCTGGCAACGGTCGCATCCGGCCCGAAAAGGCCAAGAATAGAGTTTGGAGGCTGCATGCGGATCGGAGCGATTTCCGCCAAGCCCACCAGGGTCGCATAGGCAGCGACCGCATCCAGCGACATGCCATTCGCCTGATTGACATCGATGACGATCGTAGCGCTTCGCAACACCCGCATGACCGATGTCCGAATGAGGCTCGAATGATAGACGCGAACCATCGGGTATTTGTCGGAGACAACCGAGCCGCCGCCTTCGGATGACCCGTAATCCGCGATGGCGATGCCATCCAGCCCGGTGATCATGCCTTCGCTGGTGGCGAGCTGGGTCGTGTACCACCAGCGGACCGCTGCATCGCCTTCGATCACCATTCTGCGGTCGGGAAGCGGTACTTCGTTGATCTGCTGCGGCTCGCGCTTGATTATTTCCTGCGCCACCCGTTTGCCGTTGGTGGTGAACGCGATCACCACATTGGGCTTGCACCGACCGGTGGCGAGTTCCACCTCCGCAATCGTCGCAATCGCCCGGAATTTATGTTCCACAACTCGCGCATAATCGGGCTTCGCGCCGATGATCTTGAGACATACCGGCTGATGCCACCGCGCAATAGGGCTGTCACCTTTTATAACGCCCGAGCGCCGAACATAGTCAAAGGCTTGTTCGCGGACTTCAGGCTCCGTTTGTCGTCGCCCTATGACTTCGATTTCCGCACCAAAAGCTTCCTGATCGGACGCGACAGGCTGAGCTGCAAGGGGGTGGGCTGCTGCAAAAGCACCAGAAAGCAAAAGCGCAGCCTTAAAGTACTTCAAGAGTCCGTTCATAAGATGGCTCCATATTGAAGTTACTTCAAGTCTACGCTATCTCCCACCCCGTTGCAAATTTTTATTCAATCAGCTTTTGCGAATGACTGTTTTCACCGGATCGGCGAATCCGGCGCGAGGCGCATGTCGAGATAATTGTCGACCGAGTGCATCAGATCGTCGAGCTCGTGCTCGAAGAAATGGTTGGCGCGGCTGATCTCGTCATGGTGGATCGTGATGTGCTTTTGCGTGCGCAGCTTGTCGACCAGCTTCTGCACCGCGCCCGGCGTCACCACGGTATCGGCGGCACCCTGGACGATGATGCCCGAAGCGGGGCAGGGCGCGAGGAAACTGAAATCGTACATGTTCGCGGGCGGCGCGACCGAGATGAAGCCGCGGATCTCGGGGCGACGCATCAGCAGCTGCATGGCGATGAGGGCACCGAAACTGAAGCCGGCGACCCAGGTGGTCTGCGCTTCGGGATGGAAGCTCTGCACCCAGTCGAGCGCGGCGGCGGCATCCGACAGTTCGCCGATGCCATTGTCGAACGTGCCCTGGCTGCGGCCGACACCGCGGAAGTTGAAGCGCAGCGTGGCAAAGCCGCGGCGCACGAAGGTCTTGTACAGCGCCTGGGTAATCCGGTCGTTCATCGTGCCGCCGCCCTGGGGGTGCGGATGCAGGATCATCGCTACGGGTGCGCGCGGACGGGGGGCAGGGCTGAAGCGTCCTTCAAGACGGCCTTCGGGACCGGGAAAGATGACGGCGGGCATGTTTTGCGCTCTTTCGGCTGAAACGACATGAATGTCGGCATGGTGAATATCGGGGCGGCAGAAGCATCAGATAAGGTCGCAGCGGCTGCCGGGAAGGGGCGCTATACGCAATCCGCCTTGCGAAAAGCAACAAAATGCGTGGATTCGCGCCTGACTGCGGTTAGAGGAACGCGATGAACCGTTGTCCTGACCCCGTCTACCTGTTGCAGCCATGAGCGAACCGCGCATCTATCTGGACCATGCCGCCACCACACCGGTGCTGACCGAGGCGCGCGCGGCGATGATTGCGGGGATCGAGCGCTGGGCCAACCCGTCCTCGCCGCACAGCGATGGGCGCTCGGCGCGGGCGGCGCTGGAAGAGGCGCGGCGGCAGATCGCGGGTGCGCTGAACTGGGATGGCGAGGTGATCCTGACCAGCGGTGCGAGCGAGGCGATCGCGCTCGCCATGCTGGCGGGCAAGGCCGATAGCTGGATCGTCAATCCCACCGAGCATGACGCGGTGCAGCGTCTGACGGCGCGCATCCCGGCAGGACGGTCGCTGATGCGGCTCGCGGTCGATCTCGACGGACGGCTGGTGATGGCAAGCCTCGCGCGCGCACTCGAAACCTGCGGCGGACGCCCGATGGTGGTGGTGCAGTCGGTCAATAGCGAAACCGGAGTGATCCAGGACAATGCCGCGATCGCCGCGGTGGCGCGCGAGAACGGTGCGCTCAGCCTGTGCGACGCCTCGCAGAGCGCAGGCAAGCTGCCGCTGCCCGATGCCGACATGATCGTGGTTTCGGCGCACAAGCTGGGCGGACCGCCGGGGATCGGCGCGCTGCTGGTGCGCGATCTCGGGCTGCTCGAACCGCCTGGCGGACAGGAAAAGGGCTATCGCGGCGGGACGGAGAATGTGCCTGCTGCAATGGGCTTTGCCGCCGCGCTTACCCATGCGCGCTACTGGACCGATCGCGCGGCGGACCTGCGTCATCAGCTCGACAGCGCCATTCGCGGCGCGGGCGGCGAGGTGGTCGCGCAAAATGCGCCGCGTCTGCCCAGCATCGGCAGCTATCGGATGCCCGGCATGGCGGCGAATGCGCAGCTGATCCAGTTCGACCTTGCGGGGGTGTCGGTCTCGGCGGGCAGTGCGTGCTCGTCGGGCACGCTCAAGACCAGTGCAGTGCTGACCGCGATGGGCTGGGACGAAAAAGCGGCGGGCGAGGTGGTTCGGGTGAGCTTCGGCCCCTCGACCACGCGCGCGCATGTCTATCGCTTTATCGAATTGTGGCGCGAAATGGCGGCACGGGCGAAGCGTTGATGGCGACTGCTCCGATCTATCTCGACTATCAGGCGACGACGCCGCTCGCGCCCGAAGCTCTGGCCGCGATGCAGCCATGGCTCGGTGGGCCGGACAGCCCCGGCGGCTGGGCCAATCCGCACAGCGCGCACGCCATGGGGCGCAAGGCCTCGGCCGCGGTCGAGGTCGCGCGAAGCCAGATCGATGCGCTGATGCCGCCGGGCGGGCGCGTGATCTTCACCAGCGGGGCGACCGAGGCGCTCAACCTCGCGATCCGTGGGGCGCTGCCTGCACTGGCACCGCGCAAACGGATCGTCACCATCGCGACGGAACATGCCGCCGTTCGTGACACCTGTCTGTGGCTGGAGAAGCAGGGCCATGATGTCGTGCTGCTGCCGGTGGACCGTGAGGGGCTGGTCGACATGGATGCGGCGCGCGCTGCCATCACGCCCGACACTGCGCTCGTCGCCGCGATGCTGGTCAACAATGAGATTGGAGTCATCCAGCCGGTCGAGCTTCTGGCGGACATGGCGCACGACGCGGGAGCTTTGTTTTTATGCGACGCGGTGCAGGGCTTCGGCCGTGTCGGGCTGCCGCACGCTGCGGACATGATCGCGGTCACCGCGCACAAGATCCACGGACCCAAGGGCATCGGCGCGCTCTGGGTCCGCGAGGGCGTGGCGCTTGAACCGCTGATCCATGGCGGCGGGCAGGAACAGGGTTTGCGATCGGGGACGCTCTCACCAGCGCTTTGCGCGGGATTCGGCGCTGCGGCGAAGCTGGCGGCGCAGCGGGCGGATGCGGACGCGGCGCATGTCGCGCGGTTGCGGGATCGCGCGCTCGCACTGTTCCAGGGATGGCAGGTCAATGGATCGCTCAGCAATCGCTATCCCGGCAATCTCAACCTGCGCCGCGAGGCGCTCGACGTCGCGCGGCTGATGTCCGATGTGCGCGGGGTCGCCTTTTCCGCAGGTTCGGCCTGTGCCAGCGGGTCGGGACGGCCGAGCCATGTGCTGACGGCGCTGGGCCTGTCGAGCCCGCAAGTGCGTTCGTCGATCCGGCTCGGCTTCGGGCGCTACACCACCATTGACGAAATCGAACGCGCCGCGCATTTGATCGTCGATGCGGCCAATCGGCAGATGGGGTGATCGATGATCGAAGTGACGTTCATCAGCGCGGACGGCAAGACCCGTCAGATGGTGCAGGCGAGCGAGGGCGACCGCCTGCTTGATGTCGCGCAGGCCAATGGTCAGCCGCTCGAAGGCACGTGCGAGGGCCAGATGGCCTGTTCGACCTGCCATCTGATCATCGATCCGGCGGATTTCGCCAAGCTGCCCGATCCGGTCGAGATGGAAGAGGACATGCTCGATCTGGCGGTTGCCGTGACGCGCACCTCGCGCCTGTCGTGCCAGATATTCCTGCGCGAGGAATGGGGCAGCCTGACCTGCCGCGTCCCGGCCGAAAGCTACGATATGCAGGGCGTCTGACCGCGTTTTCGGCCCGGCTTGCTTTTCTGTCATCAACTCGCCATATGGCGCTCGGGAGTCGGGCGGACGTAGCCGTCGCCAATCTGGTCAGGTCCGGAAGGAAGCAGCCACAACGATTTTCGCCGCGGGTCGTCCGGCTCCTACCATCCCTCAGCGCCGTACCCCTCCCACACCCTCTGTTTTGAACAGGCGGGCGGTTTCGGTTTGATCCACCGGCGGCAGCGGCTAATCAGCATCTATGGACGATTCCCGGCCCAACGATATGGATAATGACGCAGGCGAAATGCCGGGCCTCGGGCTCGATCTGCCGCCGGTCGCCGCGCCCGTACCCGCGACGGGGCAGGCCTATCGTGTGCTCGCGCGCAAATATCGCCCGCAGACCTTTGCCGAGCTGATCGGCCAGGACGCGATGGTGCAGACGCTGGGCAATGCGATCCGGCGCGAGCGGCTGGCCCATGCGTTCCTGATGACCGGGGTGCGCGGGGTCGGCAAGACCTCGACCGCACGGCTGATCGCCAAGGCGCTGAACTGCATCGGCCCGGATGGGAAGGGCGGCCCGACGATTTCGCCCTGCGGCATGTGCGAGCCGTGCATCGCGATTGCCGAGGGCCGCCATATCGACGTGATCGAGATGGACGCCGCGAGTCATACCGGCATCGACGATGTTCGCGAGATTACCGAGGCGGTGCGCTATGCCGCCGTGTCTGCGCGCTACAAGATGTACATCATCGACGAAGCGCACATGCTGTCGAAACAGGCGTGGAACGGCCTGCTCAAGACGCTGGAAGAGCCGCCGCCGCACGTGAAATTCCTGTTCGCGACGACCGAGGTCAACAAGGTGCCGATCACGGTGCTGTCGCGCTGCCAGCGCTTCGACCTGAAACGCATTCCGTCCGAACTGCTCGCCAGTCATTTCGGCGAGATTTGCGTGAAGGAGGCGATCACCGCCGAACCCGACGCGCTGGCGATGATCGCCGATGCGGCAGAAGGATCGGTGCGCGACGGCCTGTCGATTCTCGACCAGGCGATCGCGCATGCGGACCTTGGCGGCGATGCCAGCGAAGGCGCGCCGCAGGTGCGTGCCGAACAGGTCCGCGCGATGCTCGGCCTGTCCGATCGCGGCGCGATGCGGAGGCTGTTCGCGCATCTGATCGCGGGCGATGCCGACGCGATGCTCGCCGATCTCGATGCGCAGCACAGTCTGGGAGTCGATCCGGTCAGCGTGATGCGCGGGCTGCTGGCGATGGTGCATGCGATCACGCTCCAGAAATCGGCGGGCCGGGTCCGCACCGTGCATGGCGAGGAAGATCGCGCGGCGCTCGCCGACTGGGCGGCCAAGCTCGGCCATGCAAGCCTGCACCGGCTGTGGCAGCTGCTGCTCAAGGGGCATGACGAGATCGAGAGCGCGCCTGTCCCACGTGAGGCGTGCGAGATGGCGCTGCTGCGCGCGCTCTATGCCGCGACCATGCCCGATCCGGGCACGCTCGCCCGCAAGCTGGCGGATGCGCCTTCAGCGGCTGGTGGTAACACCACTGCTCCCACCGAGGCTGCGACGCCGCCGCCGCCACCGCCTGCCGAGGATAGCCCGCCCTGGAATGCGGCTCCCGACGAGCCGGTAGCGCCGCCGCCCGCAACGCCGCGCACCATGGCCGATCTGGTCGACATGCTCGACAATGCCAACAAATGGCTGATCGCCGCGCAGGTCAAGGCGGACATGCGGCTGATCGAGCTGGGCGAGGACAGGCTGATCTATCAGTCCGCCACTGGCCGCGACGATTATGTGCCGTTGCTGCGCGAGGCGCTCGCCTCGATCACCGGGCGCCGCTGGGAGGTCGAACGCGGCGAGGGCGAGGCGCAGCCGACCCTGGCTGAGCTCGAGCAGCAGGCCGAAGCGGCGATGCGCGACGAAATTCTGAACCATCCGCTGGTAAAGGCCACGCAAGCGGCCTTTCCCGATGCGGAAATAGACTGGACTGCGGCGGAAATCTCCCCACATGGAGATGAAACCCTGCCAACACGGAGTGCCAAGGCATGAAAAGCATGGAAGAGATGATGGCGGCTGCGCAGGAAGCGGCGCAGACCGTGCAGCGCCAGATGAACGAGGCGCAGGCCAAGCTGGAATCGATCGAGGTCGAAGGTGCAGCGGGCGGCGGCCTGGTCAAGGTCCGGGCGACCGCCAAGGGGCGCATTCTCGGCGTGTCGATCGATGACAGCCTGATGGTGCCGGCGGACAAGCAGATGCTCGAGGACCTCATAGCCGCCGCGTTCAACGATGCGCGCACCAAGGCGGATCGCGCGAGCGAGGAAGAGATGGGCAAGATGGCGCAGGGCCTGCCGCTGCCGGCCGGTTTCAAGCTGCCGTTCTGAATGCGTTAACCTGGGTGGATGCAGGATCGCTTGTCGTGGATAGACCCGGCAACCATATAAGCCGGTAAGATGCCACCGGACGGCCGGTGACCAACCCCAGATGGATTGAACCGAATTGACCATGTCCCAGACCTATCCCCTGCTGCCCTTGCGCGACATCGTGGTGTTTCCGCAGATGATCGTGCCGCTGTTCGTCGGCCGCGACAAATCGGTCGCTGCGCTCGAGCGTGCGATGGAGCAGGACAAGGAAATCTTCCTCGTCGCGCAGCTTGACCCGGCGCGTGACGATCCCGATCGAGATGATCTTTACGATATCGGCGTGGTCGCGACCGTGCTGCAGCTGCTCAAGCTGCCCGACGGCACCGTGCGCGTGCTGGTCGAAGGCGGCGAGCGGGCACGGCTCAACCGGCTCGAAACGAGCGGCGATCATGTGCTCGCCGAGGTCGAGACCATCCCGGCACGCGCCGTCAGCGGCACCGATGTCAATGCGCTGATGCGCTCGGTGGTCGAGCAGTTCGAGAATTATGCCAAGCTCAACAAGAAGCTTCCGGCGGAAACCGCGGTGCAACTCGCCGAGATCGACGATGCCTCGAAGCTCGCCGATGCGGTGGCCGCGAACATCTCGGTCAAGGTCGCCGACAAGCAGAGCCTGCTGACCGAGGACGATCCGGTCAAGCGGCTGGAAATGGTGTTCGGCTTCATGGAAGGCGAGCTCGGCGTGCTGCAGGTCGAAAAGAAGATCCGTGGCCGCGTCAAGCGCCAGATGGAAAAGACCCAGCGCGAATATTATCTCAACGAACAGCTCAAGGCGATCCAGTCCGAGCTGGGCAATGGCGATGGCGACGACGGCAACGGCGTCAACGAGTTCGCCGAGAAGATCGAGAAGCTGAAACTCTCGCCCGAGGCCAAGGCCAAAGCGACCGCCGAGCTCAAGAAGCTGCGCGGCATGGCGCCGATGTCGGCCGAAGCAACGGTGGTGCGCAATTATCTCGACGTGCTGCTCGGCCTGCCCTGGGGCAAGAAGTCCAAGCTCAAGAAGGACATTGCCGAGGCGCAGACGATCCTCGACGATGACCATTTCGGGCTCGAGAAGGTCAAGGACCGGATCATCGAATATCTCGCTGTCCAGGCGCGCACCAACAAGCTCAAGGGCCCGATCCTGTGCCTGGTGGGCCCCCCGGGCGTCGGCAAGACCTCGCTCGGCCGCTCGATCGCCAAGGCGACGGGGCGCGAGTTTGTGCGCCAGTCGCTGGGCGGCGTGCGCGACGAGGCCGAAATCCGCGGTCACCGGCGCACCTATATCGGCTCGTTGCCGGGCAAGATCGTCAACAACCTGAAAAAGGCCGGGACCAGCAACCCGCTGTTCCTGCTCGACGAGATCGACAAGCTGGGCCAGGATTTCCGGGGTGATCCCGCATCGGCGCTGCTCGAGGTGCTTGATCCGGAACAGAACACCAAGTTCCAGGACCATTATCTGGAGATCGACATCGATCTTTCGGACATCATGTTCGTGACGACTGCGAACAGCCTCAACCTGCCGCAGCCGCTGCTCGACCGCATGGAGATCATCCGGCTCGAGGGCTATACCGAGGACGAGAAGGTCGAGATCGCCAAGCGCCACCTCATCGCCAAGCAGGTGGAATCGCATGGTCTCAAGGACGGCGAGTTCGAGCTGACCGAAGAGGGCCTGCGCGACCTGATCCGCTATTACACGCGCGAGGCAGGTGTGCGTACGCTCGAGCGCGAGATTGCGCGTCTGGCGCGCAAGTCGCTGCGCCGCATCCTCGAGGGCAAGGACAAGGCCGTGGTCATCACGCCCGAGAACCTGTCCGACTTTGCTGGCGTGCGGAAATATCGCCACGGTATCGGCGAGGCGGAGAACGAGATTGGCGCGGTGACGGGCCTGGCCTGGACCGAGGTGGGCGGCGAACTGCTGACCATCGAGGCGGTGACCGTGCCCGGCAAGGGGCAGATCAAGACCACCGGCAAGCTCGGCGAAGTGATGCAGGAATCGGTGCAGGCGGCGTTCTCGTTCGTCAAGGCACGGGCTCCAGCGTATGGCATCAAGCCCAGCATCTTCGCGCGCAAGGACATCCATATCCATCTGCCCGAAGGCGCGGTGCCGAAGGACGGTCCTTCGGCAGGTATCGGCATGGTCACCTCGATCATCTCGACGCTCACCGGCAATGCGGTGCGCCGCGATGTCGCGATGACCGGCGAGGTCACGCTGCGCGGTCGCGTGCTGCCGATCGGGGGCCTCAAGGAAAAGCTGCTGGCGGCGCTGCGGGGCGGCATCACCACGGTGCTGATCCCGCAGGAGAACGAGAAGGACCTGGCCGAGATCCCCGAAAACGCCAAGCAGGGGCTGAAGATCTTGCCCGTAAGCCATGTCGACGAGGTGTTGCGCGTGGCGCTGGTCGATCCGCTGGTGCCGATCGACTGGACCGAAGCGGACGAGCTTGCGGCACAGCCACCGGTGGCCGCAACGGACATCGCAGAAGCAGCAGTGAAACACTAATTTACATGGTGCATTGCAGCATCTGAAAGAGAAGCGCGCAGACCGGGTCGCATTACGGTAACATTGCGACAAAACGCCCGGAAATGCGCGCTTTTCCCTTTGACACTCTCGTCAAATCGGTTCTTACTCAGCCCCCTCAAAGCCGCGATTCAGCAATATTCAACAAAAATCAGGGGGTTCCCACGGCATGAACAAGAACGATCTCATTTCGGCAGTTTCCGAACAGGCTGGTATCACCAAGGCCGACGCCAGCAAGGCGGTGGAAGCGGTGTTCGATTCGATCAGCGGCGCGCTTGCAAAGGGCAGCGAAGTCCGTCTCGTCGGTTTCGGCACCTTCTCGGTGAGCAAGCGCAAGGCATCGACCGGGCGCAATCCGCGCACCGGCGAAAAGATGGAAATCAAGGCATCGACCCAGCCCAAGTTCAAGGCCGGCAAGGGCCTGAAGGACGCGGTCAACTGATCGTATTTGCCCTGCCATCGGGCGGGGCCATTCAGACGCTTTGAGCGGGCAGGGGTCGCAAGCTAACCCTCCCCGGTTGAAATGCTAGAGACATGGGAAGGCGGCGCGAAGAGTGCCGCCTTTCTTTTGCGCCGATTCAGCTGCCGGCCTTGCGGATGGCAGCAGTCACCCGGTCTGCCCGGCGGGTCGCCTCGCGCTCGATTGCGCGCCAGTCGGCGATATAGGCGGCGGCAAAGCCATCCACGCCTATGCGCTTATATTGCTCGACATGGGCCAGTTCGTGCGCCCACATCCAGACATTCTGGGTCAACCGCGCGCTGGAAAAAACGACCTGCCGGTTCAGCGCGATCGCGCCCTCGTCCATGAACTGTTCGGTCACGATCGCGCCCAGATCGATGCGGCCGGTACCGATCGTCCAGCGCGTCGCAGAAAGCGTCTCGGGCTTGAAATGCGGTGCGAGCAGCTTTTGCATGTCGGCAGGAATGGGCTTGGCACCAGCACGGGCAGCCTGGCTCTCGCCATGCCGGATCGCGCGCGCGAGCACGGGGGCGGTCAGTCTCGCCGATCGTCGTGCAAGCTGCTCGGACCCGCGCCGCGCCTCTCCTGCGATGGCGCCTGCAGAGCGCCCGCCCAAGGCCTCGATGACGCGGTTCAGCTCTGCTGGCGGGCGAAGCAGTTTCTCGTCGGGACGCTCGATGCATCCCGGCAGAGCGCAGGCTGCCAGCGCCGCCAGCATTCCCATCACGTGTCGCGGTCCTATCATCCGCGAACCGCTACGCGACCGCCTACTGACCGGCAAGCCCGATCAGCGCCTCCGGACCCTTCGACAGACGGCTGTTGACCACCCATTTCAGTGTCGCGTTCGCCCCCGCCATAGTCGGGCCGTCCTCGGTATTGTTGGTGAGAATGCGCCCATCGGTCGTGATGGTGAACGTCCCTTCGGGCTTGGGCTGGCCAGGCTTGCCCTTGGCATCGCCCGCGCCCGCCATCGCGCCCAGCGCTGCCATCTCGCCGCCGCCCGCTTCGCCCGAATAGGCGGGGGCAGAGACCTTCACGCTGCCGTCCTTGCGGGCGATGATCGTGACGAAGGGCATGATCGCGTTGCCGCCATCGACCAGCGGGAAGGCAAAGCCATGCGCGCTGTTGCCGGTGATCGAATATTCGACATCGATGATACGGTTGCCGCGATAGCTGACCTTGTTCCAGCCCCGCTGCTTCTTCAACTGCTCGACCAGATCGGCAATGCTCTCGTCACTGCCAAGGCCACCCATCTCGCCGCCCATGGCATTGCCGACCATGCCGGTCTCAGCCTTGCTTTCGGCCTGCACCGCGTCGAAATCCTTGCGTTGCTGCGCCAGTTCGGCCTCGGTGCATTCGCGCTCGTCGCCCGTGTCGTCGCTATAGCAGGGGCTCGCCGAGAACTCGGCGGGCGGCGGCGACATGTCGGTCACCACGATTTCGCCGACATAGGTGAAGGTGAAGCTGCCATCGCGCTTGAGGTCCAGCGTCGAACTGAACTTGCCTGGCGATAACAGGCAGCCGGTCAGCAGCAGCGGGGCTGCCAGCGCGGCAACAATTCGCATGAATGTCATGTCTTGGTCCTTTGTACAGGTGCGACCCGTAGGAACCAGTGTGGTGGGTCCGGTCTCAGGCCGGGTTGAGCGATATCAGCGCCTCGGGCGCGCGATCGCGCCGGGCATTGACCTTCCATTCGAGCACGCGCATCGCGCCGGCGACGCTGGGGCCGTCCTCGGTATTGTTGGTGAGGATATCGCCATCGGTGCGGATGGTGAACATGCCGTCGGGCTTGGGCAGGCCCGCAAAGATCTTCGCCTCCTCGCTGTTGCTCGACGATCCCACCGCCTGCAGGATCGACATCAGGCCGCCCATGTTTCCGCCCATGAAGCTGCTTTGCCCCCCTGCGGCAAAGGCAGGCGCGTCGATGCGCACGGCATTGTTCGTGCGCGCGGTGGCGACAATGAACGGGGTGATGCCCTGCACCTTCTCGATCGTCGGAAAGCTGTAATCCTGGTCGATCCTCCCTGAGATCGCATAATCGACGGTGAACAGCCCGTCGCCCTTGTGCACGACCTCGCGCCAGCCCTTCTGCTTCTTGATCCGGGTGATGAACTCGTCGATCGCATCGGGCGAGGTGGGGTCGATGCCACCGAGCATCGCCTTGAAGATTTCGATATTCTTGGCGTCCTCGGCCTTCTTGGCGGCGCGCTGCTCTTCCCAGGCTTCCTTCTGGCTCTCGATCTCGGCGGGCGTGCATTCGCGTTCGAGTGCTTCCTCGGCCCAGCCTTCGCCTTCCTGCTCGTCCTGGGCATAGGCGGTCTTGAGCACCGCCGCGTCAACCTCTGCCGGTTCGCCATAACAGGGGCTGGGGGTGAACTCGCCACCCTTGTCGTCGAGCGCCGCGCCCATCGCGACCAGTTGCGACAGGCCTAGCAGGTGGATGTCGCCCTTGTAGGTGAAGCTGAAGCCGCCGCCGCGCATCACGGTCATGTCGGCAGTGAACTTGCCCGGCGAAAGCAGGCACCCAGTGAGCATCCAGGCGGCTGCGGCGGCCACCAATATCCGCAGTCCCATCCGCCCCCCGGCACGCATCAGCCTTCCCCCCGGTCCATGCGAATCGCGTAGAGCGAGATGGCGGCCGCGTTCGAGACGTTGAGGCTCTCCATCGCACTGCTGATCGGCAGGCGCGCGAGCGTGTCGCAATGGCCGGCGACATTGTGGCGCAGGCCTTCACCCTCGGCTCCCAGCACCAATGCGACCGGGCCGGTGCCCAGCACCTCGGCCAGCGTGTCCTCCGCCTCTCCGGCAAGGCCGATGCGCCAGTATCCGGCATCGGCCATTTCCTCGAGCGCGCGCGACAGGTTCACGACTCGCACCCAGGGCACGATTTCCAGCGCGCCCGAGGCGGCCTTGGCGATGGTGCCCGATTCGGGCGGAGCGTGCCGGTCCTGCGTGATGATCGCGGCGGCATCGAACGCGGCAGCCGAGCGGAAGATCGCGCCGACATTGTGCGGATCGGTGACCTGATCGAGCACCACCAGCGGACGCAGCGGATCGCCCGACAGCACATCGCCGAGCAGCATGTCGTCGAGCGGCTCGACCTCGATGACGATTCCCTGGTGCGGCGCATCGCGCGCGACCAGCCGGGCAAGGTCGGCGACATCGGCAAATTCGACCGACACGCCCGTGGGCAGATCGAATTGCGCCAGTGCCTCGCGCGTGCCGCGAATCCAGCGAATCTGCCGTTCGGGATTGTTGAACGCCGCCTCGCAGGCGTGCGTCCCCCAGAATCGCGGCAGCTTGCCGCCCTCGAGTCCCGCCTTGCGGTTGCGGTTGCGTGCGCCGCGTTTTGCCATGTTGGTGTGTATCTTTCTTGGGCGAACGGGTCGCCGAGGTGGTAAGATCAAGCTTTTCGTCCTGTCGGCATTGACAGGCAAGCGCGAATTGTTCAAGGGACCGCCTCTCGGCAGAGACGGCCCTCTTCGGAACGGCCAAACGCACTGGGAAATGTGTGGACAGGTGGCCGAGTGGTTAATGGCAGCAGACTGTAAATCTGCCCGCGAGAGCGTACGCTGGTTCGAATCCAGCCCTGTCCACCACCTCCCTCTTTAACGTCGAGCAGGGGCCAAGTGCCCTTGGCAATCCGGGCGCGATTGGGCACAACCGGCGCATGATCGAAATTGCCCGCATTCCCGCCCTGTCCGACAATTATATCTGGCTGGTGCATGAGCCGGTGAGCGGCGAGACCGTCGTCATCGATCCCGCCGAGGCCGAGCCGGTGCTCGCTGAAGCCAAGGCGCGCGGCTGGACGATCACGCAGATCTGGAACACGCACTGGCACCCTGATCATGTCGGCGGCAATGCCGCAATCAAGGCGGCGACTGGCTGCGCAATCACCAGCCCCGAGGCCGAGCGCGATCGAATAGCGACCTTTGACGTGACGGTGAAGGGCGGCGATGTCGTGCATCTGGGTCCGCTGAAGGCTGACGTGATCGATGTGCCTGCGCACACCGCAGGGCATATCGCCTATCATCTGTCCGAAGAGCAGACGATCTTCGTCGGCGATACGCTGTTCGCGATGGGCTGCGGCCGGCTGTTCGAGGGCACGGCCGAGCAGATGTTCGACAATATGACGCGGCTCTCGGCGCTGCCCGGCGAGACGCAGGTCTATTGCGCGCACGAATATACCGAATCGAACGGACGCTATGCGCTGGTCGCCGAGCCCGATAACCAGGCGTTGGCCGAGCGGATGGAGCAGGTCTTCGCAATGCGCGCGCGGGGCGAGCCGACCGTGCCGACCACGATCGCGCTCGAACGCGCGACCAATCCCTTCATGCGCGCCCGCTCCGCCGAAGAACTCGCCGAGCGCCGCGCCGCCAAGGACAATTTCCGGGGCTGACACCACCGGGGCCAAAAAGCGAGAGGATCTGCCATGACCGATGCCTTTATCTGCGATGCCGTTCGCACACCGATCGGACGTTATGGCGGCGGGCTGGCAAGCGTCAGGCCTGACGATCTGGCCGCCATCGTGCTGCGCGCGCTTCTGGGCCGCAATCCGGGTCTCGATGCTGCGGCGATCGATGACGTGCTGTTGGGTTGTGCCAACCAGGCGGGCGAGGACAATCGCAACGTCGCGCGCATGGCCGCGCTGCTGGCGGGCCTGCCGGAAACGGTCGGCGGTGCGACGATCAACCGGCTGTGCGGATCGGGGCTCGATGCCGTGGGCAGCGCCGCGCGCGCGATCCGCGCGGGCGAGGCCGATCTGATGATCGCAGGCGGGGTCGAGAGCATGACCCGCGCACCGTTCGTGATGCCCAAGGCCGGGACTGCTTTCGCGCGCGACAATGCGGTCTATGACACCACCATCGGCTGGCGCTTCGTCAATCCGCTGATGAAGGCGGTGCACGGCGTCGATTCGATGCCCGAGACGGCGGAGAATGTCGCCGAGGATTTCGGCATCGCCCGCGCCGATCAGGATGCGTTCGCGCTGCGCAGCCAGCAGCGCGCCGCCGCCGCGCAGGAATCGGGTCGTCTGGCGGCGGAGATCGTTCCCGTCAGCATCCCGCAGCGCAAGGGCGAGCCACTGATTGTCGACACCGACGAGCATCCGCGCATGACCTCGATCGAGGCGCTTTCGGCCTTGAAGCCGATCGTGCGCCCCGGCGGTACGGTGACGGCGGGCAATGCCAGCGGCGTCAACGATGGCGCGGCGGCGCTGATCGTCGCATCGGAAGCGGCAGCGGCGCGCAACGGCCTGACCCCGCGTGCGCGGATCATCGGCACGGCAGTGGCGGGCGTGCCGCCGCGGATCATGGGCATTGGCCCGGCACCTGCGGTGCAGAAGCTGCTTGGGCGCACCGGGGTTAAGCTCGCCGAAGTCGATGTCATCGAACTCAACGAGGCCTTTGCGGCCCAGGGCTTGGCCGTGCTGCGCCAGCTCGGCCTGCCCGACGATGCGGCGCATGTGAACCCCAATGGCGGTGCGATTGCGCTCGGCCATCCGCTCGGCATGTCGGGCGCGCGTCTGGCGCTGACTGCGACCGAGGAACTGCAGCGCACCGGCGGACGCTATGCCATCGCGACCATGTGCATCGGCGTGGGGCAGGGGATCGCGATGCTGATCGAGCGGGTGTAGCTCAAGGCGTCGCGCCCCACCGTCGTTCCCGCGAACGCGGGAATCCCGCTTCTTCCGGACGCCGGATCAAGAAAGCGGGACCCCCGCGTTCGCGGGAGTGACGGGTCAGTGTCGTGCGATTACTCGCCCGCCACCTTGGGCACCGGCTGGAAATCGCGCACGAAGCGCTCGAGCAGGCGCACGCCATAGCCGGTCGAGCCTGCCGGTTTGAGGTCGTTCGCGCCGCCCCATGCCATGCCGGCAATGTCGATATGCGCCCAGGGCGTTTCGGGCTTTACGAACGCGCCGATGAAATGCGCGCCCGCGCCGGCTCCGGCGCCACCCGCACCCGAATTCTTGATATCGGCGATGGTCGATTTGGTGTCCTCGGCATAGCTGGGGTGCAGCGGCATGCGCCACAGCGCGTCGCCGCTCGCATCGCCCGCCTTCATCAGCTGATCGGCGAGAGGATCGTGGCGGCTGAACAGGCCTGCATAATCGTCGCCCAATGCGGTCATGATCGCGCCGGTCAATGTCGCCATGTCGACGATCGCCGCGGGATTGAGCTTCGCATCGGCATAGGCGACCGCGTCGGCGAGGACGAGCCGTCCTTCGGCATCGGTCGAGATGATCTCGATCGTCTTGCCGTTCATCGCCTGCAGCACATCGGCGGGGCGCGCAGCGTTGCCGTCGGGCATGTTTTCCGACAGCGCCGCGATCGCGACGACATCGACCGGCGCGCGCGACTTGGCCAGCGCCAGCGCTGCGCCGACAACGCTCGCCGCGCCCGACATGTCGAACTTCATGTCGCCCATACCGCTACCATTCTTGAGCGAGATCCCGCCGCTGTCGAAGGTGATGCCCTTGCCTGCGAGCACAACGGGGCCGGTGGAGGGCGCGCCGCGACCAGTATAGCGCACGATCAGCATGCGCGGCGGCCGCGCCGAACCCCGGCCCGAGCCGAGGATCGAGCCCATGCCGAGCTTTTCCATCGCAGGTACGTCGAGCGCCTCGATCGTGACCCCGGGGACGCCCGCAAAGGCGGCGCGGGTGCGCTCCACAAAGCTTTCGGGATAGATGACGTTCGCCGGCTCGTTCGAAAGGTCGCGCGCAAACGCCATCGACTCGATCAGCGGCTTGCCGCGCCCTTCATAGGCTGCGCGTGCCGCCTCGCCGTTCTCGGTGACGATCGTCGTTGCAGCCATCGCAGCGGCCTCGCGCGCCTTGGCCTGATAGAGGTCCGAGCGATATTCGCCGATGCCCATGCCGGTGGCGAGCTCTGCCACCGCCTCGGCAGGCAGGCCGCTGGCGAGCACGGTCAGCGGACCCTTGTCCTTCATCAGCGCGCGCCCGGCCGCGACGCCGAGCTTCTGGACGGCTGCCGCGCCCATGTCCGATCCGGTGCCGACAACATGGATACGATCCCATCTGCCGATACCGCGTAGGCTGAGCGTGCCGGACGTGTAGTCGAACTCGGCTGAGGCCAGCGCGCGGGCGATCGCTGTGCGCTCGGCTTCGGACAGGGCGCTGGCGCGGCTCGCGAGATCGGCTTCGCTGGCGAGCGGCAGCACCAGCGTTCCCGAAGCTGCGGGCAGGGTGCCGCTGAAGCTGACGGGGCGGAATTGCGCCTTTGCAGCCTTGAGCGTCAGCGAGGGCTTCACCGCCTCCTGCGCATGTGTAGCTAGGGGCAATGCCATGGTCAGTACGGCGAAGCTGCTGGCGACCAGCAGGTGACGGATACGCATCAGGAACCCCCTTTTTGTCTTCGTAACATTGGCAACCATATCAGCAGCTTGGGCTGCTGGCGGCAAGCAAAGATGCGCGTTGACAGCCGATGGCATTGTCTTGTCTGTCCCTCAACCCCATGTGCTGACCCATGTTCAGCACCCCCGTCATCGCCGCAATCGCCTGGGCCGTCATTCTGGGCGGCGCGGGCGGGCTGCTGACCGAGATCGGAGCCTGGTACAAGAACCTCAGGAAACCGAGCTGGCAACCGCCCGACTGGCTGTTCGGCCCGGCCTGGACGGTCATTCTGGGCCTCGCCGCCTGGGCGGCGGTGCTCGCCTGGAACGGCACGCAGACGCAAGGCGACCGGATGATCGTCATCGCGCTCTATGTCGCGAATTTCGTGTTTCACCTGCTCTGGTCGCCCCTGTTCTTCAAGTTCAAGCGGCCCGACTGGGCTCTGGTCGAGGTTGTCTTCCTCTGGGCGTCGGTATTCGCGATGTGCGTGTGGCTCAGGCCCTATTCGGTACTCGCGAGCTGGCTGATCGTGCCCTATCTTGTGTGGGTCAGCTTTGCGGCGATGCTCAACGCCAAGATCGTGCAGCTCAATCGCCCGTTCGGCCGCGCCTGAACTTTATCGGGTCGGGCGCGCCAAATCGCTTGGTGACCCGATAATATGTGTTAACTTTGCTTGACACTATTCAGGGGACCGGTGTGAGCGACCAGAAGACGCAGATTGTCGTGGTGGGCGGAGGCGCTGGCGGGCTCGAGCTGGTGCGCAGGCTCGGCAGCAAATATGGCCGCGAGAAGCACGACATCATTCTGGTCGACCGCAACCTGACCCATATCTGGAAGCCGCTGCTGCACGAGGTCGCGGCAGGCTCGCTTGATGCCAATCTCGACGAGGTCGGCTATGGCGGTCATGCCGTGCGCTGGGGCTATCGCTTCTTCAACGGCGCGCTCGAGAGCATCGACCGCACCACGCGGCATATCACCACCGCGCCGCTGCTCGATGACCAGGGCAAGGAAGTGATCGGGCGGCACCGGATCCGTTACGATTATCTGGTGCTCGCCTTTGGCGGCGTGTCGAACGATTTCGGTGTACCGGGCGTGCGCGAACATGCCCAGTTTCTCGAACATCGCGGCCAGGCGGACAGTTTCCGCCAGAAGCTGCTCAATGCGTGCCTGCGCGCCAATCACGAGCATAACACCGGCAATCCCGAGGCGCGGGTGCGGATCTGCATCATCGGCGGCGGTGCGACTGGGGTCGAGCTGTCTGCGGAACTGTACAACGCGGCCAAGTCGCTGCGCTATTACGGCCTCGAGGTGTTCGACGAGAGCAAGCTCGAGGTCACGCTGCTCGAGGCGGGGCTGCGCATCCTGCCGCAGATCGATGCCGAGCTGGCAGGCACCGCGCGGCACGAACTCGAGCAGCTCGGTGTCAGCGTGCGCGAGAACACCCAGGTCGTGCAGGTGAACGCGCATTCGGTCGAAACGAAAAGGGGCGAGCAGATTGCCGCCGATCTGATCGTCTGGGCCGCCGGCGTGAAGGGCGCGGACGGCGTGACCGAGATGAGCGATCTGGAGCTCAATCGGCTCAGCCAGTTCGTGGTCAGGCCGACGCTGCAGACGACGCTGGACGACCATATCTTCGCGCTCGGCGATTGCGCGTCATGTCTGCTGCCGGGCCAGGAACGCCCGATCCCCCCGCGCGCGCAGTCCGCGCACCAGATGGCGAGCCATGTGTTCGACAATCTCTGCCGGATGCAGGCAGGCAAGCCGCTCAAGGATTTCGTCTACAAGGACCATGGCTCGCTGGTTTCGCTGAGCCGCTTTTCCACCGTGGGCAGCCTGATGGGCAATCTGGTCGGCGGGCGCATGGCGGTGGAAGGCCGACTGGCGCGCTGGGCGTACCAATCGCTCTACCGCATGCACCTGATCGCGATCCACGGCTGGTGGCGCGGCATATCGCTGATCGTCATCGGCCATGTGAACCAGATCGTGCGGCCCAAGCTGAAGCTGCACTGACCAGCGCGGCGACGCCTTCAGCCGCTGCGCTGGTCGACCAGCCTGCCGCCCTTGAACAGCGCGAGACAGCGGCCCTGCACCGGCAGCTTGTCGAACGGCGTGTTGCCCGCAGCCGCCGCCATCTTGCCCGAATCGACCTGCCAGGGCCGATCGGGATCGATCAGCACGATATCCGCCTCGTGCCCGGTGCGCAGCGCCCCCGCCTGGACGCCGAGCAGCTTGGCCGGGTTGGCGGCGATCAGGTCGAACAGTCGTCCGGTCGAGATCAGGCCATCGCGCACCAGCCCCAGCGACAGCGGCAGCAGCGTTTCCGCCCCCGCCATGCCGGGCGCGGCATCGGCAAAGGGCAGGCGCTTGTCCTCGGGCCCGCGCGGGTCGTGGCCCGACGCGATGACATCAATCGTGCCGTCCTTGACCGCTTCGAGCGCGGCCTGGCGATCATCCTCGCTGCGCAGCGGCGGCGAGAGTCGCGCGAAGGTGCGGAACCCGCCGAGCGCCACATCGGAGAGGAACAGGTGCGCTGGCGTGATTCCGGCGGTGACGCTCAGCCCCTCGGCCTTGGCCGCGCGGATCAGCGCCAGCCCGCCGCGCGTCGTCACCTGGCGGAAATGGACGCGGGCGCCCGTCATCCGCACCAGCGCCAAGTCGCGCGCGATGGCGATGCTCTCGGCCTCGGCGGGCGCTTGCGGCAGACCGAGCCGGGTTGCCATCTCACCTGAAGTGGCCACCGCCGTGCCCGACAGGCCATGGTCCTGGCTGTGCATGATCAGCGGCAGACCCAGCATCGCGCAATATTGCATCAGCCGGTGCATCACCCCGGTATCGACGATCCAGCGCCGACCGGTGGCGACCGCGCGCGCGCCTGCTTCCTGCATCAGCGCGATCTCGGCCATCTCGGCACCCGCCAGATCGCGCGTCGCAGCGGCGAGCGGGTGAACCCAGAAATCCGGCTTGCCCGAATAGGCGGCAAAGCGCACCCGGGCCGGATGATCGAGCGGCGGGTTCTGATCGGGCATCAGCGCCGCGCGGCTGATCCCGCCGAAATGAAAGGCGGGCAGGTCGATCGCGAACACGCCGAGGTCGACCAGGCCCGGCGCGATCAGCGCGCCTTTGGCATCGTGGATGCGGTCGTCCGCGACCGGCGTGATGCTGCCGATCTCGGCGATGCGGTCGCCCAGCACGCGAATGCCGCCCGGTACGGGTTCTGCTTCGTCGGGCAGCACCAGGCGCCCATTGACGATGCTCAGCGGAGCCAGCGGCGTCTTGCTCATGCCCAGCCCTCCATGCCGCGGCGTCTGCGGGTCAGCACGTCGAGGCACGCCATGCGCATCGCGACCCCCATCTCGACCTGATCGGTGATGGCGGAGCGCTGGACATTGTCCGCGATATGGCTGTCGATTTCGATCCCGCGATTCATCGGCCCGGGGTGCATCACCAGCGCGTCGGGCTTGGCCAGCGCCAGCTTTGCATCGGTAAGACCGTAAAGGTGGCGGAATTCGCGCGGCGAGGGGATGAACTGGCCCTGCATCCGCTCGTTCTGCAGCCGCAGCATCATCACGACATCGGCCCCGTCGAGCGCCTCGGCAAAGCTGCGGCATGGGGTGCCGCCCATCGATTCGACCGCAGGCGGCATCAGCGCCGGGGGGCCCGCGACGCGTACATCCGCGCCCAGCGTGGAAAGGCAGATCATGTTCGAACGCGCCACCCGGCTGTGCAATATGTCGCCGCAGATCGCGACCCGCAGCCCGGCGATCTGCCCCTTGCGGCGGCGGATCGTCAGCGCATCGAGCAGCGCCTGGGTCGGGTGTTCGTGTGTGCCGTCGCCTGCGTTCAATACCGGGCAACCCACCTTGTCGGCGATCAACTGCACCGCGCCCGAGCTGCCGTGACGGATGACGATGGCATCGGCACGCATCGAATTGAGCGTCACTGCGGTGTCGATCAGCGTCTCGCCCTTTTTGACGCTCGATTGCGCGGCGTGCATGTTGACCACGTCCGCGCCCAGGCGCTTGCCCGCGATCTCGAACGACAGCAGCGTGCGCGTCGAATTCTCGAAGAACGCGTTGATCAGCGTCAGGCCCGCCAGCCGGTCGTCATGCTTGCTCGCCTGACGGTTCAGATCCACCCATTGCTCCGCCTCGTCGAGCAGGAACTCGATCTCCCAGGGCTGCAAACCAGCGATGCCCAGCAGATGCCGGTGGGGAAAGGCCATGCTGCCGGGCGGGTAATCGCTGGCAGGGCGGCGGGCGGAGGGCGTGTTCGGCGATGTCATTAAAGGCGAGCGTCTAGGACCGAATCGGCTTTGGCTCAAGCCCGCGTTTTCTGCTGTGGACAGGGGAGCTGACTGTCGCAATGATGCGCTGACAAGAATGTAAGCGAGGGGATTCTGGATGGAACTGGTAACCGAAGGCCTGCGCTTTCCTGAAGGGCCGGTGGCGATGCCAGATGGTAGCGTCGTATTGGTCGAGATCGAGCGCGGCTGCGTCACGCGCGTCGCGCCTGATGGCACGCAGCATGTCGTGGCGCAGCTGGGTGGGGGCCCGAATGGCGCGGCGATCGGTCCCGATGGCAAGCTCTATGTCTGCAACAATGGCGGCTTCCATTATGTCGAGCGCGCAGGCCTGCTGATCCCGCATGGCCAGCCCGACGATTATTCCGGCGGAAGGATCGAGCGCGTGGACCTCGAGACCGGCGCCGTCGAGACGCTCTACAAGTCGGGCGATTTCGGCTGCACGCTGCGCGGGCCCAATGACATCGTGTTCGATGATGCCGGCGGCTTCTGGTTCACCGATCACGGCAAGACCCGGCGGCGCGAGCGCGACGTGACCGGCGTGTTCTATGCACGCGCCGATGGCTCGCTGCTCAAGGAAGTCATCTTCCCGATGGAAAATCCCAACGGGATCGGGCTCTCGCCTGACGGCAAGACGCTCTATGTCGCGGAGACCTATACCTGCAAGCTCTGGGCCTATGACATTGCTGCGCCCGGCGAGATCGCGTTCAGCCAGGGGTTGCTCGGGCCGGGCGGCACCTTTCTCTATAGCCCGTCGGGATACACGTTCTTCGATTCGCTGGCGGTCGATGGCGCGGGCAATGTGTGCGTCGCCACCATCGGCCAGAGCGGGATTTCGGTGGTGTCTCCGGATGGCGAGCTGGTCGAGTTCGTCGCGACCGACGATCCGTTCACGACCAATATCTGCTTCGGCGGGCCGGACTTGAAAACCGCGTACATCACGCTCTCGGGCACCGGCAGGCTGGTCAAGATGGACTGGCCACGCGGCGGGGCGAAGCTGAATTATCTGAATGCTTGATCGTCATTCCCGCGAAGGCGGGGATCCCGCTTTGCGGTCGTGCACGATGGGACAAGCGGGACCCCCGCCTTCGCGGGGGTGACGAAGACTGGAATTTTTGGATTGAGGGACAACCATATGACCGACCAACGCTGGGCGATCGATATCGACCGTGACACTATCGCTGACGCTCGCATCGTCGAGGAGGCGCAGGCCGACCTGCCCGAAGGCGCGATCGAGGTGAAGCTCGACCTCTACGCGATGACCGCGAACAACGTGACCTATGCAGTGTTCGGCAAGCCGCTCGGCCTGTTCGGCAACGATCAGGGCTATTGGGATTTCTTCGCTGAGCGCGACGCGCCGGGCCGGCTGCCCGTCTGGGGCTTTGCCACGGTGAGCCGCAGCAACCATCCCGACGTGCCGGTGGGGACGCGCTATTACGGCTATTATCCGATGGCGAGCCACGCCGTGCTGCAGCCGGACCGGGTCAGCGCGAACGGCTTTACCGACATGACCCCGCGGCGCAGCACCTTGCCGATCATCTACAACCAGTATCAGAGGCTCGATGCGCTGGGGGACTATCGCGCGCAGGATCACGACTACTGGCCGGTCTTCCGCCCGCTGTTCCTCACCGGCTGGCTGATTGCCGATCAGCTCGAGGACGAAGGCGATTATGCTGCGCAGCAAATCCTGGTGGCGAGCGCGTCGAGCAAGACCGCGATTGGCCTGGCCCACGCGCTGAAGCAGCGCAGCGGTGGGCCGCAGATCGTGGGGCTCACCAGCGCGGGCAACGTCGCCTATGTCGAGCAGCTCGGCCTCTATGACCGGGTCGTCGCGTATGACGGTATTGCTGCGATGGACGCCAGCGTGCCGAGCGCAATGGTCGACATGGCGGGCAACCCCAAGGTCGCGGCAAGCGTCCACAACCATTTCGGCGATGCGCTGAAAGCTTCGATCGTTGTCGGCAAGTCGCATTGGGATGCCAATGATGACGCTGGGGCCATCGCAGGCCCGCCGCGTCAGATGTTCTTTGCCCCGGGCCGCAGCGAAAAGCGCATCTCCGAATGGGGCCCTGACGGGTTCCGCCAGAAGCTCGAAGCGGCCTGGCTCGGTTTTGCCGATCTTGCGCCCAAGCTGCTGTCGATTGACAAGCGCCAGGGGGCCGAGGCTGCACTCGCCGCCTATGCCGAGGCGGTTGCGGGCAAGGCCGATGCCAAGACGGGGCTGGTCATCGTTCCATGAGCTTCGAAGCCGTCATTTTCGATTTCGGCGGGGTGATTACTTCGTCGCCGTTCGAGGCGTTCAACCGGCTCGAGGCCGAACGCGGGTTGCCGCGCGATTGCGTGCGGCGGATCAACGCGACCAACCCCGACGACAATGCCTGGGCACGGTTCGAGCGGGCGGAGATCGATGCGAGCGCGTTCGATAGCGCCTTTGCCGAAGAGGCGGCGGCGCTGGGACTCGCGATCCGGGGCAGCGACGTCATCGCCTGCCTGGCAGGCGATGTGCGCCCCCGCATGGTCGCGGCGCTCGATGCGCTCAAGGCGGAAGGGCTGACCATCGGCTGCATCACCAACAATGTCCGCGCGGGCAAGGGATCGGCGATGGTGTTCGACGATGCGCGCGCCGCCGAGATCGCGGCGATCATGGCGCGGTTCGACCATGTCATCGAAAGCAGCAAGGCAGGCGTACGCAAGCCCGATCCGCGCATCTATGCGATGATGTGCGAGGCGATCGGCATCGCCCCGGCGGCGTGCATCTATCTCGACGATCTGGGGGTGAACTGCAAACCCGCAGCGGCACTGGGCATGGCCGCGATCAAGGTGAGCGGCGAAGACCAGGCGCTCGCCGATCTGCGCGCGCTGCTCGGCCGCGCGGAAGGCTGGCCTGGCTGATGCGGCTCTGGGGGGCACTATTGCTGGCTGCGGCGGCGACCCCGGCTTCGGCCGATCAGGGGACGGTCGTGGTCGTCGGCGGTGCTTTGGCGGACGACAATGCGGATGTTTATGACGCTCTGGTCAAGGCGATGCCCGCAGGCTCGCCGACGGTCGCGATAATTCCAGCTGCTTCTGGCATTATCGGGCGATCGGTGCCCCGGGCGATCAAGGCGTTTGCTGCGCATGGTATCGATCCCGCCCGGATTGCTACCGTCCGGGTTGCGATAGCGGATGATCCCGATACGCCCGAGACCGATGAATCCGCCTGGGCCGATGGTGCGCGCGATGCGTCAGAAGTTGCCAAACTGGCCGATGCGGGGCTGATATGGATGCTGGGTGGCGATCAGATGCGGATCATGGCCGCGTTGGTGAACGATGACGGCAGCGACACACCTATGCTCGCGGCGATGCGCAAGCGGCTCGAAGCGGGCGCGGTGATCGGAGGGACCAGCGCGGGCGCAGCGGTGATGGGCGAGCATATGATCGCCTGCGGCAGCCCCGAGGTGGCGCTGACCGCACCCGTCTCGCGCGATTTCAAAGATTGCGACAGTAGGGCCGAGGACGCCCGCGACGTGCCGCTGGTGCTGGGCCGCGGCTTGGGATTCCTTCCCGGCATCGTGTTCGACCAGCATTTCAGTCAGCGCGCACGGCTGACGCGGCTCATTCGCGCAGTGGCCTGTATCGAAGCGGACGCGGTGACCGGGATCGGGATTGATGAGGACACAGCCTTTGTCTTCGACATCGGGCACGAGACCGGCATTCCGGTGGGGCGCGGCACCATCACTGTCGTTGATCCATCAGAGGGGCACCGGTCCTGCGACAATGCGGTGATGGAAAATGTCCGCTTCGCGCGTTTCCCGGCGATGAAGGAATAGCCGCGTGGACAATTTCACCCACAGCCTTGCCGGATGGGCGCTGGGCCAAGCAGGGCTCAAGCGGCTCACGGGGCTCGCGGTGCCGACGCTGATCATCGGGGCCAATTTGCCCGATATCGATGCGGTGCTGAGCGTGCTCGGCACCCAGTCGCTGGCGCTGCGACGCGGCGTGACGCATGGGCCGATTGCGCTGCTGCTGCTGCCTATCTTGCTCACGGTGGCAATGGTCTGGTTCGACCGCTGGCAGGTGCGGCGGCGCAAGCGCCCGCAGAGTCGCCTGCCGGTGCGACCAGGCTCGCTACTGCTGCTCGCCTATATTGGCACGCTGTCGCATCCGGCGCTCGATTATCTCAACAATTACGGCATCCGCCTGCTTGAGCCCTTCGCGCCGCGCTGGTTTTTTGGCGATACCTTGTTCATTGTCGATGCCGTGCTGTGGACGATCCTGCCGCTCGGCATCTGGCTGTCGCGCAAATGGGAGGCTGCGGGGCGGCCGGGCTGGGAACGGCCCGCGCAGGCGGTGCTGGTTCTGGCCTTGCTCTACATCACGGGCAACTATGCACTCTCGAGCCATGCCGAGGCGCAGGTGGCGCAGAGGCTGGAGACCGAACGCGGCATCAGCCCCGATCTGGTGATCGCCAATGCGGTGCCCGTGCTGTTCTGGCAGCGCGCGATGCTGTGGCGCGGCGATGCGATGATCGGGCGCGGGGCCTATGACGCTCTGGGTACCCCAGCACTGACGCTGCAGCCGGGCAGCGCGGCGACCAACATGGCCAGTCCCTGGGTCGCGCGCGCCGCCGCACAAAATGCTGATGCGCGGGCCTTTTTGTTCTGGGCGCGGATGCCATATGCACGGCTGACCGACATATCGGGGGGCAAAAGGGTGGTTCTGCGCGACGCGCGCTTCGACAGTTCACCGATTGCCGACCGATTCACGGTCACAGTCGATGTGAAGGACAATCCATGACCCGCCCCGTGATCGTCTGGCTGCGCCGAGACCTGCGCCTTGCCGACCAGCCCGCTTTCGCCGCCGCCGCCAAGGCCGGGCCCGTGATCCCGATCTATGTGCTCGATGACGAGACGCCGAAACACCGCAAGATGGGCGGCGCATCGCGCTGGTGGCTGCACCACAGCCTTGCGTCGCTGGCGGCCGATCTCGAGAAAATCGGCTCGCGGCTGATCCTGAAGCGCGGTGTCGCGGCCGATGTGCTGGCAAAGCTGGCGAAAGAGACCGATGCCGCCGCGATCCGCTGCCTGCGCCATTACGAGCCCTGGTGGCGCAATGCCGAGCGCGCACTCAAGGACAAGCTGCCTGAGGGCTGCACGCTCGAATGCCATCACGGCAATTACCTGATGCCGCCCGGATCGGTCACGACGGGCAGCGGCCAGCCCTACAAGATCTACACGCCCTTCTGGCGCGCGCTGGCGCAGCACATGCCGCCGCCCGCGCCGGTGCCGGCTCCGAAGAGGCTCGATGCGCCGGAAAACTGGCCCGAGAGCGACACGCTTGGCGACTGGGCGCTGCTGCCGACCAAGCCTGACTGGGCCAAGGGTTTTGCGGAGGAATGGACGCCGGGCGAGGCGGGCGCAGCGGAGCGGCTCGAGCAGTTTCTGGACCGCGCCCGGCACTATGATGAGCAGCGCAACCTGCCTTCGGTCGAAGGCACCTCGCGCCTGTCGCCGCATCTGCATTTCGGCGAGATTTCGCCTGCGACTATCTGGCATGCGACGATGGAGGCAGGCGGCTCGGTCGAGACCTTCCTCAAGGAACTGGTCTGGCGCGATTATGCGCAGAACGTGATCCTGCAATATCCCGATTATGCCAAGGCCAATGCCCGCGACGGTTTCGACAAGTTCCCCTGGCGCGACCCGGCGGACAAGGACGTAGCGGCAGATATCCGTGCCTGGCAGCAGGGCCGCACCGGCTATCCGCTGGTCGATGCCGGGATGCGCCAGCTCTGGGCGACCGGCTGGATGCACAACCGCGTCCGCATGGTCACCGCCTCGTTCCTGATCAAGCATCTGCTGGTCGACTGGCGCGAGGGCGAAAAGTGGTTCTGGGACACGCTGGTCGATTCCGATTACGGCTCCAACGCCACCAACTGGCAATGGACCTCGGGCACCGGTGTCGATTCGAACATGTTCGTGCGGATCATGGCGCCACTCACCCAGTCGGAGAAGTTCGATGCGGCCGGCTATATTCGGCAATGGGTGCCTGAACTGGCCGGTCTGTCGGACAAGGCGATCCACGATCCCGAGGCGGCGGGCAAATATGTGAAGGGCTATCCCAGGAAGCTGATCGGGCATAAGGAAGCCAGGGAACGGGCGCTGGCCGCCCATGCAAAGATAAAATCGTGAGAGGAGAGAAGGTTATGCGGGTCTGGACGAGTTTTGCAGCAGCCTGTGCGCTGGCCATCGGCGCGGGTGGCGTCGCGATTGCAAAAGATGAGGCGGCACCGGCGGTCAAGTCGATCACCCAGATGAGCCCGGCTGAACTCGAAAAGGTCCGCACCGCCGGCGCGCAGATCCTTTTCTGGTCCGATGCGCAGCGCGCAGCGAACTTCCGCGCCATGGAGGCGCAGTTCCCCGGCACTACGGCGCAGCACGGCACCCCGCGTGCGTTGCCCAAGGGTGAACCGCTCGCCATTACCGATGCCGAGGTCGAAGCCTTCATGGCCGCGCAGAATGTCGCGGGCCTGATGGTGATCCAGGACGGCAAGGTGCGGCTCGAGAAATACGGGCTGGGGATGAAGCCCGAGGACCGCTGGACCAGCTTCTCGGTCGCCAAGTCGTTCACCTCGACGCTGGTCGGGGCGGCGGTGAAGGATGGTTTCATCGCCTCGATCGACGATCCGGTGACCAAATATGTGCCTGAACTCAAGGGCAGCGGCTATGACGGCGTTACGGTCAAGCAGATCCTGACCATGACCTCGGGCGTCAAGTGGAACGAGGATTATACCGACCCGAACAGCGACGTTGTGAAGATGCTCTCCGTGCCCGTGGGCCCTGGAGAGGACCCCAATACCGCTTACCTCAAGACTTTGCCGCGCGAGGCCGAGCCCGGAACCAAATGGGTTTACAAGACGGGTGAAACCAACCTCATTGGCGTGATCGTCCAGCGTGCGACGGGCAAGACGCTGACCGAATATGCGCAGGAGAAGATCGTCAAGCCGGCGGGCTTCGAGGGCGACCTGTTCTGGATGGTCGATTCCGCCGGGCAGAATGTCGGCGGCTGCTGCCTCTCGATCCGGCTGGCCGATTATGCCCGCATGGGACTGTTCGCGCTCGAAGGCGGCAAAGGCCAGGTGCCCGATGGCTGGTTTGCCGAGGCGGGCAAGGAACAGGCGCCGATCGGCCTGCCGGGCTTCGGCTATGGCTATCAGTGGTGGACCTATCCGGGCGGCGCCTGGGGCGGGCAGGGCATTTTCGGCCAAGCGATCCTGATCGTTCCGCAGAAGAACCTGGTCGTTGCGGTGGTGAGCAACTGGCCCAAGGCGAGCGGCGGCGATCTGCGCGTACCGCAACTGCAATTCTTCCAGAAGCTCGCCATGGCGGCGAATTGAGGACCGCTTGATGACCGATGACAGCCGCCTCCATGCCGAACTCCAGTCTGCGGGCATCGCCTTCGACCAGGTCGAGCATGAGGCGGTGTTCACCGTGCTCGAAAGCAGTGCGATCGAGCGCGCCATCCCCGGAGCGCACACCAAGAACCTGTTCCTCAAGGACACCAGCGGCCAGTTTTATCTGGTCACCGTGCTCGCGGAAAAGCAGGTAGATCTGGGCGCGCTCCGGCATCTGGTGGGGGCAGGGCGGTTCAGCTTCGGCTCGGGCGACGAGATGGTCGAACTGCTCGGCATCACGCCCGGATCGGTGACGCCGCTCGCCGCGTTCAACGACAAGGCGGGCAAGGTACAGCTGGTGCTCGACGAGGTGCTGGCGGCGCAGCCGCGCGTCAATGTCCATCCGCTGCGCAATACCGCGACGCTCGGGCTGTCGGGCCTCGATCTGGTGCGGCTGCTGGTGCGCTGGCGGCATGCACCGCTGATCGTTCCGGTGCCGAACAAGGCACCGGCGGCCGAGCCGTCACAAAATTGATGGTGGGCGCGGACGCATGCATGCGATAACGCTATCGGAATGACCCAGGTCGCAGCCCGCCCGCTGATCGACGGCTTTGCCCGCCGCATCAGCTATGTCCGCCTGTCGGTAACCGACCGGTGCGATCTGCGCTGCGCCTATTGCATGCCCGAACGCATGCAGTTTCTGCCCAAGGCGGAGGTGCTCAGCCTCGAGGAACTGCACCGGCTATCGCTTGCTTTCATCGAGCGCGGCGTGTGCAAGATCCGGCTGACCGGGGGCGAGCCGCTGGTGCGGCGCGACGTGATGACGCTGGTGCAACGGCTGGGACGCGAGATCGGCCACGGTCTCGACGAGCTGACGCTGACCACCAACGGCACCCAGCTTGCCGAACATGCCGCCGCTTTGGCCGATGCAGGGGTGCGGCGGATCAACGTGTCGCTCGACACGCTCGACCGCGCGCTGTTCGCGCGTCTCACGCGGCGCGATGCGTTGGACAAGGTGCTTGCCGGTATCGACGCCGCGGACCGGGCGGGGCTGAAGATAAAGATCAACGCGGTCGCGCTCAAGGGGCTCAACGAGCACGAGCTTCCTGCGCTGATCGGCTGGGCGCATGGCAAAGGCCATGACGTGACGCTGATCGAGGTGATGCCGCTGGGCGAGGTCGAGGAAGACCGGTTCGACCATTATCTGCCCTTGCCGCAGGTGCGCGACACACTCGAGCAGCGGTGGACGCTGACGCCCAGCGACCACAGGACCGGCGGCCCGGCGCGTTATTTCGACATTGCCGAAACCGGCGGGCGGCTCGGCCTGATCACGCCGCTGACCAACAATTTTTGTGCCGGATGCAACCGGGTGCGGGTCACCGCAACCGGTCAGATCTACATGTGCCTCGGCCAGAACGACCGCGTCGATCTGCGTGCGGCGATGCGCGGGCCGGACAGCGATGCGGCGCTCGACGCGGCGCTCACGCGCGCGATCCGTGCCAAGCCCGAGCGGCATGATTTCCATATCGATGCCCCAGGCGCCGCACCCGCGCTTGCCCGGCACATGTCGACCACCGGCGGCTGAGCGCACCATGGCGAAACTGCTGTTTTTCGGGCGGCTGGGTGATCTGGCGGGAGGGATTGAGCGGTCAATCACGCTGTCCGAGCCGCACAGCGTGGCCGCGCTGATCGGCGTGCTGGAGGCGGGCGACAGGCTGCTCGGCAGCGCGCTGCTGGAAGACCGGCTGCGCTATGCGCTGAACGGCACGATCGTCGATCGCGATGCGATGGTCGCGGATGGCGACGAGCTCGCCTTTCTGCCGCCGGTCAGCGGAGGTTGAGATGCTCAGGCGCGTCACGATCGCCGCTGCACCATTCGATCCCGAGACGGACATCGCCGCGTTCCGCAAGGCGTTGAACCATTCCGGCGCGATCGTCACCTTTACCGGGCAGGTGCGCGCCTCGAGCGGCGATGGCAGCGTGACGACGCTCAGCCTGCAGCATTATCCGGGCATGACCGAGCGCGGCATCGACGCGATGCTCGATCAGGTTGCCGAGCGGTGGCCGCTCGAGGCGGTGCTGGTAATTCACCGGGTTGGCGACATGCAACCGCACGACCCGATCGTACTCGTCGCGACGGCAAGCGCACATCGGCGCGCCGCATTCGAGGCGGCGGATTTTCTGATGGATTATCTGAAGAGCCGCGCGCTGTTCTGGAAGAGCGAGACAGGCGCAAACGGCAAGGTCTGGATCGAGCCGCGCGACGAGGACTATGCCGATGCCGCGCGCTGGGATCGGGAAGCGTCGGGCGGGCGCTGATCGTACAGCAGTCCCGCCCGAGCTTTGATCAGTTGACCGCAGCAGGAACCTGAAGGTTCGGCACCTTGCCGTCAGCCGCCTGCTGCGCAAACAGGTCGCGCATGTTCTGCAGCGAGAACAGGTGCGCATAGATCAGCGGCAGCGCGCCGTTCTGGTTCATCTTGCGCAGTTCGTCACCGCGCAGCTCGCGCAGCTTTTCCTCGTTCACCATCTGGAAGCCCTGATAGACGAAAGGCTGGGCCAGCGTCGGGTGCTCGATCTTCAGCTCGCCGTCCATCAGCAGGTCGTGCTTCTTGAGCTCTTCCATGAAAAAGGCGGTGCCCTGAACCGCGCGCTCGAAATCCTCACAGAACTGCAGGATGTTCTTGGTGGTCTGGCTCGGCTGATCGCCGTCGAAAAGGGCTTCGCCTTCCTCGAACTCGCCCAGCGCCTCGCAGGTCGGGTCGAAGCACAGCGAGAGTTCCTGCGAATCCGGACGCAGGCGTGCGAGCATGAACGGATAGCGACGGACATAGGCCGGCACATAGGCGGGCCGGCGATACTTGCCGTCGTCATCGAGGAACACGTTGACGCCCTCGTTCATGCCCATCAGCGCCAGCGGAACCGGGTCCGGACCTGCCGAGAAGATGATCGGATAATGGCGCTGCGCCTGGCTGAATTCCTCGGCCGTCAGCGGGATCGCGTGCTGGTTCTTCAGGAAATGCGCGCCTTCCAGCGTCCGCGAGCGGAACTTTGCATGGTCCTGGGAATTGAGCGGCACCAGGTCGTTGAAAAGGACCGGCAGGTTGGTGGCTTGCGGCGCACTGGCCATGAAATATTCTCCGCTGACATTGGATTTTTTCGGTAAAACCGGATGCAGCGCCTTAAGTTGCTGGCAAGCCCGGCGCAAGAGGGACTGCGGTCAGTGCGGCATCAAAGCGGCACGAGTTTGCCCGGGTTCATGATATGCCTGGGGTCGAATGCTTGCTTGATCGCGCGCAGCGCCATCAGCCGCGCAGAATCGCCCAGCCGCCCCAGTTCGTCCCGCTTCATCTGCCCGATGCCGTGCTCGGCCGAGATCGAGCCGCCCGCCGCGACAACAAGATCGTGCACGAAGCCGCTGATTTCCTTGCCCGGATGCTCCGGCCAGGTCGCCCGGTCCGAACCTTTGGGCGCGGCCACATGGAAGTGGACATTGCCATCGCCCATATGTCCGAAGGCCGCGACTTCGGTGCCCGGGAAGCGCTTTTCGACTTCAGCGCCTGCCTCGATGATGAACCTCGCCATGTCTGCGACCGGAACGCTGATATCGTGCTGCATCGCCGGGCCCTCGGCTCGCTCGGCCTCGGAAATCGAATCGCGAAGCTTCCAGAATGCCTCGGCCTGCGATTCGCTCGACGAGATCGCCGCGTCCTGCACCAGGTCGCGCTCGAAGGCTTCGGCCATCAGCGCTTCGGCCAGCTCCTGCGGCGGCGGTGCTGCGACATTGTCGCGCGCGAATTCGATCAGCACATGCCAGGGATGCGTGGATCCGAGCGGAGCGCGTGTGCCGGGAATGTGATGCAGCACATTGGCGAGGCAACGCTGGGGGACGATCTCGAAACCCTCCATCTCGCGGCCCGCGCGCGCCTCAAGCATCACCAGCAGTTCGCGCGCAGCGAGCGGCGACTTTACCCCGGCCCAAACCACGGCGCGGTCGATCAACGCGGGGACCAGCTTCAGCGTCGCGGCAGTGACGATGCCGAGCGTGCCTTCGGCACCGACGAGCAAATGCCGGATGTCGTACCCGCGATTGTCCTTCTTGAGCGTGGCGAGGCCGTTATAGATCGAGCCATCGGGAAGTACCGCCTCCAGCCCCTCGACCAGCGACCGCATCGTCCCGTGGCGTAGCACCTGCGTGCCGCCGGCATTGGTCGAAACGAGGCCACCGATGGTGGCGGAGCCCTTGCCCCCCAGCGTCAGCGGGAATCGCAGCCCCTTTGCGGCGACCGCCTCGTGCAGCGTCTGCAGCACCACGCCTGCCTCTGCGACCACCGTGCGCGCGGCAGAGTCGATGGCGCGGATCGCGTTCATCCGCCGCGTGCTGAGCAGCAGGGCGCTGCCACCGGAATCGGGCGTTGCGCCGCCGACCATACCGCTATTGCCGCCCTGGGGCACGATCGGCGTCCCGGTCTCGCTCGCCAGGCGGACAATCTCGGCGAGTTCCTGAGTATTGGCGGGAGCGACCATCGCCATCGCTGCGCCGTGATAGCGCCCGCGCCAGTCGGTCAGCCAGGGGGCCAGGTCCTGCGCATCGGTGGTGAGTCCTTTCGGGCCAAGCAGCGCGGCAAGCCGATCGGTCAGTTCGGGGCGTTCAAGGGTGTCGGTCATGGCCCGCCTGATACACCTGCTGCCTCGTGCCGACAATTGGCTGGGATGCCATGGCACCGGTGGCAAAAATGACACAGCCCGCGACAAAACGAGGGGTGAGCGAGGCTGAACGGCATCGTTAATCCACCGTTCAATCGCCCGGGCTAACCCGGGCTGCAGGGGCTAAACGGGTCTGGAGGTTCGCCGCGCGCGGCCATGGCATATGTCGAATCCTTGCTGGGGTTGCTGTTGCTGAGTTCGCTGCCATTGGCAGACGAGCGGCGCAGTCCCGTGGGCGACACGGAGCCCGTCGTTCCGGCGCAGCTGGGCGAGATGCTCGATCCGCGGCCCGATGTCGTGGCACAGGTCCGCATCGAGCAGCGGATCATCATCCGCGTTCCGCGCCAGTCGCTCTCGCGCTCTTCGCTGATGGCCGACATTGCACCGCCCCGCCGCGCGCCGAGGCCCGAGCCGCCGAAGTTCGAACGGCGCAAGGTCGGCAAGTGCCTGGCGATGCGCGATGTCTCGGGCGTGCGGGTGATCAACGACGACATGCTGGTGCTGTTCATGCGCGACCAGCGGATGATCGAGGCCGAGCTGGAGAAATCGTGCAGCGCACGCGAATTCTATCAGGGCTTTTACATGGAACGCAGCGGCGATGGCCGGCTGTGCGTCGATCGCGATTTGCTGCAGGCGCGGTCGGGCAGCAAGTGCGAGGTCAACAAGCTGCGGCAGTTGGTCCCTGAGGATTGATTTCGCCCCGTGATTCCGGCGCAGCAAGGTTGACTTTCGGGCGATGTTTGCGCATGGCGCCTGCGTGGCCGATGGCCCGGCATGAATGGCGTGACGACAACTGACGCGCCGCTGCCCTTATTTCGGATATTCTATGATATTTGCCGATCTCGGCCTTTCCGACAAGTTGATCCAGGCCGTAACCGATTCCGGCTATACCACCCCCACGCCCATTCAGGCGCAGGCCATCCCCCCGGTTCTGATGATGCGCGACCTGATCGGCATCGCGCAGACGGGGACGGGCAAGACGGCGAGCTTCGTGCTGCCGATGATCGACATCCTGGCCGAGGGCCGCAGCCGCGCCCGCATGCCGCGCTCGCTCATTCTTGAGCCGACGCGCGAACTCGCCGCGCAGGTCGCCGAGAATTTCGAGAAATACGGCAAGTATCACAAGCTCTCGATGGCGCTGCTGATCGGCGGCGTGTCGATGGGCGATCAGGTCAAGGCGCTGGAAAAGGGCGTCGATGTGCTGATCGCGACCCCGGGCCGCCTGATGGACCTGTACGATCGCGGCAACATCCTGCTCACCGGCTGCAACCTGCTGGTGATCGACGAGGCCGACCGGATGCTCGACATGGGCTTCATTCCGGACATCGAGACGATCTGCACGCGGCTGCCCGCGCAGCGTCAGACCTTGCTGTTCTCCGCGACCATGCCGCCGCCGATCAAGAAGCTGGCGGACAAGTTCCTGACCAACCCCAAGTCGATCGAGGTCGCGCGCACCGGCAGCGCCAATGCGTCGATCGAGCAGGGCAAGGTGCGCGTCTCGTCGCGGCGCAAGCGCGACACGCTGTTCAATATGCTCGATGCCGGCGTGCAGACCGCGATCATCTTCTGCAACCGCAAGACGACGGTGCGCGATCTCAACAAGGCGCTGCGCCAGGGCGGGTTCGACAGTGGCGAGATCCATGGCGACATGGAACAGAGCGCGCGCCTCGCCGAGCTGGAAAAGTTCAAGAACGGCACGATCAACATCCTGGTCGCATCGGACGTCGCCGCGCGCGGCCTCGACATCAAGGGCGTGAGCCATGTGTTCAACTATGACGCGCCCTGGCATCCGGACGATTATGTCCACCGCATCGGCCGCACGGGCCGCGCGGGCGCGACCGGCAAGGCCTTCACCTTCATCACCGAAGACGATGCCGAGGCGCTCGCCAATATCGAGAAGCTGATCGGCACGACCATTCCCGAAGTGGTGGTCGAGGGCGTCGAGGCACCCGCGCAGGATGACAATCCGCGCGACAAGCCCGCCAAGGGACGTGCGCCCCGCAAGAGCGAGGAACGCAAGCCCGCAGAACGCAAGGCGCGCGAGGAAAAACCGCGCGACGAGAAGCCGCGTGCGGGAAAGTCGCGCGACGATCGCCGCAAGCCTGCGCGGCCGCGCCGCGAGGAACGCGACGACGGACCCGATGACGGCTGGAATGGCCCGATGCCGGACTTTCTCTCGGTGGGCTTTGGCACGACCTGAGCGAATTCGCTCGAGAGTTTACGCGCCCGCGTCACCCTTGCGTGCCTTGTCGAGCAGGCCTGCGAGCGAGGCCGTCGCGCTACCGCGGCGTGCGGGCTTGGGCTGATCGGGCGAGGGCGCCCAGCCGCTGAGATACACGATCTCGAACCGCTCAGGCGTCTTGCCGTCGCCATCGGCGTCTTCGGCAAAGAGCTGCATCGCCGCGACAAGCCCAAGTTTTCCGATCGCCGGGCCTGAAGCGGCGAGCGTATTGGTCCAGCCATGCGCGCGAAGATCGGCAATCAGTGCAGGCAACGAGGAATAGCGCACCATCAGCGTATCACTGTCCGCCACCGGCATGGCAAAGCGGGCGCGCTGAAGCAGGTCGCCCGCCGCACGCACGTCGATCTGCGGATGAATGCGCGCGGCGACCCCGCGCCCGCCCGCCTCATCCGCAGAGAGCATCGCCGCCTTGAGCCGCGGGAGCGAGCCCGCGCCGATCATCGCAGCCATCATCAGCCCGTCGGGGCGCAGTGATCGGTTGATCTGGATGAGCGCGCCGGGAAGATCGTTGACGCTGTCGAGTGTGCCCAGCGCGATCACCAGATCGAAGCTCGCCGGTTCAAAGGGCAGCAGATCCTCGTCGCACTGCACGTCGCGCCCGATCGGCCCTGCCAGCGTCACGCGAATGCCCCGTGCGTCCAGGGCTGCCATCAGGCCGGGCGGGGCCATGCCCAGCACCAGCGCATCGTGAAAATCGCGCGTCACCCATGAGAGTCGCTCGACGATCTCGTCCGCCATATGCTCGGTAAGGAATGCACCGGTCTGCCGTGCCAGCCGTTCGCCGCGCGCCATCGCAAGCCGGCGGCGGTGCGGCGAGAAGAGCTGGCGGGGGGCGCTATCCTGGTTCATCGCGGCCTTGTGCCGATGCGCGCGCCGCGCGACAAGGGGGCATGTCGCTTGCCACCGCCCTGCGCCCGCTGGTCGATCTGGTGCTGCCCCCGCGCTGCCCCGGCTGCGGCGTGCTGGTCGAGGACGACCTGCAATTCTGCCCTGAGTGCTGGAATGCCCTGCGCTTCATCAGCGATCCCAGTTGCGCATCGTGCGGCAAGCCTTTCTCGGAAGGGCGCGATGCCGATCTGATCTGCGCCGAATGCCTGGCAAATCCACCGCTGCACGATGGCATCAAGGCGGCGGTGCTCTATGACGACCTGTCGCGCTCGATCGTGCTCAAGCTCAAGCATAGCGGCAAGATCGGCCTGGCGCGGCTGGTCGCGCGGCATCTGCAGCGGCATATCCCCGAAGACAAGGCCGATCTCGTGCTGATCCCGGTGCCATTGCACCGGTGGCGGCTGTGGCGTCGGGGGTTCAACCAGTCGATCCTGATCGCGCGCGAACTGGCGCGGCCGCATGGCCTGACGGTCGAGACCGATGTGCTGCGCCGCATTCGCGCCACGCCGCCGCTCAAGGGCATGACGCGCAAGCAGCGCGGACTGGCGGTGCGCGGGGTGTTCGATATCCCCAAGGACAGGCGCGAGCGCATCCGGGGCAGGCACGTGCTGCTGATCGATGATGTCTACACCACCGGCGCGACCTCGCGCGCATGCGTGCGGTTGCTCAAGCAGGCAGGCGCGGCCAGCGTGACCATCTTCTGCTGGGCGCGGGTGCTGCGCGAGGGCGACGAGGGCGCGGATATGTGACAGGCCCGTGGTCCGGCTGTTGCATTTCCGCGCAAAACGCCCAAATATCCGGGGCGGAGGACGCATTCATGGCCAAGGTCGAAATCTATACCAAATTTACCTGTCCCTATTGCTTCAGGGCGAAGTCGCTGCTGAGCAAGAAGGGCGTGGACTTCGACGAGACCGAAGTGTCGATGGGCGGCGAGCCCAAGGCCGAGATGATCCGCCGCGCCGGTGGGCGCGCCACCGTGCCGCAGATCTTCATCGACGGCCAGCATATCGGCGGATCGGACGATCTGGCCGCGCTCGACCGCGAGGGCAAGCTTGACCCGCTGCTGGGGCTGTGACCACGGACCGATTGCGATGAAGATTGCTGTGCTACAGATGACAGCAGGGATAGACCCTGCGGACAATGCGCGAACGCTGGTGCAGGCGGTGCGCGATGCGAAGGCGGGCGGCGCGGACATGCTGTTCACGCCCGAAATGTCGAACCTGATCGACCGCAACCGTGCGCGGGCGGGCGAGACGATCCGCGGCGAAGACGAGGATGTCGTGCTGGTCGCGGTCCGCGCTGCAGCAGCTGAACACCGGATCTGGGTGCATCTGGGATCGCTGGCGGTCAAGGGCGACGCCCCAGACGCCAAATGGCGCAACCGCGCGTTCGTGATTGCGCCCGATGGCAGCATCGCCGCGCGCTATGACAAGATCCACCTGTTCGATGTCGACCTCGCCTCGGGCGAGAGCTGGCGCGAATCCGCCGTTTATGAAGGCGGCGAGCAGGCGGTTGCGGTGCGGCTGCCCGAGGCGGTGCTGGGCCTTTCGATCTGCTACGATATCCGCTTTTCCGCGGTGTTTGCCGCTTTGAGCCGCGCCGGAGCCGACATCATCGCGGTCCCGGCGGCGTTCACCGTGCCGACCGGACAGGCGCACTGGCATGTGCTGCTGCGCGCGCGGGCGATCGAGAATGCGTGCTTCGTCGTCGCCGCAGCGCAGACCGGCGAGCACGAGGACGGCCGCAGCACCTATGGCCACAGCCTTGTCATCGATCCCTGGGGCGAGGTCCTCCTCGACATGGGCGAGGAGTCGGGCCTTGGCTTTGCTGAACTCGACCTGGCGCGCATCGCCGATGTGCGTGCGCGGGTGCCGGTGATCGCCAACCGCAGGCCGGTTGCCGAGGCCTTGCTGCCATGATCGTCTACGACCTCAAATGCGAGCACGATCATGTGTTCGAGGTCTGGTTCGCCTCGAGCCAGGCTTATGAGGACCAGCGCGCGCGCGGCCTCGTCGCCTGCGCGTTCTGCGGATCGACCGAGGTCGGCAAGGCGGTGATGGCGCCGAGGCTGAACGCCAAGGGCAATCAACGCGATGCCAGCCTGCCTGCGGTGATCGATGCTCCGAGCACGCCATCGCTCGTCAGCATCAGCAATGCGCCCGCTTCTGCGCCAGCCCCCGCCGAGATCGCCAAGCTGCAGGCGGTGCTGCACGCGCTGGCCCAGGCGCAGGCCAAGGCGCTCGAACAGTCGACCTGGGTGGGCAGGGACTTTGCCGACCGCGCGCGTGCGATGCATTATGGCGAGGAAGACCATGCGCCGATCCACGGCCAGGCCGATCCCGACGAGGCTGCTGCGCTGGTCGAGGAGGGCGTCGCCGTCGCGCCGCTGCCGTTCCCGGTCATCCCGCCCGACGCCAAGAACTGACGCGAATATCGTTCGAAACCGGCGCTGCCGAAACGATTGCCTTGCCGCCCCCGCTTGGCTAAACCGCAGCGCAGTGCGCCCGTAGCTCAGCAGGATAGAGCATCAGATTCCTAATCTGGGGGCCACAGGTTCGAATCCTGTCGGGCGCACCATTTCCATGATTTATCCTTTCGTTTTCAGTGACTTATCGGCATTATTGGCTAACCTTTCGGCTAGGTTAGCCATCAGTCGAACCGCTGCGGCATCGGAAAGTGTCTTGTCGCTGGCAGCTTTCGTGTAGCGGGAAACCTCTGCGTCGGTGTCGTGGCCCGTCCAGGATTTGATTTCCTGATTGGTGCATCCTGCCTCTGCCAGACGTCGCGCAGCGGCTTTGCGCAGGCCGTGCGCAGAGCAGTTCGTAAGGCCCGCCTCGGCGCACCAGCCAGCAAACAGGTTGCCGATGCTGTCTCTGCCGTAGGCGGTGCCGCTCCGCGTCACCAGGAACGTGAATTTCCCGGTCGGGGTCGCCAGGATCGATTCAGCCAGTGGTGCCATGATTGGTATCGAGAGCGCCTTCTTGCCCTTGCGCTTTTCCTGATAGAATTCCAGTCGGTTGCCCTTCACATGCACCGGCCCCAGCGTGCGGACGTCACCGCGTCTCTGGCCAGTCCAGAGCAACAGGTCGAACATCAATCGCGCCTGAGTGCCCAGCGGGTGCCGCGCTTCGTATTGTGCAATCTCGTCGTCGGTCCAACTGTGGTGTCCGTCGCCTTCGATCTCATATGGCTTCACCGCGCGCACCGGGTTGCTGGTCGCCAGCTCGATGCTGATAGCAAACTGCATCAACTGCCCAAGGCGCTTGCGCAGGTTGTTCGCGGACGTCTTGTGCGGCAGCCGTTCCGCCATCATGGCGACAACATGTTTCGGGCGCAGATCGCAGACCATCGCGCTGCCATACTTGCGACGCCACCGTTCGATGTCGTTCCTGTAAACGGTTTTGGTGCGGTCCCTGATCTTCTCGAATTCGCCTGAGACATACCAGCGGCTTATCAGGTCGTCGAAGCTGCCAGGCGTGAAGCGATCGGCACCAGGGCGCACCGGCTCGGCAGCGATCCCGTCCAGGCACGATTGATACTCGGCCATGAATTCCGGCGTGCCGGGGGCGTGCACGAAACAGTGCTGCCGAAAGCCCTTACGCCGGAATCGATAACGGGTTTTGCCGTGCCGGTCTTTGAAGGACGTCACCCAATCAGGAAGCCAGCGCCTTTTCACCTGCCCATGATCCTATCGAAGCTGTTGTCGCTGGCAGTGTGCGCCGGGTCGCCAAAGGTGACAAGGATTGCGCCGGTCGGGTCGATCTTAAGCCCCGTCACGTTCAAGCCTGCCGACTGCGCAGCGCGCAGGGCGCGTGCGGCATCAGCTTGCTTAAAAGTGGCGCGGCGGGTCGTCACAGATCAAGCGTCCTCAGGGGCAGCACCAGGCGATCCTCGCCTTTGCCAGCCTCCACATTGCCTCGATCGTCGAAGGCGTTCGCCACGCGCGCCAGGACGGCCAGTTTCAGGCGTGCAGGTGCTTCCCCTTCACCATCCCAGCCACTCGCCATGTCGAGCACCGTTTCGGTGGCAGAAGCAACCAGCAGCTCAATATGCGCGTCTTCATCGTCGTGCAGGATGCGAAGGTGCGCCTTCGCTTCCATGAGGGTGACTATATCGGTCATGCGACCAGTTCCTTCTTGTCTACTGCCATTTCAACTTGGCTGCTCACGCCTGCCGCGCTCACCTGAATCCGCTCCACATCGCCGCCAATCCAGACTTGCTCGGCTAGCTCCCCGTAGCCCGATTCCACTGCCCAGGGCGTTTCACATTGTTCTGCGATCACCCGGCGCATCCGCTTAGGGGTGAAGCCCCTTCGCGCTGCGATCCTGTAGGCTGTCGTCTGGTTGCCGCTGCACGCAAAATGGTCCAGCTCGATAGGATCGAATGCCGCATAGCCGGGGAACAACTCGCTTGACGGGACGATGTGCAAGCGCGGCCTGCCTTCATAACTGGCAACCAGGATGCGACCCAGGCCGCCGATGGAGACGAACCAGCGCAGCGCATCGGAAGCGTTTTCCAGCGCCTCATCCAAGTCCGCCGATTCTGCCGCTTTCATGATCTCGATCAGTGCTTCGTGAGACGGTCCCCAAGTGGAAAATGTCATGGCATAGGGCCAAGACTCGCCCAAAAAAGCCTTTGGGGCGTGCCCGATGATTTCGCCCGTCTCCCCGCTCCACAAAGCGGTGTCGCACCATAGATAGGCGTTCCGCCCACAGACCGCGCCGTTTTGGAGTGTCATACCCTATCACCTTGAAACCAGTTGCTTTGGGGCTGCTCGGAATACTTGCGGCGATTGCGATCGGCGCGGCATAGGGCACGCCAAATTGCGCGGCGATCCCGGCCACTGTAGCGACCACGTTGGCAATATTGCCGATGGTCCTAAGAACCTTGGAGATTGTTGCCTCCTGCCATTGCCGCCGCTGGCCGGGGGTTCCAGCCTTCCACCTGTCGCACCTCGTCAGGATCGAGAACGCCAGTTTCCAATGCGATCTTATGGGCATCCCAGCGGGTCTTCGGATCGCCGCGCAGGAAGCCGCTCAGGTCCAGTTCCAGCTCGTAAGGCCCATTGGTAGGGAAAACCGATCGGGCGAATTCTGCCTCCAATCGCCGCGCCCAGGGTGAAAGCGTGAACATCGCAAACCAGCGTCCCGCCGTTTCCGAGTTCGTGAACGTGTTGTGCGAATAGTCCTGCACCAGCGGGGGCGGCACCTGAAACAGTCGGCAGATTTCCTCAGTTCCAAACTTGCGGGTTTCCAGCAGCTCGGCATCCTCAGGGCTGATTTGCGACGCCTTCCATTGCATGCCGCCATCAAGCACCAGTGTGCCACCAGCCTTTCCAGCGCCTCCGTGCCGAGCTTGAAATGCATCGCGCAGGTCATCTCGCTGTCCAGGCTTCAGGGTGCCCGGCACCTCGATCACACCGGAAGGGCTGGCACCGTTCGAAAGGAAGGTGCGAGCGTGCTGATTGGCGAGGTCAACCGCGTTGACGGCATCGGCAGCACGGCTCAGGCGGGAGCGTCCGACCAAGCCATCATCGGTGCGGTCGCGCAGGTGGATCACCTCGCCTTGCAACAGGCGGCGCACGTTGCCGCGCGTGTCTGCCACGGTGTAGCGCAGACGCCCGCTCGGCAGTTCTTCGACAGTCACCTGCGACCACGGGATGAAGCGTAGGCCAGACAATTGCCCGTTGCCGCTGCGCAGGATTTCGGCAAGGCCGTTGCCGGTCAGCAGGGCGCTGGCGACCAGGTGCGACAGAAACTCGGGCCAGGTCATGCCCTCGTTTACACCCGCGATCGTCAGGCGGCGCAGGGGGTGGCTGATTGCCTCGATACGGTTCTCGCCGTCGCGCCGGTATACCAGCGCGGGGATGCTAGCCAGGCTGTCGGCAATGACGTTGACGCAGGCGAGAACGCTGGAAAGGTTCTCGGCATAGCGGGCCGACACGCCAGCGTAATAGCCCAGGCCAGGGGCAAGGGCTGCCCAGCTCGGCTCTGTGCCAGCAGTGCGCCGTTCGAAGCCTGCAAAGGCTGCCAGGCGGTCAATCATGCCCATGTCGCCGCCTCCGCCATTACAAGCACCCTACGGCGGCGCTGAGCCTCGCAGCCGCGCATGATAGAGCGCAGGGCAATCTCGGTGTCGGGGTAGGCAGGCCAGGCGCTAACGACGCTGATCTCGCGCAGATCGACAGCGCGCAGCGTGCGAGTGTTGCCCTGCCACTGTTCGCCGCCTTGAGGGACGACAAAGCCAAAGCTCATGCCGCCAAGGTCGCCACGCTCAGCCAGCGCCAGCAGATCGCGTCCCGCGCTTGTGTCGGGGATGTCGAGTGCGAACGCCAGGCCCCGGCTATCCTCCGTCAGCCGCAACGTGCCGGAGCGGGTGCGGCCAAGCACCTTTGCCGGGTCATGGTCTAGCAGCGCCAGGACGTCACCCGCCAAAGCCTTTGTGAAAGCTCCGGGGGCGATGCGTTCCTGATAGTTCCCGATATTGGCCATGCTGCCAAAAGTTGCGGCATAGCCTTCCAACCGCCGCCCCGCCGTGCGAATCTCAGCAAAGGCGCGTCGTTCAATGGTCGGGGCGGTGGTGGTCATGGATCAGGCCTCCGGTACCGCAGGGAGAGCCAGAACATCAGCGGGGATTGCGCCGGTCGCCTTCACGAACGCCGCCTTGTGCCGCAGGGCAATGTCAACCGTCGCCATCGCGCGGATCATGATGTTGCCCTTCGAATAGGCGGTGCTTTCAAACGGGTTCACCAGGATGTCGATTTCCGACCAGATGCCCATCAGCAGCTCGGTCCAGTCGGCATAGATCAGGCCGTGCTCGTTGGTGCCGGTCCCCAGGTTCGTCGGCACCTGATTGGAGAACGTCACCGCTTCATTGTGAAAGATAGCGGCCATGCCGACAGGGCGGTTCTCGAAGTCCAGAGCCTTGCTGGCGATCTTCTTGATGGTGTTGCTGGTCAGGAAGCCCCGGCGCGCTTCCACGTTGGCAATGTCCGCTTTCGCGATCATCTCCGCAGTGGTGTCGAAAAGGCTGTCAGCATAAGCCTGCGTCTGGATGCCGCTGGTCGCCAGGACGCCGACCGGCTCGTTCGTTCCGCCGCCCAGGATCGCCGCCTTGTCGATCGCCAGCGCCAGGTTGCGTGCCAGCATCTGCCGCAGCAGAGCTTCCACATCGGGGCTGGCCTGCATCAGCATGTTGCGCGACCACTCGCTGAGCGCACCGGCATGCTTGGGGCTGAGCGTCACGTTGTCGAAGTTGGCGTCATCTGCCGACAGCGCCGCGTTCTCAGCAACCCAGCCGATCGCGGGACTGTCAGTCTCGCGCGGGATCGAGACGTTGCCGACCAGACCAGACAAGACCCGCGCACCCAGGCCGCGCACGACAGACGCCGCAGTCAGGGCGCTGATATACTGGTCGGGCCGGTGGTCGGTCGAAATGAGTTCGCTGCCCGCGCTGGTGGTCAGCACGCGCTTTTCGAACACCTCGGTCGGAATGAAAATGCCCTCAGCCTTGCGGCCCGCGCGGGTGGCAAGCTCAGTCTGCATTTCGCGTTCGAAGCCCCAATCGACTGCCAGGCCAGCGGCACCAGCGATCGCACGGGTCACGGAAAACTTGGAGCGGATTTCGCTATCGAGCTTGGCGTCGCCATGCACAGTCCGGCCAAGGTCGGCACGGTCGGCAGCGTCGATCTTGCGCTGGCGGTCGAGTTTGGCGTCCAGGCTGCGCAGCTCCGCTTCAGCAGCGTTGAAGGCGTCGCCGTCATCAGCAGAGTGGGCAGTATTCATGCGCTCCAGGATCGCGGTGCGCTGTTCGAGCAGATCATTCGTCTTCATAGGGTCATCCCTCATTCTGGCCGGGGCACAAAGGCCCCGGCACGGTGATTGCCGACTGGCTCGCGCCGTTGGCTGAAACTTGCGGTGTTGCTGGCAATGCTGAAAGGCGGCTGAACAAGCCGTCCACCCCCATTGCTTCGCTTGCTTGCCCATGGACGCACCGCGCGCCCATGTTCATCGGGGTGGAACTGGTCATCATGCGCCGAAGCCCAGAGCAGCGAAAACTTGCCGCTCAATGGGGTTGAGCTTGATAAGGATCACAGCCTCAGATTGGCTTATTGAAATGCCAATGTCGTAAAGGCCTTTGATGTCGTCGCCAGCGATGACTTCAGCGGTTTGACTATCCGGCCAATAGGCGATGAAGGTTTCACCTTTTTCCCGGAAATCGAACATGCTGGCAGGATCGCGGTCATCATCCCCAAAATGACCAAATTCAACGCCGATCCCGAACGCCACCTTCGGCGGAACGTTGAATTCGATCAACCGTGCGGCCACGGCGAACACCATAACATCGCGCAGGCTAAAAAGAGTTGCGAGACCGGGCTGGTCTGCCTTTTTCCCGATTGCCCGAAACTCGCCGCGATGCAGGTATCCGCGCAAGGTCGGGGGAGCCATTTTGCAAGCTTCGGCAGCCTGCGAGGTCTTGAATTGCTTGTGTGCGTAATCGAGCATAGCGGTTCTACCTGTTGTTTCGAAAACAACCTAGCTGTTTAGAGCAGAACAGGCAACCCCCGGTGCGCAAAAACTGTTGAAAAGTCCCCCGCCCGCCAAAGCGGGGGCAGGGGCATCAGTCATTGGCCGGAGCGCAGCCCTCGCCAGGCCAGATGGGGGGAACGTCGCAGGCATCCTCGTCGTCGTGCTCCTCGCGCTCGTCGATCGCCTCTTGGTCGTGGCTGTCCTCGTCCCAATCGTCTTGTTCGTCGTCCTCCAGGCCTAGCGTCACGTTGGCCTTGACACGGTGCCGGTGGTGCAGGGTCGTCCATTCGACATAGGCGCAGTCCCGCTCGTCGCCAGTCGGCTCGTCATCGCCATTCGGTTCAAGGTCAGGGTCGCCATCGATCAGGTCGAGCACGTCGAGCAAGACGTCGATCGCTTGTGCGATTTTGCTCGCGCTGTGCCTGTTAAGCATCCGGGCCGCAATCAATGCAGCCGCAGCGGGGGGAAATCGATTCGGGGTAATGACAGGCGCGGATTCCGCCCGTAAGTCGGTGATAGCCATGATTGATCTCCGTACGATCGTTTGTGGTCAGGCTCGGCATCGCGTTGGCGCGCGGTGTCGGGCCGATCGGATTAGCGCATAAAACAAGGAATCGGTCAATGGACGTTGAGATTTGGGCAGGCGGCGAGAAGATCGACGATTGGGCGCACTCCGGGCTGCCAGAAGTCGGGGACACAATTGTTGTCGTGGTTGACGGCAAAGATTCGGAAGCGGAAGTTGCCAAGGTTGGTACCTTTTGGGACAAGTTTGGCGCGAAGAAAACGCGGATCGAGGTCCAGTGGTCAAATCCGATGGTCTTCATCACTTAAACCCACATCGCGCCTGCGCCCTGATAGACGTCTGGTCCTTCATCGACTGCCGCAATGCCGCAGGCCATAATGGCGCAGACGATCCCGTCGATACGATCGATGCTTTTCGATTTTGACGGTTTACGGTTCCCGGCGGGGTCGGTCTCGACAATCACGTTTCCGGCCTGCCAGGTCAGCAGCGGGTTGTTGCCGTGCTGCATGCGTCCGCTGAGCAGCGCACGCTCGAAGGCATCGACAGCAGCCGCATATGACCGGAAGCCGGGGACGAATTCCACCAAGGGCAGCTCGATCCCCTCGTCGCTCAGCAGCTTATTCAGATCCTCGAACCGCCAGCGGTCGAAGCCGATAGCCTGAACGTCATACCGCTGCCGAATGTCGGCCAGGGCACGTGCAACTGCCAGCCGGTCGGTGGCACGCCCCACGGTCGTTTCCAGCCAGCCATCGGCAGCCCATCGGTCATAGGGCACCCTGTCGCGCTCCACCCGGTCCAGGATCGTATCGGCAGGCACGAAATGCCACGCCAGCAACTTGCCTGCATCGGGAAACCAGAGTGCCAGCGCGGTCAGGTCGCGCGTGCTCGACAGGTCCAGTCCGCCGTAGCACCGCTGCCCTTCCAGCTCGATCGGGTCGAAGGGTTCGCCATTGGCCTCCCAATCCGCTTGCTCGATAAACCGGCCCTGAGCAGCAATTCGCTGGTTCAGGTTCAGCAGGCGAAAGGCGGGTGCAAATGAAGGCGAGCGCATCGCCATCGCTGCCGAATCTGCAAATTCGTTTTCGTTCAGGAAGGCACCCAGCGCCGGGTTTGCCAGCTTCCAGGCCTCTCTGTCGTCGAGAGCGCAGTCTTTCGGCGCAGCATGTAGCTGCACATAGACCGATGGTGCCGGTTCCGCGTCGAGCATCTCTGACCAGAAGTGCAGATCATCCGCAGCCTGAGTGCTGATCGTCACGCCCAGGGCATGCTGGCGTTTGGCCATGCCGGTGCGCAAATTGTCCCACAACTCGCGGGAACGCCACTGCGCCACCTCGTCCGCAACCCAGAAGGACGGTGCCAGGCCGTGCGCCTTTCGGGCATCGCTGGTCAGTGCCCGCCAGATCGAGCGCGTTTCCTCGTCGGTGACTTCTTTGTGCCAATCGCGGATGTTCACCCGTGCCGCCATCCACGGCACCTCGTAAATATAGGCGGTGGTCATCCGATAGAGCACGCCAGCCTGTTCGCGATCGAGCGCCGCTGCATAGCATTCGCCGTGCGGCTCAGCCATCGGCCCCAACAGGTGCGCCAGCGACAGACCAGCCAGCAAGCCGCTCTTGCCATTGCCGCGTGCCACGCTGAGCGCAGCCAGACGCACCAGTCGTTCGCCCTCGGATTCGGCATAGACGCCGCGCACGAATTGTTCCTGAAAGTCCAGCACCTCCATGCGTTCGCCCGCCTTGATCCCCGAGACGATCGGCAGCGTGTTGAGGAAGGCAAGCACCCGGTCAGCAGCAGGCATCCCGTCTTTTTCCCACGGGTGGGCAACCTCGCACTGCGCAGTGCTGGCAGCCGCTTTAAGGCGCGCAGCACCAGGTCCACGCTTACCCATTTCGGTTTCCTTTCGAAACTAATTGAGGATTTCTACCCATCGCCGGTCCCTGAGCCTCAGCCCTGAGCGATTTTCCCCGGTTCCAATGGTGCGCCGGGTCAAGTGGCCAGCCGTTTGCGTCGCATCCCCTGGTCGGCTTGCTAGTTCTGGCCGCGCCAGCTTCGGTGCCCCGTGCAGTCTTGCGACCATGACAGGGGGTGCAGTAGCTCGCCAGGCCGTCATGGCCGGGGAAGGGGTTGCCGCCATCGCTGATCGCGATCACATGGTCCACCGTGTCCGCACGGGTCACTAGCCCCATTTGGTGACACCCGCGACAGGCCGGTTCCAAGTCCAGGTGTGCCAGCCTGAGGCGCTGCCAGCGTGCCGTGCTGTATGGCCAGTCAGCCATGTTCGGCACCCTCCGCAGGTTCATCATCATGACGGGGCGGGGGGGCATGGTGCCCCGCCCCATCTATATACGTAGTATATAGGGGGGTCGGTGCATGCAGTCCGGTGCAAGTGTTTTCAATGACTTGGCTAGGGGGTCGGTGCAGGTCGGTGCAGGGGGTCGGTGCAGGGGGGTCGGTGCACTTATCCACAAGCTTGATCCCGTATTTCCATGTCCTGTTTTCGCGCTTCCAAAGCTGCCGATCGAGTTCAATTATGCCCAGATGCAGCAGCCGTTCGAACGCGCGCTCATAGGCTTGCCGTGACAGCTTCCTGCCCTCCGGCATGGTGGGGAACACCGTGCCGAAATAGTTCACGCCGGGGTTGTGAGAGACAGCTCGGCGGTTCCCGGTTGCCGCTTCCAGGCAATTCAGGAAAGCCTCGTTCTCGATGTTCGCTTGCACATTGGCGGCGATCTCGTCGCGCAGATCGAGAGGCAGATCATCGGGCAGGACGTAGGCCCATTCATGCCATCGGAAAGTCAGCTCCCCGCCGTTGGCCGCATAGTTCGACTTGCCCCGTGACAGCACCCGCGCGTCGCGATCGATGCACCCGCCGTTGCCATCGGTCGGCACCTCCAGGAACAACCGGCTGCGCACCTGATTTTCCCATGCAGTCGATCCCGAGAAGTCAGCACCGCTCTTGTTCGGGTGTCCGATAAACAAGACTGCGCCATCGATCGCAACAGCCAGGCGGTTGAGCAAATTCACGAATGCTGCCACCTCCGCACGGTGGTTTTCGTTGCCGCCGAAAAGGTGCGCCACGTTGTCGAGCACCACAAGCCGGCTGCCGGTCGCCAGAGCGGTATTGAGCAGCTTCTCATAGAGCGGTTCCGCCCGCAATTCGCCGCTGCCGTTGACCCGCGCGATCGCGTTGTCCTCGTTGCCGACCAAAGAGACCAGATGCAGTTTCCCGTCCAGGCCAGCATATCGAGTGCGCAGCGAGCGGTTGATTGCGTGCTGCCGCCTGTGGAGTTCGTCCACGTCATCCTCGCAGGTGACATACAGCGCAGGGCATGCTCTTGCCTCGATCCCCAGGAAGCGCAGACCAGACGCTACAGCCGTGCACAGTTGCTGGCCGAGTAGTGACTTGCCAGACGATCCCGCGCCGGTAAGATACGTTGCCGAGTGCATGGGGATGAAGTCTTTGAGCAACCATTCACGCTCGGGCGGGGTATCGGCCAGCGTCAACAGGTCGATCACTGGCAGCGATGCTTTGGCCTCCCGTATCGAAGCCAGATCAAGCAGCTTGGTCATGGTGCGCCGCCTTTCTGAGAATGCGAGGAAGGCGGATCGGCTGCGATAGGCGCTCAGCCAGCAATCTGCCCAGCTCAGGGGTGGACACCTCAATCGCGTCCAGATGCCTTAGGGACGACACCTCGGCAGCGTTCCAGTCGAGCACACAAGCGCCCCTGCCGCCACTGGCCAACCATTCCAGCGGGGTTGAATGCAGCGCGACCGGCACCTCAGGCGGCGTGCAAAGCGAATCTTCTCCCATGCACCAGCCTAGGCCAGTCATAAGGTGCCATCGGTCGGGACGGATCGTCCGCCACGCCACTATGTCGATGACAGCTCCACCAACAATTACAGGCTGCACTACGCATGCAGGGCCGTCGCCAGGCTCAAATAGCCCGGTGTCAGCCACAGTGCCGGTCATCACCCCGAAAGGTGCCTGATACTGTCCCAACTGGCCAATGGTGCGCCAGGAAACGCCCAGGGCCATGATAGCTTCAAGGTGCGGTTTTCGAACGCGCAGGGTCGCAGCATTCATCGCTTCGGAAAGGTCAGTCATTGCGCTGCCCTCCCGTTTCCGGTAGGTTCTATCCCGCCATTCGCCTTGCAGCTCTTGGTATCAACCCCCGTGTCGGTGCCAGCCTTCGCGGGGGTTATTTCTTGCCCCGGAGGCGGATCGCAAAGGTTAGCCATCGGGAGCTTGTCGCCCACAGATTTCCGTAGGCTCAAAGTGCCGGTTAGCCGTCGCCGCGCCTTGATTTCATTCGATTGTTCAAGCCCTGTCGGGCGCGCCATTTTCGCATATGCCGCATCAGTCCGCCCGCCGCGCCAGCTCCTTCGCCGCATAGGCGACCGGGTCTTCGACATCTGCCGGTATCAGGATATCGGGGGCGATGCCGTGCGGGTCGACCGGATCGCCCGGCAGCCGCAGCGAGCGGGTCGTGGCCCAGCGGAGCTCGAACCGGCCCGAGGGGGCAGGCATGCCCATCATCTCGCCATAATCGATCACGCCGGCGGAATTCTCCTGCCCCATCAGCACGACCTTGCGGCTCTGCCGCGCGTCCATGATGAAATTCTCGGCCGAGCTTCCGGCGCGGTCGATGAGCACCGCGATGCGTGCCGGATTGGGCAGCACCTGGTCCAACCGGACAATCTCCACCGCCGGTTCGCGCGGCAGGAAAACCTGGCTGGCCGATTGCATCCGCTGGCTCTCGCTCGCCAGCAGGCGTGCCGCTTCGGGCGAGGCGCTTTCCAGCGTACGTGCCGTTTCGCCGCGCAGCCGGGCATTGTCGGCGCTGACGCGCAGTTCGACGCCAATCCGCCAGATCGGGCGGGTGTAGAGATAGGGCAGCACCGGATCATAGGTGAAGTCGGACCCACCGCCATTGCCGCGAACATCGATGATGAGTTGCGGTGTCCGCTCCAGCTCCGCGGCATTGTCCGCGATCAGCTTGCGGATCGCATCGAGATGGCTGGCATGAAACGAGGGGAGCCGAAGATTCAGGGTGGCGTCGTCGATCCGCTCGAGCAGGAACGCGTCGCCCGGCCATCGGCGCTCTGCTGCCTTCTGCGCTTCAGGGGTCGCCTGCACGCGCCGCCACTGGCCGAGCTCGTCCACGTCCAGGACATCGCCGTTGCTGCGAAGGCGTGCCTGCAGCGCAACCTCGGTTCGGTCGCCGGCACCATAGAGCAGGGCATAACTGCCATCGGCAGCACGCGTCAGCACCGCCTTGACCTCGCCGGGGGTCCAGGTCTCGGCCGCAGTGGACAGGATGACGGCGTCGAATATCTGCGCCGAGCGGTCACGCCGCAGCACGGCCAGACGATAGCGATCATCGATCAGCCACAGCCCCTCTACCGGATCGGCCGCTGTGCCCAAGGCGTTCAGCCTGGCGAGCGCGGTCTTTTCGTCGAGCGCGCGCCGCCGCGTTTTCCATGGCGGCGTCTCTGGCGCTGAGGCCCATTGCAACTGAAGATGACCATCATCGAACCAGGCGAGCCATTGTTTCAGACTCTGGCGAAAGTCGGCCTCGTCGCCTGATGCGACCTGCGCCCGGAGACGCGCCGTCAATGCATCGAGTTCGGCCTTGCGTTCGCCCTCGGTCTTGGTGGGCCAGCCCGAGTAGTTGCGCTCGATCGCTGCCGTCAGCCAGTCGAAATCGGCGAGATTGGCCGAGGGTGTTGCAGCCTCGAGGCGGCCGCCGGCAAGCGCCATCAGCCCCAGAAGGAGCAACAGGCGAAACAGGAAGGGGCGCAGGCGGCGGTGGAGAAGGGGGAGTGCGGTGATCATCGTCGTCCATCATCCGGATAGCGGTTTTGTATCACTGCAGCGCCGATCGCGTGTCAACCTGGGCGCGGGAGCGAGGTTCAGCCCGGAAGGGCAGCGTTTTTCGCCAACCGGCAACCGCCCGGCGACAACACGCTTCGTGTGCCGCCGCCCCTTGCCGTGCCGACACCATACCCGAGCAACAGCCAAGGCGCCTCGAAACGGTGCTGGCGGCACAGCCCGGCGATCCTGTCCGTTAACCCATATTCCCCGCCTCCGAGCGTACCGTAGTTATACCGTATTTAGGGTTTTGTTTACGACACAAGCACTTATTCGACCCCATAGTTTAATGGGGATTGGGCCATGGACACGGCATCGGCAAATCAGGACAGGCTTTCTTTCTTCGGTATCGATAGTAAGGACTATAAAAGCTTTCCGCGCATACTGAAACTCCTGCAGAAGCACGCGCCGGAAGCGCTCGCCGATTTTTACGAAAAGATCGCCGCAACGCCCGAGGTCGCCAAGTTCTTCAAGTCGAAACAGAACATGGACCATGCTCGCGACAAGCAGCTTAACCATTGGGTTCAACTTTTCTCGAACGAGATCGGCGAGAACTATTTCGGAAAGGCCGAGCAGATCGGCAGCGTGCACGCCAAGATCGGACTTGCGCCGACCTGGTATATCGGCGGCTATGCCATGGTGCTCGAACAGCTGATCCATGAGGCGGTCGCCAGTTCGCCGCTGGCACGGCTGGCGGGCAACAATATGGGCAAGGTGATCGGTACGCTGGTCAAATGCGCCCTGCTCGACATGGATATTGCCCTTTCCAGCTACTTCCGTGCGGAGGAAGCCCAGCGCCTGGCCGTCATCTCCCAAGTCGGCCAGGCGCTGGAATCGCTCGCGAAAGGCGATTTCACCGTCCGTCTCGAAGGACTGCCGCCCGCCTTTGCCAAGGTGGAGCAGGATTTCGACTTCATGCGCACCCGGATCAGCGAAACGCTGACCCAGGTCTCGCAGACCGCAGAGAGCATCAACACCGGCTCGATCGAGATCAGCCAGGCATCGGACGACCTGTCTTCACGCACCGAGCAGCAGGCGGCCTCGCTGGAGCAGACCGCCGCGGCAATGGATCAGCTGACAGGGGGCGTGCGCGAAACCGCTGATGGCGCAGCGCATGTCAACCGTTCGGTGGCCGAAGCGCATTCGGACGCGACGCGCGGCGGTGCGGTCGTCAAGGAAGCGGTCGCGGCGATGGACGATATCGAGCGGTCCGCGCAGGAAATCGCCAAGATCATCAACGTGATCGATGGCATTGCCTTCCAGACCAACCTGCTGGCCTTGAACGCAGGGGTCGAAGCTGCACGCGCGGGCGATGCAGGCAAGGGCTTTGCCGTGGTCGCCAACGAGGTGCGCGCGCTGGCGCAGCGCTCGGCCGATGCCGCCAAGCATATCAAGGAGCTGATCAGCGAGAGCTCGCGTCAGGTCAATCGCGGGGTGGAGCTGGTCGGTCAGTCGGGCGAGGCGCTCGACAGCATCGTCGGCAAGGTGGCCGAGATTGCCAGCCTCGCCGCAAACATTTCCGAGCTTGCCGCCGCACAGTCGAACAGTCTGCAGCAGGTGAACACTGCGGTCAGCGAGATGGACAAGATGACGCAGCAGAATGCCGCGATGGTCGAGGAATCGACCGCCGCTGCGCGCAGCCTGGCAACCGAGGCCGATCAGCTGACCGGGCTTGTCTCGCGCTTCTCGCTGGAGGGCGGCCCCGTCGCGCGGGGATCGACGGTGCGTGAAATGCCCCGGCATGCCATATCGCGCCGTCCCGCCAGACCCGCTGCTCGAACCATGACGCAGGGCAATCTCGCCATGGCCATCACCACCGATCCCTCCGAGGACTGGTCGGAATTCTAAGGGGCCGATGGCAGGGGCACATGCACCATGCGTCATCCCATGTCGCCAACGGCGCCCAGCCGATGTGCCGATAGCGCTATCGGCACCGGCCCTTGCAGATCGCGGAGCCTTGAAAACGGCGTGCCGAAGACCGGCTTTCGCTGGAACGGTGCCATGGTCGCAATCGCAGCCTCTACCGGCGGGGTGGAGGCGATCCAGCGGATCGTGACAGGCTTCCCAGCCGATTGTCCCCCGACGCTGATCGTCCAGCACATGCCCTGCGGCATAACCCCGCTGTTCGCCGATCGGCTGGACCGGCACAGCCTGCCGCACGTCGTCGAGGCGCTGGACGGCATGCCGATCAGGCAGGGCATGGTCTGCATTGCACCGGGCGGTGCGCAGCATCTCGTCGTGGAGCATGCCTCGCCGCTGCGCTGTCGGCTGCTCGATGCGCCCCCGGTCAACGGGCATCGACCCTCGGCTGATTGCATGTTCGAATCACTGACCCACCGGCCTGCAGGCAAGGTGGTCGCGGTCGTGCTGACCGGCATGGGCGATGATGGCGCGCAGGGGCTTTTAAAACTTCGTAACCTCGGCATGCGCACAATCGCTCAGGACGAGTCCAGCGCGCTGGTCTTCGGGATGCCCAAGGTTGCAGCCGAATGCGGAGCGGCCGAACAGATCCTACCATTGGACAGGATCGCGGAGAGGATATTGGAGCTATGCCAATGCTGAACACGGCTGGGAATGCCCCGATGACGATCCGCCGTAATGTGCTCCAGGGCGAGTTCGAGGTCTCGCGCGACCCCGATGTGGTGCTGACCACCGTGCTCGGGAGCTGCATCGCCTGCTGCCTGCACGATCCGGTGGCCAAGATCGGCGGCATGAACCATTTCCTGCTCGCCTCGCCGCCGAGCTCTCGATCGGGCCTGGGCGACGATGCGCGGCGCTATGGCCTGTATGCCATGGAACTGCTGGTCAACGAGATGATCAAGCTCGGGGCTGTCAGGGCGACCATGCGTGCGCACCTTTATGGGGGTGCCAACATGCACAGCGGGATGCGCGCGATAGGCACCGAGAACACCCGCTTTGCCGAGGAATTTCTGCGGGCGGATGGCATCGAGCTGGTGCGTTCGGACACCGGCGGAGTGCAGGCTCGGCGGCTCGATCTGCAGCCTGCAACCGGCCGGGTGCGCTGCCGGTCCGTGCAGGGCGATGTCCCGCAGGCGCCCGTAGCGCGGGTCCCGGTCACCACCGGCGATGTCGAACTGTTCTGATGGAGGAGGGGGTAGGATGACCAAGGCGATACTCACCGTGGATGACAGCCCGAGCCTGAGAATGGTGTTGCGCGAGGCGCTGACCGGAGCCGGCCACAAGGTCGTGGAAGCCGAGGACGGGCTCGCCGCGCTCGAATGGCTCGAGACCCATCAGCCGCAACTGGTCATTACCGATATCACCATGCCCCGGCTCGATGGCCTGGCGCTGATCGAGCAGCTCAGAAGCCGCGAGACCATGCGCGATCTTCCCATCCTGGTGCTCACCACCGAAAGCGCTCCCGCCAGCAAGGCGCGGGCACGGGCAGCAGGAGCCACCGGGTGGATCGCCAAGCCGTTCGATCCGGAAAAGCTCAACTCGGCCATCCGCCGTGTGATCCATTGAGGCAGAAGCCGATGCAGATACAGCTCATCACGTTCGAGATTGATGCCAAGATGCTCGCCGTCGACATTATGGCTGTTCGCGAAATCCGCGCCTGGACGCCGACCACGCCGATCCCCAATGCTCCACCGTTCGTCCGCGGCGTGGTGAACCTGCGCGGGTTGGTCCTTCCGGTGATCGACCTGTCTGAACGGCTCGGCTGGGGCAGGGTCGAGCCCAACGAGCGTAACGTGATCATCGTCGTCGAAATTGCAGGACAGATGACCGGGCTCATCGTCGGCAGCGTCAACGATATCGTCACGGTCGACGATTCGGAAATCCAGCCGCCGCCGAACATGGGCGGACCCGATACCGAAAACATGCTGGAGGGGCTCGCGAGCGTGGAAGACCGCATGGCCATGATCCTGAAGCTCGGATACATGGGCGCAGGGGCCGATATGGCCGCGGTTCTGGAGGCTGCGTAAGGCTGGATCGGGAGGGATGGCTCAACGATGATGACGTCCAAGCACCAACGCGCAGAGGTCCGCCAAGCGGAGCGCATGCTGCACGATATTTGGCCGAAAGGGGCCGCAGCATGAGCAGGGCGGCACTCTCGCACAAGCTGCGGTTGCAGATCGCGGACGAGCTCGATTGCGCCCGGCAAGAGATCGAACGATTGGGCGAACTGCTGTGCAGCGACCCTGCGCTGGTTGCCGCACATATGAACAGCCTTCAGGCGCTCGACATGATCGGCCAGCAACAGCTTGCGCTTGCTGCCGTGCTGCGCGCCGAGGATCCGCAGTCGGCGATCGCCCATACCCCGCTGGAACAGTTGCGCGAACGCTTGGAACAGGCGCTCGATTAACCATTGGTCAACCATCTTTGGTAAGGGTGAACAGCGTGTACACGCCGAATATCCTTATCGTCGAGGACGATGACGCCTTGCGGGGCGAGCTTGTCGAGCTGCTCAAGGCGCTCGGCGCGATAGCCATCGGCGTGCCCGACGGTGCACAGGCGATGCATGCCTGGAAGCTGCAGCCGTTCGATCTGGTGCTGTGCGACTACAAGCTGCGCGCCGAAAGCGGGCTCGACGTGCTCAGGGCGCTGGGCGATCTGGCCAATGCCCCTGCGGCCGACCATTGCTATCTGATGACCGCGCATGTCGATCTGACGGCGGCGGCGCAGCGCGATATCGCATCAATCACCACAGGCCTTCTGCACAAGCCGATTGATGCCAAGACGCTGCGCCGGATCGTTGCCGATGCAGCGGAGGCAGGCCGATGCTGAGCGTCAACTATCCCCAGGGCTTTCGTGTCGTGCTGCCCTATCTGTGGCCGATGGCGCTGCTGGCGCTTGCCGCCGCTACCGGGCTTTCGGCGATCCGTCTGGTCGCCGCGCCGGGGTTCGAATTCTATCTCGGCCCGCTTTTCTGCCTCCTCGCCTATCGCTGGTTCGGATTGAAAGCGGGCCAGGTCACGGCAATCGCCACCATGCTTCCTTCACTTTGGTGGTGGGGGCATCCGATGTCGGTGCTGCTGGCCATCGGGCATGTCCTGGCGATAGACCGCTTTTCCGGCGAGGATCGCAGTCTTTCGACGGTCACGTTTTTCTATCAGCTCCTGGTCGGCGCGATCGCCAGCCTCATCTGGCTGACTTTTCCGCAACCGCTGTCGCCCGAGATCGTGCTGGATATCGCAGTGCGCCGCATCCTGTGCGAAACGTTGCTCGCCGCCTGCGCTGACCTGGTTCTGCTCGCGGTGCTGGTCGACACGACGCGTGGCCGTGTTCGGCGGGTCCGCAAACTGGGTCTTCAGCAATCGATCGAGGCGCTCGTTTCGATAGCGGTGGCCGGCGCAGCGATGCTGTTTCTGCTGGGCGAACTAAACCATGTGAATGAGCGACTGGAACTGCATCATCAGGATGTCGTTTCCGCCGTCCACGCCTTGCCCTATCGCAACGCGTTGCAATCCGGCAGGACCTATTGGTTGAGCATGCACGGCGTCGATACTCCCATGCCCTTCATGAAGGTTGCGTCGAGTGCGATGGGGCAGGCTGGCCCTGGCCTTGGGTGCCATGTATTCGACGATGGCCGCGGCGATGGCACCGGACGGCAGTCGCTGCGCTATTGGCTCGACATGTGCTATGCAGTCCCGCTTGGCGCAGGCGAGATGGCGCTCGTTTCACCGCGTGGGCATGTCATCGATCTGTATCGCGATGTCCTGAACGGCATCTCGCCGCTCATGGCGTATCTGGGCCTCGCCCAGATCGGGCTGCTGATGTTCGGCGCGTCGGTGCGTCGCTCCTCGCGCGTGCTCAGCCAGGCGCTGCTCGTCTTTGGCCGAAGCTATGTCACCACGCGCCCAACCGCGCCGTTTCGCGAAGCCGATCGGTTGGTTGGCGCGTTCATCGCCGCCAATAACGAGTTCGTGGCGTTCGAACGTCAGCGCGTGCACCTGATGCGAACGGTCGAGGAGCTCAGATCGGCGATCGATCTCAGGCTGCTCAGCGATATCCGGTTCGACGCCCAGCGCGGAGAATTGCGTTACGCGAAGATCGATCCCACGTCGGGACGGCGCAGCGCCAGCCTGGCTGTGCACTCCGGCGACAGTGCGCATTTCCAGTCGCTCGCGGGGCAGGGCGAGATCATGGTCGAATTTCGCCGCGGGCGGGACCAGGATGATCAATGGTATCTGCTGATCGCACGCGATTACGATCAGGAGAGCGACAGCTGGCGTTATGGCTGTCTCATCCGCTTGCGCACCGCCAAGGCGTTTCAGACGCAGATGCGCCACAGCGCACGCCTGATAGAATTGGGCGGCATGGCCTCTGCGCTGAGCCATGAACTGCGCCAGCCGCTGTTCACCATCTCGCTGGCGGCGGAAAACGCCCAGTTGCTGATGCAGAGCGGCCAGATCGATCCTGAACGCATGGCGGCCAAGCTGGGGCGGATCGTCGAACAGGTCGAACGGGCCAACGCCATCATCCAGCGCACCTCGTCCTATGCCAGAACCGAGCGGGACGAGCGGGTCGACATGGATATCTGCCAGGCGGTCCGGAATGCCGTTCGATTCATGCGCCCTGTAATGACCGAGCGTGATATCGACCTGCAGATCGTGATTCCGGATGCGCTGCCCCTGATGTCGCTGCCGCGGATCGGGATCGAACAGATTATCGTCAACGCCCTGCAGAACGCTGCCGACTCGATCGATACGCGGCGCGAGAATGAAGAGGATGCGTCGATCATGGGCGCGGTCAGGGTGCAGGTGGAGCAGCTTGACCAGACCATCGTGCTCAAGGTGCAGGACAACGGCGCCGGGCTTGACCCCAGCATCCGCAGCAATGCCTTCAATGCGTTCTGCACCACCAAGCCCGAAGGCAAGGGGACGGGATTGGGATTGTTCGTCTGTCGGCAGATCATGGACGAGGTTGGCGGATCGATCGCGATTGCCGATAATGCGCAGGCGCCGGGGGCCACGCTGACCCTGCGCTTTCCCCTGGCCAAAGGAGGTTGAACGATGGACATGCGCGAAGCACGCCACGTTTACATTGTCGATGACGATGCCGAGGTGCGCGCAGAACTGAGTGAAGCGCTGGAATTGCGGGGATTTGTCGTCCAGGCTTTCGACAGCGGCGATGGATTTGTTGCGCAGCAGGCCGAGCTGACACCGGGCTGCGTGGTGCTCGACCTCAACATGCCGGGCCTGGGCGGCATGGACGTGCAGCAGGCCCTGGTCGATCGCGGCAGTCCGCACAAGATCGTGATGCTGACCGGGGCCGGATCTGTCTCCACGGCGGTGCGTGCGATCCACGCTGGGGCGATAGACTTTCTCGAAAAGCCTTTCCATGTCGACGATCTCGTCAGGTCGATCGGCAGCGCGGTCAACCGTCAGTTGCAGGAAGTCCAGCAGGACAGCCGACGCCGCCAGGCCGAGGAGCTGATCGGGCGGCTGTCCGATCGCGAGCGCGATGTGCTGTGCGGGATGGTGCTGGGGCTGGCGAACAAGATCATTGCCTATCGGCTCAACCTGTCGCCACGCACGGTCGAAGCCTATCGCGCGCAGCTGATGAGCAAGCTGGGCGTGCGCAGTCTGGCCGAAGCGGTGCAAATCGCAATGGAGGCGGGGCTGGAGCCGCGCGGCGCGATCCTCCGCACGCATCCGGAAGCCTGAATCACCTGCGCCGATAACAGATCAGCAGGCGATATCGCGGCGGACAAAATCGGTCGCCAGCGCCTCGGTCAGCGCCGGGGCGATCAGGAAGCCCTGGATGCTGTCGCATTCGAGCCGTCTGAGCAGCCGGGCCTGCGCAGCCTGCTCGACCCCCTCCGCGACCACTTTCAGCCCCAGCCGGTGCGCCAGATCGATGACGCTTTCCACGATCACGCGGTCCTTGCCATCGACGCAGATCGATTCGATGAAGCTGCGGTCGATCTTGACATGGTTGATCGGCAGCTGGCGCAAATGGGTGAGCGAGGCGAACCCGGTGCCGAAATCATCAAAGGCAATCTCGACCCCCAGCGCATTGAGCCGGTCGACTGCGTCGCGCACCGCTCTGGCGCCGCGATCGAGCAACATGCCTTCGGTAATCTCGATGCACAGCTGCTCGCCGCTGATCCGGCCGCTTTCGACCGCATCGGCGATCCTGTCGACAAAGGCGCGCGCGCGAAAATCGCCGAGCGTCGCGTTGATCGCGATCCACTGGAACGGAACGCCCTCCGCCTTCCACCGGTCGATCTGACCGAGCACCTCGGTGAGCACGAAATTGCCGATCTCCGCGGCGATCTGCTCGTCTTCGAACACCTCTCCGAAGGTGGCGGGCGTGTGAATGCCTCCATCCGCGCGTCGCCAGCGCAGCAGCGCCTCGAACGCCATCGGCTGACCACCGGCCAGATTGACGATCGGCTGGTAGAGGATGAACAGCTCATTGCGTTCCATGGCATGCGTGATCGCAGTGCGCAGGCCGGCGCGCTGGTCGGCCGCCTCGCGGTAGGAGGGCTTGAATCGGCGCGCGCAGCCCCGCCCGGATTGCTTGGCCGCATAGAGCGCAAGGTCGGCGCTCTTCAGCAGGCTCGCAGCGTCCTTTCCGTCGCGCGGAAACAGCGCTGCGCCGATGCTGGCATGGATGGTGCAGTCATCCATCTCTGCGACTGGCTTGCGCCGCAGTGCGGCGAGAACGCCGTCGAGCCGCTGCTGGAGGTGCGTGCCATCCTCCTCGTGCAGGATGACGGCGAATTCGTCGCCGCCAAGCCGGCCGATGGCATCGCATTCGCCCAGTTCTGCACGCAGAGCCTGACCAACCGCGATCAGCAACTGGTCTCCGGCATGGTGCCCGGCGCTGTCGTTGATGTCCTTGAAATGATCGATATCCAGGATCGCGGTGGCGAACGGTGTTCCCTTGCATGTCGCCGTGACCATGAGCTCCAGGAAGCGGCGGCGGTTGGCCAGCCGGGTCAGCGGATCGATATTGGCCAGCCGCCAGAGCCGCTGCTCTGCCTCCTTCTGCGGCGTGACGTCGAAACGGATCGCGGTATAGCCCGACCGGTCGCGATGCGGGACGATGGTGGTATCTACCCAGTAGAGCCGCCCACACTTGGCGCGGTTGCAGATCACATCGTGCCAGACATTGCCGCGCGATATGGTGCGGTAAAGGTTCTGGAAAAAGGCGCGGTCATGCGCCCCGGAGGCAAGGATGCGATGGTTCGCACCGATGAGCTCGGCCTCGGAATAGCCGCTCAGTTCGCAGAACTTGGCATTGACCGATGTGATCCTTCCCGCCCGGTCGGTGACGGCGACGATCGCGGCAGCGTCGAGCGCCTCGCGCTGGAAATTGGCGAGATCGGCAAGCTCCTGGAGCTGCCCGCTCTGCAACAGGCTGCGGCTTTGCAGGATAGCCAGTTCACGGTCGAGCCGCTGGCCTTCCGCCTCGCTAACGGGGCTGGTCCCGTTCCGAAATTCGCTCGCATCCCTTTGAACCGACATAGAATTTTCCTGCATCTTGCTCTGTCGAGTCAGCGCTTGGCCGCTTAACAAAGGGTGAAATACAGGGTTTCTACGGTACGTGTGCAGTCGGGGCGGCCACGCCTCAGAGACGCGCAGCCCCGGCCCGATTCAGGGCGCCAGGGTCATTCGGCCGCGACGCGCTGCTCGACATTTTGCGGGCCGCGGATCAACGTGCCGGGCCGCGCTGCCGTTACTTCGCCGTCGCGGAAGGTAATCTCGCCCGACTTGATCGTGGCGATATAGCCATCGGCCTTTTGCAGCAACCGCTTGCCGCCGGCGGGCAGATCGAACGCGAGCCAGGGGCGCGATAGGCGCAGCCGCTTGAAGTCGATCACGTTGACGTCGGCCAGATAGCCGGGCTTGAGGACGCCGCGATCGTTGAGGCCATAGAGCCGGGCAGTATCGTGGCACTGGCGCTTGACCGCGAGCTCCACCGGGATCGTGCCCGCCTTGCGGTCGCGCGCCCAGTAGCTCAGCAGGAAGGTGGGCGCTGCGGCATCGCAGATCGTGCCGCAATGCGCGCCGCCATCCGAGAGCGAAACCACGGTATCGTCGCGTTCGAGCAGCCCCTTGATGAATTCCAGATTGCCGTCCTGATAGTTGAGAATGGGCAGATAGATGAACCCGGTGCCCTCATTTTCCATCAGCACGTCATAGGCATATTCCGCCGGATCGCGCCCAGCCGCATCGGCAACGAGCGCGATGCTCTCCTCACGTGTCGGTTCGTAGCTGAAGCCGTCGACGAGCGGGAATTGCAGCGCCCATCCGGCGGTGACCAGCATGAACAGGGCAGCGGTATCCATCGAGGGCGGCGGCAAATTGTCCTCGGCGAGCAGCTTCGCCTTGAAGGCAGGATCCTTGAGATGCGCCAGCTGCTCTTCCCATGGCAGGCCTGCGATCGCCTGCCAGCTCGGCCGCTGGACGAACGGGTGGACCGTACCGCGCCACGCCATGACCACGCCGGTGCCGCGCAACGAGATCTGCGCGACGACATGCCCGCCGGTGCGATTGGCCTCCTCGCACGCCGCCATCTGTTCGGTCCAGTGCATCTGCTTCATCGGCGATTGCAGCATCGCGAAGGTGACAGGCAGCCCCGTCTCCTTCGACAGCGCGGTCATCCAGTCGAACTCCTTCCATTCGGGAACGAGGTCGGAGGCCATTTCAAACACGCCATAGCCGACATTGCCCATCGCGCGGCCGATGCCGATCAGTTCGCGCGCGGTTGCGGTCGTGCCGGGAACCAGCTCGCCGTCGATCGACTTGTGCAGCACCGTGCGCGAGGACGAAAAACCGAGCGCGCCTGCGCGCAGCCCATCCTCGACGATTCTCGACATCGCAGCGATGTCCGCATCGGTCGGCTCTTCATTGGCCGCGCCGCGCTCGCCCATCACATAGGCGCGCACAGCGCCATGCGGCACGTGCGTGCCGATATCGATCGTGCGCGGCAGACGCTCGAGCGAGTCGAGATATTCGGGGAAAGTCTCCCAGTCCCAGCTCATCCCTTCGGCCAGCGCGGTGCCCGGAATGTCCTCGACGCCTTCCATCAGACCGATCAGCCATTCGTGCTTGTCGGGCGCCGCTGGCGCAAAGCCAACACCGCAATTCCCCATCACCACGGTGGTCACCCCGTGCCATGACGATGGCGCCATAACGTCATCCCAGGTCGCCTGGCCGTCATAATGCGTGTGGACATCGACAAATCCCGGTGTGACGATCAGCCCTTCGGCATCGATTTCCTGGCGTCCCGGCCCGTTGACCTTGCCGACCACCGCGATGGTGTCGCCGGTGATGGCGATATCGCCGACAAAGGGCGCGCCGCCCAGGCCATCGTAGATCGTGCCATTGCGAATGATCAGGTCGTACATCGGTTCAGGCTCCTCATCCTTGCCGCCGCGCCGGGTCTGCTGCCTGGTCGTCTGACGGTTCGGTGGGGATGCTACGCGAGTTTCGGCGAAAGGGAAGGGGGTAGCGGTACGGTTGCGCAACCGCTCAGACCGTCTCCATGGCCCGCGCCACCGCCAGGAACTCCTCGACGCTCAGCGTCTCGGCCCGCCGCGCCGGGTCGATCCCCACGGCTTCCAGCGCCGCGAGCGCGCCGGGCAGGCCCTTGAGGCTCTGGCGCAGCATCTTGCGTCGCTGGCCGAAGGCGGCAGCCGTGATCGCCTCTAGCCGCGCGGCCCTGATCCCGACGGGCATCTCCGCCGGCGTCAGATGCACGATCGCCGACATCACCTTGGGCGGCGGGGTGAAGGCGCTGCGGTGCACCTTCATCGCCAGCCGCGCGTGGCAGCGCCACTGGCTGAGGATCGCGAGCCTGCCAAAGGCATGGCTGTCGGGCGCGGCGACGATCCGGTCGGCGACCTCGCGCTGGAACATCAGCGTGAGCGACAACCATTGCGGCGGCCAGTCCTGCCCGCTCAGCCAGCCGATCAGCAGCGCGGTTCCGACATTATAGGGCAGGTTGGACGCGATATGGCACGGGCCGGGCATCACGCTCGCGAGCGGGATCTCGAGCGCATCGCCCTCGATCACCTTCAATTGGCCCGGAAAGGCTTCGCCCAGTTCGGCGAGCGCCGGCAGGCAGCGCCGATCGCGCTCGATCGCGGTGACGTTTGCCCCGGCGCGGAGCAGCGCCCGTGTCAGCCCGCCCGGGCCTGGGCCGATCTCGAGCACATCCTGCCCGTCCAGCTCTCCGGGCACCGCCGCGATCCGGTCGAGCAATTGCTCGTCGAGCAGGAAATTCTGCCCCAGCGCCTTGCTCGCAGCGAGGCCATGGCGCGCGATGACGTCACGCAGTGGGGGCAGGGCAGGGACGGGCGTGCGCATCAACCGTCGTACGACTGGCGATGTGTCCAGGCCGCACCCGCCATGCGGATCGCGGCGATCATCGAACGCGGGCTGGCCAGCCCTTTGCCCGCGATGTCGAACGCGGTGCCATGGTCGGGCGAGGTGCGCACGATCGGCAGGCCCAAAGTCATGTTGACCGCATCGTCGAAATGCAGCGCCTTGACCGGGATCAGCGCCTGGTCGTGATATTGGCATAGCGCCACGTCATATCGCGCTCGCGCAGCGGCGTGGAACATGGTGTCGGCGGGCAGGGGGCCTGCCACCAGAAAGCCCTCGTCGCGCAGGATGTCGATCGCGGGCTGGATGATCTCCATCTCCTCGCGGCCCATGCTGCCCTGCTCGCCGGCATGCGGGTTGAGCCCGGCAATGGCGAGGCGCGGGCGCTCGATGCCGAAATTGCGCGCCAGCCCCTTGGCCGCCGCACGCGCCCGATTGACGATGAGTTCGGTCGACAGCGCTCCCGGCACATCGGCGATACCGATATGCACCGTGATCGGAATGACGCGCAGTTCGGGACCGGCGAGCAGCATCGCGACATTCTGGCGCGAAACGCCGCAGGCCTCGGCGATGAATTCGGTCTGGCCGGGAAAGTTGAAACCGACCTTCTGCAGCTGGATCTTGGAGATCGGCGCCGTCACGATGCCGCAGGCCGTGCCTGCGCGCGCCAGACCCACGCCCATTTCCAGTGCCTGCAGCGCGCAGCGCGCGCCGTCGAGATCGGGCTCGCCGGGGATCACCGTGCCGCTGTCGATGACCGGCAGCACGGGCAAGGCGGTAGCAAAGGCGTCTCGCGCCTCTCCGGGGTCGCCGATGACCTGGATCGGCCCGCTCCACACCGCCTCGAACGCGCGTGGGTCGCCCACGGCAAAAAACGGCGTCAGACCCTCGGCCTCGCGCGCGTCCCAGCTCTTGCCGATGATTTCCGGGCCGATACCGGCGGGATCACCGGCCGAAATGGCCAGCAATTGCGTCACGCGAGGCACCGACCGGGGTGCATCAGTTATACTCGATCACGGCGTCGCGGCGAAGGTCGCGCAGATAGATCTGCGCGCGGCGATTGACCTTTTCCTCTTCCATATTGGCCATCAGCTGTTCGGGGCTGGGGCCGCCATCGGCCGAAGGGTCATCGCGGCCGCAAAGCACGAGCACGCGCACGCCATCCTTGACCGAGCCGAAAGGCTGGGTCGCTTCGCCGATCGACAGGGCGAGCAGCGTGTCCTGCAACGGCGCAGGCAGTTCGCGCACGGGCACCTGATCGTTGTTGGTGACAGTGGCGCCGAGCTGCTTGGCGATCTCATCGGCCGCGCCGCAACCCTTGATCTGCCGCGTAGCCGAAGCGAACTCGGACGCGCGCCTGGTCGCATCGGCCTCTGAGATGCCGGGCGGAAAGGCAATCGAAAGCTGCTTGAGGCCGAGCAGAGCATCGCGCGGGTTGGCGGTCAGCACCTGGCGCTTGTCGATCAGATAGATCAGCGAGAAGCCGCCGGGAATCTCGATCGGTCCTGCGAGCTGGCCGACCTGCATGTCACGTGCAACGACGCCGAGCGCGGGCGGCAGCTGTCCGAGCTGGATCCAGCCCAGATCGCCGCCCACCGCTGCGGTCGAGGCCTCGGAAAACTGGCGGGCATAGGCGACGAACGATCCGCCCTGCTGCAGCTGCTGCACGATCTGTGCCGCGTTCTTGGCGACTTCGGCACGGTTCTGCGAGTTGGCGGAGAGGTAGATTTCGCCGATGCGATATTCCTCGGTGCCCTTGTTGGCCTTCAATCGCTCGATGACTTCCTTCACCTCCTCCTCGGAGACGTTGATGAAGGGGGTGACGTTGCGGCCGAGCAGGCGCTGCCAGGCGAGTTCGCCGCGGATCTGGCGCTTGAGCGAGCGCGGCGAGGAGCCGATGCTGGCCAGATACTTGTCGAGCGCGCCGGTATCGCGCCGGAAATTCTGCTGCGCGACCTGCGCATAGGTCCGCTCGACCTGGTTCTCGTCGACCTTGATGTCGTTGGCGGCGGCTTCCTGGATCTGCAGCGTCTCGTCGATCAGGTTGCGAAGGACCTGCAGGCGCAGGCGCTGGCGCTCTTCGTCGGAAACCGGCGCGTCGTTGGCGGCGAGGATCAGCGCCACGCGCTCGTCAATATCGGTGCCGGTGATGATCTCGCTGTTGACGATTGCGGTGGCGCGGCGGACATTCGGGTCCTGCTTGCCGAAGATCGTCAGCCCCTCGGGAACATTGAGCGAGGTGTCGGGCATCGCCGCTGCATCATCCTGCACCGTCTGGCCGGTGGCGGGGAGGGCGAGGCCGGCGATCAGCGCGCTGGCCAGCGTGGTCCGGGCCAGCTTGCGGGTACGGATCGCGAAAGTGTTCAATGCGTGCAAGCTCATATCTTCCTGAATGGGACAAAGCGACCCCTTGCCCAAAATCGGCTTAACCGTGGCTGAGCGGGGCGGTGAATATCGCCTTTGCGATCAAAAGCCAAGGTTGCGCAGGGCGACACGCAGCAGAAAGGTATCGCCGCGCTGGGCATCGCCCACCGGGATATAGTCGCGCCGCCAGGTGACGCCGAGCTCGAGGCAGTCATCTTCATAGGCGACGCCCAGCCGGGTGCGGATAGGCTGGAAGCCGTCCGCCTGCAGCGCCGGGTCCTCTTCGCGATCGCTGAGATCGAACACGCCTGCACCGAAGATCGACCAGTAGCGCGCGATGCGCACCCGACCTGCGACACGTAGTTCCTCGCGGTCCTGCAGGTCCTCGATCTCCGGACCGATATCGCGGTTGAGCCTGAGATAGCCTACCTGGACATAGGTCTGGCGACCACCCACGGTGACATCGACTTCGTTGCGGCGCACCGCAAGATTGTCCTTGTCGAGCCGGAAGCGGTGGGTGTAGCGGATGAAGTTGCGCAGCTTCAGGTCCAGCCGCCCGACCACGTCCGAGGTGCGATTGCCCAGGCCCGTGCCTTCGGGCAGGAAATCGCGCTCGTCATCGAAGCGATAGCTTTGCCCGACGACGGCGTTCAATTGCATGCCCGGACGCTGGAGCGACCATTCGACCCCGTAGACGACGCGCACGCCCTCTTCCATCCGGTCATAGCCGGGCAGACGATTGAGCGAGAAAAGATTGCTGTCTTCCAGTTCGATCGCGCGCGAATCCTCGTTGGGCAGTTCCAGATTGCCCGTAGTGGGAGTTGCCACGACCTGCACGCGCGGGCTCAGCACCTGGGTGCCGCCAAAGGCTTCGCCGACGAACGGCCAGCGCATGTCCGCCGCGATCGATCCGCTGGCGCGCGCCTTGAGGCCGGATTCGCCGCGATAGATCAGCGTGTTAGTGAGCGCATTGTCGCTGCTGTTGTAGACGTCGCCGCGCGCCAGTGCGGTCAATGTGAATTCCTGGCCAAGGCCGGTCAGGCGGCGCATGTCCCAGCGGGCCTGAGCAAAGGCGCGCTGCGTGTCCTGGCCGGAGGTGCGGCCGATGGCGAGCGTGTTGAGCTGGAACTCGACCTTCCCGCCCGCAACCTGGTCGGGCATGCGATAGCGCCAGTCGACCACCGGCAGCGCGATCGGCACCTGGCCCTGCGGATCATTGACGCGCAAGGTCTGTGTCGCCCAACCGGCGAGCGAGAAATAGCTGTTCGGCCCAATCCGCTCCGCCTCTATCGTCGAACGCAGCCGGTCTTCGCGGCTCACGTCATAGCGGCGCAGGAAGGTGCGGTCGGTGACCGCACGGATCGATCCGCTGATGCTCCACGCCTCGTCCAGCTGGAACCGACCCGTCGCATCGAAATAGCCGCGAAAATCGTTCTGGCTGTCCGGCGCGACATTGCCGGCACCCACCGGGATGCGTGATCCGGCGGTGGCATAGCCGGTGATCTGATAGGCCCCGCGATCGGTGAGCGCGCGATAGGTCGCATTCACCATCGGCAGCGCTTCGGTGAACACCGATCCGGTGACGGTCAGATCGCGATTGGGCGCCAGGCTGATATAATAAGGCAGGCTGAGCTGGACGCCATTGGCCTGGCTGAAGCGGATATCGGGAACGAGTATGCCCGATCCGCTGCCTTCGCCCACCGGATGGCTGAGCCCGGGCATCGGGATGACGGGCAGGCCGAACAGCTCGAGCCGCGCGCCGTCATAACGCACGCGCTTGTCGGCAGGGTTATAGACCACCTTGATCGCGCGGAGCTGCCAGCTCGGCTTCTTGGGCTTGCCGGTGGGGGTTTCCACCAGACAGGCCGAATAGGCGGCATTTTCGAGCGTGATGACGCCATCGGTCCGGGTGCCACGGCTGGCGACCATGCGGCCGCCGGCTTCGAGCACGACCAGGATATTCTCGATCACGCCATCGCGGATCGATTCGGTCAGCTCGATCGAATCGCCGTAAAGCCTGTTGCCTTCAGCATCGGTGATCTGGACGCTGCCATTGGCGCGCACCTGGCCGCTCTTGCGATCCCAGGTGACGGTGTCGGCGACCAGCGACTGGTCTTCGCGGACCAGCAGCACGTTGCCGGTGGCGGTGACGACATCGGCATTGCTGTCATAATCGAGCCGGTCGGCAGTGAATTCGATGACCTGCTGTTTCTCGCCGGCGGTGCCTGCGGCAGGCGCGCTCTGGTCATCGGCATAGCGCACGATGTCCTTGCGCGTGAACGTCAGATTCTCGCCGAGCAGATAGCTGGTGCGTGTGCAGACGGGTTGCGCTGCGGCCTGGTCCGCGGCCAGCGCAGGGGCAGCCTGCGCTGCGAGCAGCGCCGATCCCAGCAACAAACCTGTCCGTGAAAAGCGCAAGCCAGCCATCCGTCGATTCATGCGGTGGTTGTTATCGCCCAGAATCACGGGCCGTCCACGCGCCAGAATCGCGCCTATTGCACTGCAAAAGCCCGAGCGCAAACCGCTTTCGATGGTCCGTTTAAGGCTGCGGCAAATGCTGGCAAACAAAACGAACCTGTCCTATCGCTTGCAAGCTGCGATCTGCCACCAATATGGCACGCAGCGCCGTGTCGCCCCTTTGCGCCGCTCTGTCATAGGCGCGACATGGTTCACAATCGATTAACCGGCCGACCGGCCCGCCTTTCGGGGACCCTTTGATGAACATTGTTTTCGACGCTTCCGCAGACGCTTATGCCGTGATCGCCTATCCGGTCGCCAAGGATGAGCTGGCCAGCCTCAACCTGCCGCTCGAATCCGGTAAAGTGGTGATCGATGGCGCGAAAGCGGCGCGTTTCGAGGGCGGCGCGGGCGAGGTGTTCGACATTTTCGTGAGCGAAGGCGGCAAGACGCTGCGCGTCGCGCTGGTCGGCACTGGCGGTCAGTCGCGCACCGATCTGGAGCGCGCCGGCGGTCAGCTGGTCGCCAAATATCAGCGCTCGGGCGTGGTCTCGCTCGCCGTCGACATGGGGCTTGGCGCGCTGGGCGGCAATCGCGAGGGCGCGAGCCAGTTTCTGTTCGGCGCGACATTGCGCAGCTGGGCGCACGATCACTATCGGACGAAGCTGCCCGCCAAGCAGAAGGTGAGCCTGGGCGAGATCGGCGTGGTGGGCGGTCCGGCGGGTCTTGGTGCGGTTTGGAGCGACCAGGCCGCGATTGCCGAGGGCGTTGCTTTCACGCGCGATCTGGTGACCGAGCCTGCGAACGTGATCTACCCGGAGAGCTTCGTCGAACGCTGCCGGCATCTGGAATCGCTGGGTGTCGAAATCACCGTGCTGGGCCAGGAAGAGATGGAAAAGCTCGGCATGGGCGCGCTGCTCGGGGTGGCGCAGGGCTCGGTCCGTCCGCCGCGGCTGATCGCGATGCGCTGGAACGGCACCGGCGACGCAAAGGCCAAGCCGGTGGTTCTGGTCGGCAAGGGCGTGACCTTCGATACGGGCGGCATCTCGATCAAGCCCGCTGCCGGCATGGAAGACATGAAGTGGGACATGGGCGGCGCAGGCGCGGTCGCTGGCACGATGAAGGCGCTCGCCGGACGCAAGGCCAAGACGCATGTCGTCGGCATTTGCGGACTGGTCGAGAACATGCCCGACGGCAATGCCCAGCGCCCCGGCGACGTGGTCACCAGCATGTCGGGTCAGACGATCGAGGTGATCAACACCGACGCAGAGGGCCGTCTGGTGCTGTGCGACGCGCTGCACTGGGCGCAGGAGAATTACGAGCCCGAATATATCGTCGATCTGGCGACGCTGACCGGCGCGATCATCATCTCGCTCGCCGACCAGCATGCCGGGCTGTTCAGCAACGACGATGGCCTGGCCGAAAAGCTGACCGCTGCGGGCAAGCTGGCGGGCGATCCGCTGTGGCGCTTCCCGCTGAGCAGCGCCTATGACAAGATGATCGACAGCCCGATTGCCGACATGAAGAATGTCGGCGCCAAGGGCGGCGGATCGATCACCGCAGCGCAGTTCCTGCAGCGCTTCATCAAGCCCGGTGTCAAATGGGCGCATCTCGACATTGCCGGAATGGTCTGGGCAGACAAGCCTGGCCCGGTCTGGGACAAGGGTGCGACTGGTTATGGGGTTCGTCTTCTGAATCAGTGGATTGCAGACAATTTCGAGAATTGATCTGAAGGCGATTTGCCGCTCTGGCCTTGAAGCCCTCCCCCTTGATGGGGGAGGGTTGGGTGGGGGTTGCCTTGCCAGATTTTGCCGATGGCCAAGGGACGCCAAATCTGCACCAAGTCGAACCATCACCCTCACCGCTGCGACTAGGTGGCAGAGCCACCAAGTCTCGCTGCCTCTCCCATCGAGGGAGAGAGGGAGTGCGGTAACCTCCCCTACACAAAGGCGATAGAAATGCAGGTCGATTTTTATCACCTGACGCGCGATCCCGCCGAGCGGGTGCTGCCGCTTCTGGCGGAGCGCACGCTGGCGCTCGGGCAGCGCATGCTGGTGCTGTCGGCCGATGCCGGGCATCGTCAGGCGTTGAGCACCGCTTTGTGGTCGCTCAAGCCCGACAGTTTCCTCGCGCATGGCGAGATCGACGGGCCCAATCCCCAGGTGCAGCCGATCCTGCTCGCTGATCGGGTCGAGCCCGCCAATGGCGCGCGATTCATCGCGCTGGCCGACGGGCTTTGGCGCGACGAGGCGCTGCGTTTCGACCGCGTGTTCCTGCTGTTCGGCGAGGCGACGATCGCCGATGCGCGCAAGGCCTGGGTCGCGCTGGGCGAGCGCGAGGGGCTGGAACGCCATTACTGGAAACAGGATGGCGGCAAATGGGTTGAACAGACCCCCGGCAAGCGTCAGGATGCGCGCGAACCATAGGAGACGGTGGAATGCGCAACTCTTTGATGGCAGTCGCAGCGGTGGTGCTGCTGGCAGGCTGCGGCGGCGAGAAGACCGTCTATAGCGATGCTGAGGGCAATGAGGTCAAGGTGACCCGCGAGGGCGATGGCGATGCCTCTGAGGTCAAAATCACTAGCGCGGACGGCTCGGCTACCGTCAACATCAATGCAGGCGCAACCGACGCCAAACTGCCCTTCGGGCTGGAAGTCTATCCCGGTGCCAAGGTCGTCTCGACGATGAACAGCAACAGCGACGGCAATACCGGTGCGATGGTCGTCATGGAAAGCAGCGCCAGGCCCGATGCCGTGCTGGCCTGGTATCGCAAGTCGGTCGAGGCCAAGGGCTTCAAGGTCGAGACCGAAATCACCACCGGCGATATGCGCGCCATCGCAGGAACGAAGGATGGCGGCTCGTTCACCTTGCAGGTTGCTCCCGCGGATGCGGGATCGTCGATCACGCTAATCGCAGGGGCAAGCTGAGCGGGCAGGTGAGACCGCTCCGGCAGCGGTTTTCCTTGCAGCGCACAATCCGGCCCGCTAGGGGCGGCGGCGAATCGCGCCGTGCGTGCGCGAGGCTCAACACCCAATAGCAGGAGCATCCCCATGGCCGTCACCCGGACCTTTTCGATCATCAAGCCCGACGCCACCCGTCGCAACCTGACCGGTGCGGTCACAAAGATGCTGGAAGAAGCCGGCCTGCGCGTCGTCGCTTCCAAGCGCATCCACATGACCCGCGAACAGGCCGAAGGCTTCTACGCCGTGCACCGCGAGCGTCCTTTCTTCGGTGAGCTGGTCGAGTTCATGATCTCGGGCCCCGTTGTTGTACAGGTGCTGGAAGGCGAAGACGCCGTGAAGCGCAACCGCGACATCATGGGTGCGACCAACCCCGCCAATGCCGAGCCGGGCACCATCCGCAAGGAACTGGCCGAGAGCATCGAAGCCAATTCGGTCCATGGTTCGGACAGCGAAGAGAATGCCGCGATCGAAATCGCCTATTTCTTCAAGCCGGAAGAAATCGTCGGCTGATCATCATGCCACGCGCTGCCGGGCCCGATCTGAACCCGGCAGCGCTGGCATCGCCGCCCGTGCGCGGCACCCGCGATCGCCTGGCCAGGCTGCGGATCGCGATGACCTATTTCTGGCGGCACCACCGCCTGCCAGACCTGGAAGATCCCCGCCGCTTCACCGAATTCGTCCAGCGCCGCAAGCTGGTCGACCGCGACCCGCGCATGCCGGTCTGCTCGGACAAGCTCGCCGCCAAGGCCTATGTGGCCGACTGGCTCGGACGCGAATGGACCACCCCGACGCTCTGGCAGGGTGATGTGCTGCCGGAAACGCCAGCCTGGCCCCTGCCTCTGGTCGTCAAGTCGCGTCATGGCTGCAATCAGCGCGCCTTTGTCCGCTCATCGCGCGATGACTGGGAGGCGGTGCGACGCAGGAGCAAGGCCTGGATGGCCCAACCCTATGGCCTCTGGCTCGATGAATGGCTCTATCGCGAAATCCCGCGCGGGCTGCTGGTCGAACCTTTTATCGGCACAGGCGGGCAGCTCCCCATAGACTACAAGCTCTATGTTTTCGGAGGCGAGGTGGCGTGCATCCAGGTGCATCTGGAGCGGGAGACGCGGCATCGCTGGATGCTGTTCGACCGCCAGTGGCGGCGCTTCTCGTCGCCGACACGCGATCCCGACCCTGCCAAGCCCAGCTCGCTGGACCGGATGATCGTGGCCGCCGAAACGCTGGGGCAGGGCTTCGATTTCGTCCGCGTCGATTTTTACGAGATTGCCGGAACCCCCCGCTTCGGCGAGATGACCTTCTATCCTGGCTCGGGTCTCGATCCGTTCGATCCGCCGGAGATCGACCTCATGCTGGGTCAACTCTGGGCGAAAGCCCGCAGCCAGCAACTGCCGGTCAGAACTCCGCCGCGATGTCCATGAACTTCGTCAGCCGCTTCGGCGCGACGCTGCGCCAGCTGCGGTGCAGCCAGTCTGCGATATGCTCCCAATCGGTGCGGCCCGTATCGAGCCGGATCGCGATCCAGCCCGAGGGCGCGTAGAATTTGGGCAAGTAATAGAGCTCGGGATCCTGATCCACCAGCGCGGCCTGCTCGTCCGCACCGCTGGTCTTGACGAGCAGCGCGATCGCTTCCTCGCCATGATGGTGGATCGAGACATAAGCGAAATACTTGCCCGACTTCTCGCCCCCGACGCGCCAGCCGGGCGCGCCGTGCGAAGGACGTGCATCGGTCTCGGGAAGCGCGAGGGCCAGTTCGCCGACCTTGGCGACGATCCAGTCGGGATCACTCTCGCGCGAGACATAATCGGCCAGGGTACGCGAATAGAGCTGGTGTTCGGCGATCAGCACGCGCGCGGCGAGGCATTCTGCGCTGTCGCCCGGCAGGATCGCAACCTCGATCTGGCCGAGCACCGGGCCGTCATCGAGCTCTGCCGTCACAAGGTGCACGCTGCACCCGGCAACCTTGTCCCCCGCATCGATCGCGCGCTGGTGCGTGTGCAGCCCTTTGTATTTGGGCAGCAGCGAGGGATGGATGTTGAGCATCCGCCCCTCCCAGCTCCGCACGAAACCGGGGGTGAGGATGCGCATATAGCCGGCAAGCGCGACATGTTCGGCGCCGCTGGCACGGATGGCCTTGTCCATCGCCGCGTCATGGCTCTCGCGATCCATGCCCTTGTGCGACAGCGCGAAGGTCGGCACGCCTTCGGCCTCGGCAAGCTTCAGCCCTCCGGCACTGGGATCGTTCGAGGCGACCAGCACCACCTCATAGGGGCAAGATGGCGCGCGCGAGGCATAGAGCAACGCGGCCATATTGGTGCCGCTGCCCGAGATCAGGATGGCGAGCCGGGCCTTAGCCGGCATGGGTGGCGCTCCACGCCGATTTCGCGCTCCAGGTCTCGATCGATCCGCTGACCGTACAGCCCTTGTCGCCCGGCTCGATGCGGCCGATGCGGTGGACGGTCTCGCCGGCAGCTTCGAGATCGGCGGTCACGCTGGCGACATCGCTTTCGGCCACCACCAGCACCATGCCGATGCCGCAGTTGAAGGTGCGCGCCATTTCCTCGGGTTCGATATTGCCCTGCGCCTGCAGGAACGCCATCAACCGCGTCTGGGCCCAGGCATCGGCATCGACATGCGCATGCGCGCCTTCAGGCAGCACGCGCGGGATGTTCTCGAGCAGGCCGCCGCCGGTGATATGCGCCATCGCGGCGATCCGGCCCGATTTCACCACCGGCAGCAGCGAAGACACATAGATTCGCGTCGGTGCGATCAGCGCGTCGATGAGCAGGATCTCCTGATCGAACAGGGCCGGGCGGTTCATCTTCCAGCCCTTGTCGGCTGCGAGACGTCGCACCAGCGAATAGCCGTTCGAATGCACGCCCGACGAGGCGAGGCCGAGCAGGACGTCGCCCGGCTTCACACGGTCGCCGGTCAGCACCTCGTCGCGCTCGACCGCGCCGACGCAGAAGCCGGCCAGGTCGTAATCGCCCGGCGCGTACATGCCCGGCATTTCGGCGGTCTCGCCGCCGATCAGCGCGCATCCTGCGAGCTTGCAGCCATCGGCAATGCCCGCGACGACGCGCTCGGCAACGCCGGTGTCGAGCTTGCCGGTCGCGAAATAGTCGAGGAAAAACAGCGGCTCGGCACCCTGAACGATCAGATCATTGACGCACATCGCGACCAGATCGATGCCGATTGCATCGTGCCGGTCATGGTCGATGGCGAGCTTTACCTTGGTGCCCACGCCATCGTTCGCCGCGACCAGCAACGGGTCCTTGAAACCGGCGGCCTTGAGATCGAAAAAGCCGCCAAAGCCCCCCAGTTCGGCATTGGCGCCGGGGCGCGCGGTCGCCTTGGCCAGGGGCCCGATGGCCTTGACCAGCGCATTGCCCGCAGCGATCGAAACACCTGCTTGAGCATAGCTGTAACTTGTCGGATTTGGCGCGTCGCCGGTCTTGTCAGTCATGGCCAGAGCGGTTAGCGACTTCTCGCTTGGATTTCCACGCCATTGTCGCCAAAAGAGCGGCCACGCCGCCGCCGGAGACGGGCAGGGGGCGACAAGCTCGTTTTCGCGCGGTTGTTTGAAGCTAGGATACATTGATCACCAGCCTGCCCCTGCAACGTCCGGCGCCCCGAATTTCTCGCGTCTGGATCGCCTTCGCCCTGTTCGCGCTGCTGCTTGGCGCGGGCGCGCTGGTCTATGCCCAGATCGAGGGCGATCGCGGCATTCCGCCGATCGCCAGCGGCGGCGATTTCGAAGTGAGCGGGGTCAAGGTCGACGGCTCGGGCAAGAATGCCGACGAAGCCCGCTCCAACGCCTGGCGCGATGCGCAGCGCAAGGGCTGGCAGAAGCTGTGGGCGCAGATGAACCGCTCGGGCGCTGCCCCCAAGCTCAGCGATTCGGCGCTCGACGGTATCGTCTCGGCAATCGTCGTCGAAAACGAGCAGATCGGCCCGCGCCGCTATATCGCCACCCTGGGCGTGCTGTTCGATCGCGCACGCGCCGGTGAGCTGCTCGGCGTCAGTGGATCGGTGCTCCGATCGGCGCCGATGCTGGTGGTGCCCATCTATATCAGCGGCGGCTCTGCGCAGACCTTCGAGAACCGCACGCCCTGGCAGGCGGCCTGGGCGCGTTATCGCACCGCCGAGAGCATCGTCGATTATATCCGCCCTTACGGATCGGGCGCGGATTCGCTGCTGGTCAACGCCGCGCAGACCGGACGCCGCAGCCGCACCTGGTGGCGCATCATTCTCGACCAGTTCGGCGCTGCCGATGTGGTCATCCCGGTGGTGCAGGTCGAACGGCAATATCCCGGCGGGCCGATCACCGGGCGCTTTGCCGCGCGCTTCGGGCCGGACAGCCGCTTGCTGGGCAGCTTCACGCTGAAGGCCCGCAACAGCGATGGCCTGGCCGCGATGCTCGATCAGGGCATCAAGCGGCTCGACCGCATCTATGCCGGCGCCGTCCGCTCGGGCGAGCTCCGCCCCGATTCCTCGCTGATCATCGAAAAGCCGGTCGAACTGGTCGAGGAAATGCTCGACGAGACGCTGGCCGAGGACATTCCCGTCGAGTCGGGCGGGCTGACCACGGGCACGCAGATCATCTCGATCCAGTTCGACACCCCGGATGTGGCGGCCGTGCAGGCGGGCGAACGCCTGGTGCGCGGCATTCCCGGCGTCACCTCGGCCAGTACCGCCAGCCTGGCGCTCGGCGGCACTTCGGTGATGCAGGTCAATGCACAGATCGATATCGATGCGCTGCGCGGTGCGCTCGAGGCGCGCGGCTATCGTGTCCAGCAGGGGCCCGGGGTGCTGCGAATCTCGCGCGCGGCCCCGGCACCTGGCGGCGGATGACATGACGCGCCAGTTCGCTCTGCCCTTTGCGGCAGCCGGACCGGACGGTGACAGCGAATTCCTGGTCACCGCCTCCAACCGTGCGGCGATCGACCGGCTGTTCGACTGGACCCGTCTGCCCTTTGGCGCGGCCGTGCTGGTCGGCCCGCCGGGATCGGGCAAGACCGTGATCGGCAGGGCCTTTGCCGCAGGGTCTGGCGGTGACTTTATCGACAATGCCGATGGCGAGAGTGACGAGACCTTGTTCCACGCCTGGAACCGGGCGCAGACGCAAGGGCTGCCGGTGCTGTTTGCCGCAAGCAAGCCGCCGGGGGAATGGGGCATCAAGCTGCCCGATCTGCTGTCGCGCCTGGGCGCATCGTTGCTCATCGAGATTCCGCCGCCCGACGAGGAGATGGCGCAGCTGCTGTTGCAGAAGCTGCTCGCACGCGCCGGGCTCGCCTTGCCCGATGGCCTGGCGCATTACGCTGCGTTGCGCACCGAGCGATCCTATCCCGCCATTCGCGATCTCGCGCGCACGATCGACGAGATGGCGCTGGCAATGCAGCGCCCGATCGGCCAAAGACTGGTGCGCGAGGCACTGGCGAAACTGGCAGGAACCGATGGCAGCCCAACCGACTGAGATCGAAGCGAAACCGGCAGGTTCTTCCGAATCGCAACGCCGCTATTTCAACCGTGAACTGAGCTGGCTGGCGTTCAACGATCGCGTGCTTGAAGAGGCCTGCAATCCGCGCCATCCGCTGCTCGAGCGGCTGCGCTTTCTCTCGATCTCGGGTAACAATCTCGACGAATTCTTCATGGTTCGCGTAGCCGGGCTGGTGGGTCAGGTCGCGCAGCATGTCGAGGAGCGCTCGGCCGACGGACGCACGCCGGTGCAGCAGCTTGCCGCGATCGAACGCGCGGTCGACCGGCTGAATGCCGAGCAGCAGCGCGTGTGGAGCGAATTGCGCACGCTGCTGGCCGATACCGGCGTTGTCGAAGCCAATGTCGAGGATCTGGGCGAAACCGATCGCGCCTGGCTGCGCGAGCATTTTGTGACCCAGATTTTCCCGGTGCTCACCCCGCAGGCGCTCGATCCGGCGCATCCTTTTCCCTTCATCCCCAACAAGGGGCTGAGCCTGATCTTCGATCTCAAGCGCCGGTCGGATGGCAAGACGGTGCGCGAACTGGTGATGCTTCCGGCCACCATGCCGCGTTTCCTGCGCATTGCCGGGGGGCGGGGCCTGTATCTGGCGCTCGAGAAGATCGTGGTGGCGTTCGCCGACAAGCTTTTTCCGGGCTATGATGTGCGCGGCTCGGGCCTGTTCCGCATCATCCGTGACAGCGATATCGAGGTCGAGGAAGAGGCCGAGGACCTGGTGCTCTATTTCCGCACGGCGCTGAAACGCCGGCGGCGGGGGCAGGTGATCCGCCTGGAGACATCGCGGCTGATGGACAAGGGGCTGGCCCAGTTGCTCGACGACAATCTGCTGCACGAGGGCGGCAACAAGTCGTCGGATGATGGCTTTCTGGGCATCGGCGATCTCGCTGCGCTGGTCGACGAGGATCGCCCCGATCTCAAGTTTCCGGCCTATACGCCGCGTTTTCCCGAGCGAATTCGCGAGCATAATGGCGATTGTTTTGCAGCGATCCGAAGCAAGGACATTGTTGTCCACCACCCTTATGAAAGCTTCGAGGTGGTCATTGCGTTCCTGAAGCAAGCCGCTGCTGACCCCGATGTCGTGGCGATCAAGCAGACGCTCTACCGCGCTGGCAAGCAGTCGGCGGTGATCAACGCGCTGATCGCGGCGGCAGAGGCGGGCAAGTCGGTCACGGCCGTGGTCGAGCTCAAGGCCCGGTTTGACGAGGAGCAGAATCTGCTCTGGGCCAGCGCGCTCGAACGCGCCGGCGTCCAGGTGGTCTATGGCTTTATCGAGTGGAAAACCCACGCCAAGATCTCGATGGTCGTGCGGCGCGAGCCCGAGGGATTCCGCACCTATTGCCATTTCGGCACCGGCAACTACCACCCGATCACAGCGCGCATCTATACCGATCTCAGCTTCTTCACGGCCGATCCGCGTGCCGGGCGCGATGCGGCGCAGCTGTTCAACTATATCACCGGCTATGTCGAACCCGAGCAGCTCGAACTGCTCTCCATGTCGCCGCGTGACCTGCGCCAGGATTTGATCGCGCTGATCGATCACGAGATGGAAGAGGCGCGGGCCGGGCGGATCGGAGCGATCTGGGCCAAGATGAACTCGCTGGTGGACCCGGCGATGATCGAGAAGCTTTATGCGGCGAGCAGCGCCGGGGTTCAGATCGAGCTCGTCATTCGCGGCATCTGCTGCCTGCGCCCCGGCGTGCCCGGTCTGTCGGACAATATCCGGGTGAAGTCGGTCGTCGGGCGGTTTCTCGAGCACAGCCGCATCTGGGCCTTCGGCAATGGCGATGCGCTGCCCAATGACAAGGCGAAGGTCTTCATCAGTTCGGCCGACTGGATGCCGCGCAACTTCGATCGGCGCGTCGAGTACATGCTGCCGATCGAGAACCCGACGGTGCACGATCAGGTGCTCGAACAGGTCATGGTTGCCAATCTGCTCGATAATGAACAGAGCTGGGAACTGGATGCCGATGGTTGCTATCATCGCGTAAGAACCGAGGACAAGCCGTTCAATCTGCATCGCTATTTCATGACCAACCCATCGCTGTCGGGTCGTGGCAAGGCGCTCAAGCATAGCGAGGACGTGCCCAAGCTCAGCCTGCACCGACGCGCCGCTAAGATTGATTGAGCCGGACGTCGTCGTGAATTTCTTCATTCGCAAGCAGAACCAGCCGGTTCACCTCTATCGTACCGCGATCATCGATATCGGCTCGAACTCGGTACGCCTGGTGGTGTTCTCCGGACCGCGGCGCAATCCGGCGCTGATCTTCAACGAGAAGGTCATGGCGGGGCTGGGGCGTTCGCTGGCGGAGACCGGCATGATCGACGAGCCCTCGATGGCGCGCGCGATCCAGGCGCTCGAACGCTTTCGGATCGTCGCGCGAGAAATGGATGTCGACGAGACCGTGTGCGTGGCGACCGCGGCGGTGCGCGATGCCGGCAATGGGGAGGAATTCACCCGCAAGGTCGAGGCGCTGGGTCTGGATATCACGATCCTGTCGGGCGATGACGAGGCGCGCACGGCGGGCCTGGGCGTGATTTCGGCCATTCCGGATGCTGACGGCATTGTCGGAGACCTGGGCGGCGGCAGCCTCGATCTTGCGCGCGTCGCCGGCGGCGAGGTGCTCGATACCGCCACCCTGCCGCTCGGCGTGCTGCGCGCGGCCGCCATCCGGCGCGGCGATTCGGCGGCGCTGTCGCGCACGTTCAAGAAGATGGTGGCGGCCTATCCGTGGCTCGCCGCGCATCCGGGCAAGCCCTTCTATCTCGTCGGCGGCTCCTGGCGCGCTTTCGGGCGGCTCGACATGCACCTGACGGCCTATCCGCTCAAGGTGCTGCACCAATATCGGATCGATGTCGCCCGGCCCGAAAAGGTGCTGGCGGGTTATCGCAGCATGGAGCGGGATGCACTGCGCCAGGCCACCGGGCTGGCACCGTCGCGCATCGAGACGCTGCCCGACGCGATAGCGCTACTCCGGATGATGCGAGACCTGGTGAAGCCCAGCGCCTTCGTGCTGTCGTCCTTCGGCCTGCGCGAAGGCCTGCTCTACGCCCGGATGGACCCGGAGGTACGCCAGCGCGATCCGCTGCTCGTCGCCACCGAGCGGTTCGGCCAGCTGCAATCGCGCTTCGGCGAGGATGCGCGCCCGCTGTTCGACTGGATATCGCCGGTGTTCGGCGACGACCCGTCCGAATGGCAGCGCTGGCTGATGGCGGCGTGCCACCTGTCCGATGTCGCCTGGCAGGCGAGCCCCGATTTCCGGGCCGAACGCGGGCTGGAAATCGCGCTGCACGGCAACTGGGTCGGCATTGATGTCATCGGGCGGTCGATGATCGGCCAGGCGCTCTATACCAATTTCGGCGGTGGGCCGCGTCCGTTCCCGCTCGAACGCCATGTCGCATCGGATGTCATGCTCAGCCGGGCGATCGGTTGGGGACTGGCGATGCGCCTGGCGCAAAGGCTCGCGGCGGGCACGCACGATGTCTTGCGTCGATCGCGGTTGCAGCGCAATGGCGACGCGCTCGAACTGGTGCTGGAACCGCGCGACAAGGCCCTGATGGGCGAGGTGGTCGAGCGCCGCCATCGGCGTCTGGCGCAGTTTCTCGGGCTACGCGCCGTCGCAATCTGAGCGGCCCTACTGGTAAAACGCCAGGCCAGGGTTTATCTAGCGGCAAACGCAGCTGCAAAGGGATGGCGCATGTTCGGCGCACTGAGCGAATATCTGGACTCGATCCGCGTGCGCGACCCTGCTCCGCGCTCCCGCTGGGAAATCCTGCTTTATCCGGGTGTGCTTGCGCTAGGTCTGCACCGCGTGGCGCACTGGCTGTTTACCGGAGAGCTGTATTTCCTCGCCCGGCTGGTCAACCATATCTCGCGCTTTCTGACGGCGATCGACATCCATCCGGGCGCGCAGATCGGCAAGTTCTTCTTTGTCGATCATGGTTTCGTCGTCATCGGTGAGACCGCCGTCATCGGCGACAATGTCACGATCTATCAGGGCGCGACGCTGGGCGGGCGCAACCCCACCGATGGCGTAGGCGGCAAGCGCCATCCGACGATTGAGGACGATGTCATCGTCAGCCTGGGCGCGGCAATCCTGGGCCCTGTGACCGTCGGCAAGGGCGCCCGCATCGGCGCCAATGCGGTGGTGACCAAGGATGTCGCTCCGGGATCGGTGATGGTCGGCATTCCAGCGCGGCCGACGCCGGTCGACGCTGCCGAAAAACAGCGCGGTTTCGTGCAATATGGCACGCCGTGCAGCCAGACCTTCGATCCCAATACGCAGAAGCTCGAACTGCTCCAGTGCGAGATTCGCCAGATGCAGGAGAGGATCGCGCAGCTGATCGACGAGCGCGACGAGGCTCGTCGCGCCGCGCGGCCTGCCGAGCCTGACCGCGACAGCGGGACCGCTGCTTGAGCATCGGCGGCAACGTTTCGCTCTTTCCGGTGCCGGGAGCCCCGGGCCAGGTCGGTTTCGACCGGGAGGAGCTTGGCCGCATTCTCGACCTGTATGGCCGTATGGTCGCCGCCGGCTTGTGGCGCGATTATGCGATGGACCTGGGCCGCGATGCCGCGGTGTTCTCTGCCTTCCGCCGGGCGACCGAGCGGCCCGAATATCACATCGAAAAGCGTCCTGCGCTGCGCCGCAAGCAGGGCCAATGGGCGCTGGTGGGCGAGGGCGGCGCGGTGCTGAAACGCGGGCACGAACTGTCGGGCGTGCTGGCGCCGCTCGAGCGCAAGCTGGTTCGCGTCGTCGATTAGCCTCTATCAGACGTCAAATTCGTGCTCGCCGTGCGGTTCCAGGCTCGCCTTGTGGAGCAATTGGCCTAGCCAGGCGGCGATGACGCACATCGCGGCGCTGAGCAGCAGCTGATAGATCACATCGACCCCCGCGACGCTGAGGCCGATCGCGATCAGCGAGCCGATTACCATCGCGCCCGAATTGACGATATTGTTGGCCGCAATCGTGCGCGCCGCCTCGCTCTTGTGCACCGTGGTGGTGAGAAACGCATAGAGCGGCACGACGAACATGCCACCGGCAACTGCGATACCAAGTAGCGAGGCCAGCAGCGGAATCGCCATCGGGTGCGTTACGAATTCGCCGACGCTGAACAATGATCCGGGTTCATCGGGCACCCATTGGCGGCAGACGAAGAAGAAGGCGACGACGAACAGCCCCATCACGATCACCGATACCGGCGAGTATCGGGCCGAGACGGTGCCCTTGAGCAGCGCGTTGATCGCCACCGATCCGATCGCGACGCCGACCGAGAACACCACGAGAAACAGGCTCGCGACCTCCTTGCTCGCGGTCAGCACGTTCTTGGCGAGCGGCGGGAACTGGATGAACAGCACTGCACCGATCGTCCAGAAAAAGCTGATGGCAACGATCGCCAGGAACACGCGGCGTACCCGCGTTGTTGCCTTGATCAGCGCGATGGACGCGCGGATGAAGTTGAAATCGAGCCTGGTCGCCTCGGTCATCGGCGGGGCAGGGGGCACTTGCCGCCCGGTGAAATAGCCGATGATCGCCGTAAGAACGACGGCGACGCCCGCGACCTCGACCGGAATCCAGCCCGCCAGGATGGTGCCGAGCAGGATGGCGATATAGGTTCCCGCCTCGACCAGACCGGTGCCGCCTAGCACTTCCTCATCGTTCAGGTGCTGCGGCAGGATGGCGTATTTGATTGGGCCGAAAAAGGTCGAGTGGATGCCCATCGCGAACAGCGCGAGCATCATCAGCGGGATAGCGATGGTGTGCACCGCCAGACCCGCCCAGGCCATGTACAGTCCGGTCCCGCCGACCAGCATGATGATGATCTCGCAGAACTTGACGATGCGGATGATCACCGCCTTGTCGCGGGTATCGGCGAGCTGGCCTGCCAGCGCGGAGAGCAGGAAGAACGGCAGGATGAAGATCGCGGTCGCGATCGCGCTGAACCAGGTTTCCGCCGTCTCGTCATTATAGACGCTGTAGACGACGAACAGCACCATCGCGTTCTTGTAGAGATTGTCGTTGAACGCGCCGAGCAGCTGGGTCACGAACAGGGGGAGAAAGCGCCTCTTGTTCAAAAGCGCGCCAGCTGAAGCCATGCTGAGTGTTCCTCGGTGGTTTGCCCGCAAGACCTTCCGCCATCCGGCCTGCCCTGTGCGGGCGAGCGGCGATACGAAAAGCCCTGGCCGCCGTATCGGGTTCATGGGGCAGACGGTCAAGCCATTTCCATTGTCGGATAATCCGGTTATGAGGCGTGCAGCTTATGCTTACCGTGCCCAATATCCTGACGCTCTCGCGGATCGTCACCGTGCCGCTGCTGGCCGCCTTGCTGTGGTGGCCCGAATGGGCGACCGGCTATCTGCTGGGATTCGTCGTCTACTGCCTGATGGGCATTACCGATTATTTCGACGGCTATCTCGCCCGCGCGCAGGGTGCTGTGTCGCGGCTCGGCATCTTCCTGGATCCGATTGCCGACAAGATCATGGTGGCGGCGGTCATCCTGATTCTCTGCGCCAACGGCAATATCCACGGCCTGCACGTCATTGCGGCGCTGATCATCCTGCTGCGCGAGATCACCGTATCGGGACTGCGCGAATTTCTCGCCGGGCTGCAGGTGTCGGTGCCGGTATCGCAGCTCGCCAAATGGAAGACGACGCTGCAGCTGCTCGCGCTCGGCACGCTGATCTTTTCCGGCGGCTTTCCCGATGAGCTGTGGATGCAGCATCTGGGCCTCGCCGCGCTATGGACCGCGGCCCTGCTGACGCTGGTCACCGGTTGGGACTATCTGCGCGTCGGCCTGAAGCACATGGATTGAATGCGGCAGGTTGGTTGCTGCGCGAATCATTTAATGAAGCAGAGTCCCGACCCAAGCGGCGGGTAGCATCCGCTTCTGCAATCCAACCCTATAAGGAAGAAGCCCCGTTGCAGCCGTCTTTACCGGTTCCAAAGCGATCGGCCAGATTGGCATCGGTGCCGCAATAGGCGATCACCGTCTGGCCAGCGGAGAAGCCTGCCACGCCCGTCATGTCCTACGCGATAGCGTAGAGGTTGGCTGATACTGAACCCGTCGGTAAGTCGACGTTTAAGATTGTCGCATTCCCGATTTGACGCCCAGCTTCATCCTGACCCGTCGTCAAATCCCCAAGGTGCAATATAACGCCCTGCCCATAACTGCGACTACATGCATCCACGGAGAGTATGGCTAAGAGCAGATTACGATCCATCAATTCTCATCTCGACGAAAGTCACCGTGATGCAATCTGGCAGATAAGCTAAAATCTCTAGGATCATGATTTGGATTAAGGCTTGGCTCTGGGTAGCGTCCCAGCCATCGAAGCCTCTCTTGTAAACTCGGGGCAAAATTTTCTTCGGTCACCTGCACCGTAATGCGGCGTAGAGCGTAACCCGGCCCAAATACCGAAGCGAAATCAGCGGGGTTCACTGCCTCGACCGACGCCGGATCGGCCAGGTCGCGGAAGGTCACCAGCATCGGATAGTCCTCCGGTGCGACCTCCGCTTGCCGCTTCACGCCTTTTCCGGACGCAATACGCGCGGCGCTTTCGACGATATCGTTTTGAAAGGCTGGGTCGAGCGCCGTCATCGACAGGCCAGCCATGTCGCCTCGGCGTTCGTCTTGAGAAGCGCGAACAGTGTCCGGCCGTTCGGGAGGTCCACGGCGACGGCTTCACCCCTGACGCCCCAGCCGCGGCTTGCTTCCTCGGGAAGAAGCGCAGTCTTGTTGTTCGCCCAGACTTCGTAAACGCTCGACCCCTTACGCAGCCCCTGAGGCGTGTCGACTTCTACCGTGAGCTCAAAGCGATAGCGGTAGGGGAACATCTCAGCGCAGCCTGACAATGCCAGCGCCGCAGCAGCAGCCAGCAAAGTGCCGCCGATCGTTCGCCAAACGCCCATTACTCTGCCTCTCTGACTCAGCCCGCGCATTTCCCTTCGGCATGGCCACGGCGCAGGATGTCGGCGAGCATGCGGAATTCTTCGGCCCTGGGGCTGTTGCGGCGCCAGATGATCGCGATGTCGCGCGCGGCATGTTCGGCGAGGAGGGGCCGCGCGACGACATCGGTGTTGTTCAGGATCCCGGCATCGATCGCAATCTGCGGCAGCAGGGTAAGGCCGAGACGGTTGTCCACCATCTGTACCAGCGTATGCAGCGAGGTGCCGAACATCATCGCGCTGGCGCGCAATTCGGGCCGGTTGCACGCGGCAAGCGCGTGGTCCTTGAGGCAGTGACCGTCCTCGAGCAGCAGCAGCCGCGATTCGTCGATCAGTTCGGGCGCGACCTTTTCGGGCGGATCGCGCGGGTCGTCCTTGGGAAAGGCGACGTAAAGCGGGTCGCTGAACAGCAGTTCGTGCTCGACATCGCCCGCCGGAAAGGGGAGCGCGAGCAGCACGCAATCGACCTGGCCATGGTGCAGCGATTCGACCGCTGCGCCGCTGACTTCCTCGCGCAGGAACAGCTTCAATTCGGGCTGTTCGCGGCGCAGGCCCGGCAGCAGCCGGGGCAGCAGGAAGGGCGCAATGGTCGGAATGACGCTCATCCTGAGGTCGCCCGAGAGCGGCTTGCCCGAGGAGCGGACGAGATCGGCGAGTTCCTCGGCCTCGCGCAGGATGCGGTGCGCCTTGGCGACGACCTTGTTGCCGAGCGGCGTGAAACGAACGACGCGCCGGGTGCGCTCGACCAGAACCACGCCCAGCAGCGTCTCCAGCTCGCGGAGACCCGCCGATAGCGTCGATTGCGTCACGAAACAGGCGTCTGCCGCCTTGCCGAAATGCCCATGCTCTTCGAGCGCCACCAGATATTGCAGCTGCTTGAGCGTGGGCAGGTACGAGGTCATGGCTGCTCCGCCAGTGCGGCGGCGACCAGATCTTCGGGTTCGGCCACCAGTTCGGTGCGGGTCATCTTGATCCGGCCATCGGCGATCGCAAAGGCCATGCGCCCTTCGACCAGAGCCAGCGCATCGCGCCCGAACTGCTCGAACCGCCAGCCTTCGAGGATAGGCAGGCCCTTGCGCACGCCCGCAGCCAGTGCTTCCAGATCGTCACTGCGCGCCAGCAAGCGCGCTGCGACATCAATCTCGCGCGAGCGGATCTTGAGCAGCAGCTTGAGCAGGTCAGCGACGAGCGCGCCTTCCTTTCCCAGTGCAGGCCCGCGCGGGCTCTTGGGCGGCATTTCGGCAGCGGTCAGCGGGCGCGCGGCGAACAGCGCGTCCATCATTCTCGCGCCGATATCGTTCTCGCGCCAGGCACCGGATAGCCCGCGCACCTTGCCGAGCTCGGCCTGGGTCGAGGGCGGATGCGCGGCGATATCGGCAAGCGTCTCGTCCTTCATGATGCGGCCGCGCGGCAGGTTCTTGTCCTGCGCCTCGGTCTCGCGCCACCAGGCGAGCGCGCGCATCCGGCCCAGGACCTGCGCGCTGCGGCTCGGCGGGCGGATGCGCTGCCAGAGGGTGTCGGGATCGGGCTTGTACTGGCGCGGGTCGCCGAGCTTTTCCATCTCGATATCGAGCCATGCCCCGCGCCCGGTGCGGCGCAGCTTGTCGAGCATCTTGGGGAAGATCTTCGCCAGATGCGTGACATCGCCGATCGCATAGTCGATCTGCCGCGCCTCGAGCGGACGGCGAGACCAGTCGGTAAAGCGCGCGCCCTTGTCGACGGTCAGCCCCAGCCAGCTTTCGACCAGGTTTGCATAGCCTATCTGTTCGGCCTGACCGAGCGCCATCGCCGCGACCTGTGTGTCGAACAGCGGGGACGGGGTCTTCCCGGTGAGGTTGAAGATGATATCGATATCCTGCGGTCCTGCATGGAAGACCTTCAGCACATCGTGGTTTTCGGTGAGCAGGTCGAGAAGGGGGCCGAGGTCGAGCCCAGGCGCCTTCGGATCGATCGCCGCTGCCTCTTCCAGATTGCCGATCTGCACCAGGCACAGTTCGGGCCAATAGGTGTTCTCGCGCATGAATTCGGTGTCGACCGCGACGAAATCGGATCGCGCAAGGCGATCGCACAGCTGCGCGAGGGAATCGGTGTCGGTAATCAGCGGATGGATTTTCATGGGCAACCTATACAGCCTGTGCCTGCCGCCGCAAACAATCGCGCAAGTCCGCAATCAATCCGTATTGGATGAGAATAACAAATTGGTATCTTTGAGAATCACGGCATCCCCGTCTATGTAAACGTCCGTATTCGTGAATGCCGGGGGCAAGCATGTGGGTGTATCAGCTGATCATCGTTGTTCTGGCATTGGCCTTAATCGGCCAGTTGCTGGCGCAGGGTGGTGACGCATTTCTCGTGCTGGAAAACTCCCGGCCCGTAGGGGGTGATCGCGAGGTGCTGACAATACTGGCCTGGGGCTTTGCAACGCGGGCCGGGCGAAGCGCCTGTATCTCCGATCCGGTCGGGCACGGGATCAACGACATGCGCTTTTCGATGAGCCTGGGGCAGATTCTGCTGTCGCTGATAACGCTGGGCTTCGTGCGCCGGGTGAATATCGATTACCGTCTGCATTCGGGCAACAGCCCGGTCGGTGGAACCTGATGCCCCGTCCTTTGCGCCATGGCCCGCGTCACTGGGTCAATTATCACGGAACGGAATCGGCAGAGCTCGGCGACCTTGTCGAACTGCTGAACAGCGAGCGCGAGGGCGGGCGCGATGTCCTTCGCGAGGTGGCATCGGATGTGCTGGCCTTGCTGCAGGACGCCAGCCGGTGCGGGGCGCAACTGCGCCCGCTTGGCGCTGGCTGGTCGCCATCGCCGATCACGATCGTGCAGGGGGGCTGGCTGGTCGAGACGCGTCGGATCAACCGCTGCTTCGGCCTCACGGCGCGGGATGTCGTTCGCGGGACCGATCCGACACGGCTGATGCTGGTCCAGGCGGGGGCGACCGTCGACGAGGTCAATGATTGCGCCGAGGAGCTGGGCCTGAGTTTGCGCACCGGAGGGGCGAGCAATGGCCAGACCTGGGCAGGAGCCTGCGCGACCGGCACGCACGGCAGCGTCCTGGATGCAGGCGGAATTCAGGATCACATCCGTGCGGTCCAGGTGGTGACGCCCTCTGGGATATTCTGGGTCGAGCCGCACCGGCCCGTGATGTCGCCGGATTTCGTCGCGGCGACCGGGAGCACGATCTTTCGCGATGACGACGTTTTTGCGGCCTGTCAGGTCGCCGTCGGCGCGATGGGCTTCATCACCGCGATGGTGATCGAATGCGTACCCATATACATGGTGCGCAACATCCAGAAGCGCGCGCGCATCGAGCGGGAGGATATCTCACGCCTGGCCGAGGGCGACTTTCGCGGCTTCTCCCGCGCGTTCGGGCTGAACGAGGAGCCGCACTTCCTCCAGGTAATCCTCAACCCCTTCGCCCCGTTCGAAAAGGACGCGCTGCTGCGCATGCTCTATCTGCGCGATTTCGACCCCGCTATCCCGCCGCCTCCGCGTCCGCTGACCGGCGCGGGCTATGATGCGCTGACCCTGATCGGCAAGGCGATGGCGGGGATCGATCTGCTCCGCGCGGACATCCTGCAGCTTGCGATGCGCGCTGGCTATGCGGTGCAGCGCGACATTCATGATCCCGAAGCGATCGCCACCTGGGGGCATACCACCGAGCCGCACAATCCGATCGCCAATCTGTTCAACGGATCGGTGACGATGCTGCGGTCCGATCTGGAACGCGCCTTCGATCCGCTGATCGAGGCGTTTCTGAGCGGCGGGGGAGGGACGGTGGTGACGCTGCGCTTCATGCAGCGCGCTGCCGGGCTGCTCGCCCCGGCGCGTTTCGACAGCAATGTCGTGATCGATTTCGATGGTCCGCGCAGCGATGTCAGCCATCGCAGCTATCGCGCGGTGGTGGCGAAGCTCGATGCGCTGGCTATTCGTTTCACCCGCCATTGGGGCAAAACCAACGATCTTGATGCGGTGCGCGTCGCCCGTGACTATGGTGATGACTATCGCCGCTTCCGTGTCGCGCAACGCCGGCTGATGCCCGATCCTTCCGATATAGCCGTGTTCCGTTCCGATCCATTGGTGCATCTGGGGCTGATCGACTGACCCGGACGGGGATTCGATCGCGCTGAAAGCTTGACAAAAGCGCACCGGCACGGTGTTAGCCGCGCTATCGGCTGGCCTTGCTATTGGGCAGGCTCATCATCGCCCATTTTCGATCAGGATCCATGGTTCTCATGCACGCATATCGCACTCACAGCTGCACCGCGCTTCGCGCTTCCGATGTTGGTCAGCAGGTCCGCCTGTCGGGCTGGATTCATCGCAAGCGCGACCATGGCAACCTGCTCTTCATCGACCTGCGCGACCATTACGGGCTGACCCAGATCGTGACCGACAGCGACAGCCCCGCCTTTGCGTCGCTGGAGCGGTTGCGCGTCGAAAGCGTCGTCACGGTGACCGGAACCGTCGTCGCACGATCGCCCGAGACGGTGAATGCCAATCTGCCGACCGGCGAGATCGAGGTGCGCGCCGCCGAGGTCGTGATCCAGTCCGCTGCCGAAGAGCTGCCGATGCCGGTCGCGGGCGAGCAGGAATATCCCGAGGATATCCGACTGCGCTACCGCTTCCTCGATCTGCGCCGCGAACGCCTGCACCGCAACATCATGCTGCGCTCGCAGGTCATCGCATCGCTTCGTCGTCGCATGGTCGAACAGGGCTTTACCGAGTTCCAGACGCCGATCCTGACCGCTTCCTCGCCCGAAGGCGCGCGCGACTATCTGGTGCCCAGCCGCGTGCACCCGGGCAAGTTCTACGCGCTGCCCCAGGCCCCGCAGATGTTCAAGCAGCTGCTGATGGTCGCAGGGTTCGACCGCTATTTCCAGATCGCGCCGTGCTTCCGCGACGAAGATGCGCGCGCCGACCGCAGCCCCGGCGAATTCTACCAGCTCGACCTCGAAATGAGCTTCGTGACGCAGGACGATGTGTTCGCAGCGCTCGAGCCGGTGCTTGCTGGCGTGTTCGAGGAATTCTCTGGCGGCAAGCATGTGACGCCTGCCGGCACCTTCCCGCGCATTCCCTATCGCGAATCCATGCTGAAATATGGGTCGGACAAGCCCGACCTGCGCAACCCGCTGGTGATCAGCGATGTGACCGAGCATTTCGTCGGATCGGGCTTCGGCCTGTTCGACAAGATCGTCGGCAGCGGCGGCAAGGTGCGCGCGATTCCCGCTCCCGGCGCGGGCGCGATGAGCCGCAAGTTCTTCGACGACATGAACGATTGGGCGCGCAGCGAAGGTCATGCGGGCCTTGGCTATATCAACATCAAGGATGGCGTGCCCGGCGGCCCGATCGCCAAGAACCATGGCGAGGAAGGCACGGCCAAGCTGATCGCCGAGCTCGGCCTTGGCCCCAATGATGGCGTGTTCTTTGCCGCGGGCAAGGAACTGCAGGCCGCCAAGCTGGCAGGCGCGGCGCGCACGCGGGTTGGCGAGCAGCTCGGACTGATCGAGCAGGGCGTCTACAAGTTCTGCTGGATCGTCGATTTCCCGATGTTCGAATATGACGAGGATGCCAAGAAGATCGATTTCAGCCACAACCCCTTCTCGATGCCGCAGGGCGAGATGGAGGCGCTGGAGACGATGGACCCGCTCGATATCCTCGCCTGGCAGTATGACATCGTGTGCAACGGCGTCGAACTGTCCTCCGGCGCGATCCGCAACCATCGTCCGGACATCATGTACAAGGCATTCGAGATTGCCGGCTACACCAAGGAAGATGTCGAGAAGAACTTCTCCGGCATGCTCAACGCGTTCAAGTACGGCGCGCCGCCGCACGGCGGATCGGCTCCGGGCGTCGACCGCATGGTGATGCTGCTCGCCGACGAACCCAATATCCGCGAGGTCGTGCTGTTCCCGATGAACCAGAAGGCCGAAGACCTGATGATGGGGGCACCCTCGCCGGTGAACCTCAAGCAGTTGCGTGAGCTCAACATCCGGGTGGTCGAGCCCCAGAAGAGCTGACACAGGGCTGATTGCAAAAACTGTGAAACTGTGATCCTGTGGTGGTCATGAAGAACGTGACCATCGCGCTCGACGACGAGACGCACCGGCTCGCCCGCATCCGCGCGGTCGAGCTGGGCACTTCGCTTTCGGCCATGGTCTAGGCGTATCTGCAGGGTGTCGCAGCGGGCGATGCCCCCGCATCCGCGCCCTCAGTCGGAGTGCGCGAAATGCCGATGCCCTATGCCGCCGTTCCTTCTGCCGATGATTTCGTACCGCTGAAAAAGCCCCGGCAGCCGGGCGCGTTGCGGGGCAAGATTCATATGGCGGAAGATTTCAACGAGACTCCACAATGGCTGATCGACGCCATGGAGGGCAAGGACAGCGACAAGCCCTGGCCCATCGGCTGATCATTCGGGCCTGAGCGATGCGGCTGATGCTCGACACCCATGTCCTGCTGTGGTGGTTGCAGGACAATCCCCGGCTGAGCCAGAAAGCGCGCGCGCTGATCGCCGACCCCGATCACGAGTTGATGGTAAGCCTGGCCTCGCCCTGGGAGATTTCGGTCAAGCACTGCATCGGCAAGATGCAGGAGAGCGGGGCTGACGTCATGGTCGCGCTGGATGGGCAGGGTATCGCCGTGCTTGATTTCGAACCTGAGCATCTCCGCGTGCTGGAGGCGATGCCGCTGATCCATCGCGATCCGTTCGATCATCTGATCATCGCCCAAGCGCTGGCGGAGCGCTGCACGATCATCACCGACGACGCGCAGTTTAGCGCTTATGGCGTGCCTTGCCTGGCTGCCTGAGCTGGTGTGACCGGTGACCTTGCGCACAGCATTGCAGAATGACTCGGGCAAGGATTGTGTTACATTTCAATGGAATCGCGCTGCATCGGCAGCGCAGCATTTTGGGGCGTTTGCATGAAATCAGGGTTTGCATTGCCGGGCACCGTGGCTCGTCTTGCGGTCATTCTGTCAGCGATGGCTGGCGCGGGCATCGCCCAGGCCGAGACGCTGACCATAGACGCGCTCTACCCCGCGCGCGATCGTGACGCGGCGCAGGTGGGTTCATTGGTCGTCGAACGCTTTGGCGGGCGCGATGGCGGGGAACTGTCGTTCGCGATCGAAGGCGCGCTGAACGAGGTGATCGTCTACGGCCAGCCTTATTTCCGGGTGGTCGCCGAACGGTCGAGTGCTCCGGCCGATGCTGTGCTGTCCGGCATAGCCACCGCGCAGATGCAGAACCAGCCGGTCGAGGAAAGCCGCAAGGAATGCGTCGAGCGCGACGGTAACGACAAGTGCATCCGCGAGGAGCAGGTAAAGATCCGCTGCAATCGTCGGATCGTCTCGCTCAACTCCTCGCTGCGCATGGCGCGGATCGACGATGGCGCGATCGTCTATCAGCGCCAGATATTCAAGAGCGACCAGGTGGTGATCTGCCCCGACCGCCAGGCCAATCGCAGCCTGCCCGATACGGTCTCGATGCTGGTTGAACAGGTCGCGGACGAAGTGAGGAGCGATATCGCCCCGGTATTCCGCAGCGATGCCATCCGCGTGCTGGAAGGCCGCAAGGGCCTCGACAAGGACCAGTCGAACCGGTTCAAGGATGCGCTCAAGGCAACCTTCCGGGACCCTGGTCAGGCATGTTCGATCTGGCAGGCGCTCGATACCGAGGTGCCGGGTCAGAGTTCGGTCGTGTTCAACCTCGCACTGTGCGCCGAGCAGCGCGGCGAACTCGATGAGGCCATGACGCGCTACCGCCAGGCGCAGACGCTGCTGCCACGCGAACCGGCGATCCGCGCGGCGTTCGACCGGATTGCGGCGCGTCAGGTGGCGGAAGGCGATTACAATGCCCGCGAGGCGCGACTGGGGGGAACGGGTTCATGACGATCAAGCTGTCCGACTATGAGAAAGGCTCCGGCTTTGATGGCGATTATGACGCGGCGTTGAAGGGGCTGCAGGAAAGGCTGTCGCACGCGCATGCCCGGCACATCGTCCATGGTCACCGCGCAATCATCGTCATGGAAGGCTGGGATGCGGCGGGCAAGGGCGGAATCATCAAGCGGATGACCGCCGAATGGGACCCGCGCTATTTCCAGGTCTGGCCGATCAGCGCGCCGACCCCGTACGAGAAGGACCGGCATTTCCTCTGGCGCTTCTGGCAGAAATTGCCCGGCAGCCGCGAAATCTCGGTCTTCGATCGCTCCTGGTACGGGCGCGTGCTGGTCGAACGGGTCGAGCAGTTCGCCAGCGAGCGCGAATGGAAGCGCGGCTATGACGAGATCAACGAGTTCGAGGCGCAACAGGTCGATGGCGGCACCGCGATCATCAAGATTTTCCTGCATGTGACGCAGGCAACGCAGGACAAGCGCCTCGCCGACCGGCTGTCCGTCCCCGAGAAGCGCTGGAAGGTGACGCACGACGATTTCCGCAATCGCGCCAAGCGGGCCGACTATCTCGACGCGATGCACGACATGTTCCGCCAGACCGACACGCGCTGGGCACCGTGGAAGGTGTTCGACGGCAACAACAAGAAGGCTGCGCGCATCGCGGTGCTGACGCATATCGCCGAGCGGCTCGAGGCCAGCGTCCCTAAGTCCTTGCCCGATGCCGATCCCGAGCTCGTGGCGCTGGCGAAAGAGGCGTTCGGCTACAAGGGCTAGAACAGCTCGCCCTGCGTGCCGTCTGCCGGGGCGCGGAAGTGCGATGCATCCAGTACCCATTTGTACTGGTTGAGCCCCGCGCGTTTGACCGCGAGGCGGAAGCGGGTGCGAATCAGGTCGGCCCAGGGGCCGGACCCACGCATGCGCGAGCCGAAATCGGGATCATTGTCGCGCCCGTCGCGCATCTGCTGGATGATCGCCATGACCTTGGCGGCGCGATCGGGAAAATGTGCGTCGAGCCAGGCGCGGAACAGCGGCGCGACCTCGTGCGGCAGGCGCACGGGGATGTAGGACGCCGACAGCGCGCCTGACTCGCCCCCGGCAGCGACCAGCGCCTCGATTTCGTGATCGGTGATTGCAGGGATGACAGGCGACACGTTGATGTGCGTCGGCACGCCCGCTTCGCTCAGCGCTCGGATCGCGGCGAGCCGCTTGCGCGGGGCGGCCGCGCGCGGTTCGAGCGTGCGTGCCGTCGCGCTGTCGAGCGTGGTGACCGAGAGCGCGATGGCGACCAAGTCGTGCCGCGTCATTTCCGCCAGCAGGTCGATATCGGCGAGCACCCGGTCCGACTTGGTGGTGATCGATACCGGATGGCGCGCTTCCAGACAGACCTCGAGGATCGACCGGGTAATGCGATAGTCCGCCTCGAGCGGTTGATACGGGTCGGTATTGGTGCCCAGCGCGATCACCTTGGGCACATAGCCCGGCTTGCGCAGCGTCGTGCGCAGCAGCTTGGCCGCATCGGGCTTGGCAAACAATCGGCTTTCGAAATCGAGCCCCGGTGACAGATCGAGCCAGGCATGGGTGGGCCGGGCATAGCAATAGATGCAGCCATGCTCGCAGCCGCGATAGGCGTTGATCGACTGGTCGAACGGAAGATCGGGGGACGTGTTGCGCGAGATGATCGAGCGCGGGTGTTCGATCGTCACCGTGGTGCGCAGCGGGGCAGGGCTGTCGTCGATCGCGGCGCGCTGGTCGAGCCAGTCGCCATCGACCTCGCGCACCGGCAGGTTGAAGCGCGCCGACTCGCGGTTCAGCGGCGCGCCTCGGCCTTTGATTGGGGGCGGGTGGACGGACATGCGTCCAGATTAGAACATTTCAGGAACAAATGCCACCGCTTTGGTCATTCCCGCGAAAGCGGAAATCACGCTTATTCGTTGGCGGAGGCTGTAAGCGGGACCCCCGCCCGCGCGGGGGTGACGATGGATGGTGGCAGAGTGCTGGACTATTTCTCGCGCAGCCTTGGCATCAGCTCGATGAAATTGCAGGGCCGGTTGCGGCTGTCGAGCTGTTCGCTCAGGATGCCGTTCCACCCATCCTTGACCGCACCATTCGATCCGGGCAGCGCGAAGATATAGGTGCCGCGCGCGAGCACCGCGCAGGCGCGCGATTGCACGGTGCTGGTGCCGATGGTCTGATAGCTGAGCCAGCGGAACAGCTCGCCGAAGCCCGGAATGTCCTTGTCCTTCACCCGGTCGAGCGCCTCGGGCGTGATGTCGCGTCCGGTCAGCCCCGTGCCGCCAGTGGAGATGATCGCATCAATCTCGGGATCGTCGATCCAGTTGTTGAGCCGGACGACCAGCCGCTCGACATCGTCCTTCTCGATCGCGCGCGTGATCAGCTTGTGGCCCTTGCCGGTGATCAGCCCGGCCAGGATATCGCCCGATGTGTCGTCGGCAGCGGTGCGCGTGTCCGAGATGGTCAGCAGCGCGATGTTGATGGGCTTGAACGCCCGCGATTCGTCGATGGCCATCGCTCAGTTGTGCTGCACGGTATCCAGCCGGACAAGCTCGATTCCGCCGGCATGCGGAAAGCGCGGCCACATGCCCTGCGCAAGGCCCGTCGCGCTCTTGGAATTCACGCCCGCCTGCTTTTCGTACATCCAATAGTTGCGCAGGATGATGCCAACATAGGCGCGCGTTTCCCAATAGGGGATCGATTCGATGAACAGCAGCGGATCGCCATTGTCCCGCACCTTCTCGTTCCAGCGGCTGACCGGCAGCGGCCCGGCATTATAAGCGGCGATGATCTTGGGCAGCAGCCCCTGGGTCTCGGGCCGGGTGTTGAGGAATTCGAGATAGCGCTGGCCATATTCGAGATTCACCGCCGGCTGATAGAGCGCGCTGGCATCGAGCGACTGGCCGCGGGCGCGCGCCATGTCCTGTGCGGTGCCGGGGCGGACCTGCATCAGCCCGCGCGCATCGGCGGGGCTGCGCGCATCGCTGCGGAAGTTCGATTCCTGCAGGGTGTGCGCATAGACCAGCGCCGGATCGACGCGCCAGCCTTCCACCGGTACCCAGCGCGGCGAGGGGAAGCGTGCGAAGCTGTCCGGGCGGCTGCCCTGCGGTCCGTTCTGCGCGAGCCACATCTGTGTCTGCGGCATGGACAGATCGCGCGCGAGGCGCAGCAGGCAATCGTGCGCGCTATCGCCGGCAATCTGGGCTTCGTGGCGCAAGACCTGGTCGGCAAGGGTCGATTCGCCGATCTGCGTCAGCGCGATGGCACGGCGGACATTGGGTCGGTCCTTGAGCAGCTTCCAATCGTTGGAGCTGAAGTCGGGCGCACGCACCGAGCTGTCGGCAAGGCCCAGTTGCTCGGCCGCGAGCACGCCATAGAGCGTCTCGCCATATTGGCTGGCCGCACGCAGATTGGGCTGGACCAGATCGGGGCGGCGGCAGCGCGTCGCGGCGCGCGAGGCCCAGTAATAGCCGGCGGCGCGCTGCTCCTCGTTCCAGGCATTGGCCGCAGCGCCTTCGAAGCCCTGCAGCGCAGCGGCGCAATTGCCCAGGCGCCAGGCCGCGAGTCCTGCGGTCCAGTGCGCCTCGCCGAGCCACTCGCCCGAACCCAGCGTCGCGGCGCGCGCCATGTCGAGCGCTTCCTGATCGCGATTTTCGAGATAATAGGACCAGGCCACGCGCTGCTGCAGCTCGGTGCGGGCCTGGGGGCTGAGGAAATCGACCTGATCGGCCAGCGCTGCTGCGGCACCGGCGGGATCATCGGCAACGATGCGTTCCTGGATCGTCGCGGCCAGCGTAGGGGGCACCGTGCCGTCTGCGACGCTGCGCGGCTTGCCCCGCCGGGTCAGCCCGCCGAAATTCGCCATGCGCACCATCTGGGGGCGGTCGGGCAGGATCGTCGCACCGCGCTTGGTGGCAAGCGAGGCAAGACGCTCGGCATGCGGAAGGTCTGGCGCGGCGTTGAGCAAGCTGAGCAGCGGCCCCATTTCGACACGCGGCGAATTGGCGGCAAGGAACAGCTCGGCCCGCGCGATATCGTGCAGCACGCCCTTTTCGCGGCTGTCGAGCAGTTCGCTTGCCTTGGCCCAGTTCTGTCCCCGGATCGCGCCGAACACCTGCGAATAATAGTCGCGCTCGGATGAGGAGAGCAGATCGGGCACCTGCGTCTTGGCGACGCGACTGGAAAAATAGCTATAGGATGATTCTTCGGCCATGGCTGGCTGGCAGGAGATCAGGGCCGCACCCCCGGCGATGATCAGCGCTTTCTTCAGCAAGGTCTTACTCCACGAGCAGCTTCTGCCATTGCTGCCACGCCATGCTTTTCTCTTGCACGATGCGATGAAACATCAGGCTGAGCTTGCGCGTGACCACCGTTTTGACAGTTCGGTCACCATGGTTAAGAAAATGGAAATCGGTTGGCTTTTGCGATGGGTCGTGGCTAAGCAGCGCCCTGGCGGTGTCTTCACCTGCAACCACCAGCATTTCCGGGGCTGCCAGCCCGATATGATGCCGGGCTATGCGAGTCCAGGTGCCAAGATGCGGCAGCGCCGCCTGGTTATCGAAAACGACCCGCGGGAACAGCGAGGCGCGGTAGACATCCTCCGGCGCAAAGCCGCACGCGCGCGCGATCATGTCGAGCAGCCGGCCCGACCGACCCGACAGCACCGTGTCCTGATCGTCACGCTCGGGCGCGCCGGTCAGGACCATCAGCCGTGCTCCCTGTCTTCCCGCGGGCGCAATATGGCGGCCGTCGCCGCCGTCGGCCGCGAGCGACCCGCTGCGCCATGCCGCAACAAAGGCATCGAGCGTCTCGGGCAGAACGAGTTCTGCGGGCGCCTTGGCAACGGGTGCGTCGGGGGCAGGAGAGGCAGCCGCCGGCCTTTGTTGAAGCGCGGGGCGCGGTGCCGCCGCTGTACGCACTGGCGGCACATCATCGGCCAACCAGTCATTGGGCGTATCGGCAAAGTCCCAGTCCACGCCGGCCAGCTGCCACCAGTCGATCAGGCTTTGTGCCTCGCGCAGGGGATCGTTAACCGGTGTCAGCACGTTGATGCCCCAAAGCGGGTTGACTTGGGCGCTGCGGCGCTATTGGAGTGAACGGGAGAGGGCATGCCATCGCCTTATGGCACAGGCCCCATCCTGAGCAACGGGGAACACATGATGAGTGAACGCGAATCCATGCCATTTGACGTCGTGATTGTCGGCGCAGGCCCTGCTGGCCTTGCTGCGGCGATCCGGCTCAAACAATTGGCAGCGGAGAATAACGCCGAGATCGAGGTGTGCGTCATCGAGAAGGGCTCGGAAGTCGGTGCGCATATCCTGTCCGGCGCAGTGTTCGATCCGCGGGCTCTGGACGAGTTGATCCCCGACTGGCGCGAGCAGGATTGCCCGATGGCCGCCACCCCGGTGACCGAGAACCATCACTGGGTGCTGACCAAGTCAAAGAAAATGGCGATTCCGCATATCGCGACGCCTTCGTTCATGCACAACAAGGGCACCTATACTGGCAGCCTCGGCAATCTGTGCCGCTGGCTGGCGGAAAAGGCCGAAGAGCTGGAAGTCCAGATTTTTCCGGGCTTCGCTGCGGCCGAAATCCTCTATAACGAGGATGGATCGATCAAGGGCGTCGCCACCGGCGACATGGGCATCGGCAAGGATGGCGAGCACAAGCCCGACTATACGCCAGGCCTGGAACTGCATGCGCGCTACACCTTTTTTGCCGAAGGCGCGCGCGGCCATCTGACCAAGATCCTCAAGCGCCAGTTCGATCTGGAGGCTAATTGCGAGCCGCAGGTCTATGGCATCGGCCTCAAGGAATTGTGGGATATCGATCCTAAGAAGCACGTGCCGGGCCGGGTGATCCATACGCAGGGCTGGCCGCTCGACGATGCCTGGGGCGGTGGCTTCCTCTATCATCAGGCCAATGGTCAGGTGGCCTTGGGCTTCGTGGTCGCGCTGTCGTACCAGAACCCGCATCTCTCGCCGTTCCAGGAATTCCAGCGCTGGAAGACGCACCCGGAAATCCGCAAGATCCTCGAAGGCGGCAAGCGCGTGTCCTACGGCGCGCGCGCGATCAACGAGGGCGGCTGGCAGTCGGTGCCCAAGCTGGCTTTCCCGGGCGGCGCGCTGATCGGGTGCAGCGCGGGCTTCGTCAACGTGCCGCGCATCAAGGGCAGCCACACTGCGATGAAATCGGGCATGCTCGCTGCCGAAGCCGCATTCCGCGCGATCCAGGCCGACCGGACGTCGGACGAGCTGTCGGACTATCAGGAAAATCTCAACGCCAGCTGGATTGCCGAGGAACTGAAGAAGGTCCAGAATGTCGAGCCTTGCGTCGACAAGTTCGGCGGCACCATCGGCACGGTGCTGGGTGGCATCGACATGTGGATGCGCCAGCTGGGCATCGGCCTGCCGATCACGATGAAGCACGATCCCGACTACAAGCATATGGGCCGCGCCGATCTCTACCCGAAGATCGACTATCCCAAGCCCGATGGCGTCATCACGTTCGACCGGCTTTCCTCGGTGTTCCTGTCGAACACCAATCACGAAGAAGACCAGCCGGTCCACCTGCAGCTCAAGGATCCGAGCATCCCGGTCCAGGTCAACCTGCCATTGTATGACGAACCGGCGCAGCGGTACTGCCCGGCGGGCGTGTACGAGGTGGTCGGACAGGAAGAGGGCAATCCGCGCTTCCAGATCAACGCGCAGAACTGCGTCCATTGCAAGACCTGCGACATCAAGGAAATGAGCCAGAACATCAACTGGGTGGTGCCCGAAGGTGGCGGCGGCCCCAACTATCCGAACATGTGATCGACCGGAAACCTTCCCGGCTGGGGGAGGCTATCAACCTGAAGGTTTCAAGTCCCGGTGCTCACCGAAACCGCCTATGCCAAGGTCAACCTCGCGCTGCACGTCCGGCGGCGGCGCGAGGATGGCTATCATGATCTTGAAAGCCTGTTCGCCTTTGTCGATCGCGGGGATGCGTTGAGCGCCGCGCCCCGGTCGGACGGTGCCCTGTCGCTGACGATAAGCGGGCCATTCGCGCATGGCCTCGATAGCGGCGATAACAATCTGGTGCTCCGCGCTGCTTCAGCACTCCGGCAAAGCGCGCCCTACGGACAATTTGGTGCAGACCTGCACCTCACCAAGAACCTCCCCGTCGCCTCCGGGATCGGCGGAGGCTCAGCCGATGCCGCCGCCGCGCTGCGCCTGCTCAATCGCCTGTGGGGATGCGCCCTGACCGACCGCGAACTCTGCGCGATCGGCGAGACGTTCGGCTCCGATATCCCCGCCTGCGTGATCAGCCAGAGCCTGCGCGTCGAGGGCAGGGGCGAAGCACTGGCGCCGCTCAGCCTGCAGGGCCTCTCGGGCATGCCGATCCTGCTCGTCAATCCTGGCATTCCGCTCGGCACCGCGCCGGTGTTCCAGGGCTGGGATCAGGTCGATCGAGGCCCGCTCGATACGTCCAGTCTTGAGGCCGTCATTGCAGCCGGGCGCAATGACCTCGAAGGCCCCGCGCGTATGCTCGTACCCGAAATCGCAGACGTGCTCGAACGGCTGCGCTCGACGCCCGGCGTCACCTTGTCGCGCATGTCGGGCAGCGGCGCGACCTGCTTTGCACTGTTCGATTCGCCAGAAGCTTGCACTACAGCCGAACAGGCTCTGGCGGCCGATCAGCCGACCTGGTGGCTGATGTCAGGAATGCTGCGATGAACGGCTTTCAACCCTATGAAATCATTGCCTCGAAACCGGGATCGATGGGCGAGAACATCGTCATCATTGCCGACCATGCGAGCAACCATGTCCCCGAAGGCATCGACTTAGGCGTCGCGCCGGACGTCATGACGCAGCATGTTGCGATCGATATCGGCGTGGCCGAAGTCACCCGAGCGCTGTGCGAGCCGATCGGCTGCGGCGCGGTGCTGGCGCGCGTCTCGCGGCTTGTGATCGATTTCAACCGCGAGGAGGATGCGCCCGGCCTCATTCCGCTGACCAGCGACGGCATCGCCATTCCGGGCAATGCCGATGCCGATCCCGAAACGCGGCTCGCGGCCTATTACCGGCCCTATCATGACGCCGTGGCGGCCATGCTCGCCAGTGTGTCGAATCCCTTCATCCTGTCGCTGCACAGCTTCACCCCGCAGCTCGCCACGCGCCCTGAAGAGGCAAGGCCTTGGGATATAGGGATTTTGTACAATCGCGATGATCGCGCGGCGCGCATCGCCCTGCCGCTGCTGGCCGAGACAGGGCTCAATGTCGGCGACCAGCTGCCCTATGCCGGCACGCTGCTCAATGCGACAATGAACCGCCATGCCGAAGAACCGGGCAGGCCCTATCTGGGCGTGGAAATGCGGCAGGACCATGTTTCCGACCCAAATGGCGCGGCCCGAATGGCGGAGATATTGGCCCCTGTAGTCCTCGCATGCCGCAATAGACTTGCGTAGCGCGCCCGATTTTGGAAAGAGCCCGGCCAGAGAAAGGCCCGATCATGACACATAATTTCGACAAGTCGAAGCTCCCCAGCCGCCACGTCTCCGTGGGACCGGAGCGCGCGCCGCATCGCAGCTATTATTATGCCATGGGCCTGACCGAGGAAGAGATTGCGCGGCCTTTCGTCGCGGTCGCCAGTGCGGGCAACGACAGCGCGCCGTGCAATACCACGCTCGATGCCCAGGCCGATGCTTGCCGCGAAGGGGTGAACGCTGCAGGCGGCATGCCGCGCCGGTTCAACACCATCACGGTGACCGACGGTATCGCCATGGGCCATCAGGGCATGAAGAGCTCGCTGGTCAGCCGCGAGGTCATCGCCGATTCGGTCGAGCTGTCGGTGCGCGGCCATTGCTATGACGCGCTGGTCGGCTTTGCAGGGTGCGACAAGTCGCTGCCCGGCATGATGATGGCAATGCTGCGGCTCAACGTCCCTTCGATCTTCGTCTACGGCGGCTCGATCCTGCCCGGCCATTATGACGGCCGCGACGTGACGGTGAAGGACGTGTTCGAGATGGTCGGCCAGCACGCGGCGGGCAATTGTCCGCTCAAGGACCTGATCGCGCTCGAGAAAGTGGCGTGCCCCGGCCATGGCGCGTGCGGAGGCCAGTATACCGCCAACACCATGGCGTGTGTCGGCGAAGCGATTGGCCTCTCGCTCCCCAACAGCAACATGATGCCCGCACCCTATGAGAGCCGCGCCGAAATCGCGGTCGCGGCGGGACGCCAAGTGATGGAACTGCTCGCGCGCAACTTGAGGCCGCGTGACATCTGCACGCGTGAAGCCTTTGAAAATGCAGCGCGGGTTGTTGCTGCGACCGGCGGTTCTACCAATGCGGGGCTTCATCTGCCTGCCATGGCGAGCGAGGCAGGGATCGATTTCGACCTGTTCGACGTCGCCGAAATCTTCAAGACCACGCCTTATATCGCCGACCTGCAACCCGGCGGTCGCTATGTTGCGCGCGACATGTACGAGGCGGGCGGCGTCTACATGCTGATGAAGACGCTGCTGGAGAATGGCATGCTGCACGGCGATTGCATGACGGTCACCGGCAAGACGCTGGGCGAGAATATCGATCAGGTTACCTGGAACCCCGACCAGAAAGTCATCTACGACGTGAAGGCGCCGTTAAGCCCCACCGGAGGCGTCGTTGGCCTCAAGGGTTCGCTCGCGCCCGATGGCGCCATCGTCAAGGTGGCAGGCATGGCGCGGCTGCAATTCACTGGCCCCGCCCAGGTGTTCGATTGCGAGGAAGAGTGCTTCGCTGCGGTCGAGGCGCGCCAGATTCGCGAAGGATCGGTCATCGTCATCCGCTATGAAGGGCCCAAGGGCGGACCCGGCATGCGCGAGATGCTGTCGACCACCGCCGCGCTCTATGGGCAGGGCATGGGCGAGAGCGTTGCGCTGATCACCGATGGACGTTTTTCCGGCGCGACGCGCGGCTTCTGCATCGGCCATGTCGGACCCGAAGCGGCCGATTGCGGTCCGATTGCGCTGGTCGAGGATGGCGACATCATCTCGATCGACGCCGAAGCCGGCACGATCGACCTGCATGTCGACGAGGCCGTGCTGGCCGAGCGCCGCAAGGCGTGGCAGCCGCGCACCAACGACTATCAGGCGGGTGCCTTGTGGCGCTATGCCCAGAATGTGGGCCCGGCGAGCAAGGGTGCGGTAACGCATCCGGGAGCCAAGGCGGAACGCCATGTCTATGCGGATATCTGAGACGCTGGTCGTTTCCGCTGCACTGGCGATGCTGGCGGGATGCTCCGGGGAGACCAAACCTGATCCGCTGGCAGAGGCCGACGATAGCCGCGTCGCCTGCGCGCTCGGAAGCGATACCGAATTTGCCGAGAAATGCGATGTCGAGCGCGTGCAGAGCGGCGACAAGCGCGAGCTGGTGCTGCGGCACCCCGATGGCGGTTTCCGCAGGTTCGAGATCGTGACGGACGGTCGTGGCCTGATCGCGGCCGACGGTGCCGAGCAGGCGGTGGTGACGCCGCTCGCCGATGGCCGCATCCAGCTTTCGGTCGGCGATGACCGCTATCGCATCCCCGCGACGATCAAGCCTGGCGCAGGCGGTGGCTGATCGCGGATCAGCCGTGCTGACGGTCGCCGAGATGGTCGCGGCCGAACAGGCGATCTTCGACACCGGCGTCTCGGTCGATGCGCTGATGCAGCGTGCGGGCGAGGGCGCGGGCCAGATGATCTGGCGGATCGGCGGCACGGCGCCCACGCTCGTGCTGTGCGGTCCTGGAAATAACGGCGGCGATGGCTATGTAATCGCAGATTTTTTGTGCAGGAAAGGCGTGCCGGTAACCGTTGCCGCATTGTCCGGACCGCGCACCGACGCCGCGCGCAATGCGCGGGCGCGCTTTGGAGGCGAGGTCGTGAAGTTCGATGAGGCCGAACCCGCTGCGCAGGTCGTCGATTGCCTGTTCGGCAGCGGCCTGACGCGTCCCCTCGACGGTGCCGTCTGGCATCGCTTTGCCGAACTGGTCGGCCAGGCGCGGCGCAGCTTTGCGATTGATCTGCCCAGCGGGGCGGATGCCGACCGCGCGGTCTGGCTCAACGAACCGCTGCGCTTCGACCATGTGCTGGCGCTGGGGGCTTGGAAATACGCCCATCTGCTCGAGCCGGTGGCGAGCGATTGCGGCGCGCTCAGCCTGATCGAGATCGGGGTCGATACCGAGGCGGCCAAGGTCCGCAGGATCGCCCGGCCCGCGATCGCCGCGCCCGATGCGCGTTCGCACAAGTACCGCCGCGGGCTGGTGGCGGTGCTGGTCGGCGAGATGCCCGGGGCTGCGCTGCTGGCGGCCCGCGCGGCGCAAGGGGCGGGGGCTGGCTATGTCAAGCTGATCGGGGCGGGCGATCCGCCGCCACAGCTTCCTGCCGATATCGTCTGGCAGCAGGCAGACGGCTCGGGCGCGGTTGCCGAGGCGTTGCAGGATCCCCGCATCGGCACGGTTGTTGTCGGGCCGGGCCTGGGGCGGGGCGATCAGGCGATTGCGCTTCTGGAAACTGCGCTGAGCTGTCCGCACCCGCTGATTATCGATGCCGATGCGCTGCACCTGCTGCCTGCGCAATTCCCGCAGATGACGGGGCGCGGCGCGCCGGTGCTGCTGACCCCACACCAGGGCGAGTTCGAGGCGCTGGAGGGTGTGACAGACAGCGATGCGATGAACAAGGTCGCTCGAACAGCCGCGCTTGCTGAAACGCTGGATGCATTCTTACTCTACAAGGGCGCAGATACCGTGATCGCTGCCCCCGATGGCCGCGCGGTGATTGCCGATCGGCGCTGTTCGTGGCTATCGGTCGCCGGCACGGGCGACGTGCTTGCCGGCTGCATGGCGGCGCGGCTCGCGGGGCATGCCCAGCCGTTCGATGCCATGACCGAGGCAGCCTGGCTGCAGGACTTCGCTGCTCGGATCGTCGGACCGGCGTTCAGCGCGCTGGAGCTTGCCACGGCCCTGCGCCAAGCCCTGGAGGCCTGTCTTGAGCGATGACCTTATTGTCCGCATCGCGGCGCGCGGCGATGGCGTCACCGCTTCGGGCCTCCATGTCGCCGGGGCAGCCCCGGGGGACGCCCTTGCCAGCGATGGGAGCATCGTGCCCGGTCCGCATCATGCCGTGCCGCCATGCCCGCATTTCGGGACGTGCGGCGGGTGCCAGTTGCAGCATGTTGACGATACCGCGCTTGCCGATTTCGTCCGCGACCGTGTCACGGGGCCTCTCGCTGCCAAGCAGATCGTCGCGCGCGACGTTCGACCGGTGCACCTCTCGCCCCCGCGCAGCCGCAGGCGAGCCTCATTGCGCTATGTGCGCAAGGGCGGGCAGGTCACGCTGGGCTTTGCGGGCCAAGGCAGCCACGATCTGGTCGACATCCGCAGCTGCGAGATCGTGACGCCAAGACTGCATGACGTCATGATGGCCGTGCGCGGCCTGATCGCGAAATGGCCGGAATCGCGGATTTCCGGCAGTGTCGAGCTGACCGAGATCGACCAGGGCGTCGATGTGCTGATCTCCGGGCTGGCACCAAAAGCGCTGGCGGAGCACGAACTGCTCTCCGGCTTTGCCGAGGCGCAGGGGCTGGCGCGGCTGTCGATCGACCAGGGCTTCGGACCCGAGCCGCAGTACGAGCCCGTGCCGGCCACGATCAGCTTCGGCGATATCGCGGTGCGCTTTCCGCAGGCAAGCTTCCTTCAGGCGACGCGCGATGGCGAGGCGGTGCTGGCGTCGGCTGCGCGCGAGGCGCTCGATGGTTGCCGGATGGTCGCCGACCTGTTCGCCGGGCTGGGCAGCTTTGCATTTCACCTGATCGCGCCGGGCCGCCGCCTTTATGCCGCCGAGGCGTCGCGCGATGCCATCCTGGCGCTCAAGGCTGCTGCCGATGCGCGCCAGCTGCCATTATTCACCGAACATCGCGACCTGTTCCGCAATCCCGTCCAGCGCGACATGCTCGACCGGCTCGATGGGTTGGTACTCGATCCACCGCGCGCAGGGGCGGAGGAACAGGTGCGCGCCATCGCGGGATCGTCGATCAAGCGCGTCTGCTATGTCAGCTGCAACCCGGCGACCTTCGCGCGGGATGCCCGCATGCTGTGCGACGCCGGTTTCGTGCTCGATACCTTGTGGCCGGTGGGTCAGTTCCGCTGGTCGACGCATGTCGAGCTGGCCAGCCTGTTCGTCCGTCAGCCTTGAGCGCTCCATACGACGCCATCGCGCGGTCGGGTGTCAACGCGAAGCTCGAAGACGTCGGGGCGGGAATAGTGGCCGTCGGTATCAAGCGCGGCGAGATCCTGACCGATGCTGGCCATGTCCAGATCGGCAATCAGCGTCTCGGCTCCCGATCCTGCCTTGGCCAGCACCGTGGCATCGGGCGCAATGATCATGCTGCCGCCAAGCTGCAATTGCCCCTCGGGCATCGCCTCGATCAGCGCACGCGCGGCCTTGCGGGCCTCGGCGTCAAGGTGGCAGAGATCGAGGCCCAGCACCACATCGTCGCGGCTTTGCACGGTGCCCGCGGCCAGCACGAAACAACGGCCTTCAAAGGCATAGTGGCGCGAGGCAATGCCATAGGTCTCGCGCACCGTCGGCCAGGCGGCGATATGCACGGCCTCGCCCTGGTTGTGCATCGCCGCGCGTACAAGCGGCATCCAGTGTTCCCAGCAGATGAGGCTCCCGACTTGGCCGAACGGAGCGCCGTGGGTGCTGAGCGTCGAGCCATCGCCGCGTGCCCAGATCAGCCGTTCGCCATGGGTCAGCACGAGCTTTCGGTGGATCAGCGGCGGCTGGCCGGGGCGTAGCAGCAGCTGGCAGTTATAGAGGCTGGACCGCACGCGCTCGTGCGCGCCGATGCTGATCAGCGCGCCCGATCGATCGACCAGGTCCTGCACCGGAGCGAAACGCGGATCGCCGATGCGGATTGCCTCTTCCAGCAGCACGGCATGCAGCGCGCGCGTGCCCGGATGGTCCCAGAGCGCCGCGCCCGGTGCCTCATCAAGCCAGAGCGGATAGCCGCCCAGAAAGGTCTCGCCAAAGGCTACGATTTGCGCGCCCTGATCGAGCGCGGGTTCGATCAGACCGGGCAGCGCGGCCAGGCCCTGAGTGACCGAGAGCGGGATCGGTGCGGCCTGGACGACCGCCGCACGGATGCGGCGCGGATCAGCCATGCAGGTGGAGGTCGAAGATCGGGATCGCGGCGTGGAAGATCAGCACCATCAGGCACAGGCTCGACGAGGCGAACAGCAGGAAGCGGATGGCGACGCGGTTGACCGTGGCCTGGACCAGGCTGTGCGCGATGCGCAAAGCGACATACAGCCATGCAACCGCGACGTTGATCCCTTCGCCATGGCCGATAATCGCCAGCACGATACACACTGCATAAAAGATTGTCGGTTCGTCGAGCAGGTGATTGTAATTATGGGCTTTCCACTGGACCGGCTGCGGCAGGACAGCATCGAGATCCTTGCCCGTGCCGCCCTTCAGATTGGCGACATCGATCTTGGCCTGCTGCATCGCCGGAATGCGGGTGACGTACATCCATGCCCACATGACCATGGTCCATGCGAGAAGGATGACGACGGGCTGCAAAATGGGCTGGGTCATAGGGGCAATCCTCTCAAAGCGTAGCGAGCAGCGCGCGGACCGCGAGCACGATCAGGCAGAAGGTCGAGGCGAGGAAAAGCAGGAAACGGGTCTGCACCTTGTTGACGGTGGCCTGCCAGATGCTGTGCACGATACGGATCAGGGTGTAGCCCCAGGCGAGCGCGACATTGAAGCCATCACTGCCTGCGCCGGCGATCGCCACGATCGCGATGGTGGCGTAAAAGATGGTCGGCTGCTCCATCAGATGCGCGTAATTGTGTGATTTCCACGCGGCTTGGGGCGGCAGCATCGGATCGAGATCGCTGCCCCGTCCGCCCACGGCCTTGGAAATATCCACGCCCAGCTTCCTGGCGTTGGGAAGCCGCGCACCTGCCATCCAGAACAGCATGACGAGCGACCAGAGCACCAGCACGGCGGCTGGCGTCAGAACATTGGCAGACATGAAGCAGTTCCTCCCCCGCTTTACGGAGGAGGAAACTGCGGCAGCATTATTAGATTGTCAATCGCAACCGATCGGCGCGATCAGCGGTTGATGCTGACCACATTGTCGGCGCGCCAGTGCGGGCGCGCCTCGCCGGTGTACATGGACTGCATCGGCTCGTCGGCGACGGTGTAATGCTCGCTCGTGCCGAAGCCGTTGAAGCCAGTGCGCATCGCCGCGCCATAGGCACCGATCATGCCGATCTCGATATAGTCGCCGGCCTTGATGTCCGCAGGCAGCGGGAAGGGGCCAGCCATATAATCGATATCGTCGCAGGTCGGACCGAAAAAGCTGAAATCGGCATTGTCGTCGCTGCGCTGGGTGCCGAGATAGCGGACCGGGAAGCGCCAGCCGATATGCGCGGCATCGAACAGCGCGCCATAGGCGCCATCGTTGATATACAGTTCCTCACCGCGGCGACGATCGACGCGCACGATGATCGAATTATACTCGGCGCACAGCGCGCGACCCGGCTCGCACCACAGTTCCGCCGAGTAGCTGATCGGCAGGCTTTCGAAGGTGCGTTCGATGATCGCGAAATAGTCTTCGAGCGGCGGGGGCTGCATGCCCGGATAGGCGGAGGGGAAGCCGCCACCTACATCGATGACGTCGACGGTGACCGAGGCGTCGACGATCGCCGCGCGGACCCGGTCGAGCGCCTGCACATAGGCGTGCGGGCTCATTGCCTGGCTGCCGACATGGAAGCAGATGCCCAGGCTGTCCGCCGCCTGGCGGGTCGCCATCAGCAGTTCGCGTGCATCGATCAGTTCGGTGCCGAACTTGGATGCGAGGCTGAGCTCCGAATGCTCGGACGAGACGCGCAGGCGCACGCACAGCGTCAGATCGTCGGGCGCGCCAGTGGCGGCGACAATCTTGTCGAGCTCTTCGCGGCTGTCGAGCGAGAACACGCGCACGCCGTGCAGGTGATAGGCCTCGGCGATCGCTTCTGGCGTCTTGACCGGGTGCATGAAGCACAGGGTCGCATCCGGCAGCGTTGCCGCGACCAGCCGCACCTCGGCGATCGAGGCGACGTCATAATGCGTGATCCCCGCGTTCCACAGCACGCGCAGCAGATCGGGCGACGGATTCGCCTTGACCGCGTAGAGCGACTTGCCAGGAAAGCGATCAACAAAGAAACGCGCCGCGCGGGTAGCCGCTTGCGGACGGTTCAGCGTAACCGGCTGTGCCGGGTTCAGAGCCTGAATCAGCTCCAGCGCATCAAGATATTCGTGCAACTCAAGGGACCCCCAAAAAAACAGTCAAACAACAAGGCTGCCTTGCGGTTATTGGAAGTCCCCCTGGGGCAGCGGAACGCCGAAATAGGGTCCGCAGCCCCCAGTGTAAAGAAAAAAATTGCTACCGAAATCCTAACCCAGCCGGTCGCGGAACGTCTCGTAACCGAACGAGGCGATCTCGCGCAGGCTATCGTCATCGCTGTTCCACAGCCAGATAGATGGCAGTGGTACGCCATTGAAAGTATTGGTTTTTACCATCGAATAATGCGCCTGGTCGAGGAACGCGAAGCGCTGGCCCGGCTCGAGGGGGACGGGCAGGCCATAGTCGCCGATAATGTCTCCGGCGAGGCATGAGGGGCCGCCCAGCCGTATCGGCTCCGCGTCGGACCGTTCGCCGAGCATGGCAGGGCGATAGGGTGCCTCGATCACGTCGGGCATGTGGCAGGTCGCCGAGATGTCGGTGATTCCCACCTTCATCCCGTTGTCGAAGACATCGAGCAATTCGCCGACGAGGATGCCCGCATCGAGCGCGACCGCCTCGCCGGGTTCGAGATAGATGTCGCAACCGGTGCGCGCCTTGACCGCGATCAGGAACTCGACCAGCTCGTCGCGCTGGTAGTCGGCGCGCGTAATATGGTGCCCGCCACCAAAGTTCAGCCATTTCAGCTGATTGAAATAAGGTTCGAGCAGCGGTTCTAGCTTGGCCCAGATCTGCTGCAGCGGAACCAGGTCTTGCTCGCACAGCGAGTGGAAATGGATTCCTGACACGCCTTCGAGATGCTCGGAGCGGAGCTGGTCGACCGGATGGCCCAGGCGGCTGTGCGGCTGGCTGGGGTCGTATTTCTCGGTCTCGCCGAGCGGCAGCGCGGGGTTGATGCGCAGGCCGATGTCGAAGCTCTGGCCCGCCGCGCGCGCCTCCTCGATCAGCGGGGCGAATCGCGCGATCTGGCCGGGGCTGTTGAAGATGACATGATCGGAGAGCTTGAGGATCTCGCGCAGGTCCTCGGCTTTGTAACCCGCGCAATAGGTCGCGATCTCGCCATGATAATGGTGCGAGGCGAGCTTCGCCTCCCACAGACCTGACGAGCAGGTGCCGTCGAGATAGTCGCTGACCACGTCGCCCAATTGCCAGAACGAGAACGCCTTGAGCGCGGCGAGCATCTTTATCCCTGCCCGGTCGCGGACATCCGCGAGCACCGCCAGATTGCGCCGCACCGCCGCCTCGTCCACGACAAAGGCGGGCGAGGGCACGCGGTTCAGGTCGAAATGCCGAAAGGCTCCGGGATCACCGGCCTTGGTTTCCATTGAATATCTCCCCCTCTCCCCTTGAGGGGAGAGGGCCGGGGAGAGGGGAACACGCTCTCCAGGTGGTCAGACGATCGGGAGGCCGCATGCCCCCCTCCCAACCCTCCCCCCTGAAGGGGAGAGGGCATTAAGGTGCATCAGAACGCCAGCGGCGCGCCCAGTTCCTTGACCTGCCAGGGCAGGCCGTGCTGGTTGAGCATGTCCATGAACGGATCGGGATCGAACTGTTCCATGTTGAACACGCCTTCGCCCTTCCACGCGCCGGTGAGGATCATCGCTGCGCCGATCATCGCGGGGACGCCGGTGGTATAGCTCACCGCCTGGTTGCCGGTTTCGGCATAGGCGTCCTCGTGGTCGCAGATATTGTAGACATAGACCGTCTTCTGCTCGCCGTCCTTCACGCCGGTGGCGATGTCGCCGATATTGGTCTTGCCCTTGGTCGTCTCGCCGAGCGAGGCGGGTTCGGGCAGCACGGCTTTCAGGAACTGCAGCGGGATGATCTCGCGGCCTTCGTACATCACCGGGTCGATCCGGGTCATGCCGACATTCTGCAGCACTTCCAGATGCTTGAGATACGCATCTCCAAAGGTCATCCAGAAGCGAATGCGCTTGATCTCGGGATAGTGCTTGGCGAGCGATTCCAGCTCCTCATGATACATGAGGTACATGTTCTTCTCGCCCACGCCCTCGAAATCGAACACCTGCTTGTGGCTGAGCGCGGGGCCTTCGACCCACTCGCCATCCGCCCAGTGGCGCGAGGGCGCGGTCACTTCGCGGATGTTGATCTCGGGATTGAAATTGGTGGCGAAATGCTGGCCATGGTCGCCGCCATTGCAGTCGAGAATATCGAGCGTGTCGATGCGGTCGAGCAGGTGCTTCTTGATATAGCTCGCGAACACGCTGGTGACGCCGGGGTCGAATCCCGATCCCAGCAGCGCCATCAGGCCTGCGTCCTTGAACCGGTCGTGATAGGCCCATTGCCAGCCATATTCGAACTTGGCCTCGTCGCGCGGTTCGTAATTGGCGGTGTCCATATAATGCACGCCGGTCTTCAGGCACGCATCCATGATGGCAAGGTCCTGATAGGGCAAGGCGAGATTGCAGACCAGATCGGGCTTCACCTTCTCGATCAGCGCTGCGGTCGCCTCGACATCGTCGGCATCCACCTCGGCCGTCGCGATCTTCACGCCGGTGCGCTTCAGCACCGATTCGGCGATCGCGTCGCATTTGGCGATGCGGCGGCTCGCCAGCGTGATCTCGCTGAAAATGCCGGTGTTCATCGCCATCTTGTGCACCGCGACCGAACCCACGCCGCCCGCACCGATCACCAGAATCTTGCCCAAAGTCCGTTTTCCCTTATTGCTGGAATTGCTGTCAGCGGGTGCATATAGAGGCTCTGCATGACAGAACCAAGTGATCCCCTATCCCCGGACCGCAAACCGAGCCGCGAAGGCATCGAGCGCGCCGCGAAGAAGATTTCCGCGATCCTGCCGCCGACGCCGCTGATGCCGCTGAAGCATGAGGGGATGACTTTGTGGTGCAAGGCCGAGTGCCTGCAGCCGATCGGCGCTTTCAAGATTCGCGGGGCATGGCACCGTCTGTCCGATCTCAGCGAAGACGAGCGCGCGCGCGGCGTGGTCGCATTTTCGAGCGGCAACCATGCGCAGGGCGTCGCCTGGGCGGCCAAGCGGCTCGGCATCCGTGCGACGATCGTGATGCCCGCCGATGCGCCGAAGCGGAAGATCGAATCGACCCGCGGTTATGGCGCCGAGGTCATTACCTATGACCGGCGCGCCGAGGATCGCGTCGCCATTGCCAATCGCATCGCCAGCGAAACCGGCGCGGTCGTGGTGCCCAGCTTTGACGATCCGTGGATTATCGAAGGGCAGGGCAGTACCGGGCTGGAAGCGCTGGTGCAGATCATTGCGCAGGCAGGGATCAATCCGCACCGCGTCGTCTCGTGCTGCGGCGGCGGCGGCCTTTCCGCCGGGATTGCGCTCGCCATGCCCGGCGCGAAGATGACGATCGTGGAGCCCGATGGCTGGGACGATATGGGCCAGTCTTTGCGCAAGGGAAAGATCGTGCCTGTGCCCGCCGATGCCCCGAACACGGTGTGCGATGCGCTGCAGACTCCGGTGGTCTCGCCGCTGACCTTCGAGATATTGAAGGAACGCAAGGCCGAGGCGGTGAGCGTTTCGGACGAAGAGGTGTTCCGCGCGATGCGCCATGCGCATGAGCGGCTGCGGCTGG
>CEPQ01130636.1_pt1 | contig 126705 bp, 122 predicted proteins | sample 530411 | NCBI WGS metagenome assembly CEPQ01 (sample SAMEA2620039, study PRJEB7988) | marine metagenome | isolation source: saline water (ENVO:00002010), including
TAAGGTATGAGTGGTAGCAATTTTGTCAATGAAATCAATAAGCGAAGGACTTTTGCTATCATCTCGCACCCCGACATTCAGCACTAAGACAACTTAAGACATCGAAAGACACATTTTTTATTTAAATCAAAATGTTATAACGCGTCTTGGGTTGTCACATTGACGATGAATGACGTCGATTGTCATGCTGAGCCATCTCAAATGGGTGTAAATTTGGGTGGAAAAAACGGCCTTTTTTAGCAGCTAAAAAATTTTACACCCATTCTTAATCCAAAGAGTGGGAGAAAGGCAGGTGGCACTTACTGAAACATGGCTAAAAGCCAACACAAATAAACCCCGTGACAAAAAACTGATCAAGTCTGATCGCGATGGTCTAAACGCGCGGGTATCACCCAAAGGCAAAATCACCTTTGTATTCCGGTACTACTATAATGGCAGCCGCAAAGACTTGGATATTGCTACATATCCTCTATGCAGTTTAAAAGAAGCCAGAGCTGAAGTAACACGACTGCGCAAGAAGCTGGAGCAGGGGCACGACCCTAAAGTGGTACGTTTGCTTGAGAAGCAGGCTATTATCGCCGCTGAATCACTCTCAGGGCTTTTTGAATTGTGGTATGAAGCTTACTGCATCCACAACAAGAAAGGTCATGTGGAAATCAAACGCAGCTTTGAAATTCATGTGTTTCCAAAGCTGGGTAAGCTTCCTGCTGAGAAAATCACATTGCATGCATGGCTGGACATTCTCGAAGGGCTGGCAAAAACCAAACCCGCCATTGGTGAGCGTATATTGGTGAACGCCAAGCAGCTCTATAAATTCGCCATGAAGCGTAAGCTTGTGCCTGCTAATCCGCTGGCGGATATCTATGCCAAGGAAGACCTGCAAATCCAGAAGCGTTCAACCGACCGCGTATTGGATGATGAAGAAATTAAAATGCTTTGGCTGGCTGTCAATAACTCCCGCATCACGCCAAAAAACAAGCTATTTGTGAAGCTCTGCCTGATATACGGCTGCCGTAATGGCGAGCTGCGGCAGGCAGAGAAACAGCACTTTGATTTTAAAACTGGTATTTGGACGATCCCGCCGGAAAATCACAAGCTGGGTAAGAAAAGCGGTAAGCCGTTGCTGCGCCCCATTACCCCGTCGATAGCGGCTTATTTGAAGCAGGCTTTTGCGCTTAGCCCTGATAGTCAATATGCCTTTACCAATGATGGCTCAGACGAAGTGATGGGCATTCGTGCGCCTTTGGCGCTGCCATACAACATTATGCAGCACCTACGCCGCTATGAGGGCTATGAAATGGCGCATTTCTCAATGCACGACCTGCGCCGCACGGCGCGCTCGCGTTTTTCAACGATCACCAGCTTCCATGTGGCAGAAGTTATGCTCGGCCATGCAGTAGGTAGTCAGGTGGCGCGGGTCTATGACCGCTATGATTACCTTAAAGAGCAGGCAGACGCCTATGAGGCGTGGTGTGATAAGTTGTTTGGATTAGTGGACGACAGGCCGCGAAACCCTGTTCACGAGCCTGACAAGATTGTGGCTTTTGTTCCACGAAGACAGGCATAAAAATGGGCGCTTTGAAGCGCCCAATCCATTCTTTCTAATGCCAGCGTCTCGCCGTATCCGGCGCAGTTGCTGGTGGGCTGGCGTTGATGCCGCCCCAGCGGCTATTTTCAGAGCGCTGGATTTCGCGTTCTTCCCATTCTTTGACTGCATCCGCACACCACAGGTTGATGCTGCCAGCGTGGCGGATGACTGGCTGAGGGAATGGGTTTTCATCGCGCGCCATGCGGCGAAAGATGGTGCGGGATGAACAGCGAAAACGCTGGCAAATATCTTTGGTCGATAGATATTCTCTGATCATGATGATTTTCCTCATTCTTCGTGGCTGACAACATCAGCCTTGTCATTCACACGGAACATAACTTTATCTAACGCATTTCTGGCATCGGCCAGCGTTGACATAGAGCCGATGGCTGCAATGTCATTGGTGTAAGCCTTGGACGTGACATTCAGCGTGCCAAAGTCCCAGCCTAAAAGAGGCAGAAACAGCATGCCTGCTATACATATCCAGCGCTCATGGACGAGCAGATATGGGTTAAACCCGCTCAGCATGCCAAGGCAGCCGAGCGCGATTGGAATTGAAAACCACAAGAGTGGTCGCTTAAGGGCGATCTTTTCAATATCGCTGATCCGGTAACTCCGGCGCGAAGTTTTGAACAGGTTTGTGGTTACGCAGATATCTCTTTTTTGATAGATAACTTTTTGCATGGTCTTATCTCCCCGTCAGTAATTTACGCCAAAAACTAATTTGGTCTTTGAGGCGCTGACGCTCAGCAGCTTCCTGCTCAGCTAGGCGCTGGTTTTCACGTTGTATGCGTCTGGCATGGCTTACGCCACAGACTTCATCTAAGGTTGCTTGTGCGCGGCTGATTGCCTTTTGAAAAGGCTCAGCCACGTTTTTGATGGTCGCGGTATAAATGGCCGCTTCCATCAGGCCATCATTGATAAGCTGGTCTGCCAGATGGCTACGCAGGCAGGCGTTCACCGCTGGTGGTAATGAGTTGTCGTAGATATTGGCATTCTTAACGTCCACATTAATAATGCGCGGGGTTAAGACAAAGTAGTGCGCGCCATACCAGACAAGGCAGCCACCAAGCACTGGCAACAGCCAGTCAGCACATTTTTCGAGTAATATATTCAACATGGTTTCACTCCTTTAAGTTTCTAAACGCTGCACTTGTACAGCAGGAAAATCAGTAAGCTTGGGATGATTGAAACTCTAAGCACCCAAAGCCATAACAGCAGTTTCAATATCCAGCCGAGTGAGAAGCGGTAACGCTTTTTACGGCGATAGCGCACAGTGACTTTTTGCATCAGTGCACCCCTTTATATTGGATATTGATATGCGGTGAAGCTGGCAGCTTGCCGCCCTCCAATGGGTTTTCATCCAGCGCTTCATGCCATGTATCAACTGCGCTATAGGGCAGGCGCTGCGCGTAAATAGGCGGCAGGCCGTTGATCATGATGATCTGGTCGGTATTCGGCATACGTAGCAGTTCTTCTGGGCGCATTAATGCGCGTGAAGTTTCTGCAATAGAATCCTTCAGATCAGCATCTGGGCTGGTGGCCGAGCTACCGAGGCTATGCGTTTTAACCGTGTGGTTGCCGAGCATGGCGGATATTTCTTTGGCTTCTTCTAACGAAGACACGCCAAAGAATTGCTTAAGGTCAGTTTGTGAATAAAAAGTCTGCGCAGCTTCACGGCCATAAATGCGCGTGATCTCGCTTTTGGCCTGACAAATAAACTGGCAGCGCAGGCCATAGCCGCGCAAAGCGGTTAAGTCATTGGCAAGACCAGGCAATGGAATATTGGTGGCTTCATCCAGCAGGAAGTGCACAGGCACATTGCCTTCCGTGCGGATCAATGACTTGATGGCCGCTTTGGTGACTAAGCCAATCCACGGCGCATAGGCCGCGCGGCGGTCATAACGCGCCATAATGAAGACAGTCGTTCTTTCCTGTTTAAGTGCCTCAAAAGTGAAGTCACTTTTGCTGACTGAATAAGCCAGAGGCGTGGAGGGGCTAAACGGCATTAACACCTGAAGCGCGCCAGTCTGAAAGTCGGCAAAATAGTCGTCTTCGGCATCGAGCAAGCCAGAAGCCAGCAAGGCAATATCATCTGATAATGCCGTTGAGCTAGCGGCTTGCTCCAGCATTGCTTTTAAGCTCTTAGCGCTACTGACTATACGGAACAGTTCAGGCAAAGTGCAGCAAGCCGGATTTTCAGCCGCCAGATACAGCATCACAGCCAAAATCATGTTGCGTGAGCCATTACGAAAGAACTTGTTTTTATCGCCCTCTGCCGGTTCGGGCAGAAGTTGATGCACAAGCTCTTGCGCATCAGCAAGCGCATAGCGATTAAGCGGCGGATAGGCTAAGTCATCGATCACCATCTGCAATGGGTTAAAGCAGCTATTGGGATAGCCGAACATGTCGTCTGGGTTCAGGTAGAAAACCCTATGCCCATGCTGCGTAGCGCTCATGCGCGCAGTCATTGCGGCGATTTCGCCTTTGATGTCAGTCACCACCACTGACGCGGCCTCACTTTGCCCTTTGGAACTGCTCACACGATAGCCGTGCAGTTTCGATGGCAAGGCAATCGAAACGGATTTGCCAGAGCCAGCAGGCGCAACGCAAAGCGCATGAGTAAACGGGTAAAACATCGGGCGGCTATCAAAGCTGCCGATAGGTACGCCGTTATTAGGATCAAACAGGCCAGCCGCTTCCAATTGCTGTTCAGTGGCAAATCCCGCCTTACCGAATTTGTCGGACGGCGTTTCAGCCGCTTTTTGCAGTAAATACTGGTAGCGCCCATGCAAGAACAAAGGCCATGCTTCAGATAGGTTTTTCCAGCTACGATAGGCACAGAATGCCCCTGCTAATTCAGCAAATATAGGCAGTTCTGCACGGTGATAAATACAAGCACTGGCGGATAAACCCCAAAACACCGCCCAGCTAACGGGTTTCAGAATTTTGGGTACATCTTCTCTACGGATCATATAAGCCTCCATGCCCTGCCAGAAGCAGGGCTATTCGTTATTCAAATTTGTGAAGGCTTTGCAAAGCTAAGACGATAATATCCAACCAGCGACAGCGTTCCAGCGCTTTCCCAAAGCTTGCCAAGCAAATTGCCCCATTTGTAAAAATCCGTATGATCAGCGGATTTTTGAGTGATGTTGACGGGGCAAAACATGGTCAGGCGATATAAAAAGAAGCCATTTTATGAAGCAGCAAAGATCCCGCAGGAGACCGTTTTTAAGGTTGTGGCTGGATACACCATGGGCTATTCCGCGAGGCTTTGCGGTGAGAAAGTCGGAATCTCCCGCCAGTCGGTACAGAACATATATATCGCTATAGGTGAGCGAGTGATTTGGTTGCTGGATGGGCATTTCCCAACCAGCAATAACAAACTGGGTGACTTCCTCACCAAGTTCGGTGATGTGGCAATTTTTAATGATGCACTGGAGCTGATAAAGAAAAACGCGCCTATAGTCCTAAGCCAATACGGCGCTGAAATTACCTATGAGGATTTCAAAAACTATCGTGAATACGGCAAGGTTGCTGTAGACGGCGAACGCGGCAAATACGAAACATCGACAACGCATGCCTTCCGCTACCGCTTGCTGAAATTTCTTATCCGTATCTCGGAAAGAAATTATGGGATTAGAGAGGCGCAATTTCCAAGGCATTACGCCTTTGCAAAGCTCTATACAATGGTGCTGACAGTAATGATGCCCCAGTTAAATCATGACACTCAGAAAACCGGAATTAGCCATGTTGAAATTCACAAGGATATTCTAGAAAAGGTTGAAGAAGATAAGCGATCTAAACTGGAGACCATGATCTTTGAAGCCAAATGCAACATGGTAATCACCACGCTTTTGGTGTTCTCACTTTATGAACAGGCACTTTAGTTGCAATGGATATCGCTAACTTTTCCTAGACAGTTTTTTAGGCTCAATAATTATAGGCCCATAGCATTCAGAAAGTTTTTCACAGTGGCCGAATATTCCTTATCCGAGCTAGCCTCTAACATGGCTTGCTCTCGCATGAATTCTTTAGCATCCCCCTCTGGAAAAGATTCTAAGCTATCCAAAAGACTTTTTACTTTTTCTAAACGTTCTTTTTTACGTTCGACGAGAGGAGCTCTTGAAAGTTGAAGTAAGCTCCTCGTAATTTCTCCTCTCTGATCGTTCGGTTTCGAAAAAACAATTGGACCTAAGAATAATAGGTGATCGTTAGGATCATCAACAAAAGGGTTTATTAAAGGCGTGTTTACATCATAAAAATCTGATTTATGTCTATTGCACTCTTTACACACGTAAGCTAAGTTTTCCCAACTAACCACTGATGCATGCATTTTTGAAACCGGTATGATGTGATCCGTTTCCCCCGGAAAAGTATGTGATATCTTACTTTCACAAAAAATACATTTGTCGAATGCTTCTTCTTTTAAGGTTTTTTTTATATCGGGGTGTCGGTATCTGAACTTAGCCGCTTTAGGGACAGTATTGTCACCATTCATTAAAAGTTGATACTCTTTCGTCCAAGCTTCCTCATTTTCTTCAAGCACTTTAGGCTTTGGTTTTTTTTCTAACTTAATCACTGCTTTACTCCCTCGACAACCTTATTTACAGCCTCAGGGAATAGATCACTCAAACCAATTTCAGCTAATTCCTCTTTTAGAAATTTAAGGGTTGTAGCTGTTAACTCCTTCTTAGAGTAATCATTAACTATTTTATCAAGCTTTGTCTCTGCCCAAACTGGTATAGTTGTTTCAAGACCTAAAACTTCTCTTAAAATTTCATTGGAGCTACCAGAGCGATTGACCAAATCGAGCATTGCACTTTCAACTCTATTATTGTCGTTATAACTTAAAACGTACACATGTGACTCAGGGACGGAAGTGACCATAAATGGATTATGTGTTGCTATGACGAATTGAACCTGAGGGAACGCTTCTATTAGATTTGGGAGAAGATTTCTTTGAAGCTGAGGGTGTAAATGGTTTTCAGGTTCATCCATAACTACTACAAATTCATCGTATACCATAGAGGCCATGAATATTTGCCAAGTCACGTCAATTAATGAGGCAATGCCTCCAGAAACTGAGTCAAAAGAAAAGCTTCCAGTTTCTGTTTCGAATACAACTTCTGGCATATGAATAACAATTTTTTGAAAACCAAGCGTTTTTGGTAATATTGTCTTCAATGCTTTCTCAAAACCTTCAAACATGAGTACGGCTTCGTCATCTCTGGCGACAACTTGATTTCCATACCCAAACGTAGCTAAAGATATTATGGCTTCTTTTATCCTAAAGCTTGCAGATGTATTTCTTGAGTTAAATGCGTATCGTTGTCTTAATTCCGCTAAGTATTTATCTAATAGCTGATTTTTTGCATCGAGCTGTGCAGGAATGTTTTGTACCTGCTGATAAAAATATACTGGTCGATGAGAGGATATGTATATACCTTGAATTGATTGTTGTTGTTCTAGGTGTATATTGAATTGCTGTTGAACTTCTTTTGGAACACAAACTTGAGATTTTACGTCTGTGTGAAAATATGAAATTTCGCCAATTTGTATTTGATTAGAATTTCGAGGATGACTTTTCTCTTCGTTTGCAGACCAAAAATCAGAAAAATATTTCACAATACCTTTTTTAGCTTTTTGAGGCGTACTTGCATATTGGAGATTCCAGCCAAAATGACGGCTAAGCATACTTAAAAGTGTAGTTTTCCCTGCGCCATTCGCACCTGTTATTACCGTCAAATTTTTATGGAATTCAATGGTGACATTTTCAAACTGTCTCCAACTATTTATTTTTATTTGCTTAAACATTTATTCTCTATTTCATGTCGTTATGGAATGGTGCGCTCTTTTATCTGAACACTATTTTCACCTAAAAGAATGGCTGTCTACATTAACCATGGTACTTGCGTTTAATCAACTAATAATTGCGAATAAGTCTATAGTTGCCTATTGAGTTCTGAAATACGGGGCTGCAAGGCAGAATGCGTAAGGATGGCTGTGTGGCCTGAGCGATTATAGACTTATTCGGATTTTCACTTAGTTATTTCAAAAGCAATTTGCTTTAGCCATTCATATTTCTTTTCCAGCAAATGACCGCGCCCGTATTTCGGGCCACGGCTTTTATGCCCCATGAGTTCATCGATAACTTCTTCCGGCGCGCCAATGTCGCGCAGGCGATCTTTAAAGGTATGCCGGAGTGAATAAAGCGTTTGCTTAGGTGATGGCTTCAGGTCATTTTCCCGCAAATACTTGTTGATGGTCGATGAAACCACGTCCGATGTATTGTAGCGGGTAAAACCGCTAGGCTGCTGCTGAAATGCATGTAGAGATGCACCAACCAGCGGGATCTTGCGCTCGGAATGGGGCGTTTTCAGCGCGTGGCCTTCATAGGGCTGTATCCAGATAAAGGGGATATCACCTGTGAGGATGATATCCTGACGGCGCAGGCCTATAAGCTCAGATTCGCGCGCGCCTGTGTCGCTCATGGCAAAGACCAGCATTCTGGCTTCGTCATTCAGGCCAGCAAGGGCATTGCCCTTGAGCAGGGTATTTTGTACATAGCTGGCTTCAAAGGGCTGGCGTGAGTTTTTCTCCATCTTGAATTTCAGGTCTTCAAACAAAGCGCGAAAATTTACGTCGATTTCATTCTCAAGCGCGACGCAGCTTAGAATGTCCTTAACATAGCCAAGGCTTTTATTGGCGGTATTCGCCAATATCTCACGCTTGGCAATGCGCTCCCTGAGTGCACCCTGAAATTTCAGGATATCGGCGCGCTGCATATCCTCAACGCGCCTGTCTTTGCCGATAACATCGGTAAAGAACAAAAATGCAGCTTGACGCGGGTTACGCCATTTGCGGATCTGGTTGTCTGATTTATTTACCAGCCGGATCTCGGCCAGCGGCCAGTATTGCTTTAAACAGTCTTTCAGCTTCACACTGGGCTTGTTAATACCGCCCAGCACGGCTTTAACGGTATCTTTGCTTTCCAGCTCTCGGGTGACATGGGTAATACGATTCACGATGCGCTCTATCGGCGCTTCGCTGATTTCAACCGCGCTGCGGTAGCTCAGGTTAAAGGTCTGGGCGCGTTTTACGGCCAGCTTATAATCTGTCTGTGGGGTAAGTTCGCCCCTGTGGCGAATAAGACTGCGCCAATATTCCTCAATGAAGTCATTGTGAATAATGGCTTTGCGCATAGCTTCGCGGCGATCCCGCGTTTGAAGCGAGCTGCGTACAAAAGTTCTGGGGTCGTAATGTGCCACATAATCCGGCACTCTACGGCGGTAATAATACACGCCGTTTCTTTGCATTAAATAATCGGTCATTCGTCCATGTATCCCAATTTGTATCCCAAAATGTAACCCAAATCGGGGATGCAACAGACAACACACTGCCCAGCTTGGAGCAAAACTGTGTATATACAATATGTTACGGGAGAATTATTTAAAATATTATTAAGAAAGTGGCGGAAACGGTGGGATTCGAACCCACGATGAGGGTACAACCCCCATACTCCCTTAGCAGGGGAGCGCCTTCAGCCGCTCGGCCACGTTTCCTAAAGAGTGCACGGTGCATATGCGCCGCGTGAAGTGCGAATATAAATATCAGTCTAAATCAGGCTTGTCTAGTGATAAGATTGATTAATCTGCAATAAATTGCGTAAGAAAATCACTCCAGCTTTCAATGCGTTCATGGTCAATAAAGTAATTATTGCGGTAGAGTAACCATGTACCATCATTTTTGCGAGATATGGTTGCATATATGCATGCTGAATAATCACCGTTTTGGGATTCGTCTATTTTAAGATCATCAAGAATATGATCGCTGGCTTCATCAGCAATACGGACATATGGATTTATGACTTCTTTGAAGCCGTGCGCGCTGCCGACCTCAACAAGCAGAACGATATGTTGGATGTAATCAGGTAAGGCGTTCAGGTCAAGCGCAATGGATTCATCATCGCCCTCAGCTTCACCATGGCGACAATCTCCCGAGTGATGGATATTTTCTGACCGGTCAACCATTTCGCCATCATTACCCGTCACATAATCCATGAGTGATTTATGTTCATCATAACAATAGCAACTTAAATCAAGGTCGTAAGTTTCTTTGTTTTGCCCAAGCATATTACTCAGTTTGTCAGTGACTGAGGCACCTTCATTAGGGTCCCAACTAAGTCCACAGATAAGGCGGCCTTTACTTTCTTCTTTAAGCAATAATGGGGAAGAATCGAGAATGATTGGGTTCATATGACCACCTTTTTGATCTGTTTGGGCAGGTTTGTTCTGCTTATTAGTGTATCAAAAACTTAAACAATAAAAAAGGCGATATGTTTAGAGACGTTCAAAAATGAGATAGCTTTGATAACGGCCTGCATCGCGGCCTTTATTTTCGTATCTTGTGCTTTGCCAACCCTCAGGCGCGTCTTGCCAACCTGATTTGTTGGTTGCTGTCCATTTGAATGATGGGTGGTTTGCGGCCTGCATACACATCCATTCTGATAAAGCGGCAACATCTGACGTCATGACAAGCTTACCACCCTGTTTAAGGATGCGGGCGTATTTATCGAGGGTTTCTGGGCGTACGATACGGCGTTTATGGTGGCGGTATTTATGCCATGGGTCGGGGTTTAGAATGTAAATACCATCTAGGCTATGGTCTTTGAAGGCATCGACCAGCATAAGGGCATCATCCATATGTACGCGCAGGCGATCAGTCGGAAGGTCTTCCTCTAGAACATCTTTAAGAAATGCCGACATACCGTTTATGTAGGGTTCAGCGCCAATAAAGTTGGTCGTGCTTTCTTGCTTCATCACATGGCGCAGGTGTTCACCACTGCCAAAGCCGATTTCAAGCCAGACGGGGGATGTCTTATCAGTAAATAAATCTAGTGGCTCAAGCTGCGCTGGTGTTTGATATTGCTCTTCCGCTATTTTTAGCGTAGGCAATAGCTTATCAAGCGCATGTTTACGCGCAGGGCTAAGCGGGCGGCCAAGGCGGCGGCCATGAACATTGCGGCGCTTTGCATCATCGTCCGCATCTATTGGTGATGTGTGTTTTGTATCTTGCATAGGGGGCTTATACGTTATTGGCGCGCCTTTAGGCAAGTGCTTTTCGTAGTGGTTCGACTAAATCAAGCTTTTCCCAAGAGAATGCGCCATCTTCGCGTGGCTTACGGCCAAAATGCCCATATGCGGATGTGATCTCGTATATCGGGCGGTTCAGCTCTAGATGTTTACGAATTCCGCGTGGACTAAGGTCAATAACTTTACCAATCGCATCAACAATTTTGGATTCGGCGACATTGCCTGTGCCCATTGTGTCAACATAGACAGATAAGGGACGTGCAACACCAATTGCGTAGGAAAGCTGAATGGTACATTTCTCGGCAAAGCCTGCGGCGACAATGTTTTTGGCAACATAGCGTGCGGCATAGGCGGCAGAACGGTCAACTTTTGTTGGGTCTTTACCTGAAAATGCACCGCCGCCATGTGGCGCAGCGCCGCCATATGTGTCGACAATAATTTTGCGGCCGGTTAAGCCCGCATCACCCACAGGGCCGCCAATTACAAAGCGACCCGTTGGGTTAACGTAGAATTGGTCTTCGTCAGGCATCCATCCTGAAGGTAGGACACTTTCAACATATGGACGGACAATTTCTTTGACTTCCGCTTGGGACAAGCCGTCGCGGTGCTGTGTTGATACGACAACGCATTTGGCTTTAACTGGTTTGCCGTTGATATATTCTAATGTGACTTGTGATTTTGCGTCTGGGCCTAAATCAGGCGCGCTGCCGTCATGGCGTGCAGCGGCAAGCTTGCGAAGGATTTGGTGTGAATATAGTAGGGTTGCTGGCATATATTCATCTGTTTCGTTAGTTGCATAGCCAAACATAATGCCTTGGTCGCCTGCTCCTTCTTCTTTTGCATCTGTGGCATCAACGCCAACGGCAATATCAACAGATTGGTTATGTGTACGAATGTCGACTTCGACATTTTTCCAGTGAAAATCGTCTTGTTCATAGCCAATCGCTTTAATAGCGGCGCGGACTTCTGTTTCCAGTTCCACTTTTGAAAATTCTTTTTTACAGCGTGTTTCGCCGATGACCCCAACGTAATTGGTTGTAACAACGGTCTCTATGGCTGTGCGTGCCTCAGGATCAGCAGCAAGATGTAAATCCACTAAACGGTCCGAAATGCGGTCGCATATCTTGTCTGGATGACCTTCGGATACAGATTCAGATGTAAAAATGTAATTCTGAATGTTATTCATTGTTCTTAAAACCCTCTTTAACGTCAATATAGGATGAAAATTCTAAAAAAAAATACGGTGAAGATCACCGCATTTTTTACATTCATACATGAAAAAATCATGAAAAAGGCTTAATCAGTTGTTTTGGCAACCTGTTTCATTGTTTTCACAAAGCTTTTGCGCAATTTGACATCATCTATTGCGTAATAGGCTTTGATTAATTCCAAGGTTTCTTTTTCGTTCATAATATCTTTAGGCGTATTGCCGTAGCTTGCTTGTTTATTTTCAGCTAAGCCGAAAGTGGCGTTATTGTCATTATTGTTGAACCCATCGAAAAAGTGAGAAATATCAGTGTCGAGTATTTCGCCGATTTGATATAAACGACTAGCACTCACGCGGTTGCGACCTGTTTCATATTTTTGGATTTGTTGGAATGTAAGGTCGAGGCTGTCGGCCAGTCTTTCCTGTGATACGCCTAGCATAGTGCGTCGTTGGCGAATTTTCGCGCCAACATGAACATCAACTGGGTGTGGTGTTTTATTTTTATTTGTTCCAGTCTCCATTGTACTCAGATACTCCATATATATATTGCTTCCAAAGGCTAATACCCTCCATTTAACCGTCCCTTTTTATATTTTCGTTGCGTAAAGTATTCAACTATCTAAAAGGTTAGATTTTGGAGGTTCTTTAGTAGGCTTTTTTTACTTGTTATTTTAAGCCCCTTAATGAGTAATATAGTATTCATTAGGGCTAAAAGTAAAGGGCATAACCAGATACCAACTAGTATGTATAGTGAAGCGTTTGTTTTATAAGAATAAAATTTTATATAAGAAGATGATTGTTTACTAATGTATGCTTGGTTTTTTAAATATCCATTAGGTGTAATGCTTGCGCTAACCCCTTTGTTTGCAGCGCGGAAAACATGTGTATTATTTTCTATTGCGCGCCAACGCGTGATATTTAAGTGTTGATAAGGGCCGCTAGAGGTGCCGTACCATGCATCATTTGTAATGTGTACTATACCATTTGGTGACTGGTTAGTGCTACCTTTAACGCTAAATTCGCTTGGGAAGATGATTTCGTAGCATATTTTGTTCATCAGTTTGATATGCGAATTTATAGTTTGAAGTTCTGGGCCATTACCCTTTGTAAAGCCCGAAAAGCCAGTTACGGTTTTCAGCGGAATGTATTGTTGGAACGGGATGTATTCTCCAAAAGGCACAAGGTGTGTTTTACTGTATTGCCCAAATATTTCGCCTTGATTGTTTATATACAGCGCGGCGTTCTGGTAACGCATCTTATCCGCTTTCGCATCATAGTGACGGGTTAATGCGCCCGTTATGAACGTAATTTCATTAGTATTCGCGGCAGCGCTGAAGCGCTGTATGAGCTGTGTTAAGAAACTTTTGTTTTCTATGAGTTGATAAGATAAGGCTGTTTCAGGCCAAATTATGAGCAATGATCCGTTGTCAACGGGCTGTTCTGCTATGCCATCTAATGTCGTGGCGATAAGTTTATCAATATTTTGTTGTAAATATAGCCTATCCCATTTCTCATGCTGCGGGATATTTGGCTGAATTGTAATGACGTGGACAGGCGGTGCGTCATTGTCAGGATTTGTATCGTTGGTTTTTAGGGCATATAAACCGAATATAGCGTTAACGGCGATAAGTGATATGGCACTAAACCCAGCAATCAGGCGTGTTTTCTTAGTGTTTGTATAGCACGCGAGTGCTACTAGATATGCGATTAGAAGCATAAGCCATGTTAACCCTAATAGGCCAATAATAGAGGCTGATTGCATCAATATGAGATAATCGCTCCATGCTGTGCCCATTAAATTCCAGGGGAAGCCCGTGAACACATAGCTACGTATCCATTCGGCTGTGACAAATGCATGGCAGAGGAATAGGGCTTTGAACGCCTGCGGCGTATTTTTAAAGAAATGACCTGTGAACCAGCCAGCAAGGCCATAGAATAAAGATAGCCCAAGTGGTAAACCTATAACAGCGAGGGGCCATGCCCAGCGATATGCATTTCCTTCGACCAATAATGCATTACCAATCCAATATAGACCGAGAAGGAAATAGCCAAAGGCGAAAAGATAGCTGTAAAGCCCTGTGCGCTTTGGCTTTTTTTGCATGTATAACCAGAAGAACCCTATGAGCGCCACTAATGTCAGTGGTAGGCTGTTAAGTGGCGGTAAAGCCGCGGCGCATATAACCCCTAAAAGGAATGACATACTGTATGGCGAAAAGAGATAGGCCATTATAATCGCTTAATTATATTATTTGTTTGTTAGCTATGCATGTTTACGGATGCGTACGCGTTTAATGCGGCGCGGGTCGGCATCTATAATGTCGAAGATAATTGCATTTTTTCGGTCACGCAAGACTTCGCCGCGTGCAGGTACGCGACCAAATTTATTGGTGATGTATCCGCCTAGTGTGTCGATATCTTCTAATTCATAATCCTCACCAAGCTGAATGTCGGTTTCTTCGATCAGGTCATCAAGGTAAACACGAGCATCAGCAATAATTATGCCGTCTTCTGGTTTAAATACCAGTTCAGGTTCTTCTTCAATATCAAATTCATCACTGATTTCACCGACAATTGCTTCGGTGATATCTTCGATTGTTACAAGGCCGTCAATGCCGCCAAATTCATCAATAACCATAGCTATATGTTGCTTGGTTTCTTTCATTTGTAGCAAGAGGTCAATAACTGGTAGCGATGGCGCTAGAATAGGGATGTCGCGAATGATGTCCGTGATTTGGAATTCGCCATCATTTAATGTCGCGGTTAAAATGTCTTTTAAGTGAACAAAGCCGATTGTGTTGTCGAGGTTTTCTTTATAAATCGGAATACGGCTATGCTGTTTGTCGTGAATAAGCGTGACAATATCTTTATATTCACTGTCGATGTTGATGGCGACAATATCCACACGTGGGATCATAACGTCATATACCGTCATATCGCGCAGTTTTAGAACGTTGCTAATAAGATCGCGCTCATGTTTGACGATGTAATCAACGGTTTCGTCATCATCATTGTCGTCAATATAATCAGCAAGGGCTTCGCGGATATCATTGTCACTCTTGCGGAATAAGCGCTTAAGGAGCGATGGGAAAAGTCGGTTCTTTTTGACTTTTATTTCAATTGTGCCGTTATCGGCATTTGTTTTGTTTGTGTCTGTGTTTTCATCCGTTGCCGGACTCGACCCAGGTTCTTCGGCGCTTTCGCTATATAATGTGTTGCTCATCTCTATCATTTCTTAATATGCACATTGTTTTCTGTATACATGGTTTCATACGGGTTCGCAATATTTATACGTTCCAATATCCTGATTTCTAGATTTTCCATTTCTTCGGCTTCGTCATATTCAATGTGGTCATAGCCAATTAAATGCAAAAAGCCATGAATAAACATATGTGTGCTATGTGCGTGCATTGTTTTGTCTTGTTCAATGCTTTCACGCTCGACGGTATCATAGGCAATGAAAATATCACCAATTGGCGCAGCCACGCCATGGGGTAGCATTGCTGTTTCTTCGGCAATGTCATCAAACTGCGGGAAGGATAGAACATTTGTCGCTTTGTTTTTGTCACGCCATTCTTTGTTTATTTTCTGGATGAATGTATCATCGCATAGCGTAATACTGACTTCAAAATCACCTTCTAGGCCTTGTAAGTCATGGTCAAGAGGTAGGGTGGCGCAGATGTGGTCAATTATGGCGTATATTTCGCTTTCAGGTAAAATATTATTCCACCTCTCGTCCTCGATGGAAATATCTATTTGTGGCTGCGTGTTAGCGGGCATTGCGGTCATAGGCTTCCAATATGCGCTGTACCATTTTATGGCGAACAACGTCTTTGTTGGTAAATGTTGTGAAGCTTGTGCCTTCAATCCCTTCCAAAATAACTATAGCTTCAGTTAAACCAGATACTTGCCCCGGCAGAAGGTCTGTTTGGTGAGGGTCGCCATTAACAACCATGCGTGAACCTTCGCCCATACGGCTTAAGAACATTTTCATTTGCGCAGATGTGGTGTTTTGTGCTTCATCAAGGACAACAAAAGCATGCGCGAGCGTGCGTCCACGCATGAATGCAAGTGGCGCTATTTCAATTTCACCGCGCTCAAGTAGTTTTTCTGTGCGTTCACTCCCAATAAAATCATATAATGCGTCATAAATAGGCTGAATATAGGGGTCAACTTTTTCTTTAAGATCACCGGGCAAGAATCCAAGTTTTTCGCCAGCTTCTACGGCAGGGCGACAGAAGATCATGCGGTCAACCATTTGGCGCTCAAACATTTCAACGGCCATGCCGACGGCAAGATAAGTTTTACCTGTACCCGCAGGGCCAATACCAAAGACCAATTCTTTTTTCTTAAGCGATTCAATATATTCTGATTGGCGCGGTGTTCGGGCACTTATTTTCTTTTTGCGTGTTACAATCTCAGACGGTGAGAAGTCTTTTTTGTGTTCGCTTTTATCTTCTGAAGGCTTTTGATCTTTTTGGTCTGTACTCATGGCGCTCCGTTCATTGGCGCGGGCAAAGCGTATTGCTGCGTCAATATCATGCGTTGTTAGGTTCTTGTTTTTCTTGATGGTGTCCCATAACTCCATAATGATTTGGTCGGCGAAGTTGATAGATTCGGATTCGCCCGAAATACAAATTACATTGCCGCGATCTGAAATAGAGATATTCAGTTCTTTTTCAAGGAGGTTTAAGTTTTCATTTTGCGGGCCGTAAAGGGCGCGTAAAAGCTTGTTATCATCAAACTCCAAGCATAATGCACTGCCGGATTGTGAATGTTTAATGCTGTTTATAACTTCAATATCTTGCGTCATATAGGGTAAGTATCTCACAATACTAATTAAAACAGCATTAACATTATCTGAGTCTATGCAGATTTCAAAATGGATTCTTGCAGTTCTAGCTCACCTGTTAATGAATTCGCGAACGCACCATCAATAACTACATTTGCGCTGTGCCCCATTAGGCGTGCGGGCGCAGAAACGTGAATGGCTTGGTTATATGGTGTGCGGCCGTGTAATTTATCGCCTTTTTTGTCTGTACGATCAAATAATACAGGTAATGTTTTGCCGATGCAGTTTTTGTTAAACTCTAACTGTTGTTCGTTGATTAGGCCTTGTAGGGCCGCCAAACGTTCAGTTTTGACATCTTCACGCACAAGGTTCGCCATATTCGCCGCAGGTGTGCCTGGGCGCGGGCTGTATTTAAATGAATAGGCGCTGGCATATTTTACGCGGCGGACAAGATCCATTGTATCTTCAAAATCTTGGTCACTTTCGCCTGGGAAGCCAACAATAAAGTCACCAGACAAAGCGATGTCAGGGCGCGCTTTGCGTAGGTCTTCGATAATTTCAAAATACATGTCGCGTTCGTGCTTACGGTTCATGGCTTTAAGAATTTTGTTTGAACCGCTTTGTACTGGCAGGTGCAAATAAGGCATCAGTTTTTCAATATCGCGGTGTGCTTCAATCAAAGACATTTCCATGTCACGTGGGTGTGATGTGGTGTAACGAATGCGCTCAAGGTCATTTAATTTTGCGAGCTCTTCAATGATGCGTGGTAGGTTCCATGGCTTGCCATCAGAGCCTTCACCATGGAATGCATTTACGTTTTGACCTAGAAGGGTGATTTCGCGTGCACCGCTATCGATTAGTGCCTTGGCTTCGTCAACAATCTGTTGAACGGTACGTGAAAACTCTCCCCCACGTGTATAAGGTACAACGCAGAATGTACAGAATTTATCGCAGCCTTCTTGAACGGATAGGAAGGCCGTTACGCCTTGGTCGTTGCTTTCTTCGGGTAGTGCATCAAACTTATTTTGTGTGTCTAATTCTGTTGAAACGATGCGATCTTCGCCATAAGCGCCAGTAAGTTTGGCGATCATTTCTGGTAATTCGTGATATGTTTGCGGCCCAAAGACAAGATCAACATATGGAGCGCGCTCCACAATAAACTCACCTTCAGCTTGTGCCACGCAGCCTGCAACAGCCATAATCATTTTGCCGCCAGCGGCTTCTTTTTTATCTTTTAAGCGGCGTAAGCGGCCAAGTTCTGAAAAGACTTTATCTGTAGCTTTTTCACGAATGTGGCACGTGTTTAGGATAATCATATCCGCGCCTTCGGCTTCTTCGGATACTTCATAGCCAAAAGGACGCAGAATATCAGCCATGCGGCGGCTGTCATAAACATTCATCTGACAACCCCATGTCTTGATGAATAGCTTTTTCTTGTTGTTATCTGCGCTTTGTACGTCTTTAGGCATGTTTAAACCTTTATTGTCTCTTTTTATATTTAGCTTTGAAACTGTGTTTAAAGCATATCTGGACTAAATAAATCAAGTAATTTACATCATCAGACGATCACTTTATGATGTGCGTACTTGATTAATTGTTTAAGGTAATAAGATATGACCCGTTGTTTACTGGCTATGGCGCCAATGTTGTCACGTGAAATGGATGAACTTGAAAACCATTTTAATGTGATAAAACTTTGGAAAGAACAAGATCCAGAACAAGCGTTGCATGAGATAGGTAAAGACGTGAATGCGGTTTTATCAACCTATAACGGGCCAGCTATAAGCGCGCGCTTGATGGAGGCGCTGCCAAATTTGGATATAATCGCGCAATATGGCGTTGGCGTTAATAATATTGATTTGAATGAGGCTAAACGCCGCAACATTGCTGTGACCTATACGCCTGATGTCTTGACGGATGATGTTGCAGATATTGCGATGGGGCTTTTATTATCGGTCATGCGCCGTTTATGCGAAGCGGATATGTTTGTTCGTGTTGGGAAGTGGTCTTCTAATGGCGGCAGCTTTCCGTTGGGCACATCACTAACACGTAAGACCATGGGCATTGTTGGTTTAGGACGCATTGGGCGCGCTATTGCACGCCGCGCCGAAGCATTCGGCATTAATGTCGTTTACCACGGCCGTAGCAAGAAAAAAGATGCGCCTTATAAATATTATACAAGCCTTAAAGCAATGGCAGATGAAGCGGATATATTGATGCTTTCATGTGTCGGTGGTGCGGATACTGAAAATTTGATTGATGCGGATGTTCTTGATTGTTTGGGCGCGCGTGGCGTGCTTATAAATATTGCACGTGGAAGCGTTGTAGACGAAAAGGCTTTAATTGAAGCGTTAATAAATAAGAAAATTGCCGCGGCAGGCCTTGATGTATATGCAAAAGAGCCTTATGTTCCAGATGAACTAAAGAAAATGGATAATGTTGTTTTGCTGCCGCATATAGCCAGCGCAACGACTGAAACGCGCGGTGTTATGGGTGAATTGGTTATTGAAAACCTGCTTGCTCATTTTGAAGGTCGCGCCTTAATTACACCAGTGGCTTAATACGCAGGATATAAAATTTAATGCAGCGCAAACTTGTTATATCTACATTTATGTTATTTATGATTCTTGGTTTTTCAGGCCTTAGTTATGCCTCAGGCTGTTATACAAAGTCTGAAGCAGAGGCAGAGCAGGGGATACGCATCCATAGTGAATTAATGGTTATTGGCCTTAACTGTTCTCATTTAATGAGTGCAAAAGGTGAGAACCTCTATGTGAAGTATCGTCAATGGACGAAACAGCATGAAGATATATTTTCAGGTTATGAAGATACATTGATGTTTTATTTTTCACGCAATGGTGAAAAAGCACCTGAAGATAGATTAAATACGCTGCGTACGAACTTCGCCAATAAAATATCATTAGAAGCCGCGAAGATGCGTCCCGATGTGTTCTGTCAACATTATGGCGCACGCATTGAACGTGCATCTGGCCTAGATGATCGTCAGATACGTGATTGGGCATCAACGTTTTATGCCTCACACCCGGTTTCAAATCCAATCTGTACACGCTAAAATCCTGCTATCGTTTTGATTTAAGGTTTCTTTTGTGGCTCAACTACATTCTGTAGCTGTGGACAGATATTTTGCTTTTCTGGCATTCTTGTGCAGGCATGATAGTCTATGCCTCATTATCCAATTATAAAAAGCATATGGGGAAGTTATGACAGCGCAAGTTGACGCATCTATAGATGAAATCATTAATCACTATGTAGGTAAGTTTGCAGATAAGGTTGAATCTGCGGTTTTCTTTCCGGTTCGTTATTGTAGCGAAGGTGGGGTGAGCTTTGGTTATCCAGAAAACTTTTGTTCAACAGGAACTGATGTTGCCGCGCCACTGATTCTTATCTGGCTTGTGCTCGCGTCTTTCTACTTCACCTTTTATCTCGGCTTTATCAATGTGCGCTATTTTAAGCATGCGATTGATTTGGTGCGCGGTAAGTTTGATAAAGGTGATGATGATGGGCAAATCAATCGTTTTCAAGCTTTGGCAACGTCTCTTTCGGGCACTGTTGGTCTTGGTAACATCGCGGGCGTGGCTATTGCCGTATCCGTAGGTGGTCCAGGTGCGGTTCTTTGGATGATCATTATGGGATTCTTTGCAATGAGCCTAAAATTTGCAGAGGTCACATTCGGTGTTAAATATCGTCACCACCCAGATAAGGGTGACTTATCTATTGTATATGGTGGCCCGATGTATTACCTCCGTGATTCTTTTAATAATCGTAACATTCCGTTTATTGGCGGTGTTCTTGCCGCATTGTTCGCTTTTTGCTGTATTCTTGGCTCGATTGGCGGCGGTAATTTGTTCCAAGCTAATCAGGCCTATCAACAAGTCCTGAATGTAAGCACAGGTGGCTTGCATGATTTTCTTGCGGGGAATGCGTGGTTATTTGGCGTCGCGCTTGCCTTCATTGTTGGGATAGTTATTATTGGCGGAATTAAATCTATCGCTAAGTTTACGTCAACTTTAGTGCCTATTATGGGGGGGATATATTTGCTGGCAGGTCTGATTGTTATAGGTCTTCACTATGACCAAATCGGGGCTGGATTAAAAGATATTGTACGTATGGCATTTTCATTAGAGGCCGGTATAGGTGGATTCTTAGGCGTGCTCTTGCAGGGTGTTAAACGTGCGGCTTTCTCAAATGAGTCCGGTTTGGGCTCCGCAGCTATTGTCCATGCAGCCGCACAAACGGATAAACCCGTCTCTCAGGGGTTTGTAGGCATGTTGGGGCCGTTTATTGATACTATCATTATTTGTACAGTAACAGGGCTTGTGATTGTCATTACGGGTGCATATAAAGGCGGCGTTGGCGTTGAAGGGGTTCAGCTTACATCAGATGCGTTTGCGCAAGGCATTTCATGGTTCCCTTATGTGCTTGCCTTAACCGTGTTTTTGTTCGCGTTTTCAACCCTGATTACATGGTCATATTATGGTCAAAAGGCGGCGGCATATTTGTTCGGCGAGAATATCTATGTTGAGCTTGGCTATAAGTTCTTCTTCTTGCTGATCATTGTTGTCGGCTGTTCGATGGACTTGGGTAAGGTTGTATCTTTATCAGAAGCCTTCTTATTCATCATGGGTATTCCAAACATTATCGGCCTGTACTTCCTTTCGCGTGAATTGAAACGCGATGTAAAGGATTATAAAGGGTATATCAAGAATGTTGAGGCTGAAATGAAGGCTGAAAACAAAGCTTAAATTATTTACTGTGTAGAAGTTTAAATGCAGGCGGGTTCATCCTTGCCTGCATTTTTTGTGCGTGTGAGTATAACTTCATTCATATTTTTAAATTAACTGATTCGATTGGGGTACCGTTATGAGCGGAGATCAAGCGCACAAGGACGATTCTACACAAACATCTGCAACGCAGCCGACTTTGAAGGCTGAAAAACCGCAGGCAATTGAGGTGGCAGAGACGCTGACCATAAATGCGCTTAATCAGAATATGAAGAAGGGTAATGACAACCTTGTTGCAGAAAAAACGCACAAAACAGTAGACCGTTATGATGCGGATGATGCAGACACTGTTTTGCAATTAGGGCACAGTCATTCCGCGGAAATGGAACAAAGCCGTAAGCTTTATAGCTATATTGCTTATGCTGGTATTGTTGCGTCAATTCTTTGGGTATTTTATAGCGCAGTATATTTCGCGCGTAGTGATATGGCTTTTGACCCAGCGAGCCTTAGTGGGGCGCTTACAGGTATTTTAACGCCGCTTGCGCTGTTTTGGCTGTGCTTTGGGCATTTTGCCCGCCGTAATGATGTTGCGCTTTATGCACAAAACCTGCGCGCTGAGATGGAAGGCTTATTATTCCCAAGTAAGCAGCATGCGTTGCGTGTGAACAAAGATATTCAATTGCTGTGCCAGCAGGTCGCTGAAATGAATACTAACTCCCGCGCAGCACTTAAGTCTATTCAGCGCGCGCGTCATGGACTGCGTAATGAAATACGTGATTTTGCAGGTATGGCGGGTAAAGCAGAGTTTCATGTTGATCGTCTAAGTGACGTTCTTGAAAAGCGCAAGACAGATTTGATGGCCTGTATTGAGGACATCCAGACCAATGAAAATATTCTAAAGGATCACGCGCAGAATGGCCTTGATGCATGGCGCGCGGCAGAGCAAGACATTCTTGGTATCAGCCAAACGGTTGAAGAAAAAATGTATAAGGGTACGGAACGTATCACGAAAGCAACAGAAGCGGCACATGCCAAAGCCGAAGCAATTGACGGTGCGATGGAGACAACATATCAATCTATGCAGTCGGCAGTTGATAATTTCGGCTTACGCCTTGATGGTTTGAGCAGTGACTTTGATGGCCATGTGGAGGCGCTTTCCGCATCTGCTGACCGCGTAAGTGATGAAACTGACCGCCTAGGTGCACATATTCGTCAAGAAATTGATGGTTTAGAAAAGATGACGATTGAAGCGATTGAAGCAATGGCGGAATCGTCTATGTCTATTGAGGCGCAGCGCCGTGAGTTAACGAATGGCGTGGTACAGCTTTCAGAAGAAGCAACAACACTATCAAGCCGAATTTCTGACGCATCTGAAAATATGGATGAGATTGTGCAGCTTGCTGTGGCGCGCTCAATTGAGATTGAAGAGCGCATTGATAAACAAACAAGCCGTTTAGGTGATGTATCGCGCATGCTTGATGATAAAGCATCTGCGATTGAGAAATCAGGTGACCATATCGCGGCGCAGCTTGGTGATGCAATGTCGGTCGCTGTATCTGGCGCAGAAACATTGCGTAGTGCCGTACGCAAAGCATCAGAAGAGCTTGAACGTACGACTGGTAATACTGTTGAAGCGGCGGATGACCTACTTGAAAAAGTAACATTGAAGTTCGACAATTTAAATGATCACGCCGTTCATAATATGGCGAAGATCCGTCAGGTCACGAACAGCTTTGATGATGTAATTATCAAGCTTGACCAAAGCGTTCTTGCTAATAGCGTTAAAATTAATGATGCGATGCAGATCGTTGATAAGAAAACACTAGAACTTGATGCAAGTTGTAAAGACCTTATCCTTCAGACTGAAGATGTCGTTAGCGCCTTGGCTGAACCTTTGTCACAAATTGCGGATGCTGGTCAGGAACTTGAACTTAAGCAGGAAAATGTTGCGAAAAGTATTTCGAACCGTACGGATGATTTGCTTGCCGCTGGTGACCGTGTGCTTGGTCAGGCGGAAAATGTTAAGGATATGCTGTCAGAGCAAATCCAGACGTTATCAACACTTGGCGGTGAAATATCTGGTCACTCTAATGGGCTTGAAGAGCATGTGCGCACGCAGCGTGAATTGCTGACAGGCTATTTGAGCGCGATGATGGAAAAAGTTGATGCGCATAAGCAGGGCGTAGAAAACTTGTTGAGCAGCATTAATAACGTGAATGATGATATTGAAATCAGCGTTGGCCGATTTGAAGAAGATATGACGGATTATGTCGTTAATATTAGTACAAAATCATCTGATGCCAAAACCGAGCTACAGAATCTTGAAAACGCTTATTTTGATCATTGGAGCAAGATTGAGACTTATGGCGCGAAAAGTGTGAAAAAGGTCGGTGCAGCGATTGAAACGCTAAAACTTTCGGCGCAAGAAACACTGCCTTATTACGATGAAGTTCTGGAACGCGTTGATCGCGCGGAAAACCGTTTTAAAGACTTGAATGTTGGTTTCGAAACATTATCCGAAGAAAGCATTGCGCGTATTAACCGTTTGAAAGACAGTGTTGAAAACACGGCACATGATTTGAACAGTAATGTGAGCGAGTCCATCACACAATTACGCGTGCAGGAAGATAATTTACGTCAGACATCAGACGCAATGAAAGAGACTGCGCAAGATGCAACGCAGCAGTTAAAAGCCGTTGAACAGCGTCTGAATGACCAAGAAGACAATATTCGCTTGATTGCTGATAAAATGGAACTGCGTATTGATGGTTTGAATGAAACCATTGGTACCCAATTTATGGGTCTGACGCAATCAGTCGGGCAGGCTGTGGCGCAGCTGAGTGATGCGGCGTCTCGCTTTGAGCTTACCGCAGGGCGCGTGAAACAGAACGCAAATGAAGGCACTGATGCTATCACTGCGGCGAATGATAAGACACTTGCCAATATCGAAACGTTGCTCGCGGCGGGTAAACGCTGTGCATCTGAGAATGAAAAAGCCATTCATGTACTTGATCAGAAAACCGCAAAGTTACTGGATACAACCAAGGATTCTCGTGATGCAATAGCGCGCGCTGGCGATGGTTTTGTAATTCGTGCCCGTGAGTTTGAGGAATATATCAAGGCATCCTTGAATACGACTAAGGATTATGTTGTTGAACTGAAGACGCAGGCACATGCGGTCGCAGAAGCTTCCGAAGGCGGTGCGGACCAAATCCGCGTGTCTATTGCTGATATACATGGCCAAATGGGGCAGATTGTGAAGTCTGCACGTGACGTATCTAAACATATTGGGGATGCAGGCCTGCGTTTGGAAGAAGAGGGCGATAAGTTGAACATGCGTGCGCGTAGTGCAACAGCGCTTTCCGAAAACGCGGCTAGTGAGCTTTCACGCCATTCAAACAACCTTGCGAAGTCTGTGCGTGATGCGGAGCTGGCAATTGAGCGTATAGCGGAAGTGCGTCAGAAGTCACAGCAAGAAGCCTTCATGGATTCAGCGAAGTTTATCGTTGAAAGTTTGCACTCTCTATCCGTTGATATTACGCGCCAAATTAAGGATGGTGATATTGATGATAAGACGTGGAAAGCCTTTAAGAAAGGCGATGTCGCGGCCTTTACGCGCCGACTGGTTGATATCGACTTTGAGCAAAACACGGATAAGCTCAAAGACAAGTATGAGAAAGATAATGCCTTCCGCAGTTATACAATGCGCTTCATCAAGCAATTTGAAGAGATTATTGAGCACGCTTATGCGACGTCGCATGCAGATATTCTTTGTGCTGCGTTCCTATCAAGTGATTTAGGGAAGCTTTACCAAGGGCTTTGCTTTATATCAGGTCGTCAGGGTAAGAAGATTATGCACTGATTGATTGACATAATTTTAAAGATTGTGCTAAGAACCGCTTAGATAATGCATTTAAGCGGTTTTTTGTATTTATGGATGATAAACAGCTAAACACGGTAGACGATAAGCCACTTGTCATGGTCTGGGTTGGCCCAGATGAAATGAACCGGGGCGATACGCAGGGCATGATTGGCCTTGCACGCAACTGTGCCCGACTTGTTAACGGGCGTTTTATTTGCCTGGATGATGATGTTGTCACGCAAATGTTTTCGAAAACAACGCTTTATAAAGACCGTATTAAGGCGGCGCTTAAGAAATATGGTGCGCCTGATATGTTGTTTGGGCGCTATAGTACAGAAGTCTATGACCAAATGCGTGTTAAGCCGCGTTTGTTCGTACATGACATTAATGAAACGATTAGTCTCTCACGTGATTTTAATCGCTATGTCGCGCATGATATTACACCTAATAAGCTGAAAGATAAGGCTGTTGAATTCTACAGCCATTACCCAGATATAAAAGGGCCATTATTGGGCGTGTTTATTGGTGGTAGTAATTGTCAGCTTAATAATGATGGCCGCGATATAGCCAAGAAAATATATTATTTAGCCGCGCGGCATGATGAGGCAACCATATTTCTGTGTCCAAGTCGTCGCAGTAAGCAAGATTATGCGCGCCTATATGAGCACTTACAAACTGGATTTAGCTCTTGGTTCGATGATGGAAGTTTATCTGTTAACTTTAGAAAAGCCATAGGTCGCGCACCAAATGTTCATATTATGGGCGAAGACTATTTGGATATGCTTGGCGGCTATAACCCTTATGTTGGTCTTATGGGTGCGGCTGATCATCTGTTTGTTATTGGCGATTCATTTTCTATTGCTTGTGAAACTATGGCGGTGGGCAAACCGGTTTATATGGATTTTATGTATCGTTATTATGATGATTTGGTTGATAGCGGGCATATCATCCCTATACATAAAATTGGTAGCACGAAGTTAACTAAATACACCGTACCGCCAGTAAATATGACGACGGAAATTGCCAAAGTTCTTGTTGATGAATATAAAGCATCTTGTGCGCGTCAGACTAAAGAGCCTAAAAGCCCATAATATTGTTTACATAATCATATTTGTGTGTTAGCTTTCTTGGGTTTAGAATAAAAAAATAGGTCTATGAGCGTAGTTAAGGAACATAAAGAACCACTTGTAATGGCATGGGTTGGGCGTGATACGCCTTTGCGTGGTGATAGTCAAATGGCTATCGGGCTAGCTAAATTGTGTGCTGAAATGACAGGCGGGCGCTACGTTTATGTTGATGAGCCGATGCTCAAAGAGAATTTTCCAAAAGCTAAAGACTATGCAGAAATGGAGAGTCTTGCTGCCAAGAAGTTTGGTACGCCTGATATATTAATTGGCAATAGTGAAGCGGCAATTGCTTGTTCTGCTTATTTTAAAGGGGGGCCCCAAATCGAGTGCACGCATATTGGGGAAACGATATCCCGTAGATATTGTCAACATGGCATGGTGCCGCATAATGTAAACGATAAAGTGTTGGCAGAAGAAAAACAGAAGTTTCAGGCTCATTATCCGCAAATCAAGGGGCCTCTGGTGGCTGTGATGGTGGCAAGTTATCAATGTATGCAGACTGATATGATCCGTGATTTGCAGCGTATTGCTGAAAATTACGATGATATTACTTTTGTCTTTTGTCCAAATCGACGTGCAAAAACGGATGCGCGTGATTTGGCTTCTCAAATGCGCTATGACTTAAAAACTGTGTTTTCGAATAACACATTAAAAGGCTATGTCCGTCATCTTATGAAGTCAACTAAAGCGCGTATTATTGATGTAGATTATAAGCAAATCGAAAATGGGTATAATCCGTATTTAGGCCTGCTTGCCAGTGCGGATCATATTATTGTAAGTGGGCATTCCTATTCGATGGTTAGTGATGCGTTATATATGGGTAAAACCGTTTATATTGATTGGCATCGTGAGGATTACGATAAGTTGATCGAAGACAAACATATTGTTATGGCGTATGAGCTTAAGAAGCATGAGACATTCCCAACAGTGTCTAAGCCACGCCTTGATGCAACGCGTGATGTCGCTTCATATATTGCTTCGCAATACACTGCGGGCAGGAAGGTTGTTTTATGATGACACAGCGCACGCAGAATAAATCACCACTTGTAATGGCATGGATAGGGCAAGATGATCCGCTGCGCGGCGATAGCCAAATGGCTGTGGGGCTTGCCAAGCTTTGTGCCGAAATGACTGGGGGGCGTTATGTATATGTGGATCAGAAGATGCTTGAAGCACATTTTCCTATGGCAAAACATTACCGTGAACGTGAAATATTGGCTTTAAAAGATTTTGGTGCGCCTGATATTTTGATTGGGGTTGAGGGGATCCGCGCATATGATTTGATGGATGAAAAGCCCGTTGTTAGTGTGCATCATATTGGTGAAAGCCTATCGCGTAAATTCTGCCGCCATAATATGGTGCCGCATAATTTGAGTGATCAAATCTTGCACGAAGAAGGCGCGAAGTTCAAAAAAATATATCCAGATATAAAAGGGCAGTTAGTTGCCGTGATGTTGGCGAGTCCAGTAAACACAGGTACGCTTACAAAACGCCTTGTACAATTGGCTGAACATTATGATGATATTACTTATTTTATTTGCCCTGGACGTCGTGCGTTAGGCACAGAGCGCGATCTTGAAAAAGATTTTTGGAATGCAGCGGTTAAAGGTGAGTTCAACCCACAGATGGATGTGCGCTGTGTCGATTATGCGGCTATTGAACGTGGCAATAACCCTTATTTAGGGCTGTTAGCAAACGCGGATCATGTCATTGTTGCGGGCAGTTCATATTCAATGGTTAGTGATGCGCTCTATACCGAAAAGACGGTTCATCTGGCTGGTACATCCATACTTCTTTCTGAGTTAGAAGAAAAAGGCCATATTGCGTATATTGATAAGCTTGATTTATCACAGCCATTTCCAACCCAGATAATGCCGCGCTTAGATGCAACGCGTGAAGTTGCGGAAATCATTGTTGAACATTACCAGCGCGGCATGGCTGTTAGGCTTTAGGATTTATAAGCTTTAAAAGCGATCAATAAATTGGGATCAAACGCGCCGGTATATTTCTTATCATCACCTAGAGCCATCATGCGTTCAATGGCTTCAATTGGTGTGCGCTTCGCGGGTTGGTGGGGGCGTTGAATGCGGTCACCATCATAGGCGTCGACAATACAGGCCATGCGGATGGTTCTACCAAGCTGGTTGGCGCTTTTCTGGCTGTAGCCTTTACCATCAAGGCGTTCATGGTGATAAAGCATTAAGGCCGGAATGACGATTTTGATATGCGGGTGATTTAAGAATGCGTCTGATACGCCGTAGCGTGCATAAGCAGCCTCAAGGTAATCCACGCCGCGTAAGGTGTGTTTGCGTTTTTCGGCGCGTTCTTCTTCGGTCGGGCGGTGGGGCAGTGACCATATACCGACATCGTAATCGGCATGGAGCTTACCAATATCGCTTAATTTAAAGGCATCATAGAAATTGTTGGCGGCGGCATCACTATAGCCGAGCTGCTTCATGAAGTCGCGGCCATCAGCAGAAATGCGTTCTAAGTGGCCCTGCATGACTTCGCCGTAATCATTGACGCCTTGGCCATATGCGCCGATTTCATGCCATAGGTCAGATGATATTTGCGCCCATAGTGGTTGCAAAATCGGGTCATTTGACACGTCATAGCTTTCGATTACGTCGTCTAGGGCGCATAAATCGAAATTTAATGCGTCATAGCTGTATTTCGTGCCCGTCATTACAGGAACTCCCGTACGTCAGCGAGCGTGCCTTTTATCGCGGCGGCTGCTGCCATTGCGGGGCTCATCAGATGCGTACGCCCACCGCGGCCTTGGCGGCCTTCAAAATTACGGTTGGATGTTGATGCGCAGCGTTCACCAGGTTCTAGGCGGTCGGCATTCATGGCAAGGCACATGGAGCAGCCGGGCTCTCGCCATTCAAAACCCGCTTCGATGACGATTTTGTCTAGACCTTCTTCTTCGGCCTGTGCTTTAACAAGGCCTGAGCCGGGGACGACCATTGCGGCTACGCCTGCAGCTACTTTACGACCTTTGACAATTTTGGCAACGTCACGAATGTCTTCGATGCGGCCATTTGTGCAAGAGCCGATAAAGACATGGTCAATTTTAACATCTTGCAGCGCCATGCCTTCATTAAGGCCCATATACTCAAGAGCGCGAGCAGCGGCGTTTTTCTTGTTTTGATCTTTAAATGCATCAAGGGTCGGGACATTTGCCGTAATAGGCAATACGTCTTCAGGGGAGGTGCCCCAAGTGACTTGTGGGATAATGTCTTCAGCTTTGAGCGTGACTTCTTTGTCAAATGTCGCATCTGGGTCACTTGGTAAAGTCTTCCAGTAAGCCACGGCTTTATCCCACACATCACCTTTCGGCGCTTTCGGGCGGCCTTTAATGTAGTTGAATGTGGTTTCATCTGGCGCAATTAAACCTGCGCGCGCACCAGCTTCGATGGACATGTTACATACGGTCATGCGGCCTTCCATAGATAGGCTACGTATTGCTTCGCCAGCATATTCGATAACGTGGCCTGTGCCGCCCGCCGTGCCGATTGTCCCGATAATGGCAAGGGCAAGGTCTTTGGCGGTTACACCGATGGGCAGCTTGCCTTCGACATTAACGCGCAGGGTTTTGGCCTTTTGCTGCGGTAGGGTTTGTGTGGCAAGAACATGTTCAACTTCGGATGTGCCAATACCAAAGGCAAGCGCGCCAAATGCGCCATGTGTTGATGTATGGCTATCGCCGCAAACAATGGTCATACCGGGTAGGGTGAAGCCTTGTTCTGGCCCAACTATATGCACAATGCCTTGGCGCTTATCGCTCATGGAGAAATACTCTACGCCGAATTCAGCGCAGTTTTGTGTCAGCGTTTCGACTTGAATACGGCTGTCTTCTTCTAGGATACCATGCGAACGGTCAGTTGTTGGAACATTATGGTCTGCTACGGCGAGCGTATTTTCTGGCGCGCGGACTTTTCGTCCTGCCATGCGAAGCCCTTCAAAGGCCTGCGGTGAGGTCACTTCATGCACAAGGTGGCGGTCAATATAGATCAGCGTATTGTCACTTCCCTGTGTTTTAATTAAATGCGCGTCCCAAATTTTTTCGTATAATGTTTTTGCCATGGTTTTTCTTAACTAAATTTTTTTGATGTAACTTAATTTAAAGTTTTTACGAATAGAAAACAAGATAGTGACATTATATATTTAAAGGATCAATTATGCGTTTTGTTATCAGTAAAGTTTTGCTAGTTCTTCTTTGTGTGGCGCTGCCTTTTGGCAGTGCTAACGCGGAAACTAAGGTCGGTGAACCTATCCCGCATCATTTTAAATTGCAGGATCATAATGGCAATAAAGTTGAGTTTGATGGCTTGAAAGGTGAGAAGGGATTAGTAGTATTCTTTGTACGCTCTGCTGATTGGTGCCCATTCTGCAAAATACAAATGGAAGATTTTTCTTCGCGTTATAAAGATTTTAAAAAGTTTGGTTATGAGGTCGTATCGGTTAGCTATGACTCTATAGAAGCCCTTGCGCGCTTTGGACATCAGCACGGTATTGCATATAGAATGCTGTCTGACACAGGCTCTGAATCAATAAAGGCATTTGGCTTGTTAAATGATAAATATAAGCGTGGCTCACGTTATTATGGCATTCCGCACCCTGCCGTTTATGTGATTAACGCTGAAGGCGTGGTCACACATATGTTTAGTGAATCTGGGTATAAAAGCCGCCCACCAATTGATGGGATTTTAGCTGCGCTTGAGCGTTAGTTTATTTGCGCATAACTATATAACTTGACCGGCTCTCTACTGTTATGTTAAATATTGCGTGTAATTTGAGAGGGCGGTTATGATTAATAATATTTTTAATGGACGGGTTGGTACGGTTTGTTTCTCCGATACTGATATTCCGGGTATAAAAAACACGTTTAAAGATATTGGCGTAGCCTATGCAACAAGCGCGGGCGTAAAGCGGAATGTTTCCTTACAGGAGCATTGGCAAAATGGTGTACTTAATGAAGAAAACTTATGTGTTGTTGATGGCTTTAATATCAAATCTGATGGTAGCGCAGAGCCAATTAATGCGCGCGTCATAACGCAAGAACACGACCTTCTTCTTCATTTAAGGACGTTATAATTCTAGTTTGGGTTTTACGTGGGCTTAATCTGATCCAACGCTGTATTTGAAAGCGTAAATCCAACGCCTTTGGCACGCATGCCGTCTAATACTTGCATTGACATTTTCTTTGGTGAAAAGTTGTTGTGGCCTTTAACTGATCCGCTACAATCTAATACGACCCATGGCTTAAAACCTAACTGTGCGGCATCCATCGCGGTGGCGGCGACGCACGCATCTAAATAAACGCCCATGACAAGTAAGTTAAAATGCTTGTTTAGGGTGAGTTTTTCTTTAAGGCCATTATCAAACCCTTCAAAGGCTGATGGGGCATTTTTACGAATAAGCGTGTCTTTGTCAGTATGTTGATAATGTATGAAGTCATCTTGCCCATCTTTATAAGGTGTGAAGTCATAATAGATTGAATATAAATGAATATCATGTGCCCTTAATTGTGGTGCGAACTGTTGAACGTTCTGTGCAGCGTTAAGGGTGTAATAACTGCCGAAATGTGATTTTGCAGGGCAGCAGAATTTATCTTGCACATCAATTACGAGGCATGCATCAAAATGCGTGGGGAGGGGCGTTTTTTGAGCATATTTGCGCATGAAATCAATATAATCACTATGGCTGTTTACTGGTTTCATGCTGTTCTGCTCCTTCAATTACAGCGCACTTTGTATATGCCTGAGCACTGCGGCAGACGTTGTTACTTGTGTGCCCCCGTTCTTCATTGCGATTAAACTCTGAATGCGGTATCCAGCAAGTTCTTCTTGTGTGTAAGTATCGTGGCCAGAATTGTCGTTGCCTGTACAGTCTAAGGCTAGCCATGTGTTAAAGCCGGCTTTTTGTGCGTCTATAACCGTGCTTTTAACGCAGGCACATGTGTTGAAACCGACGATAAGAAGGTTTTTGTGGCCGGCGTCATTTAGGGTTTGTTCGAATTTGTTATCAGGTGTTTTAAAGGCAGAGTTTTCGTTTTTATAAACAAGCGTATCACCTGTACGGTATTTGTAGCCGTAAAAGTCAATAAAGAACGGATGCTTAGGCTTTTCCGCAAAGTATATGCTATATATAGGTAGGTTAGCGTCACGGAATTGATCTATGATCGGCGCGGTATGTTTCACGGTTTCTTCAGTATCAATAGTTCCGCGCCGTGTGGCGAAAATGGCCTCGCGTATAGGGCCGGTTTTGCAAAATTCCTTCTGCATATCAATGACAAGCACGGCGTCAAACTTTTCGGGAAGTGATGGCTTATTTTTAAAGCGTGCGAGGAAGTTGAGTTTATCCTGAATAACAGGATGCAAATCTTGTGGTAATTCGTCAATGCAGAAATGCGCGGCGATGTCTTTAGGCAAATCTAGTGGTGCATAGACTTTGTTCGGGGATCTAAATTTTTCAAATAGCGCTGATAACATATTTATACCTTACTGCCTTGATGGTCAGGCAGTGTAACAATGCTTGCAGATTATGTCAATTGCTGTTTTAGTCTAAGCAGCGCCATTCGGCTTCGACTTGGTCGAGATTGCCGTTTTTAATACCTTCGCGGATGTCGCGCATCAGGTGGTTCATCACATAGACATTGTGCTGTGAAAGAATTTGCATGGCGAGCATTTCTTGCGCTTTTAGCAAATGATGCAAATAAGCTTTTGAGTAATAATTTGAAGCCTTTATATCGTAATCTTCACAAAGTGGTGTAGGGTCTTCACGATATTTGGCGTTCTTCAGGTTTAGCTTATTACCCGGTACGCCTTTCATGATGGCCCAGCCGTGACGTGCAGCGCGCGTTGGTGATACGCAGTCAAATGTATCAATGCCAAGGCGAACGCATGTGAAAATGTCATCAATTGCGCCAATGCCCAATAAGTGAACAGGGCGTTCTTGGTGAATCTGTTCAGCGCACCATGATACGATTTCGTAGAATTGCTGCTTGCTGCCACCAAGTGAACCGCCAATGGCAGTGCCGAAGAAGTTGCTATTCTTCGTCCATGCGCAGCTTTCGGCGCGAAGTTCTGGGTATACGCCGCCTTGAACAATGCCGTATATGGCCTGTGCGCCGTTATCGTTCTTCGCGAAATGTGCAAGTGAGCGGTCGCCCCAACGGTGTGAGCGGTGCATAGAAGATTCTGTGTAGTCGCGATCAACATGGAAGGCGGTACATTCATCAAACTGCATGATAAGGTCTGCGCCAAGCTTGCGTTGAATATCCATGGATAGTTCAGGCGTTAGCATCATTTCTGAGCCATCACGGTAATTGCGGAATTTAGCGCCTTCTTCTGTGATTTTAAGAAGGGACTGTCCACGGCCACCTTTGTTACGGCCTTTGATTTCATCGGCAACTGAGCCGTGGCCCATAGAAAAGATTTGGAAGCCACCGCTATCGGTCAGCATTGGGCCGTCCCAGCCCATAAATTTGTGTAGGCCACCCATTTTTTCAACGACATCAGCGCCAGGCTGAATCATTAAATGGTAGGTGTTTGACAGCATAATATCCGTTTTTGCTTCAACCATTTGGTCAGGGTTGAGGTTTTTGATAGCCGCTTTCGTGCCACAAAAAATGAAATTTGGTGTTTCGATAGTCCCGTGTGGAGTCTTCAAAAGACCCAAACGCGCCTGACTGTCAGGCGCGTTATACGTTATATCAAATGCAAAATTTGGATATGTAAGGTCGCTCATTGGAAAATTCTTTGCCTGAAATTATTTCTTTTCAGCAAGAACTTTCTCAACTTGTGCTTTAACTGGACGAAGTGATTCATCCAATTTTGTTTTAGCTGTGCCAGTAAGGTAAGCGTCAAGGCCACCTTTGTGCTCAACTGTGCGCATACCAGCAGTGCTGATTTTAACACGAACGTTTTTGCCCAAAGCTTCAGAGTACAAGCTTGTTTCTTGTACATTTGGGTAAAACTTACGACGAGTTCTGTTTTTCGCGTGAGAAACGTTATTACCTGACATCACGCTTTTACCTGTAACTACACAACGACGGCTCATAGTGTAAATCCTTCTATATTCTCTTTTATATATTGGCGCACAAGGTGCGGCTTATTTCACAATGAAGCGGACAATACTGCATGATATATGCCTAAGTCAAGCAAAGAGTGATGTAAAATAACTATTTTTCGGAAAAAAAATTATTCACGGCGCTATTGTCTTTACATTGCCGTATATATTTATAGATTAGATGGCGTAAAGTAAAGGAATATACAATGGCAGAGACCGCATTAAAGTTTGAAGAAATTAAAGCCCTTATCCAGTCTATGGAGCATCCATCGTGCAGCGTTCGTGATGAATTGTCGCAAATGGATAAAATTGCGCGGATTAAATATTGGCTGAATTTTGCGGCGGACCGTCAGGTGTACGAAATTAAACGCCCACGCCTGTCACTATACGCAGCATCACACGGCTTTGCGAAGGATGATGAGGCGCAGAAGGCGTATTATAAAGACATGGTCGCGTCTTTGTTATCTGGTGAGCATGCCGTTAATGAGGTTATTAATCTCGCCAATGCGGATTTGCGTTTATATGATTTGAATATGGATGAGCCAACAGCGGATTTGCGTGAAGGTGACGCGATGGATGAAGAGTCGCTTCTTAATTCTATGGCTTATGGCATGATGACGATTGAGCCTGAAAACGATTTGGTTTCTGCATCAGCAATTGGGGCGGGGTCGGAGGCGCTTGGTCGGGCATTGTGTAATAACTTCATTGAATCTATAGATACTAAACTTAAAGTGTCACTTGATGGTATATCTCTAGATTCCTGTTTTTCAATATTGAAATCTACTTCTGGGTATGAGGTTAATGCCTTGATTGGCGCGATCATTGCGGCGCGCTTGGCGCATATTCCAATGATTTTGGAAGGCTATGCTGCGATTGCTGCGGGGGTAATCCTGCAGAAACTGAATAAGGATGTCGTATGGCACTGCGCGATTGCGCTTCCTGTTGACGCGGAAGAGCATGGCGATATGCGTGCTTATCTAGAATCGTATGATTGGCTCGTGCTTGATGACCCGCGTCCATATAGCTATGGGCAGGCGACAGCGTTAAATGGCGGTATGCATATTGCGGCGTTGCGCCAAATGTTGATTTTGGATCATTATTACGGTGCGAAAGCAGCTTAAAATCGTATCACTGTAAAATAAGTAAACCAAACAGCGCGAGTATATGTGCAATTGCAATGAGGTATTGCGCGTGAAACGTCTGCGCGGCCTCTACCTTAGCTTTGGCGTCTTTTGGGCCATGCCATGGGCGTTCAATCATATAGCCGTAACTCGACTTCATTTTTCCGCCAATTGATATATTTATACAATGCGCGACAATCGCTAATGGATGCGCGCCAGGGAGCAAATGACCGCTATGTTTGATGGTGAGGGCATGGAGCGCGGCTGTAAACTTGGTTTTGGGGGTAAGCAACGTTGCCATTATAAGCAATGTTGTTGCAAAAAAGTTCGGTAGGACAGCAAGCAATTCTTCAAAAATAGTTATCGCGTAGCTATACGCGCCCGTTAATACGCCGCTGCCAATTCGCGCGGCGAGCCAGAGGAATATTGACCCGATCAATAGTAAGGCAACGCCGCCGATTAAATAAAACAGAATTGGCGCAATAAAATAACGGGTAAAGCTCATGACGCTCATGCTGATGATGTAACGGTTAATGGCGCTTTCATCGGCGGTATTGACGGCGCGCATCGTGCTTGCGCTAATTATGTTGAGTAGAGTGGCGCTAAGCTTCTTTTGTTCCTTATATTCTTTTTGCACATATCTGTTTAACAGGAATGGGTAAATGGTTACTAAACAAAGGCTTAATGTGATGGTATCGATCTGGCTGCCAATCAGGGCAATATGTTCCGCGATATTTAAACCAATAAGAAGTATGGCTGTAAGTGCAATAAAAATGCAGACGACAAACAGGCCGCGGAAGAAGAGGGTTTGTTCGTTTTTTTTCTGATTATTAAGCTTAATTAGCTGTGGTTTGAACCCCTTGTCGAGCAGATTCCAAAGAATCGGCTGCATATTCCAGTGCATTTTGTACTGAATTACGCCAATGGGGATAGAAATTATAAGCGCTGCAACAATGTCGTAAATGCGTGTTATAATTAAATTATTTAGTGTTGAGTTTATAAATTCGAGCATAAAATTTCATAAATTCTTCATTATATCATGCTAATATTTTAGCATATTTACTGTGTTTAAAGAAGAGTAGGAAAGTGGCTTATGCTATATCATTTATATGAATTGGGGAATGCATCTTTATTTGGCCCGCGTTTAGGGGCGCAGATGGTGAAGTCCAGCCTATCAAATCCGTTTAATCCGCTCTCTTATACACCGATGGGAAAAACCCTTGCCGCAAGCGCAGAATTATTTGAACGCGTTACCCGCCGGTTTGGTGAGCCTGCATGGGGGCTTGATAAGACCATTATAGGTGGTAAAGAAGTTGAGGTTGAATATGAAGACATTGTGAATAAATCGTTCTGTACGCTGCTTCATTTTAAACGCAACACAAACCGTAAAGACCCCAAGGTATTAGTGGTTGCGCCAATGTCAGGCCATTACGCCACATTATTGCGCGGGACAATTGAAGCGTTACTGCCGCATCATGATGTATATGTTACGGACTGGATTGATGCACGCCAAGTGCCGCTTTCTGAAGGTGGTTTTTCGTTAGATACTTATATTTCTTATTTACGTAGTTTTTTAAGCCTTCTTGGGCGCAATACGCATGTGATAGCTGTGTGTCAGCCTGCTGTGCCTGTGATGGCGGCGGTATCTTTGATGGCGGCGGAGGATGACCCTAATCAGCCTTTGTCGATGACCCTGATGGGCGGGCCGATTGATACACGCGTGTCAAAAACAGCCGTAAATGAATTGGCGGAAGAACGCCCGCTGAGCTGGTTTGAAAATACGGTGGTGCAAACTGTACCTGCATTCCATAAAGGTGGTTTTCGTAAGGTTTATCCAGGGTTCTTACAGCTTAGTGGCTTCATGTCGATGAATTTAGATCGGCACATTGGTTCACATTTAAACTTTTATAAGCATCTGGTTCAGGGTGATGGCGATTCCGCGGAACAGCACCGCAAATTTTATGATGAATATTTGGCCGTGATGGATATTCCTGCAGATTTTTATTTGCAAACGGTTGATGTTGTTTTTCAACGCCATTTATTGCCGAAGGGCGAAATGGTTTGGAATGACCCCATTACCGGTGATGATTATCGTGTTGACCCATCACAGATAGAAAAAACCGCGCTGTTGACCATTGAAGGGGAACTTGATGATATTTCATCACGTGGGCAAACGGTCTCAGCTAACGTGCTCTGTTCTAACCTGCCTGCGCATATGCAGTTCCACCATATGCAGGAAAATGTTGGTCATTACGGCATTTTTAATGGTAAGCGTTATCGGAACCTTATTTTACCGCGCATTCGCAATTTTATTCGTAGTTTTGATGGGGATGTTTCACCCGTTCCTAAAGCTGACCTTGAGGTCGTGCCAGACTTAAAACCTACAAAATTTGATAAGAAAAATCATTTTGATGTTGTGTTTGAGCCGCAGTAATGGCTAATCTATTTTTATGGCAGAAACAAATCTTGATTTAGCTGGCCTTGAACGCCATGTGAAAATTCGACGGGATAGCCGCGCCAAGCGTATGGCGCTTAGGCTAGATCCTGCCAATCGTTGTGTGCATTTGGTTTTACCGCGCTTTGCTTCGCCGCGTAAGGCGCAGCACTTTATTGATGAACACCGCCAATGGGTGTTTGACCGTATAAGTGAATTGCCTGAGTTTATTCCCTTTGTGGATGGGGAAGTTATCCCTGTATTAGGGCGCGAGGTCGAAATTGTCGTGCGTTATGATGAACACCGAAAATCAACGAAAATAGAGTTACAAGACCATATCCTGCTCGTGGAAACGAACTTGGAAGATTATGAGCCGCGCATAAAGCGTTTTCTTAAGAACCTTGCACGTGAATATTTAACGGATATGCTTGAAGAGAAAACGTCGAAACTTACCCGCCAATCCAAGAAAATTCAAATACGTGACACAAAAAGCCGTTGGGGCAGCTGTAGTGCGGATGGCAATATATCGCTTTCTTGGCGTTTAATTTTTGCGCCGCTTAATGCGATGGACTATGTCGTTGCGCATGAAGCCGCGCATCTAGAACATATGGATCACAGCAAACGTTTTTGGAATCTGTGCGAAAAGCTTTGTGTTTCATATAAAGACGGCAAGTCATGGATGCGTAAGCATGGCTACACGCTGCACCGTTATGGGTAAATTTATCTAATTTTGTAGTGAAGTTCTATCTTACGGGCGAGGCTGTTTTGGCATTATTACATGCTTCCATATTATGGGGGGATAGGCGTGGCTTGCTTTTAAACAGAAAGCTATATTCGGTATATCTACAAAGTCACCAAATAAGTGAATAGCTTTTTTAAAGGCTTTTTATGTGGAAGTGTTATAACTCAACCAATCGCCCTATGTAAAATTACTTCTCAAATAATCTTTCTAGCTTATGCATGAGGGCTTCGGCGAGTTGGTCGACATCGGTAATAGTGATTGAGTTTTTATAATATTGCGTAACGTCATGACCAATACCAATGGCGCAGAGTTCAACTTTGCTTCTTTTCTCAATCTTATGGATGACGGCATGTAGGTCTTGTTCCAATAAGGATGCAGGGTTGGTCGATAGGGTGGAGTCATCAACCGGCGCGCCATCAGATATAACAAGCAGGATTTTACGTTCTTCGTGGCGGCGGGCGATGCGGTTATGTGCCCATGCTAGGGCTTCACCGTCAATATTCTCTTTCAGTAAGCCTTCTTTGAGCATTAGGCCAAGGTTGTTTTTACTGCGCCGCCATGGGGTGTCGGCTTCTTTATAGATGATGTGGCGAATATCGTTTAGGCGTCCGGGCTTTTCGGGGCGGCCATTATCCATCCATAGTTCGCGGGCTTTGCCGCCTTTCCAAGCGCGTGTGGTAAAGCCGAGCACTTCGGTTTTAATGTTGCAGCGTTCAAGCGTACGGATCAGAATATCAGCGCAAAGGGCGGAGATGGTAATGGGGCGCCCGCGCATAGAGCCTGAATTGTCGAGGAGGAGGGTTAAGACCGTATCTTTAAAGTCTGTCTCTTGTTCTTGCATAAAGCTAAGCGGTACAGATGGGTTTGCGACCACGCGGGCGAGGCGGGCGCTGTCAATCTGGCCTTCCTCAAGGTCGAACTTCCAGCTGCGTTGCTGCTGCGCCATTAATTTACGTTGTAGGCGGTTGGCAAGGCGGCTGATGGTGGATTGATAACGTTCCAAATAGGTGTCGAGCATATCGCGCAGGCGTTTTAAGTCCGCATTGCCAGCAAGGTCTTCGGCCTTAATTTCTTCATCAAACTGGGTAGTGTATATTTTATACGATGGGCTGTGGCCTTGTTCGACAAGGATGTTTTTAACGTCTTCGCTATATTCGCCGCTTTCATTTTTTTCGGCATCCTGCATTTCGGCATCTGTTTCATCTAGATGGCCTAAATCTTCGGTTTTGTCGGTGTCTTGCAGGTCGCTATCGTCACTGGTTTGTTGGTCTTGTTCACCTTGCATAGGGGAATCAGGCTGTTTGTTTTTCTCTTCCTCTTGTTTGTCTTTACTGTCTTGTTCGTCTTGGCCTTCGTTTTCGTCTTGGTCATCGTCAGGTTGATTTTGTTGACCTTCATCTTCCTCGGTAGGAAATTCAAACCCCTCTATATCAAGCTGACTAAGTAAGTTTATGGCGGCTTTGGCGAAGTCTTGCTGATTTTCTAGTTTGGGGATGAGGGCAGCAAAACTTTGATTGCCGAGTTTTTCGCGTATCTCACTGCCCCAGAATTCTTGAATTTTATAGGCAGCAGGCGGTAAGTCCGTTTCTGACAAAGCGGCGCGGGTTAGCATATAAAGTGCCTCAGCGCGGGGGCAGCCATCTTTACTTTCTAGCTTATCATATTGGCGGGCTTTGCAGTCAGCATCTATTGCGGTTGTAAGGTTTTGCGCGACGCCGCGGTAATTGCGCATGCCGATGGCTTCGCAGCGTGCGCGTTCTATGGCGTCCCAGATAAGTGCGGCTTCGCCGTCATCAGGCCTGCGTTGTTTATGTGTGGCGGCATTATGATGTGCAAAATGCATGGCGCGTATGTCAGATGCAGCGCGGATTAGGCCTTTTTGTTTTTCTTGCGATGTATCTCCCAAGGCGGGCAGCTTCGCGGCCTTATATTGATCCGAAAATGGTAGGCGCGTCGCGGTGGTTGTTTCATTGGCGCTGTAATTGACGCTGACATCTTTTGCACCGGACAAGGCCTTTAAAACGGCTTCTGTTGCGCTTTTAAAGACTTCTTGTTCCTTTTGTCTGGCGCGAAGGGCGTCATGGTTGTTGTTAGGATTGTTCAAGATCCACTCCGAAACAGCGTTGATAATATTCTTTAATCACTGGGCGCTCGGCTTCGTCACATTTGTTATAAAAACTGAGGCGGAAGGCGAGTTCACGGTCGCCGAAAATTTGTGTGTTATCTGCCCAGCTTATCACTGTACGCGGTGACATTAATGTTGATAAATCACCCGATTTAAAGCCCTGACGTGTTAAGTTAGCGAGCATGACCATTGCTTTGACTTCTTCGTAGTCATCATCCGATGTTAGTTCGTCAATTTTGGACATGACAATTTGAATTTCGTATTTTGGGTCAAGGTAGTTAAGCACGGTCACGATGTTCCAACGGTCCATTTGGCCTTGGTTGATTTGTTGTGTACCATGATAAAGTCCTGTCGTATCGCCTAAGCCGATTGTGTTGGCTGTGGCAAACAAGCGGAAGGCAGGGTGTGGGCGGATGGTACGGTTTTGGTCAAGGAGGGTTAGTTTGCCTTCTGCTTCCAAAACGCGCTGAATAACAAACATCACATCGGGGCGGCCAGCATCATATTCATCAAATACAAGTGCAGCGGGGTTTTGTAACGCCCATGTCAAAATACCCTCTTTCCACTCGGTGATTTGTTTGCCTTCTTTTAGGACGATTGCATCCTTCCCAAGTAAATCTATACGGCTGACATGGGAGTCGAGGTTAACGCGAACACAAGGCCAGTTAAGGCGCGCGGCAACTTGTTCAATATGGGTTGATTTACCCGTACCATGAAAGCCCTGCACCATGACGCGGCGGTTAAAGGCGAATCCAGCGAGGATGGCGAGCGTTGTGTCGTGGTCGAAGTGATATGAATCATCTATTTCTGGCACATTTTTCATGTCATGCGCAAATCCAGGGACTTTCATGTCGATATCGAGCCCAAAAACACTGCGCACATCGTACATTTTGTCAGGAATTGTGCTGTGATGCCTGCCGTCATCTAACTGACTGCGGTCAAAGGCTGAATTTTTTTTATTTTCTTCGTTTGGTTTGGCTTGTACGTCGCTCACTTGAGGTGTCCTTAGAATATTAAATAATATGTATCTTCTATGTTACTCAATATAAGGACTTTGCGCGATTTATAAAGGGGGATTATCCCTGAAATTTTTTCTCAATCTTTTCGTATTTCTGATAAGCAAGGCGTAGGACTGTATAGGCCGCGTTGATGTTTTTGCTTTTTTCTTCTGCCATAGGGCAGTTGTTATTGAGATCTGGGTGGTATTTCTTCACCAGTTTTTTGTATTCGCTTTTGATGTCATCCAATGTTACAGGCGGCATAAGGCCCAGAACTTCTAGTGCCTGATGCTCCGGTGAATTGCGGTTCATCTGTGTATGCTGCGTTTGTTCGCGCTGACTATGCGCGGTGTGGTCGCGCGGTGGCTCTTTATCTGTGAAATGATAAGCTTGCCACGCTTTCTTTTTAAGGATTTCGTCCACGGACCCGCTATGAGCAAACTTCCATGTTGGACGGTCCCATATTGTGCCTTTATAGATATAATCTTCGACATCGCGGTCTGGCATACCATCAAAGTAATTCCATGCGCGGTTATACGCACTGACATGGTCGTAACAGAAATGATAATAATCCTTTAGTCCACGGTCTTTTGGGGCTTTATGCTCTGCATGCGCGACACAGTCAGGCATATCGCAAATGCGTGTCTGTGGCTTTGGTTTGTCGTCCTCAAACAGAGGAGATTTTTCTTGCAGTTTTATTCTTGGCATAATCTATATATTATAATCTTGTTGTATAAAATTTTACAGAAAAATATTTAGAGAGAATCAAGATAATGTCAAATAGTAAGCTAGGTCCGCTCGGTTTAGAGATAGAATCACGAATCCAAGTAGGACTTTCGCCTGTTTTTCTACAGGTGGTGGATGAAAGCGAATTGCATATCGGGCATGCAGGCTATCGTGAGGGCGGAGAATCGCATTTCAAAATTATAATCGACTCACAATCAATGAGTGCATACTCTCGTATTGAGGGGCATAGAAAAATACATGGCCTGCTTGATGATTTGCTGAAAGAAAAAATTCATGCTTTATCAATAGTATATAAATAATGCGTTCGTATTCGCGCGCAACTTTTTTGACCGTTCGAACTTAAATTTGTAACCTTAGGTTGTGTTGTGTATTTTTTAGTGTATAGTGCTTATAGTTTTTAATCATTAACTTGGGCGTAAGTATAATGTCAGAAAATTTCGATGCAGAATATAAAAGCACTTTAATTGGTAAGAATGTAACGATATTGGGACGACGTACATCTGTGCGATTAGAGCCTGAGATGTGGGGGGTACTCAATGATGTTGCGGACAGAGAGCAAACAACTATCCATGAGTTATGTTCCTTAATTGCACTACGTAAGAAAAGTAACGCGAGTTTAACATCATCTATTCGTGTTTTTCTTTTGTTGTACTTTCGTGCGTCTTCTACACATGAGGGGCATATGCGCGCAGGGCATGGCAATTTTCAAAATATGATTACGCGCGCGAAAGTTGATGTGGATTTAAAGACTGGTGAAAAAAAGTCAAAAGATAGCATCCCTTTTTTTGACCATCTGGCCAGTGATGAAACCATACGCAAGGTTGGTTGAGATACGCATTAAAAAATGCGCAAAGTTAAATTTTGCGCATTATCTAATTCATTTAATTATCAATTTTTTATGTTTACTTAAAGACGGGAAGGGCGCGGTTATGCGGCTCTTCCCATTTTTAGGAACTTTTCTTCACGCGCAGCGATAAGCTTCTCGCTCTTCCATGGTGTAAGCTGTTTTAAGCCTTTTTCCAGTTCGGCGGAAGCTTGCGCGATGGTCTCTTTTTTGTTTCTGTGCGCGCCGCCTAGTGGCTCTTTAATGATGCTGTCGATCAAGCCATTTTCAAGCATGTCTTTTGCGGTAAGTTTTAGAGCTACTGCTGCATCTTTGGCGTAATCAGCGCTGCGCCATAGAATGGATGCACAGCCTTCGGGTGAAATAACCGAATAAATTGAGTTTTCAAGCATATAGATACGATCCGCCGCAGCGATAGCAATCGCGCCGCCTGAGCCGCCTTCGCCAATAACGACAGAAAGCATCGGAACTTCAAGTTTTAAGCAGGATTCAATTGAACGTGCGATAGCTTCGGATTGACCGCGCTCTTCCGCTCCAAGGCCTGGATATGCGCCTGCTGTATCAACAAGTGAGATAACAGGGATTTGGAATTGTGATGCCATTTCCATGAGGCGCTGTGCTTTGCGGTAGCCTTCAGGGCGCGCCATGCCAAAATTATGTTTGATACGGCTTTCAGTGTCATTGCCTTTTTCTTGGCCCATAACAACAACGCTTTGGCCTTTGAAACGGCCGACGCCACCAATAAGGGCGTGATCTTCACCAAATAGGCGGTCGCCAGCAAGGGGGGTAAAGTCATCAATCATATGTTTGATATAATCACTGAAATGCGGGCGTTCTGGGTGGCGCGCAACCTGTACAATTTGTGCAGGTGTCAGCTTTGTATAAATTTGTGAGAGCAAACGGCCTGCTTTGGCTTGCATGCGGGAAATTTCATCCGCGATGTTGATTTCATCATCACTGCTCATGTGACGCAATTCTGCAATTTTTGCTTCAAGCTCTATGACCGGCTTTTCAAATTCAAGCATGATTATCTTTCCATCTTTTGCTGTCTTTATATATTTCAGGGCTTATATAACAAATCAAGCAGGTCATGACAAATCAAAAACCTGCTTGAGAAAATTATTTATTGAATGAAAAGCTTAAATTAAGCTTTTTTCGCCATTGGGTGCTTTTCTTCAACTGTATCTTTAAGATCTTTACCAATGATGTGTGTGTAGATCTGTGTTGTTGCAATGTCAGCATGGCCAAGCATTTTCTGAACAGAGCGTAGATCTGCACCACGGCTAAGAAGATGTGTTGCGAAAGCGTGACGTAGTACGTGTGGGCTTACGCGGTCTTCATCAACCTTCGCTGCGCGTGCCAAGTCTTTAAGAAGCTGAGCAAAACGCTGACGAGTTAGGTGACCTTTTACAGATGTTTTAGATGGGAACAACCATTGACCTTGTGTGCCATCATCTTCAGGAGAGACGAAGCTTTGACGAACAGTCATATAGTTGTTGATCGCTTTTTGTGCAGGATCACTTAGTGGAACCATGCGCTCACGACCACCTTTACCTTCAACAAGAAGGAATTGTGTATCTTCACCAACGGCGGACATAGATAGACCAACAAGTTCAGATACGCGAAGGCCTGTTGCGTATAGCATTTCAAGCAAACATACTAGACGCACGCTTTCTGCTGTACCGGCTTCGCCTGCAACGCGAATCAAAGTGCTTACTTCGTCTTCGCTCAATGTTTTTGGTAGTGTACGACCTTGTTTTGGGCTTTCGATCGTAGATGTTGGATCGTCTTTACGCATTTTTTCTGAAATCATGAAACGGTAGAACTGACGCATCGCTGATAGACGACGTGCAATTGTGCGCTCAGAAATTTTGCCGTTACCTTTACCTTTTGCATTCACTTTGCCTGCAAGGTCTTTTAGGTATGCTTTAATTTCATCCGTAGATGCGCGATCAATATCAGAGCTCATCTGATTCTTGAGGAATAAGCTTACATCAGCCAAATCTCTCCAATATGCTTGACGCGTATTAAGTGCTGCGCCGCGCTCTGTCTGTAGCATATTCAAAAATGCGTCTACAGAAGGGTGCAGATCTGGCTTTGGTAGTGCTGGGCGTCCTGGACGTGCCATTTTTTAGTTCTCCTTAAATTATTGTCTGCATGTCAATGTTATTTGCCATTAACTTTGCAGAGATAACCCCACGGTTAATGTTATTATTAATGTGTCTTTTTTACTCTCATGTCGAGAGCAAGGATAGTTATTACATAATTTTGCAACCCCTGTCAATATATAAATTTGACATAAGTTTTATTTTTTTCAAAAGTTTTTGTAAAAATAATGATTTAGAGGACAAAGATATTAGGTAAATCTAATAATGTTATCTTTTGCTCTGTATATTAGTAATTATTGAATATCTAGGAACTGCTTGGTGTCGAGGGCTATTTCAATGGTGTTTTTCTCAATTTCAGGCTGCTTAAGGCCAAGCCATGCAAAGCCGCCGATTAATGCTATTATTACGATAAAAGAAAATATTTTTGTCATGGCCTTATTTATTAAAATAACAAGTTTACAGGTTCGATTGATTTTATTTCTATATTTTTATAGATTAGTCTCACTTCTTTGTGAAGTGTTGTGTATCAAAAACCGATTCTTTTATGTTCATGAATAATTCTGTAGCTATGCCCGATTTTCAATTTCGTTTAACTAAACCTGTCGCCTTAGTTGGTATGATGGGGGCTGGAAAGACTCATACAGGGCGTTTGTTAGCCAAGGCGTTAGGCGTTTCATTTGTCGATAGTGATGATGAGATTGTCTTGAGTGCGGGGCAGTCTATTCCCGATATATTTAGCTTTTATGGTGAAGGTGCTTTTCGAGAGCTTGAGGGGCGCGTTATAAAGCGTCTGTTAGAAAATAGAGCGTCAGTTATATCAACGGGCGGGGGATGTATAACGCAGCCTAATACATTGGCTGATTTAAAAAAAGACGCCCATTTAATTTGGCTAAAAGCTGACATAGATACATTGTTAGAGCGCACCGCGCGCCGCGATGATCGCCCTTTATTGCAAAGTGATGACCCGAAAGCGGTATTGCTAAAATTGCTCGATGATCGTGAACCTTTATATGCACAGGCAGAATATAGTGTCGATTCGGCAAAAGGTGCGCACCATGTAATTAAAGATATATTATGCTATCTAGATGGTGTATATAACGGATGATCCTTTAATATTAAAGAACATAGTGATGAAAGATATATCAGATATAAATGTAGTAGATGTCCATCTGACTGCGCGCAGTTATAAAATTTATATTGGCTGTAACTTGAATGAGCAGATCGCCGATTTTATTGCAGATTATTATGGTGATAAGTCTCTTTTTATCTTATGTGATACATCTGTCGAAGAGCTATATGCGCGTCCGTTAACTGAGGCCCTGCGTGCTAAGGGCGTGAACGCCCCGCATATTTATAGCGTGCCATCAGGGGAGCAAAGTAAATCCGTACATATATATGCAGATTGCCTGTCTTGGTTGGTACAAGAAGGGGCAAAGCGAGATTCGTTGATTATTGCTGTTGGCGGCGGCGTTATTGGGGATTTAGCTGGCTTTGTTGCGGCATCTTACATGCGAGGCATAGATTTTATTCAAGTGCCAACGACTTTGTTGGCGCAGGTTGATAGCTCAGTTGGCGGTAAGACGGCTATTAATATTCCAGAAGGTAAAAATCTAGTTGGAGCATTTTATCAGCCTAAAGCCGTGTTTTGTGATTCTGCTGTTCTCAAAACACTGCCTATGCGTGAACTGCGCGCGGGATATGCAGAAATTTATAAATATGGGCTGCTGTGGGATAGTGCATTTATGGCGTGGCTAGAGGATGGGCATGCAGAAGCGCTTTTAAAGCATGACCTTCATGCTGTGCATTATGCGGTCAAACGTTGCTGTGAGATTAAGGCTGAAATTGTTTCACAAGATGAACGAGAAGGCGGTGTGCGTGCCTTATTGAATTTGGGGCATACATTTGGGCATGCGTTAGAAGCGCTATGTTCATATGACGATCGCTTACGTCATGGGGAGGCGGTTGCCATTGGTATGTGTTTGGCGGCGCGTTTTTCAGCTAAGCTTGGCTATCTTTCTTCTGCGGACGTTGAGATCATTGAAGCGCATATACGTAGGGTAGGGCTACCATCGCAATATGCAGACATTCCTGATGCGCCAGAGATTACAGTTGACGATATGATGAAAGTAATGGCAAAAGACAAAAAAGCCGATGCAAAAGGTATTAATTTTGTTGTTATGCAGGCGTTGGGACGTACAAAAGTGACGTCATCTTATGCAGCTGACGATTTACACAATGTGTTACACGAATTTTTGAATTAAAACGCTATAGTAATATAAGGACTATACAGTAATGGAAAATGTTGAATCTTTACCACCTTTAGAAGACCCAATGTTTTGGATCTCTTCAGGTATAATTTTCTGTCTGCTATGTTTGTCGGGCTTCTTTTCAGGGTCAGAAACATCGCTAACGGCGGTATCCGAAGCGCGCATGTTGTCCATGGAAAAGGATGGCAATAAACGTGCTACACTTGTCCGTAAACTGACCGAACGTAAAGAACGTTTAATTGGCGCATTGTTGCTAGGGAATAACCTTGTAAACATTTTGGCAACATCTTTAGCTACTGGGGTGTTGATGGCAATTTTTGGTGAAGCGGGTATTGTCTATGCTACCTTGTTTATGACGTTATTGGTGCTTATCTTTGCTGAAGTGCTTCCAAAAACTTATGCGCTTATGAATGCAGACCGTATGGCGTTGTTTATCTCGCCGATTATTAATGTGGTTGTCATTGTATTTTCACCGATTTCTGAATGTGTAGTTTGGATTGTTCGTCATACGTTGCGTTTGTTCGGCGTGCAGGTTGATATTGTTAATGTTGGTGGCAATGAAGAAGAATTGCGTGGCGCAATTGAAATGCACCGTGGCCCAAAACAAGAAGTGCAAGATCAGCGCGCGATGTTACGGTCTATCCTTGATTTGGTGAATGTTGAAGTTGAAGACATTATGGTTCACCGTAAAAATGTTGAGGTTCTGGATATTGATATGCCGATTCCTGAATTGGTGCACGAAGTTCTGCACAGCCGTTATACGCGTATACCATTGTATCAGGGAAATCAGGATGAGATTGTTGGCGTTTTGCATGCCAAAGAATTATTCCGTGCATTACAGCGCGCTGATAATGATGTCGATAAAATCACAATTGGTGAAATTGTCAGTAGCCCATGGTTTATTCCTGAAACAACGAATTTATATGATCAGCTGCAAGCGTTTCGCGAGCGCCGTGAACATTTTGCCCTTGTGGTCGATGAATATGGTGTCTTCAAAGGTGTTGTCACGCTCGAAGATATTCTGGAAGAAATCGTTGGTGAAATTGATGACGAACATGACATTACGGTTAAAGGTGTGCGTAAAGGTCCAAATGGTTTGTTCTTGATTAAGGGCGATGTGACTATTCGTGATTTGAACCGTGAATTTGAATGGGATTTACCTGATGAGGAGTATGCGACTTTGGCAGGGTTGATTATATTTGAATCTAAACAGCTGCCAGATGTAAATCAGCGTTTTAGTTTCTATGGCTTTGATTTTGAAATTATTCGCCGTCAGCGTAATCAAATTACACTTATCGCTGTACGTCCGCCAACTGTAGAGGATGAATAGGCCACGTAAAAGTATAGACAAAATAAAAGGCGCCATATATACGGCGCCTTTTTAAATTTGTTCAGTGTGTATTATTTACTCAATATCACCATTCAAATCGTCAAAGCTTTTTTCTACTACAGGATCTTTTTTCACTGTGTATGTAGACGTATATTGCTGCTTACCAATAGCATCTAAATATTCGTCACGTGCGCGAACGGCTTGTTCGTATGGTAGGTATTCAACGCGCGCCCAGCCCTTGTGTACCATACATGATTCAAAATCATGGTATTCGATAACTTCGTGCAATAGATGTCCTTCACGTTCTGGACTTTCCCATTTCGCCATTTTACCGAGGGCAGAATCAGGATCAGGCATTTTGCCGTTTACAGTGTTTGATGGAATTGCTTCACGAACGAGGCCCTGGTTAACAAGCTCGTTTACTTCAACGGTGCAACGTGCGATGTCTCGGTTTAGCATCTGCTGTGCTTTTGCGCCCCGTAAGTAAAGAGATGACGTTGTATCAACGCGCTGCCAGTATTGCGTGTCATTCTCTAACTTCATTTTTGTAACTTCACGTTCGGAAGTACATGCTGTTAAAGCCAATGCCAATGCAGTACAAGTCAAAAATGTACGATTCATAATTAATGTGTCCTGATAAGTTAATTGAATCATTAAACAAAAAATTGGTAAACCAACCAAGTGTTAGGGTATCAGCAGATGTGCATTTTCACAATGCTGTTTTTTTTAATTTTTTGGTTTTTCCCACCAGCTTTCAATAATTACCCCATAAAGTGCATCTTCATCGGGCATTTCTAGTGTGTCACTATGAGCCACATAATCTCTATTAGAATAAAGCAAAGGTATGCCAATATGCAAATGTGTTAAAACACGATCAAGGGCGCGCATATGTAGGGTTAGATCTTCATATGTTCTGGTGTTGGTTAGGGCGCTAAGTAGGGTTTCTATAGCTGGGTTACAAATACCACTATAATTCCACTGCGCTGGTGTATCTGCGGCCTTACACCCCCAATATAAGGCCTGTTCCGTACCGGGTGACAAGCTAGACTGCCAAAATGTAATCGCGGCATCGAAGTCGTAATCACGCATGCGACCTTGGAAAGCGCTGCTATCTAGACGGCGTATCGTTGGCGCTATTCCTAAACGTTTAACGCCGCGCTTAAAGGCTAACGCAATTTTTTCATCATCAGGATTGTTGACCAAAATCTCAAAAGTCAGTTCTTTATTGGTTTGTGCATTTACGCGTTTGCCGTCTTTAATTATCCAGCCAGCTTCGCGCAGTTGATAATCAGCTTGCATATAATGTTTACGCATAATTTGCGTGTTGCTAAGGTCAGGGGTCAATAAAGTACTTTTCCCAATACTCATTGGTAAATAAGTAGCGCTACCGTCTATTAGGGCGAGTTCTTCACGCGTGGCGGCTCCTGTGGCATAAAAGCGCGAGTTAGGAAAGAAGGTAATCGTACGGTTCATCTTGTCGTGGTAGATATTCTGATTAATCCAATCAAAGTCAATTAGTGAAAATATTGCTTTACGTACGGGTAATTGGTTAAACGGGGCACGGCGCGTATTGAAAACAAGGGTGTTTGCACGGTCAGTGCGCCCGTGCAATATTTCTTTTTTGATAATGTCTTCGCCTTTGTTGTTTTGAGATTCATATCCGCTTACCCATTTATGGACATTTCCTTCGCGTCGATAGTTTAAGTCCCCAGTATTAAAGGCCATCAAAGCGACATCATCATCGCGGTAATATTCAAAATGCACGTTATCAAAATTATATAGCCCCTGCACGATAGGTAGGTCTTTCGCCCAGTAATTTGGGTTGCGCTCATATGTTATGTGTCGGCCTATTTCAAAATCTTTAATTTTATAAGGACCGTTGGATATGGGCGCTTCAGTAAGGGAAGCGTTGAAGTCGCGATTTTCCCAATAGTCTTTGGATAGGACTGGCATCATCGCGATAATCATTGCGGCTTCGCGGTTGGCGTTTTCATCTAAAGTGATTTCAATGTTATGCGGATCAATAATATTAAAGTCTTTCACTAGGCCATATATATTACGCATATTCGGTCGGCCGTTTGCTTTCAATGTCTCAAAAGAAAATAATATATCGTCAGATGTAACGGCGCTGCCATCATCAAATTTAGCAGTAGGGTTTAATTCAATTTGGATATTTAGGCGGTTATCGCTAAATTGAATATTCTGCGCGATAAGGGGGTAAAGCGTGAAAGGCTCATCCCATGAACGAATGGTCAGGCGATCATATACTAAATTCAGTCCACGCGCTGATATGCCTTTAATATTGAATGGATTGAGATTATCAAATGTACCAATTGCCGCTTGTTTTAACGTGCCGCCTTTTGGAGCATTTGGGTTCGTATAAGGTAAGTGGTCATCAGGTGATTTGAGTTTTGGTGCGTCATGCATAGAGACACCGTATTGCGGCAGCTCAGTGTTATCTTGTGCATGAGATGCGGATGCATAGTAACAAGATATTAATAAAAGGGTACTATATATTAGAAAAGCATGAATCTTTGAATTCTGTTTTTGACGTAGCTTTAGTAACATGAGAAGCCCCTTATGCATTCAAAACAATATGCCGCAGAAAACGGCGCAATTATAAATATTATCCATGGTCGTGCGCGTGATTATCTAAGTGCGCAAAATACCGATGTTTTTATGACTTTTATAGCACAGAAGTATGCGTTTGATAGCCCAATCAACCTTTTGATTGGTGAAATCTTGGGGGCGGAATCAATGGAGCTTGTTTTTAGTGCCGTTAAGAATGCTAAGTCAGGCGATGTCTTGCTGCAAAAAAGCCTGTCACCAGATATGCCAGATATTATTTTTGCTGTTATGCCAATATGGGATACGTCGTTATCGAATGAAGAGAAGTTTTTATCTCGCTGCTATCGGAACGGCATGAAACTAGCAAAGCAAAACGGGTATCAACGCATGATTATTCCAGCACTTGGTAAGGGCAAAACAAATTTTCCGCATCAACGTATCGTGCGTTTGTCACTATCTGTTATCTTGGCAGAGCTTTCTGCGCCTTTGAGCGATTTAAGTATTCTATGTGCGGAAGAGGTCATGTATAACGCATATAATGCGCGGTTAGCTTCGGTTTAACGCTTTAATATTCATTTATATTTCTGTATAGTTGCTCCGTCTTTAAATTTTCGGGGTAACATGAATAAACGCGAAACCATTATCAATAAAGCTTTAGACATCACGTCAGAAAAAGGGTGGCATGCGCTGACTTTACTTGATGTGGCTAAAGGCTGTGATATGCGTTTTTCTGAGTTGCTGGAATGGTTTCAAGATAAAACAGATTTACTCGTTGGTTATGGACGTATACTTGATGCACAAACTACGGAAGATATGAAAGGACAAATCGATCCTGATCTACCCGTTAAAGATATATTATTCGATGTGCTTATGACGCGCATTGACCTTATTTCAGAACGGCGTGATGCGGTGGTGAGTATTTTGCGTGCAATGAAGTGCGAACCTGTAAGTGGCTTAATAGTTTTTCCGCATTTGGCTCATTCTATGCGTTATATGCTTGATATTTCTGGGTGTAGTATTGCGGGGATGCGCGGGCATATGGCTGTTCTGGCGCTTGGATTTGCGTATTTACAGGCATTACGGGTATGGGTAAATGATGATAGTGTGGATTTATCCAAAACTATGGCTGCACTAGACAAGAATCTCGGCTATTTTGAAAAGGCTGGTTTTTAAAAATATAGTGGTATTATTATGCATAAGCTGTTTTCGACATTTCTTTCATTTTTTGTTTTTTGTTTATTTTTATATATGGGGCAGGCACAGGCACTCAATGCCATTTTCCTGACTGAGCCAACAAAAACAATAACGCATAAGCCATCAGTTATGGTGGTCAGTCGTGATGAAAATAGAACGGTTATTACGCTTGCACCTGATTTTTCTTATGATGGTTCGCAGTTGGGTCTGTTGATCCCATTGCCAAAAATTGTCGCAGATACACAGTTACGCTTTGCAGATGTAGGCCAGCTTGATGCGATCATGTCGTTCACGGCGCCGCGCTATAATGTTTATAAGGACGATGATGTTTGTGCAGGTGCTGTGCGTGCGCTTGAAAAGCGTTTGGATGAAAAAAAATCTTCTATATTAAGCTATACGCAAAAATACGCCGAAAAGCCCGAGGTGCGTTTAATTAAACGCGAAGAGCTTATCGAAACACCCATACAGAATATTTTAAAAGACGCGGGCTTTGTTGTTGATAAAGCCTATGAAGACGCGCTGCTTGCTTATAAAAACGCGAATGTTGATTTTGCATTGCTGATATATGCTGAAAAATTGGATGATTCCTTGTCTATGCCCCCTGTGCAGATTGCATATGAAAGTGATAATTTTATTTTGCCGTTGGGGCTAAGCACGCTTAACGGCGGCCCGGCGCAAGATTTAACGATTGTTTTTATTTCACGCGACGGCTTGGTGCAGCCAAAAGCTGCAGGGCTAAAAAAAATGTCCTCTGGAGTCGATTTACCGCTCTTTGTTAAAAATGACTTCGCCCAAGTTTACGCGGACATTTTTGCACAGAGCGTGACAACCGATAATTTCCAATCTTTGTTTTTGGAGTTTTCTGGTGATTTAGGGTGGTGTCCAAATTGTAAGGATGCTGACACATTAACGCGTGCGGATTTGCGTGGTTTGGGTGCTTGGTGGGTTGATAAAGCCAAAACACAAAAAAGTAAAGCTGCGCCAGAATTTACGCCAGATAATATCTTTTTCACACGTATGCATATTCGCCATACGAATAAAACATTATTGAATAATGTTGAATTTGTGAATGCCAAAGATAAAAACCGTTTCCAGACAGTTTTTAACCTTCATCAGCCTTATATAAAAGATGCAGTATGTGAAGATGGTCGTCTTTATCAGGCGAACTTGCCACGTATTTATGATGTTCAGTTAAATAACCTTGTTGCATTAACTGGTTATGAGGCCGTCGACATACGCGCGCGAATGACTGAAGGCGGGCAAAACTTTGATTTACAAAGCGATGAAGATGCTGCCCAGTGGTGGGAGCGTATGTGGGATATACCTACTGAGTAATGAAGCCTGACACGCGTTTTAAGGAACTCTCTATGAAGACAGATATAGGCCAAGATGAGCATGCTGTCGTGTTGATTCCTGTTTATGACCCTACAGATTCATTCCTTCCTTTTGTTCAGGGGTTGGCGGAACGTTTAGATGGTTCTAACGTCAATATTATTATTGTGAATGATGGCTGTGCACCAGAATTTAAAGCTGCCCTCGAAAGTGCGGCGGCGCTGCCTTTGGTCGAGTTGGTGAATCATAAAACCAATTTAGGTAAGGGAGCGGCTTTAAAAACCGGCTTAGCCGTTATTCGTGAAAAATATCCAGATTGCTGCGGCGTTGTGACGGCTGATGCTGATGGTCAGCATATGATTGAGGATATTCAAGCGCTTGTCGCGGCAGGGCAAAACCAAAAAGATGCCGCCTTTATCCTTGGTGTACGTCATTTTGATAAAGACGTACCATTGCGTAGTCGTTTGGGAAACATCATAACGCGCGGTGTGTTTTATATGCTAACCGCTGTCAAAATCGAAGATACACAAACGGGATTACGTTTTATACCAAGCCCTTATATTACAGATTTGTTAAAGCTAACGGCGCAAGGCTATGCCTTTGAAATGGAAATGTTGTTATGGGCAAAACAGCATAATGTGGACATTAATTCCGTTCATATCAATACGGTTTATATAGACCACAATAAAGGGTCACATTTTAAGCCATTTACGGACTCACTGAAAATCTATGCTGTTCTGCTTAAACAGGTTTTGTCGTCATCAATTACGGCAATTGTTGATTTATGTGCTTTTGCGTTATTCTTTCATTTTACATCTTGGTTGTTTGTTGCAAATGTGTTTTCACGCACGGTGGCATTTCCGGTTTATTATTATTTGAACCGAGATTTTGTTTTTAAACGCGCGGCGCTAGGCCTGCACCCTGTACCTAAATTGGTCGCAGCGATTGTTGTTTCTGGCTTAGTGTCTTATGCATTACAATTTGGGCTCCAGCAATCACTCGCATGGCCTGAAGCTTTTTCTAAGTTATTGGTTGAAACACTTGTTTTCTTTGTGAATTTTGTGGTTCTTCGTGATTGGGTGTATAAGAAGTAGATAGTTTATGTTTATGTGTTGCCTTAAAAATATATCCCCCAAGATGCAGGAAGTGCTTATCGCTTTCGCAGTGTTTTTATTTAGTCTATTCGTATTTTACCCAAATGAATTTAGCGTTGGGCATGATATGGCTAGTTATCTTGCTGTGGCGAAGAATTTTGTCGCAGGTAACGGGATGATTGATGTGCAAGGTAATTTGTCCAATCATCGTTTTGGCTATAAGCTAATTTTGGCTGCTGCGTTATGGCTTGGGGAGAAGGTGAATAATGAATTAGCAGCCGTTTTTTATATGCAGATGTTGCTTTGTGCGCTGACGGCCTTTTTAGCATATGGCTTAGCGCGGCTGTTGTTTGATCGTGCTGTTGCGCTACTGTCTTATGGCTTTTTTGTGTTGTGTCCGAGTATACCAGCAAAACTTACTGCTTTTGGGTTGGATGGCGTTTGGCCAGCATTTGTCTTGGGCAGTCTTTTACTTCTTCTTTATGCAGTAAACAAAGGGCGTAGTATATGGCTGCAATTGGGCTTAATAACATTATCTGCCATAAGTGCGGGGATGGCAATTTGGGTCAAAGAAGCTACAGGCTTTAATTATTTATTGATACCGCTTCTTCTTTTTGTATGTCGTGCTACACCGATAAAACTCTATCAGCTTGTGTATTTTTATGGGGTGGTGGCCGTTATGTTCTATCTGGGGCATGGCATTATAGATCTGCTTGGCGGCACGCTGGGGCAGGATTCTAGTAATGAACAACGCTCCTTTAAATCTGCGCTTTATTTCGCGCAGCATTATTACCATGACTTTATGCCGTTAAGTGTGGCGTTATTTATGCTTGATGGTTTGCGCGGATATTTGTTTACTGCTTCATTTTCGCAGAATATCCATTTGTTTTATCCTGTATTTTTCATGTTTTATGGCGGCGTTGTATACGGTTTGTGGCGCGCTTTTAAATATAAAGAGAAGAGTTATGCGGTGATACTGATATGCCTTGCGGCGTATCTTCCTTATATGGCGTGGGCATCGCAGTGGCATATGCGTTATGTGCAGCTTGTCTTTGTTCTTATTCTGATTAGTATTTTTATTGCCAGTTTTGTACGTAAAGTCTTTAACCTATTGGTTGAGGAAGGCATAGAGCAGCGCGCGCGCCGTAGGCTATATAATCTCATGGCGTATATATTGGTGGTTGGGCTGCTATTTTATCAGTATAGTTCATCGAAATATGAGCCTGTTTATTTTGATGATAACCCCTATTTTAACAAGGCTGCGGCGCTTCTTCAACAAAAGCACGACATGTCGTTTAAAGGTTACGATGAAGCTGATGAACTGCGTGAGCTTGTTATCGGGCGTGAGCGTATTCAACTTATTACCGATAGTATTACATATGCCAGTGGTATTCATTATGCTTTCCCGCATGCAGTGCAGCCTAATGTGGGGCTATATCACCGTATGATGCTTGGTGTGCATGAAAATCCGTATATTCCCTATGTTGATGAAACTATGTTTTCTGATATTCGTTTTGCCTGTCTTCGTAACCCAGTAAGAGAAGGCAAGAAGCGTTATGGTGAATTATTCGCTTTTGTACCAAGCCGTCTCTATGATTATGTGTCCCAATTTAATGGACAAAGTTATATTTATCTATCAGGCGCACAAGATTGCACAGATTTGCTGTTAGGTTGGATGGAAAATGATGCACCACATCAGGGCTTTAAGATAACGCCGGTTAAACGTGACGAGGCTGATGTGACGTTCATTAATTTCTATCGTGTTGAACTTGCGGGGACGTATCAGGCAGGGGGGGCTGAGATGAAATATTCTGAAGCCTTAAGTGCATATTTAGGTGCGTTGGCTATCAAAGATTCTTTCGCATATGATTATTACCGCAGCCATTATCCATTTTTGTACCCTAATTAATTGATTTTTTTCTTATTTAAGCACTCAATAATAAAAAATGAGCAGTTGATAGCCGCGCATTTAGAAAAAATTAAACCTTTTCAGAAAAACTTAGACGTGGTGACTGGTTTGGATCGGAGATTCGTGTATAATTACGGACGTGAGGAATCAAACTCTATCAATTTATCTACATTAAACTCAATATATTAGGAGACTAGTTATAATGACTAATATTCGTTCAGAAAAGGGCTTTACCCTCGTCGAACTCGCGGTTGTGATGATTATCATCGGCCTCTTGATCGGCGGCGTACTTAAAGGCCAAGAGCTTATCAAAAGCGCGAAGGTAACTTCAACAATTTCACAAGTTAAAGGTGTTGATGCTGCGGTATCAACGTTCCAAGACATCTATGCGGGCTTGCCTGGTGACCTGCCATCAGCTGGTTCTCGCCTGCCTGGTTGTACAGGCGTTTGTGCGCCATCCACCTCTGCTAACGGTACTCTAGGTAATGGTTTAGTTGAGACAGGCACAGCATTCACACCAGGCTTAACTAATCTTGATGATGAAACCGTTGCTTTCTTCCCGCAGCTGGCTGCTGCTGACCTTATATCTGGTGTGGCACCCGGTGATAACGTTTTTGGTGGTAACTTTCCACAAGCTCCAGTTGGTGGTGGCTTAGTTCCTGCAACACTAGCAACAACTGCGGCGTTACCAACGACTAGGCTTGCTACAGATGTAACGGATTTTAGATCTGGTCTTTACTTGATGCATCAGCAATCATTTAATAGCTTGACTTTACCGTCATCTAACGCATTAACAATGCAACGTATTGATCGTAAGATTGACGATGGTAATCCATTATCAGGTTCTGTTTATGCTGCAGAACAAAGTGCTGGTGATTGTGTTGTCGATGATGGCTCTACGTCAGGCGCTGATAACTTGTACAATACAGCTGATTCTCAGTTGTTCTGTAACGCAGTTATCCGCATCCAAAACTAATTTGGATCATATATAAAGAATACGAAAAACCCCGCTGTGAGGCGGGGCTTTTTATTGGTTTATTTTTTTGGCGCTTAGGCGCTTTTCTTGCCGGTTACGGCTTGGCCTATGTTGCCGATGCTGCTTAGAAGGTCCATAGGCAGCGGTAGGACGATTGTACTGCCTGGAGAGGATTGGAACTCAGAAAGCGTACCTAGGTAACGTAGCTGCATTGTCTGTGGGCGGCGGGCAAGAATTTCAGCCGCTTCATCAAGTTTCTGTGCTGCTTGGAGTTCGCCTTCAGAGTTAATGATTTTCGCGCGACGTTCACGCTCTGCTTCGGCTTGTTTTGCCATGGCGCGGACCATAGTTGTATCAAGGTCGATATGCTTGATTTGTACATCTGTGACTTTAATGCCCCAACCATCCGTTTGCTTGTCGAGGATTTCCTGCACATCAGCATTCAGCTTTTCACGGTGGGCGAGCATATCATCAAGTTCATGCATACCTAGAACGGAACGGAGTGTTGTTTGTGCAAGTTCGCTTGTCGCACGGTCGAAATGTTCCACTTGGTTGATTGCTTGACTAGGGTCAATGACGCGGTAATAAACAACGGCATTAACGCGCACAGATACGTTGTCTTTAGAGATCACATCTTGTGATGGGATGTCTTCTGTACGTATACGTACGTCAACGCGTACAAGTTCCTGTAGCACGGGGATGACGATTTGCAGGCCTGCGCCGCGCGTTCCTGTGTATTTACCAAGCGTATAAATAACGCCGCGTTCATATTCTTTCAAAATTCGGATCGATGCGACCAAAACAAAGAATATAAAGAGAAAAATAATACCTAATACTGGCATGTTAAGCTCCTTTATAAGAGGTTGGGTTTTAAAAAAGTTTCGAGGGTTAATCACAAAAGAGGGCGGATTTACTCCGCCGCCTTATTGTCTGTGTTCTCATCATATTCATCGATGAGTAGGGTCAGGTTCTCCTTCCCAATAATTTTGATTTTATCGCCGCTATTCACGGCTAAAATACGTTCAGCACGGGCGTTCCATATTTCACCGTGGACTTCGACTTTGCCATCACGGCCATTCCATGACTTCACAGTGGCATGAGAGTTTATCATCGCTTCGACGCCTGTTGAGTTCTGCATTTTTCTAAGTTTGAAGAGGAGATATATGCCCGCGCCAATTAAACTGGCTGAAAATGTGGATGCTATGAAGACGCTACTCATATTAAGGCCAATGCCGGCCATAGCCTCGGCATCAAATAGGAGTAATGAGCCGATAATAAAGGCAATTAAGCCGCCAATCCCCATAATGCCGAAGGAGGGAATAAAGGCCTCCGCCGCCAAGAAGATAAGCCCGAGAATAACCATGATCAGGCCAGTAATATTAATGGGTAAGACATGCATGGACATTAATGCCAAAACAAGGCAGACCGAGCCAATCACGCCCGCAACCATTGTGCCGGGGTTGTAAAATTCAAGGATAAGGCCGTTAATGCCTATAATCAGTAAGAAATAAGCAATATTCGGGTCAGTCAGAATGGCGAGCAGTTTGGTACGCCAGTCAGGGGCATAGACCATGATTGGTGCGCTTTGTACGTCTAGTGTTACGCTTTTGTTATCTGATACATCGACTGTTTTTCCATGGATTTGTTTGATTAACTCAAAGCGATCCACCGCTATATAGTCTATGACGCCTTGTTCGAGGGCTTCTTTTGCGATGAGGCTATCCGCTTCGGTGACAGCTTTTTCAGCCCATTCAGCATTACGCTTGCGGAGCTCTGCGAGGGAGCGGATGAAGGCGGCTGTGTCTTCTATAGCTTTGCCAGCTAGGCGTTCTTCATTCGTGCCATCATTCTTTTTTTGTTCGCTGTCTTTATCTTTGTTTTTACCGTCAGCGTCATCTTTTTTGTCTTTTTGCTGCTCACCGCCAGGCATCATAGAAATTGGCGTTGCTGCGCCTGTATTCGTCCCAGGGCTCATTGCGGCAATATGCGCGGCATAGAGAAGGAATGTACCTGCGCTTGCGGCATGTGCACCTGCAGGCGTAACAAATACCGCAATAGGAATTTCTGAAGCCATGATTTCTTGCGCCATCTCACGTGTGGTTGTAAGCACGCCGCCCGGTGTGTCGAGTTCGATCAAAACAAGTTGGCTATTACTTTTCTTTGCTTCACGTAGGCCGCGATGCAGATAGTCAGAATAAGCGGGGGTGATCGCGCCTTTAATGTTTAGAACGGTCACAGGTTGATTATTGGCGGCGTTAGCGCTGAAAATAGCTAATGCGCCCAAGGCAATAAACGTGACAGATAAAAAGATACGCAGAAAAGACTTCTTTAAAATCATAATAGCCCCCATAAATAACATATGGAGGCTATTTTATAGAATTTAGATGGATAAACAAGGGCTATTCAGCGGCTTTTTCGTTTTGCAGACGGTTATATAGCGCCTTGATGACCGCATCACCCATTACATTTGTGCCAATCGCTGTGATGCCATCTTCAACAATATCAGCCGTACGAATTTTGCTGTTAAGGACATCTTGCACTGCATTTTCAAGCTGATCTGCGTAGTGGCCTTGGTTTAAAGAATAACGCAGCGCCATAGCAAAGCTAAGGATGGTTGCTAGTGGGTTTGCTTTGTTTTGACCTGCAATATCAGGGGCAGAGCCGTGCACTGGTTCATAAAGAGCATGGCGTTTACCGCTTTCATCCATTGCACCGAGCGATGCGGAAGGCAACATACCAAGCGAGCCTGTCAGCATCGCTGCTTCGTCGGATAGAATGTCACCAAATAAGTTGTCTGTAACAATAACGTCAAACTGTTTGGGGGCGCGGCAAAGCTGCATTGCGCAGTTATCGGCGTACATGTGTTCAAGGCGGATGCTGCTATATTTCTCGGCATGTAGTTTTGTCATTTCCTCGCGCCATAAAACGCCAGATTCCATGACATTGGCTTTTTCGCAGGATGTTACAAAACCGCTACGCTTTTGTGCCATATCGAAGGCCACTTCACCAATGCGGATGATTTCAGATGTGGTGTAAACTTGCGTGTTGTAGCCCTTACGCTCCCCATTTGGCAAAGTATCAATGCCGCGTGGTTCACCAAAATAAACGCCGCCTGTAAGTTCACGTACGATAAGGATGTCTAGGCCTTTAACAAGTTCAGGTTTAAGGGATGATGCATCCACGAGCGCATCAAAGACAATGGCAGGACGCAAATTGGCGAATAGGCCAAGTTCTTTGCGGATTTTTAGAAGGCCAGCTTCCGGGCGTAGGTCGTAAGCTGTTTTGCCATCCCATTTAGGGCCACCAACAGCGCCGAGAATTACGGCATCTGCGGCTTTGGCTTTGGTGATGGTTGTATCATCAAGCGGCGTGCCATATGTATCGTAAGCTGATCCGCCAATATGGTCTTCTTCTGTTGTGATGGTTATGGCTGTATTGTCATTTAGCCATAAAATGATTTTCTTTACCTCCTGCATGGCTTCTGGGCCAATGCCATCACCAGGGAGGAGTAGAAGGTTATAGTTTTGTATGTCAGTCATGGTTACACCCATTCATGTGATGATTTATATTTTTGTTCAAAGGCTGTGATGTCAGAATTCTTTTCTAGGGTTAGGCCGATATCGTCTAAGCCGTTAAGAAGGCAGTGTTTACGGAACGCATCAACATCAAAATCGTATGACTTATTACCTGCCACAATGGTTTGGTTTTCTAAATCAACCGTCATTTTTGTTTCTGGGGTCGCGTTAGCGGCATCCATAAGTTCAGATATTTTTTCATCAGCTAAAACAACTGGTAAGATTCCATTTTTAAAGCAATTATTAAAGAAAATATCCGCAAAACTTGGTGCGATGACGCAGCGGATGCCAAAGTCTAACAATGCCCATGGCGCATGTTCACGTGATGAGCCGCAGCCAAAGTTTTCACGGGTTAGAAGGATTTCTGCTTTGTTATATGGTGCCTTGTTGAGGACAAAGTCTGGTTTTTCTGACCCATCGTCATTGTAACGGAGCTCATCAAATGCGTGGACACCTAGGCCAGTACGTTTGATGGTTTTTAGGAACTGTTTAGGGATAATCATGTCAGTATCGACATTCATAAGGTCCATTGGCGCGGCAATGGCGGTTAATTGCGTAAATTTCTGCATTTTATGCTCCCTTTTTTATGTGTTTTTAGGCTTTGTCACGCAAAATGCGGCCTTTTTGTCTGTCCCAATCGCGTTTTTTCTCTGTTTCGCGTTTGTCGAAGTCTTTTTTGCCTTTGGCGAGGGCGATTTCTATTTTTGCAAGGCCGCGTTTATCAAAAAAGACACGTAGTGGCACAACCGTATAACCGCTGCGGGTTATGCTGCCGATAAGCTTGTTTATTTCGCGTCTGTGTAGCAAAAGCTTGCGGTCACGTTTTGGATCATGCTGCAAGTGCTTACCCGCCTGCATGTATTCAGCGATATGGGCGTTGTGTAGCCATATTTCGTTGCCTTCATCAAGGCAGTATGCTTCGTTGATTGAGCATTGGCCTTTGCGTAGGGACTTAACTTCTGTACCAGTTAAAGCCAGACCTGCGGTAAAGGTTTCTTCCAAATGATATTCACGGCGCGCACGGCGGTTTTCGACAACCGTCTGGTTGGCGCCGATTAATTCATTTTTGTTTTTCTTTTTATTAGTCGCCATTCTTAATACTTTGCTTTAAGGTTTCTTCGACAATATTAGCGCTTTCGCTGCTTAGTGGCAGTAAGGGCAAACGCAAAGTGTTTTGTATATGTCCTTGTTTGGACAGTAAATATTTCGGCGCGGCGGGCGAAGGTTCGATAAACATCTTTTTATGCAGCTCTGAAAGTTTATTGTCTTGTTCTTTTGCTTCTTCAATCTTGCCGATTTGTGCGTTGTTAAATATAGAGGCACATATTTCTGGGACAACATTGGCGGTTACTGAAATGCAGCCATGGCCGCCGTTTAAAATATATTCAAGGGCGCTCATATCGTCACCTGATAGATATATAAAGTCTTTTTCAATATGCGCTTTTTGATTTCTAAGGCGGTTAAGGTCGCCTGTTGCGTCTTTAATGCCAATTATGCGCGGTAATTTGGTAAGCGCAATCACTGTATCATCGCTCATGTCCACGATTGTACGTGATGGAACGTTGTATAGAATGATTGGTAAGTTTGTTGCGTCATGTACGGCTTCAAAATGCGCATATAAGCCTTGCTGCGAAGGTTTGTTGTAATAAGGGACAACAATTAGTGCCGCCGCTGCACCGAGTGCCTGTGCGTTTTGTGTTAATTTGATGGTTTTGTTGGTGGAATTACTGCCGCAGCCCGCAATAATCGGGAATCCGATAGGCGCGGTGTCTATGGCTGTTTTAATAAGAAGGCTATGTTCTTCATCCGATATATTTGGAGATTCACCTGTCGTCCCACAAATGACAAGGCCATGTGTCCCGTTATCCACATGCCATTTAACGAGGTTTTTAAAGGCTTGCAGGTCGATTTCACCACTTGCAGTAAATGGTGTGACTAGGGCAGGGATAGACCCACGTATATTTTCGGTGTAAGACATAGTTTCTCATTATTATAGTTATACAGATACGAAAAATAGTATTTAAGATATGAAGCTGTCAATCAAGCATTTCAAATTTCTAGCGTTTTTCTTGATGAAAACGTTTTTGTTCACGTCGTTTAACGGCGCGGCGATGGCTGCCGAATATGATTTGAATGTAATTAAACCTGCTGCTGATTCTGAATGGCATCAATCTCTGACCCTTGCGGATAAAGCGCGGGATAAAGAAAGTAAGCGGTTAGCGCTATGGATGTATGCTGTTAGTGATAACAAGAAGCTACAGCAAGATAGCAAAGTTACGTGGCGTGATTTGGTTGATGTTATAGAGGCACGCCCATATTGGCCATCGCAAATGCAGATGAAAACGGCGCTTGAAGGTAAAATGCCGTTTGACCCGCCGCGCGATTTTGATGCGGTTGATTGGTTTGATCTGCACAGCCCTGAAACTGCACGCGGTATGAAAATTTATTTATCTGCCTTAGAAGATGCGCGGGACTATACAAAAATTAAAGCCAAACTTTCGGAATGGTGGCCAACAATGATGGTGCGCCCAGAAGATCAAGTCTATTTTTTGAAGCGTTATCATCGTTATATAGAAGAAGATTGGCATGTGAAGCGTCTGTCGAACCTCATTGACCGTAGCCATTACACAAATGCGCGCCGCATATCAGAAATCCTTGGTGAGGATTACGAGCGTTTGGCCGAAGCGCGAATAAAGTTAAATCGAGATATGGCAAAAGACAGTACTTATACAGATGGTCAAGTGTCTTACGCAGTGCATCTTGTACCTGATGCGCTTAAAAGCGATGTTGGTTTAACTTATGATCGTTTGCAATGGCGCAGAAAGAAGGATTTGGACGCGGGAGCCAATGACATTTTATTTGCGCCGCCGAGCGCGGATAATATTAAAGGTGAAGAGGGACGTTGGTGGCGTGAACGTCATATAATGATCCGCCGTATGCTTGAAGATGGAAAATATGATACAGCTTATAAGCTTGCCGCAGGGCATCAACAAAGTTATGGCGTAAATTATTCCGAAGCAGAATGGATGGCGGGGTGGATAGCGCTCCGTTTTCAGGATGCACCTTCTAAAGCATTAAAGCATTTTTATGCAATGAAGGCGGTAGTTAAAACGCCAATAAGTCTATCGCGGCATTATTATTGGCTGGGGCGCAGCTTTGATGCCTTGGGTGATAAAGAAAATGCCCGAGCAAATTATGCTGAGGCAGCGGCCTTGCCGACAACTTATTATGGGCAGCTCGCGGCGAGAGCGTCTGGTCAGGAGCCTTCTTTTTCTGAAATTAAAGCGCCACTTATATCAGAAGAGCTACGTTTATCACTATCATCACATGAGAATCTTTCTGATTTGTTTAATGCCGCGCGGGTTTTACAGCGCGTTGATTATACTAATTCTTCTACACAGTTCTATGTCTCTGCGGCGGATATCGCTTCAAAGTTTGATTTAGGGGCTTATTATGTAGCACAAAAGGCTGCCCAAGATGGAAAGATTAATGTGTCTGTATTGTTGGCGCGCAAGGCAGCTATGCAGCATATATATTATGCGCAGAATTATGCTTATCCTGTTTTAGACACAGATGTTTATGATTATAAAAACCCGCCAAGTAGCTTAAGCCCTTTATTTGTTCATGGGCTAATTCGTCAGGAAAGTTTGTTTGATAACAATGCAAAAAGTGCGGTGGGCGCGCGTGGTCTTATGCAGCTGATGCCTGCAACAGCGAGACAAACGGCGCGTGAATTAGGGATTCAATACAATATTAATTGGTTGCAAGACAGGCCAGAGTATAATATAGCCTTGGGCAGCGCTTATGCTGAGAGTGTAATTAGGCAGTTTGATAATGCATACCCATTAGCTATCGCGGCATATAATGCTGGACCACATCGTGTACAAAGCTGGTTGCGTACATATGGTGATCCGCGTAGGAATGAAATTGATTGGATAGACTGGATTGAGCTTATCCCATTTTCTGAAACACGCAATTATGTTATGCGCGTTATGGAAGGTTATGGTGTTTATTCCTTTATGCTTAATGATACAGGGCTAACGCTTGCTGGTCATGAGGGTTTGCGCAATGGTTTATATCCATAATGATGTGGTGTAGCACAATTTAGCGTAGCAAAATAGTATACCCGTCCCATAATAGGACTGCATTATACTGCCTTTAGGTTGTGTGTATATTGTACTTTAAGTCTGGTTTAAATTATAAGTTTTTGTTTTATATTACTTATCCGTGTTTTTAGTAATATTTAAGTTATATGGTTGGTTTTTTGCATATATTAGGGGCATGGAGTAATAAAGGAGAGTAATATGAAATTAATTGTTGCTGACGATCACGCCCTTTTCAGAGATTTATTCTCTCAATTTGTTGCGAGTGCAGAGCCCGACGCCGAAGTCATACAGTGTGATTCTGCTTTTGGCGTAGAAGAGTTATTAAAAGATGGGGCTGATAGTGAATATGACCTCATTATTATGGATTGGATGATGCCAGGAATTGAAGGTATTGATACTTTCCGCCGTTTTTTTAGTTCTTACCCGAACACATCTTTTGCAATTATGTCTGGTGTAATTGAACCTAACCATATTAAGGATATTATGGATTTAGGCGCGGTTGCGTATTTTCCAAAGACTATGTCGAGTAAGTCATTTTTAAAGGCCATTGAGCTTGTTCTAACGGGTGAACGTTTTTATCCTGTTCTTGATTATGGCAGCGGTGCACAGCCAGCATATTATGGTGAAAAGACGGGAACATTATCAGAAGCGCAAGCGCGCTATGACTTTAAGTCGAAAGATATTAAACTTACGCCGCGTGAGTTTGAAGTTCTTGGTTATTTGGTTAAGGGCGCGACGAATAAAGATATTGCGCGTGCATTAAACCTGCAAATTGTTACAATTAAGTTGCATGTACGTGGCATTTGTAAAAAGCTTGAAGCAAAAAACAGAACGCAAGCTGCACTTAAGGCGCAAGAGCTTGGTATATTTGATAACTAGTTACCTTTTATTTGCTTTCGCGGTACCATGCAAGGCATAACATTGCGGCAAAGCCGATGAGATACGCCCATGCTGGAAGCAGCGGGGCGTAATTTACATTCAGGGTCTCGTTGTATTGTGACTGACGTAGGCCAAGTGTATTAAAACTGTGATAATTGCGCACATATTGCGGGTTCATAGTTGTTGTTTTGATACTATCAATCTCATCGCTAGATATTTGTTTGCCACCGCTGCGTTTGACAATATCAGACATATCATTTGTATTTTGTGCCATAAAGCTTTGTTCTTGTGTATCATAAGCGCCGTTAACAATATAGGCACGATTATCACCGCTATAAAAACTATATAAGCCGTTTTTGTTGGCAGCTACGGTTGCTGTATAGCTTTGGTCTTTGGCGGAACGTAGTTTAATTGTATGTTCTATCCCTTCAGGATCTGTGTATTTTACAGGCTCATCCGCAGGGTTGATATAACGCGTGATAGTGATGGATTCTCCTGATAGTTTCAGGTCTATTTGTCCTTCTTCTAGGCTAGGTTCTTTTAACAGCCAGTGGATCATTTTACGCATCAGGTCAATATAGGGGCCGCCTTGTTTGTAACCGCGTGCCCATAACCATATTTGATCACTGGTTAGGTGAATTATACGTCCGTCACCTTCGTCACCAATCATAATTAGCGGTTCATTATTAACGCCGCTCATGAGTGTTTTTGTTTCGGGTGGTGTTTTGACCTTAATTTGACGCAGCCAATTGGCCCAATTTTCGCCGTCATATATGTCGCTGTCCAATGTCCGTGTAATAGGGTGTGTTTGCCCAAGTTGCGTCCTATGCGGAATATAAGGCTGTTCCAGTACGTCCATATCTGGCGCGCCGATAAGAATATCTTTCAGTGCGGTGTGATAAATAGATTTATCGCTCACATATTCAGGACCGCTGGCAATTAATAATGCGCCGCCTTCGCGCAAGTATCGGACAATGTTTTTATAGGTTTTATCTTGCAATATACCTTGGTTACGATAGCGGTCAAAAATGATCAAATCAAAGCTATCAAGCTGTTCATGGAATAGCTGTTGATGCGGGAAGGGGATCAACGCCATTTGATTACGCGGCGTGTTGTCGTGGCTGTCAATGTCGCGCAGAATAGTGAAATGCACGAGTTCTATAGCGGGGTCGGATGTTAGTAGGCTGCGCCAGTATCGCCCGCCCTCATGAGGCGCGCCAGAAACAAGCAGAACGTTTAGCTTGTCGCGGATGCCCTGTATAATGACTGCGCGGCGGTTATTTGCGAGGGTAAGCTCACCCTTGATGGGTGCGGCATATAATTCAATTGGGTTTGCGGCGGCGTGTTCTATCGGGGCGTATATTGTTTGTTTTTCACCAATACGGGCGAATATATCTTTGCTGTCTCCATTTGCGAATTTAACGGTGACGTTAACGTTTTTGCCGAATGCTGAGGATTCAGTGTCATGCACAATAAATTCAATTTCAGCATTTGTCCCTTTTAAGCCGTAAAGCGGTGATTTTGTGATTTCGAGGCGGCGGTCACGTTCATTAGGCGCGCCGGTGACAATATGGTGTATAGGGCCATATTTTTCGGCAATCTCTGCGGTGGTTAGGTCTTGCGGTATATCATGGATATTGCCATCTGAAATAACAAATATACCTGCACGCTGCTTTGGAGGTATGTCTCCAAGTTCTTTATCTATTGCCTTAAACAAATTGGTTTCATGGTATTTGTCCTCGCTTATTGGCGCTTTGATAAGCTTTGCACGGACGCCTTCAGTTGCAGCCAGACTTTCTACAATTTTATTTGCGGCATTTTGAGTTTGCTTGTCGCGATCATTGATTGTGTTGCTATAGCTTTCATCAACAACGATTAACGCAACACTATCTGTACGCTTTGCGGTTGTTGATAGTGTAGAAATGTTCAAGATGGTTAAGATTAGTAAAGCGCAAGCGGCAATACGGAATATAAGGGCTTTTCTTGTCCATAAAGCTATCGCGCCAATAAAGAATGCGGCGCAGGTGATGACCAGCCATAGATAGGGCTGATCAAGTAACGGTGTGATTTCTAGGTTTATAGTTGCGAATGTTTCGTTCATTATTTGCGCCTCAATTGTTGTTGACGCTGATTTAGCCGTTCTAATATCGCCTTGGTATGGACTTGATCTTGCTTATATGTGCCGGTTAGGGCGTACATCACTAAATTAATGGCGAAACGCAAAGCATTTTCACGTTTGTAAATGTCAGCATTCTCATCAGACCATATACCGATCCAGTCATTCGACCCGATAATTAATGACGCGACGTGCTGGGATGTTTCTTCGGTAGATTCATCGGTTTTTGGTGTGTTGCCACCTAGGTCGAGCCATATATCACCGCTAGCATGGCGTCCGCCTATATTGTCGCGACTAACAAGGTAATAGCTTTTGCGCAGGACATGGTTTTGTGGCAAGGGGGATAGCAGTGGAATGAACAGTTTTTCACCTAATGTATGTAAGGGCTGATTACGACTATAGAAAGACTGCGCCAGTTTACGTCCATTGCGTATGTCGATGAATAACATGCCGCCAGTGTTGATATAATCATTTAAGCGGGCATAGCTTTCATCATCTAATGTCTGATTTTCAATCGGCCAGTAAAGTAATGGGTAAAAGGCGAGATCGTCTTTGGCAATATTCACACTAACGACGCGCACATTTAACAAGGCCGTACGCTGTGTAAGAGCATTGGCAACATATTGCAGGCCCTTTTGTGCCATAGCGTTAACAATAGGATTGCTTGTTTCAACATAGGCTAAGTTAAGGCTATTGGCGCGTGATGCATCATCATCTGCGGCGGCTGGAAGTGATAATATTGACACGGCCATGAATAAAGGAATGAATAGGTTTGCCTTACGCACTATTTGAATGATGTTTATACGCTGTCCTGCACCTGATAATAAGGCGACGACAATCCACTCAATAAAGAACAAGACAAGCGCCGCAATAATGAAGTAAATGCGCAGATTTATATTGCGGTCATATGAATAGGGCTGAATATCTGCATTAAGCTGACGGGCGTTAATAAGGTTTAACGGCCCAAGTTTATCGCCTAAGTTGACGATATATTCGGCATTATTGCTGTGATATATGCCTGGCCAATAATCATAGGATAATGGCTTGTTGCGAAGGTCTTGAATGGATAATTCAATCTGTGTGTGATCAGCAGGGATTAACTCACCTTGGGCGTTGATCTTTTTATAAGGTGTAAAGCCCATCTGTGTCATAGATTCTGTATCGCTTGATTTACTGATCTGCATACGTGCGCCAGAAGATATATCAATAATACGGTGCAAGACATTTACGAAGAAACCTGTAAGGGGCATGTTTGACCAGCCAGGCTTAGCTTGCGTATGGATTAAGATGATGCGGCCTTGCCCTTCATCGCGTGCACTTATAATTGGCGTGCCGTCACTGGCCACCGCCCATATAGAGGCTTTGTCGCGCGCTGAAGGCACGGCAAGGACTTGCCGCTTTATCTCAAGCTGTTTATCAAAGGGAATACCTGCAAGGGGGCTGTCCTCAGGGATTTTTGCTAAGCTTAGCGGTTCTTGCCAGTCAAGGCGTCCTGCGATGCTGCGTTCTTCTTTTAACAACTCTACGGGCAGTAATTGATCTTCGGCGTTCAGGCCATCTTGCTGGCTTGGTGGGAAGCGCAATAATGTGCCGCCTTGTTTCACCCATTTAGATAATTTATCCATGTCGCTTTGGTTTAGAACATAGTTCTCTGGCACAATGATTAGCTTTGCGCCCCAATCAAGCAGTTTGTCTACAGGATCTATCGAATAGGGGGCTTTGCCCTCAACCGCTTTTGAAATGTAATAAATGGCCTGTATGAGGGGCGATATCTCACGGTCAACAGTATCCTGACCAGAAACAATACCCACCTTCTGTTTTAAGATTTCTGCAGGCAGAAAATATGTTGAAGCGGCATGTTTGTATGGCCCGATCTGCATGTAAGATGGCGCTGCATCATCATTATTGCTTAATGCATCCCATAATGGGGCAAGGTCTTCATTTGTATTGTTGCGGATTTCATCGAAGTTCATAAAGCCTAAAACATTACTGAAACTATCTTTTAAGAATAATTTATAGTCGCGCTGATCATTGTAATAAAAACCGTCAAACTGCGCGTATTTATATGTATCCTTGCCATCCTTGTTCAGTGCGCCTTTAATGACACGTGCGCGAGTTTTGCTATCAGGGTCAAAATATATAACTTTGCCGAAATTCTTTAAGTATTTGCTGAGTGCATTTATATCGCCATCATTATAGCCGTGCCCTAGCCAGTAGAAAGTTTTGGCTTTGCTTAATATGGATTCTTGTTCTTTAAAGTTATTTAATAGGGCGGCGTGGTCAGCTTCCCATGGATAGATTTGTATATGTTTCACGCGGTTGCGCGCCTCAGCCGGAATAAGCAACTTTATAGGTGATATATTCTTGTGCTCAGGAATAGTTTCTATCAATACAATTTTCTTGCCTTTTTGTTCGGCAAGGTTAATTAACGACGCTGCCTTTGTGCGTTGTTTTTCCACTTGCGGCGCAGCGGCCCAGCTGTTGTCCATAATGATTGCTATAGCATCGCCGTCAATCTTTACAGGTTGTTTTGGTGCAAGGTATGGCCCTGCCGCAGCCAAGATAACGCAGGCCATTAATATGATGCGTAATAGTTTTAGCCACCATGGGATATCATCTTTTTGACTGTCTTCGGTTTCGATGTCTTTTAAAAAGCGGGCAGTTGGTAGCTTTACTAAACGTGGATGGGGCGGAATAGTCTTAAAAACAAACCACAATATGGGTAAGGCAAGCGCAGCCCAAAGTGCCATTGGCGTTATAAACTGTAGGGCAGAAAACATATTCATTTGGCGCTCCCATGTTTTAGGGTCAGCATGTCATGAATATCTAGTGTTGCTGTGGTTAAGGGCGCATCCGTAGTTAAACGTATATATGTACAGCCATGTTTGTCGGCGAGGGCAGCAACATTCTGGCAATGCTGCTCTACACGCTCCTTATATGTGATCTTCGCTTTGGTAATGTCATTTATGGTGAAGCCTTCGTCTTGATCGCTAAGGCTTTGTATTTTTAGGCGGCCTTTATAAGGAAGGTTAATTTCTTCGCTAGCAACCGTATGTATAATCAGCCCCTTATAATTGCCCGCGGTTAGGTCGCTTATCTGTTTATCTATGGCCGCTGTATCATCCCAAAAATCAGATATCAATATGGGGAAACTTTTAGGTTGCCCTGATAGAGGCGCGCTTCCATGTTCTGCGTTATTTAACGCTAATGATTGCGCAAGATCAGGCAAAGCGGATTTTGAGGTGCAGTTTTTTATAGAAGGGGTAAGGAAGCTTAGGCGTTCCCCTGCGTAAATAAATTTGGTTGATAGAATATATGTAAGAATTGCAGAGAATTGATATTTACTAAGTGTCTTTGTGTTGTAGACATGCTGCATAGATGCGCTGTTATCAAGCCATATAGTGATGGTTTGGGCAATTTCCCATTCGCGGTCGCGTATGTAATGTGTGTCACTGCGTGCTGATTTACGCCAGTCAATATTATGGGCGGGGTCACCTTCACGATATTCACGATATTGCCAAAAATCAGTGCCGCTGCCAGACTTACGCTGCCCATGTGTGCCGCTGTTAAGAAAATTGGACTTTTGGTGCGTAAAGATATTTGAGAACTCAGGTGTTTGGATGATCGCTTGCTCTGCATGCAAACGTATATATTCCGGCGAAAAGCGGATTTTGGATTGTGTATTCCAATGTATGTGCTTTGAGAGTATCAAATTACGCCTCTAAATGTTTATCAGCAAAATTCTGTAATAAGCTGCGTGATAATATCATCAATGCTTATACCGTCTGATAGTGCGCGCGCATTAATGCTCATGCGATGACGTAGTATTGGGTGCGCTAATGCACGTATATCTTCATTGGTTGCGATTTCTCGGCCATGAATAAGCGCATGTGCGCGTACAGATAATGACAATGCTTGCGTTGCACGCGGGCCAGGTGCCCAGACAATATAGTTTTTAACATTGTCTAACGATGATGTTTCAGGGCGTGCATTACGAACAAGGTTTATAATTGATTCTAAAACGCTTTCCGGTAGTGGGAGTTCTTGTACCAGTTTCTGAATATCAATAAGATCATCTGGCGATGCAATTGCTTTAATGTCTGAGGCGCTGTTCGTTGTTGTTGCCAAAACCATAGCGCGTTCAGCGTCAAGGTCTGGATAGTCGATTTGCACTTCCATCATAAAACGGTCGAGCTGCGCTTCTGGTAGGGGGTATGTGCCTTCTTGCTCTAAAGGGTTTTGTGTAGCTAGTACATAGAACGGCTTAGGCAGGTCATATGTCTGTCCTGCGATTGTAACCTGATGTTCTTGCATCGCTTGTAACAGTGCAGACTGAGTGCGGGGGCTTGCGCGGTTGATTTCATCAGCCATTAGCAATTGTGCGAATACAGGGCCTTTGATGAATTTGAAATGACGTTTGCCTTCTGCGTCTTCATCAAGAATCTCTGAACCAATAATATCAGCGGGCATAAGGTCGGGCGTACATTGTATGCGGCCTGTATCAAGCGAAATTGTCTTGCCTATGGTTTCGACAAGTTTTGTCTTTGCAAGCCCCGGTACGCCTAGTAGAATGACATGTCCGCCACTTGCTATGCAGGTCAGGGTTAAGTCTATAACGAGGTCTTGCCCTAATATGACCTGTGAGATCTGTTTCTTTATATTCTGTAACTTTACAGATGCGTCAGTGATTTTCTGGCTTAATGATTTTTCGCTGCTCATAATGTTCATATCCGAATAATTATTTTGAATCAGTGGGGGCTACGTTGCTATACTGTATCTAATTTATGCATGTTTAATCAAATACTCTTGTTTTATATTTGGAATAAAGTTCTTAGTTATGCCCACACAACTTAACATGGTCAAAAAACTAGATATGCCAGCGGGGTATAAAACCGCATTTGTGCGTAAAGTTTTCAAGGCGCTTGGCAATGAATGTTTATTTGTTGGCGGCTGTGTGCGCGATGCTCTGCGCGGCGTTAGTAGTAAAGATTTGGACATTGCGACTCCACTTCTACCTGATGTTGTTATCCAGAAACTTAAAAAGGCGAATATAGCAGTTATCCCGACAGGTATAGAGCATGGCACAGTCACAGCTGTAAATAAAAAGTCCGATAAAGAGGTGATTGAAATTACGACTTTGCGGAAGGATGTTTCTACGGATGGCCGACGCGCGGTCGTTGCATATACTACATGTTGGAAGGAAGACGCAGAACGTCGTGATTTTACGTTTAACAGCCTATTAATGGATTTGAAGGGCTGTGTATATGACCCTATAGGTTTAGGCCTTGATGATTTAAAGGCTGGGCGTATACGTTTTATTGGGAATGCAGAGGATCGCGTTAAAGAAGATTATTTGCGTATTCTCCGTTATTTCCGTTTTGCTTCGCGTATGAATTTGCCTTTTGATGATGATGTTCTGTCTGTGTTTAAGGCGTTACAATCTGGCCTGTCACAAATTTCAATAGAACGCATTACCGATGAGGTGTTTAAGATATTAAGCACTTCTAAGCCGCAGCGCGCGATAGAAGTGTTGCGCGGATATACCGAGTTTTCTTGGATGGGAAGTGGGTATATGCGTTTAGATCGTCTGTGCGCCCTGCAAGAGAAGTTGAGATGTGTAAATTTGATTGGACGAATATTCTTAATATCTTCTGCTGTAAATTTGCAGGAAACACGTTATTTGAACCTGCCCAAGAAAATGCAGGCGGATATATCGCAGATTATTGAGATTTTGAATGATTATCCGCATAAGACCATTGAATATATGCTGTATTACTATGATCATGAATGTATTAAGCAGGCCGCAATATATATGAGCGCGCTGGATAAAATTAGTGATTATTCATTAAGGTTTATTGTATCAGAAATGGACGATTGGTCATCAGCAACGTTTCCTCTGCGCGGTGCTGACTTACTTGCCGAAGGGTATGAGCAAGGGCCATTATTGGGCAAGGCATTAAAAGAGATAGAGCTTTGGTGGATTGATGAAAAATTTAAACCAAAACGTGATGCTTGTATGCATGAAGCGATTAAATGGTTAGAGCAAAGCCGAGCATAAAAAAACAGCCGAGAGGAGGGGATTCCCGGCTGTATTATACGGTCAAATAGACCAAATTCTGTATTATTTGTCGCCGCCGAACAAGTTGCCGTAACGGTTTTCAAATTTAGATAGCTGACCTTTTTCAACAACTGTCTGAGAACCACCGTTCCAAGCAGGGTGTGAAAGTTCGTCAACGTCAAGACGCATTACATCGCCTTCTTTACCCCATGTGGAGTATGTTTCATATTCTGTACCATCTGTCTTCACGATTGTGATTTTGTGGTAATCAGGATGAATATCCGCTTTCATTTTTTTCGCTCCTAATATAAATTCCGAACGTGTTTCTACATAATTTAACAAAGGATTGCAAGCATGTTTTTCAAAAAATCTGTTTTTAACGAAAAAATGCCTTATTTATTAAAGCGTCAGCAGATAATAAAGGCTGTACGTAAATTCTTTGATGCCCGTAATTATTGGGAAGTTGAAACACCCATTTTGCAAATTAGCCCATGTATGGATACACATATTCATGCGTTTAAAACAGGTTATAAAGATATTTCTTTAGAAGAAAAGCAAGGTTTCTATTTACACACTAGTCCAGAATTTGGAATGAAAAAATTACTTTCAGCGGGTTGTGAGCGTATTTATCAAATTTGCCATGTCTTTAGAAATACTGATAATACAAAACAGCATAGCCCTGAATTTACGATGATTGAATGGTATCAAGCGGGCTTATCTTATGAAGGTTTAATGGATGAGGCTTGTGCGTTAATTGATGCCTGCGCTTTGGCTGTAGAAGATTGTAAGCTTGATAAGGCCAAGGGATGGAAACGAATCTCTGTACGTGAATGTTTCACGCAATATGCAGCCATTGATTTAGATATGTATCTACATGACTTAGGTGGTTTTAAGGCGGCTGTGCGGGCTAAAGGCCTCCATGTGGCTGATGATGATGAGTGGGATGATGTTTTTCACCGCGTCATGCTTGAATATGTTGAACCGCATTTAGGACATGATCAACCGACAGTACTCTATGATTATCCTGCTTGTATGGCCGCGCTTGCGCGTTTAAAGCCTCAGAACCCTGACTATGCTGAACGGTTTGAGATTTATATTAACGGCTTAGAGCTTGCCAATGGTTTTGGTGAGCTGACCGACGCGGAAGAACAGCGCCGCCGTTTTGTCCATGAGATGGATGAGAAAGAACGCTTATACGGTGAACGTTATCCCGTTGATGATGGATTCATTGCGGCACTTGAACAAGGCTTACCGCCGTGTAGTGGGATTGCTTTGGGTGTAGATCGTTTAGTAATGGCACTAACAGGCGCACAGCACATAAATGATGTGCTGTGGCACCCTGTGGAGATCTTTTAGGCCGCTTTTTCTATTTTATTCGCGGCTGCAATAGACTTACCTTTTGACCCAAGGTCTACAAAAGCTTCATCTAAACGCTTAATCATGTTCTTCTCGGCTTCACGAAGCCATTTGCGCGGGTCGTAGAGCTTTTTATAAGGTTCGCCTGTTTCTGGGTCGATTTGGTAGTTAAAGGCCATTGGGTGGGCTTCTACGTAATCTCCAACAGCTTCAGAGAACGCAAACTGTGTATCTGTATCAATATTCATTTTGAATACGCCGTAGGAAATCGCCTGCGTGATCTTGTCTTTTTCTGAGCCTGATCCGCCATGGAAGACCAAATCAATTGGGTTTGCGTCAGTACCATGGGTTTCCTGCACGAGCGCTTGTGAGTTTTTCAAAATATCAGGGCGCAGATCAACATTGCCTGGCTTATACACGCCATGCACGTTACCGAATGATGCAGCAACACTAAAGTGACCAAGCGGCGTTAGAACGTCATACGCTTTTAGGACTTCTTCTGGCTGTGTGTAGAGGCGTGCATCATCAATATCATCACTACCAACGCCGTCTTCTTCGCCGCCTGTGCAGCCAAGCTCAATTTCAATGCTCATATCAAGTTCATTGAGGAGTTTTAGGATACGGGCAGATTCGCTGATATTGTAATCTAGTTCTTCTTCCGACAGGTCAATCATATGTGATGTAAATAGTGGCACGCCATGTTTAGCTTTATATTTACGGCCTTCTTCGATAAGAGCTTCAACCCAAGGGACAAGCTTTTTGTTTGCATGGTCAGTGTGTAGAACAACACATACGCCGTAATGCTCAGCCAATAAATGTACGTGCTGCGCGGCGGATACAGCGCCGAGGACTTTAGCTTTAAAGCCATCTTCTAGGCCTTTGCCGGCATAGAATTCGGCGCCGCCATTGGAAAGCTGAATAATGACATCTGAATTATTGCGCGCAGCGGCTTCCAGTACGGCGTTAACTGTATTCGTGCCAACGATATTGACTGCGGGCAGGGCGTATCCACCATCCTTACAGGCTTTAACAAGTGTTTTATAGTCTTCACCAAAAACAACACCGGGCTTTAATTGTGGGGCTGCGCTCATAATCTGATTATCCTTTCCCTTGGGAGAATTATTGCTCGTGAATATTCTAGCGGATTATAGTGTTATTAACTATAACCTCAGCGGAAAGGGGGGCGCGTTATGTGGATAAGTTTGGTGCGGCGTAAATATCCGTAAATTTCATATCGTAATTATGTTCACAGGACATATTGACAGCTTTATAAGCATAGCGGTCAAAAGCGCCGTTATAAGCAACGCGAGGGTGTTCTGTATTAATCGTACAGTGAATGCCTAATTCTTCAATATTTAGCGTCTTAGGGATGCCTTTTTCATCTGTTGTCATGTGGCTTGGGTTTATGGTTATGTGTAAATTGTTGACAGGGGCTTGTATTATATCGCTTAGCGCCGTAAATACAGCAGCAAGATTACCGTTTTCAGGGCGATCGTAATAATCTATACGCGCAGATGCAATATAATCTGCGTCATTGCCATGGTTATATGCAGTTACTTTCAACCATGTTCGCCCGTATTTCCCTTTATAGGTGTCTAGCATTATTGAGAGGGCTTTCTTCTCTAATACTTCATTTATATTCGCTGAATAATCATCCATAGTGCCTATACGATTAGCTGCTTCTAAGGAAAGACTTTGTGCATCCTTGTTGATTATACGAAATGCGGTGCCGTCTAGTTGTGTCTTTGTTTCATGCGACAGGTAACTTAAAGTTTCTCCGATATAATATGCTGGTACACCAAGGTAACCTGGTAGAAACCCTGTTAAGAAGCTTGCCCAGAAGATTTTGTTTAGTGTGATTTTATTTTTCATTAGCACTCCGTCGCAACAAAATATGACAGTAAGCTTACTTCAACACCGTTTATTATGTCAAATTCTATTTGATACTCACATCTAGTTATGTTATTATCTGCCCATGATTTTTGAATTTATTGAGAATAGTGAGAAGAATAAGCTGACAAATGACGTCGGGAGCGTTGATACAAAAGGCTTGCAAGACGTTTTTGCGCGTATGTCTTTGCCTTTGCCAACAAACGTGCAAATACAAAGGACGCGTGAAGGGGGCTTTAACTTATTCTTGAATCGCTATGCGATGGTTTTGCGTTTTTACCCTTATGGGCATGAGGCGCACGGACCACATAGTGATATTGGGTTTAATGCGTGCGACCACATATATCATGAACGTGTATTACCTTATATTGGCTGTGTTAGGTTCCCTGATTTCACGATGCAATTAATGCCTGGTGTTACTTTATCTAGTAGCTTTGAGCATTCAGAATTATTGATGCGTGATTTTGAGGTGAATTTGGGATCAAATTTAGATGCGCTCGTTAATAATGTTGGGTATGTGGATACTGCGAACAAAGAAAATCCAATCTTGCTTGATACAATTTACCATCCTGATGAATTAACACAATATGAGCCCTATCTGGCATCTGATCAAGAAAGCATAATTAATAATTTTAAGCGCTATGATGAACTGCAAACCCTGTTTTATAACGCATGGCTAGCTAGCAGTGTTGATAATCCGTCGCCCATGGAAGCATTTTGGCAGAAGGCGCAAGCGGTAAAAGAACAAACGTCTTTATTACAGGCAGGCTGGCTTGATAGTAATGTTACGGATGGCGCTGCCTTTAAATCTATGGTTTGCGGGAAGGGTAATTTTGTTATGCAGTCTAAAAACTATGACACGATGTTGAACGACATAGAATACGCGGAAAAAGCGCGAGTTAATGCAGCGCCGCCTAGCCTTTTATCTTCTGCCTGTTCCAAAGTGCTTCGCGTTCTTGGAATGTAATGTCTTTTAGCTTTTTGCCATCAGCGTAGCAGTCTTCTTCCATGCCGCGGAATCGTTTGATGAATTTTTGGTTTGTTTTACGCAGGGCATGTTCGCTGTCGATGCTAAGTTTACGGCCAATATTGGTGACGCTGAAAAGCACATCGCCATATTCTTCTAACATATGGTCTTGATCGCCGCTTAGAATGGCTTCTTTTAACTCTGCTAGTTCTTCTTCGACTTTGTCAAAGACATCCATCACATCGTTCCATTCAAAACCTTCTTTTACGGCTTTTTTCTGGATTTTATGGGCGCGAAGCAGTGAAGGTAGATTTGTTGGTATATCATCAAGGATGCTAACAAATCCATCTGTGTCAGCTTTGGCTTTATTTTGTTTTTCCATGTCTTTGCGCTGTTCCCATTTCTCAAGAACATGAGTAGCGTTGTCAGCGCTTTCTTCGCCAAAAACATGTGGGTGGCGGAAGATCATTTTATCGGTAATGCTTTGTGCTACGTCGTCAAAGTCAAAATGGCCTTCTTCATTCGCCATTTGTGCGTGAAACACGACTTGCAGAAGTAAGTCTCCAAGCTCTTCTTTAATATCATCCATATCGCCGCGGTCAATGGCGTCGGCAACTTCGTATGCTTCTTCGATTGTGTAGGGGGCAATTGTAGCGAAATTTTGCTCTAAATCCCATGGGCAGCCGCCATTTGGGTCGCGTAGGCGGCGCATGACGTCGAGTAGCTGCAAAATAGGGGCTTTTGATTGATCCATCTGAAAGCCCCTTTCTTGTGTCTTGTTCTGCATTGTGTTTTGCTTACGCGGCAAAGCTATCAGCAATCTCTTCAATTGCTTTATCGTTAAGTGCTTTGGCTTTTTTGTTGTCAATGTTGTCGACAATAATTTCGCGTGTTGCCTTAATCGCAAGGTCAGCGGCATAAGCGCGCATTTCTTCAATCGCTTGGTTTTCCATTAAAGATAGGCGCTCTTTAAGCTGCTCTTCACGGCGCGCAAGTTCAGCTTCCAATTCTTTTTCAGCTTTTTCGCGGATTTTCTCAGCGTGTTCTTTAGCTGATTTAATCACGTTTTCAGCGTCAGATGTTGTTTCACGCTTAAGGCGCTGATATTTTGACAGAAGTTCCTGCGCTTCAACGCGAAGGCGCTCAGCTTCTTCAACATCATTACGTGCAGTCTCAATATAGCTGTCTAGGCTAGATGTCACTGATGCGCGGCCAAATTTGAACGCCATCGCTACGAAAATGATGAAAGAAAGAAGAACCCAGTTATGTGAATCGCTAAAAAATTCTGTCATGGTTTTTGCCTTTTATATTCAGCGCCGATTATGCGGCTTTATCAACTTTTTGTACGACGGATTTAACGGCTTTAATGTCCGCATCCACATCAATGATTTTAGAAGCTGCTTCCTTCGCTGCGTCAGCCGCTACAGAATGCATTTCTGATAAAGCGTCTTTTTTCGCATTGGTAATTTTAGCTTCTAAATCTTTTGTCACTTTTTCTTGGTTTGCGCGGAATGCATCAATTGACGCGTTTGCTTTCGCTTTTAACTCGTCTTGTGTTTCCGCGATAATGTCAGATGACTGACTTTTAGAATCTGAAAGAATTGTTTCATATTCTTCTTTTGTTTGTTCAGCCTGTTCATTGATTTTTTCAGCGGTTTCAATATCCGTGCGGATACGTGTTTCACGCGCATCAAGAGCTGAGGCAATATCTGGCAACGCTTTTTTAGCGAAGAACAGATAGAGAAATGCAAAAGTTACAGCAAGCCAGAAGATCTGAGAAGCAAACCATGTTGGATCAAATTGCGGAAGACCGCCTGAGCCATGCTCATCGCCATGATGTGCATCATATGCACCGTGAGCGCCTTCGCCGTGATGTGCATCCATTGTATCATGGGCGCTATCAACAGCGCCGTGGTGCGTATCATGCATTTTTTCTGCATGTTCTGCTGTTTCACCTGCGGCAGGCTCAATCATTTTGTTGAGTTCTTCAAATTTGCTTTTCACATCGCTGCGCATTGCAGAATGTGTCATGGCAGAGCCTTCGGAAGTCTCAAGCTCAGCCATGACGTAATTTTCGTGTGACAGGCTGTTTTGAATGGTCGCGTGCGCCGGATATGTGGCAAGGCCAAATACCATAGCAATCAATAGTGATGGAATAGTTTTTATGTTCATCATTTCTTTAGCTCTTTATAGCGTTTGTTCACAATTCAAAACAGCAATGCCTAACAACTTAATTTTTAGAATTAAGCCGCAAATACAAGGTAGAAAGCGATAAGAAGTGCGAAAATCGCAAGCGCTTCTGTAAGTGCGAATGTTAGGAAGAATTTCTTGTCAAGAATTTCTGCTGCGCTTGGGTTACGGCCAACAGCTTCGTTGTATGAGCCGAAGATTGTACCAAGGCCAATGCCAACACCGATAAGTGGTAGGAGAGCAATTGCACCAGCAAGTAGTTTTACAGCTTCTAGTTCCATTTTAACGTTCCTTATGTTTAGTTACTGAAGTGAAAATTTAAAACCTATTATATTCAATCACTTATTTGTGGCTCTTAGTGTTCTAGTTCAACTGTATCTTTTAGATAAATACAGCTAAGAATTGCGAACACATAAGCCTGCAAAAAGGCGATTAAAAACTCAAATCCGATGAGGATGACATTGAAAAGCATTGGCAAGATGCCTAGCGCATAACCTGCAGCGCCCATGCTGATCATACCGACGCTGAAGCCCGCGATAACTTTAAGAAGAATGTGGCCAGCGATCATGTTTGCGAATAAACGAACGGATAATGTAACCGGACGAATGCAAAATGATAGAATTTCAATTGGAATAACCAATGGCATTAGCCATAGCGGTACACCAGGCGGTAAAAACAGGCTGAAAAAGTGCATGCCGTGTTTGAAAATGCCAATCACAATAACCATCAAGAAGACCATAACAGCCAAAGCAGCCGTCACAGCAATATGTGATGTATATGTGAATGAATAAGGGATCAAGCCTAGGGCGTTACCTAGGAATACCACCATGAATATTGTAAAGATAAGTGGGAAATATTGACGGCCATGTGTGCCGATATTCTCACGCACCATATTTGCGATGAACGCATAACTCAATTCGGACATGGCTTGCACGCGTGAAGGAACCATAGCTTTCTTACGTGTCGCAGACACAAAGAAAACTACAGACAGCAACGCCGCTATAGCCATCCATAAAGATGAATTTGTGAAAGAAAGGTCGATACCAGAAAACTGGAGGTCAACTAACGGTTTGATCTCGAACTGATGGGTAGGGCTAGCCACTGATACCTCTTACAACATGTTTAATAACGTTACATTTCTAACCAAATGCGCACCTATAAAGATTACGCAGCGTCTGTTTAGCGTTTTTTTATCCGCTTTGCAATACCGAAATGCAGAAAATTTTATTTTGTTAATTTATAAATATTCCAAAAGCCTGTTACAACACCAAGAACAAAGAAAATCATTAGGAATAACGGGGATTTATCAAGCCAGTTATCAAGCCCCATGCCAATGAAGAAGCAAACAACAATAGGCGTGAGCAATTCAACGCCTGCTTTCACGCCGTCATTTGTTGATTTCGCTTTTTTTTGTTGTTCTTCCGTTAGGCCGTGCTTCGTTTTCAATGCGTGGATTCGTCCATCAAGCGCGTCATGTTCATCAGGCGCGTTTTCATTATCATTATGCGACATCATCTAAAAAATCCAATTCTTGTTGTAAATCAACAGATACGAGTTGTGATACGCCCTGTTCAGCCATTGTTACGCCATAGAGACGATCCATGCGTGCCATAGTTAGGCGGTGGTGCGTAATAACTAAGAAGCGCGTATGTCCATGCGCGGCAATTTCTTCTAGCAAATCACAGACGCGATCAACATTTGCATCATCAAGTGGCGCGTCAACCTCATCAAGGACGCATATTGGTGATGGGTTCGTTAAGAACATCGCAAATATAAGGGCAATTGATGCCAATGTTTGTTCGCCGCCAGACATGAGTGATAGGGACTGCAGAGTTTTACCCGGTGGCTGCGCAAATATTTCAATGCCTGCATCAAGTGCATCATCAGAATCAACGAGTTCCAAATAAGCCTTACCGCCGCGATATAGGCGTGTGAAGAGGGCTTTGAAATGTTCATTCACTTCATCAAAGGTTTTAATCAAGCGTGTGCGTGCTTCTGCATTTAGTGTGTTGATGGCTTTGCGAAGCTCGTCAATTGCAAGGACGACATCTTCTTTTTCCTTCATGATTGAACCAAGCTGCGCATCAATTTCGTTTAATTCTTCTTGTGCCTGTAGGTTCACGGGGCCAATTTTCTCACGTCGAATAATGGCGCTGTCTTTTTCTTCACGAAGGCGACGATATGTTTTGCTAACATCTTGGCCTGAATCATCAAGGTCTAGGGCGTATTCTGCTTTGTTTAGCAGGCCGTTTGGCTGGCAGTGGTAATTTGATTCGATGTTTTCACGTAGGGTTTTTAAGTGTTCTTCGGCGTTGGCGACATTGGCCTGGGCTGCGGCGCGCTCTTCACGGGCGCTTGCAAGTTCTGATTCGGCAGCTTTAAGTTTTTTCTCAGCTTCGCTCGCGCTCATTTCGGCTGTACTTAGACGGTCAGATGCTTTGGTGCATTCTTCTTCTATATTGCCGAGTGCCCCGAGGAGTTTTTCTTTCTCATCGTTTAGCTTTTGCGGGCGGTCTTTATTATCTTCGATGCGTTTTTTTAGCTGCTCACATAAGCTTCCGAGTTTTTTGATTTGCTCTGCAGCGCGAATAGTGCGGTTTTTAAGGGCGTTACGCTCATCTACGATGGCATGCATACGCGCTTTACGGCGGCCTTGTTCTTGGATTTGCTTATCAAGAGCGATGCTCGCGTCCTGATGTGCAGCGCGCGCTTCGGAAAGTTGGTCTTTTAGTTCTTGAACCTGATCTTGGTGTTTATTTGCGGCTAGGTCTTCGGTTTCACTTAACAGCGCGGTTTTTTCTTCAAGCGCTTTGGACAGCTGCGCAATTTCATTTACATGTTCGCTTAAGTCATGCTCCGTACCTGCTTTTTTCTCAGCTAAGCGGTTTAGAGTGAATTGTGTTTGCGCCAATTTATTTTCGGCCGTTTTAAGGGCGCGCGTTTCTTCCTGTCGTTGGTTTTGAATGTTTGGTATTTGCTCTTTTAAATCTTGTACATCTGCAGCAATTGTTTCATGCGCAGCTTCTTGCTTATCCAGTGTCTTTTGTTTGGCGGATAAATCAGTCTCAATTTCTTCAAGGCGGTTTTTGTGCTGGAGATGCATAGATATTTGGTCAGCGGCCTCAGCCTTAGTGTGATAACCATCCCAGCGCCAATAGTCGCCTGATATGCTTACAACGCTTTGACCGGGGGATAGTTGCTTTTGCTGTGCTTCGCCTTGTTCGTAATCATCAACAACGCCAATATGTCGAAGGGCGATACTTAGTTCATTTGGCGCTTTAACAAATTTATCTAAGGTTTTTATATCTGAAGAAAATTTTGCTTCATGATTAGCGCTATTTTTACGCCAGATTTTATTCATATCTGGGTTGGTGGATGCCAAAAGTGTATCACCTAATGCACGGGATAGCGCTAGTTCAAAGCCTTTATTCGCCTTGATGTCATCCAGAACAGTCATTTCATCGACTTGGCTAAGTAGGCGTTCTAAAGTTGATTTTTCGGCCTTTAGGGCAGAAACATCTTGTTGAATGGTTTTTAAGACTTGGTTTACAGCGTCTTTTTCAGCTGTTAGTGCATCTATCTTTTCTGCTATTTCTGTTTGTGTCTTATCAAAAATTTCAATTTTCTTCTGCTTATCAGTGATGGATTGCTCTAATGCCTTCACATCGGGCTGTGCTTTTAAATCATTGGCAATGGACTCTAATGAATGCGTAAGCGCAGTCTTCTTCTCCTCAAGGCGTTCTTTACGGCGGACAAGATTGCTGTGTTCGTTTTTCAGGCTCTCTATTTTCGCTGTTGAGGACAGCATGGTGGATAGTGCTTCTTCATGTGCGCTTTCTAGGCGCTCTACGTCCTGCGCCTTTGCGGCTTTTTCGTCTTCTAACGGTTTAAGGACGTCTTCTTCGTTCTCCAAATGGGCGTGAAGGGACTTTTCTTCTTCTTCGGTCTTTTGCAGAAGGGTTTTGTTTTCGTCTAGCGTCTTGCTTTCATAGGCTAAGTCATTCTCGGCGCGGTCTAGTTGTTCACGGCTATCGATTAGGAGCGCGGTGATTTTGCCTTCTTCGTCTTCAAGGCGGCTTAGTGATAGTTTTTGACTGTGTAGGGTTGATGTCAGTTTAATATGCTCACTACGCAAGTTTGGCAAATTACGCTTTGTTTCATTGTTTTCCTGTGTAAGGGCATTTACGGCCTTCATCTTTTCCGCGACCATGCTTTCGGCGGCATCATAAATACGTAGAGCATTTTGTTGCTGACTCTTTGACTGGTGCCATTCGACATAAGCAATTTGGCGCTCTAACTTGCGGATCTCGCTATTTAGCTCTTTATACTTCTCGGCCTGACGGGCTTGGCGGCGTAATGAATCTATGCGCGATGTCATGCTTTCAGAAATATCTTCAAGCCGCGTCAGGTTGGTTTCTGCAGCGCGTAGGCGTATCTCAGCTTCATGGCGGCGGGCATAAAGGCCAGCGACACCAGCAGATTCTTCAAGAACATGGCGGCGATCTTGTGGTTTTGCATTGATGATTTCAGAGACGCGCCCTTGAGAGACAATAGAGGGAGAGTTTGCGCCCGTCATCGTATCTGCGAATAATAACTGTACGTCACGGGCACGAGCGTTCTTACCATTGATCTTATAGTTTGATCCTTTATCGCGCGCTATACGGCGGATGATTTCTATTTCATCGTGCTGATTATATTGGGGCGGCGCCTCACGGAGTTGGTTATCAAGCGTTAAGGTAACTTCGGCGAAGTTACGGGCAGGGCGGCGCTCTGTACCGTTAAATATAACATCTTCCATGCCTGAACCACGCATTTTACGGGCGGAGCTTTCTCCCATACACCAGCGCAAGGCCTCAACCAGATTAGATTTACCACACCCATTAGGCCCAACAATGCCGGTGAGCCCGACCGTTATGTCGAGCTCGCCCCGTTCTATAAAGGACTTAAAGCCGTTGAGTCTGAGTTTAGAAAATCTAATCATATATAGTCGTTTCAGTTCCCTTTATTACGGCGCCCTCTGTCGCTTAGCTATTTTTATAGGCGTCGCTCCAGATGGCTTGTTCCAAAGCAAACTGAAACGACTATAGGTTTTTTGTTGGATTACTTCTCTGCCGCTTTCAGCGCACGGTCAATTTGCTTTTGAATGGTTTTATAGTTGGTCAAACCTTTCATTTTCTCATTGGTTGGGTATGCAATGACCGTTGGCGTTGATGATACGCTATAACGCTGTTGACCACGTTTAATTGTATCAAGGACTTGCTGTTTAAGCACATCATCAGCAAGACATTTATCAATAGCTTCTTGGTTCATGCCAGCTAATTTTGCGTTCTGGAATAATGGTGTTTGGTCTTCAGTAAACGCCCACATGTCCTGTGTTTGGAACAAAAGATCCATGAACTTATATTGGCGTTTTTCGTCCATGCAGCGTGTAAGCATTGTAGCATCTAGGCCTGATTTGCTTGTTGGATAATCGCGAAACTCGATAAAAACTTTACCTTGGTCGATATAGTCTTCTTTTAAGCGCGGCAGGATGGATTGATGAAACTCTGCGCAATGTGTGCAAGAAAGTGATGCATATTCAACCAAATAAACTGGCGCCTTTGGGTCGCCAAGGCCTATTACGGGAAAAATTTCTATGCCATCAGGTGTTTTTATTGTGGCTTCTTCTGTTTGAGGCGTTGCGGTTGTTTCTGTAGCATTTTCTGTTTGCGCTTTTTCTGCGCGGCTATGTGCCGTGTTTACTGTATAAACGGCAAAGCATGTGAATATTAATAACGCTATACCAAGTGCGAATTTCTTTAGGTTCATTTTTAATGTCCTTACTTTCTGGTCATGTGTCTGTATTTGTGAATATTTTCTTGTAACAAGATAGTTTTTTGCCTGCAAGCGTAAAGAGAAAAGCCGAGTTTTATACAAACAGGTTAATTTTATTGACATAATTTCCTGTGTTGTTTATGGTGCATTTTATGTTTAATGAGAGGGGGTTATGATGGATTTAACTAAACTGTTCCGCGCGGAAGTAATAGTGCATTCATCAAATAAAGATGATGCGAAAAGAACTGTACTAAATATAGACCGTATTACTGGCTATCAGGACGCCTCTGAGGACCCTGAAGCTATGAACAAAAGACGTGAAAATGGTAGCTATTTAACAGATATTTGGTATGCATATTATGATGGTTCATGCACAAGTGTATATGCGCGCGAAACGGTAGAAGAAATTCAAGCCATGATTAAAAAGGCTGAGGAAGAGCGCCTTAAACGCATTAGAGATATGCGCATTGGGATTATTTAAATAAGGGGAAATATAAGAAGATGGATATTTCGAAACTAATGAAGGCGTTTATTGCGGTTACGGAGAATATGGGGAGTAGCTAATCTCGTTCTCACAAGATTGATGTTTCTAATATTTCTTATATTGAAGCACTCTATAATGATAATGATGAACTAAAGAAAAAGAGGGAATCTAAGAATAATCTAAGTAAGATTTATATAAATACGTATAATGGTTTAAGCACAGTAGTTGCTCAACAAACACCAGAAGAGATTGAAGCATTAATCGAAGCGGCCGAAGATAAGCGCATAGAACGTTTAAATAAATTCAGAATTGGCATTCGCTAATTTAAGGTAATAAAACTATTTCAATACGGTCAATTGGCAGCTTATTGGTTTGCTGTCCTAAAGCACGTAAATCCATACGGTGGCTAGCAATATTATGATTTAGGATGTGATCACGTATAGCTAAAGCACGCGCTAAGGATGTACGGCGCGCCGAACTTGGGGAATCATCAATAGGCTCAGCGAATGATTTAATTTCTATACGCATATCAGGATATGTTTTTAAAGCATTAATAACGTCATCATCTAGACGTTTCTTTACTTCGTCGTTTAATGCCGTATCACCCTGTTTAAATAGGAACGTTATAACTGGTAGGTCAATGTTCTCTTTTTCTAAACCTTGCGCGGATTCTTCGCTGTTATCCTCGGCGGAAAAATTAATAATGTCGGTAGCATTGCCATCTTCGACATCCATTTGAATAGATATATCGGTAATATTGTTTTGATCTTGTGTGTTTTCAAAATGCATCTCAGGCTGCGCAAGCATAACAACCTCGACATCGCCAGCAGGCACAGCGGGCATGATTGGGTCTTTGGGTAGAGAGCTTGTTGCCCGTGCCTTAGAAGATTTTTGCATTATTGTAAGTGGACGCTTGAATGGCTTGGGAATGTCAGCGAGTGCACTCATTGTAGTAACGGATAGTGCAATAAGTTCTTTGGTTATATTTTCGTTGATTGTTTCTCTGACGGCTAACTGTGTAGGTCTAGGCTGAGGATAGGGTATAGATACTGTTTCTTGTTTTGTTGACGTTACTGTTTGTAAAGGTTTGAACGCAGATTCATAATTATCTGCGGGCGCAGGTAGTTGCGTTTCTTTGTGAACTTTGGTTTTAGGTGGTGTAATAATTTTTTCTTCTGGTACACCACTGCTATGGTTTTGTATTGGTGCGCTGGCATCATCATCAAACATATCAGGCAGTTCGTAGCCATCTATCATAATATCGCTGTCTTGCGCGGAAGCCGTGTGTGTGTGTGTAAAACATATAAAACAAAGCACCGCGACCATAAGAATGGTCTGACATGTCAAAACGGCGGTGCTATGCAGTGCTTTGTTCATAATTGTTTTAGTGTGTTAGGCGCTATGTGCTTTCTTTAGGAGGCCTTGTAATTCTGTCATAGCGAATTCATGGCCGCAAAGTACATTGCCTGAGTAAATTGGGTTTTCTTTGTTGTCCATATAGTCTTTTGTAAATCCACCAGCTTCTTTGACAATTAAGTAGCCTGCTGCAATGTCCCATGGGTTTATGAAACGTTCCCAGAACGCATCTGCACGGCCTGCGGCGACATAAGCCATATCAAGTGCAGCAGCACCCAAACGGCGGATAGCAGGGAAGGTAGAGCTAACCATACGCATTTCAGCATAAAAGGCATCAAAATGATCTTTCTGGCGGCCTGGATGACCACATGCAATCAGCATTTCATTCGGCTTACGACGGTTTGAAACGCGTAATCGACGGTGACGCAGGAATGCGCCGCCACCTTTTTCCGCGGTAAATAATTCGTCTGTTACAGGGTTATATACAACAGCGGCGATTATTTCGTCGCCTTTTTCAAGCGCAACGGAAATACACCAATGTGGAATACCGTGCAAAAAGTTAAATGTGCCATCCAGAGGATCAATGATAAAGCGGTGCTCCTCATCCGTACCTTTGACCTCGCCACTTTCTTCCATAAGGAAGCTAAAGTCAGGGCGCGCCTTTGAAAGTTCTTCATGAAGAATTTCTTCGGAGCGTTTGTCCGCAGCCGAAACGAAATCAGCTGGGCCTTTAACTGATACCTGTAAGTTTTCAACTTCGCCAAAGTCACGAATAAGCGAACGACCGGCTTTTTCAACTGCACGGATCATCACGTTGAGGTTAGGGGAACGTACCGCCATTATTTTTGTCCTTAATATTATTTATAGGGTTATGCTGCCGTGGTTATTAGTCTTTTGCACGTTCGTAATATGAACCGTCTTCGGTTTTTACGATAATGAATGTACCGACCTCAATATGTGGCGGAACCATCACTTTAACGTCGCCAGTAACAACAGCTGGTTTATATGATGTTGTAACGGTTTGGCCTTTGATGACAGGGTCAGCTTCGATGACTTCAACCTTTACACTATCTGGTAATGAAACACCTAGTGGGTTACCTTCATATGTCTCAATGACGCATGTCATGCCTTCTTGAAGGAACTTTGCAGGTTCGCCTATGACATCCGCAGGTACAGAAATTTGTTCATATGTTTCTAAGTGCATAAATGTAAATTTATCGTCTTCTGGGTAAAGATACTGATAATCATCTTGTTCTAGGCGGACACGCTCAACGGTTTCTTGCGTGCGGAAACGGACGTTGTCTTTGTTGCCTGTTTTAAGGTCGCGCATTTCAACCTGAATAACAGATGCGCCTTTACCCGGTGTCATGATGTCATATTTTTCAACAACGCAAAGACGGCCATTATATTCCAAAACATTGCCTTTACGCAGTGTGTTCGCATTTACTTTCATCGATTTAGCTTTCTTATAAAATCTACAGTTTTATCTGAATTTATTTTTTGTGCTTATCAACTAGCATAGCCTGACCTAAACTTTCAAGCCGTAAGCGCATATCAGGGTCAGAAATATTTTCTAAAACATTATTGAGTTTGGTTTTATCAGCAGCGCTCAAACGTGGTGTTTGGTTGCGGAAGGATGGTTTCTTATCCATATTGGCAGGGATATGTACGAATTTTATGGCGTTTATCCAGCGTTCGCCGAAAACACGGTTAATGCGTTCAAGGATTAAATCGACTTGATAATGCATCAATGCAGCTTGTGCGCTTGGCACGGCTATCTCTAATATAGCCTTTGGTTTTTCACGGCGTGTTTTTGGTTTTTGATATTGAACTTTTACCGGCTGTGCATATTTTGCCATTTCTGCGCCGACAATTTGGTCCCAATGGTTTAAGATGCGGCCGAGCGAGATAAACTTCTTGCTACACGCAGATTTTGTAACCTGCGATACGGCAAAAGACAGTTGTTTTGGCCCTAATGACATATTATAAGCACCTTAGATGGGTAATTTTTTGAATGAGACATGCACGTTAGTACAAATATGAAAATCAGTCACGCTTCTAGTATAGATGATTCACAAGAAATTCTGAAATTTAATAATCAGGTGGTGAAATGGTATGAAAAAAACGCGCGGCGTTTGCCGTGGCGGGCGCCTGTTAGCGCTGATGCAAACGCATATCATGTGTGGCTTTCCGAAATTATGTTGCAGCAAACAACCGTGACTGCGGTTATACCATATTTTGAAAAGTTTATATCGCTTTGGCCAAATGTTCAGGCGCTTGCTAGTGCTGATAATCAAGATGTAATGGATGCATGGGCGGGGCTTGGCTATTACAGTCGTGCGCGTAATTTGCACAAATGTGCGCAGGTTATTTGTAATGATTATCAAGGCTTGTTTCCGAATGATGAGAAGGCTTTGTTGATGTTACCCGGAATAGGGCCTTATACGGCGGCGGCAATTGCTTCCATTGCGTTTCATCAGCGCGCGGCTGTTATGGACGGCAATATTGAACGTATTTTTGCACGCTATCATAATATTCAGGGATATTTACCAGATATAAAGCCAAAGCTTAAACGTTATATTGCAGAATATTTATTGGATAATTCAGCGGAAGACCCGTCTTCATTGGCGCAGGGGCTGATGGATATTGGTGCAACTATTTGCCAACCAAAGAAAATTAGTTGCTCTGTTTGCCCATTACAGGAGGGGTGTACCGCCTATGCCAATGATAGTGTAAATCCATTGGATCTTCCGCGTAAGCGTCCTAAGGTTCGTCCGACAAAATATGGTTTTTGTTTTATCGTTGATGATGGGCAGGGACGTATTCTAATTGAGCGACGTCCTGGGAAGGGATTATTTGCGAATATGCAGGGATTCCCAATTCATATTCGTGATAATTTTGAAGAACTAGTTTTGGCATCTCCTGAGGTGGACGTAGATAAAAATTATTTTGTTGAACATATATTTACACATTTTCACTTAAAATTATATGTGATTAAGATTGGGGCGGGGGCTTTTGTTGACCTTCCCCTTTTTGATACAATTAAAAAAGAATGGCTGAATATAGCTGAACTTGGGGACTTATCGTTGCCAAGCTTGTTTAACAAGGTAAGAAAGATAATTTAGGTCAGGTTTATGCGACTATTAAATGTTATTTCAGTATTAAGTTTAATGTTGTTTTTATCTTTATCTATGGTGACGCCATCAGCTTTAGCCGAAAAACGAAATGGTAAAGACATTCAGCTTAAACGTGAGGAGTTCAGAATTCCTTATAAAAGTGATGAATTTTTGGCGCCTACATTTCAGAATTTTGAGTTCATTTTATGGCGCTTTGGCGGCTATGATATTGAGGACGAGAATGATGTGCTGCGTTTTATTGCCTTGAATGACTGTAAGCTTTTTCACCGTTATATGAACTATGATCTTGAGTGGAAAAATATTCAGGGTTTGTATAAGCGCTTCTTAGAGAAAAACCATGAATCTTTTCCTGGCCGTATACGTATTAGGATCCCCATAGGTCTCAAACGATTTGATGAAGAGCGATCCGTTTTTGACTTGTCTGAAGAGACGCAGTTTGATGAAATTCGTATTTTGCCAGTTAAGCGTTATGAAGGTGAGGTGCGCTCACGCTGTAAAGTGAAGCATAGCTGGCTCGAGAATTTTGATAACTTTATACTTAATGATGTTGATGTTAGCCTTAAATTCCCACTAACACTTAAAGAAATTCCTGTACCAGTAGAAAAGGCGCGCGAGTATATCGAGCTTGTACAAAGGCAAGGAAGTTACGCGTCGAAAGTGCGTGGACGAGTTGCTTATGCGTTTTACGACATAGTTCTATATGATTATATCCGCCGCACAAATATGGGAGGGCATCTTCTCTATGGCAATATTGAAAATGTGCAAATATTTGCTAATGATGACGAAACATTCTTATTGCATGAATTTGACCCATCAGCACAGTTTAATGCTGCGGCAGATAATCGCGGAAGTGCTGTAGCGCCGTAAGACTAAGAAGTTTTCTGAATTTGTTCGCGTACTTTTTCACGTAGCTGATCAATGGGGTGGTATTGGCCGTCCTCTTTATAGTGCCAATATGTCCAGCCATTACATGATGGCGCGTCTTGTAATGCTGCGCCAACTTTGTGGATTGAGCCGCGGAACTTGTTCTTGCCTTTTTCAGCAATAAGATTGCCATCAGCGCCAATTTTTGCGATGTGGTTCTTTTTGTTGTCTGTTAGGACAGTGCCTGGCTTAAGTAAGCCGCGCTCAATCAACCAACCAAAAGGAATGCGCTGTGCTTCGCGCTTTGAAGGAATCTCTAAGGACGATGCGTCCGCGCCTTCTTCAATTGCGTCAATACGTTCTTGTGCATATTTGATATATGCTTCATCACGTTCTAGGCCAATGAAATTACGGCCAAGCTTTTTTGCAACTGCGCCAGTTGTGCCGCTACCAAAAAATGGGTCGAGGACAACATCGCCTGGCTGTGTTGAGGCTAATAGGACGCGGTATAGTAGCGCTTCTGGCTTTTGTGTTGGGTGGACTTTTTCGCCGCTATCTTTTTTCAAGCGTTCATTACCTGAACAAATGGGCATATACCAATCTGAGCGCATTTGCAATTCGTCATTTAGTGACTTCATGGCATCGTAATTAAAGCGATATTTAGAATCTTGTGATTTAGCTGCCCAAATCATAGTCTCATGCGCGTTTGTAAAACGGCGACCACGAAAGTTAGGCATTGGGTTAGCTTTGCGCCATATGATGTCGTTGAGTATCCAGAATCCTAAGTCCTGTATAGACGCACCCATACGGAATACGTTATGATACGAGCCAATGACCCAGATGGAACCGTTCGGCTTTAATATTCTTTTCGCAGCTTCAAGCCATGCTTTTGTAAACATGTCATAGGCAACTAGGGATTCGAACTTATCCCATTCATCATCTACGGCATCAACTCTGCTGTTATCAGGGCGGTGCAAATCTCCATTTAGCTGTAGGTTATATGGCGGATCTGCAAAGATCACATCTACAGATTCGGGCTCAAGCTTATTCATTAGCTCTATGGAATCGCCTTGCAGTATCTGGTTCAGACATTCTTTTGTGGACAACATTTTTTGGGACTCGACTTTTGTGGATACACTCGATAATACCTCTGAATCATGAATCATTTTGATTCGTCCGTCAAGAGTCTTATGGTTGTAACTTGATTTTTTTTATACGCGCTCAGGTGTTTTTATTGACCAAAAACCAAGCTATTTGCTTTTAACGCTGGGGGTGGGGCGTCTAGATCTTTATCATTTGAAAGCGCATTATTTATTGCGTTTTTATAGCTATCAGATCGATGCGATGGTGTTTCTGGTTGGTCTTGCTGTCTTAATTTTAAAAGCTCTTCATGACTTGGATTGATCGCTACTGATGTTTCTTGTTCATTTTGTGTTATATATGCACGGTTGCCAAATTGTGTGTAATCATATTTGGTGAAATAGTTTGCGCCGTCTTGAGTTAGAACTGTTGGTACGGCATCCCCATGAAGCTCGATCGTCCAGACATTCGCATCAAGCTCATTAGCTAAGTCGTTAAAACTGTTGGCGAATTCTTCTGTGCCATAGCCGGGCGGTGCGAAGCTTATGACATCGTTGAGCTTTATATGATCGTTTAATGTGAAAACCTCACTTGCAGCCACTTCAGCTACTGCCAATGCGGCTTGTGCACCACCTTTTGAAAAGCCTGTGAAATTCACTTTTAACTCTGTGTTGCCTCTATAGGCATGGTCGTATATCACTGCATTTATTGTTTCTGCTAAATTGCCTGACGCTAGGTCGGGGTTATAGTCAACTAGGTCACTATATAGGCCGCTATGGACTTGACCGCCAAGCGTATGGTCTGTTTTACCTCTGTTGAAGTTGTCCCATTTATCAGCGTTGTTGAACACTGTGCCTTTATCTAATGTCGGGTCAAAAGCGAATGTAAGCTCATTTTTTTCTTCGTCAAAGACAATTACGCATGTCGTATTATTACTGCGGACTAAGCTTACATTGTTTTCGTATTTTGATGGGGCGTTATCATATAGCTGCTTTAACGCGTATTCATGGCTGCCTGTTTTGTGTAGCTCGCGCTCATATCTTTCGGGCATTTGAGCAATTGTGATAAGCTCAGATGCTTTTTCTAGGTTTAATTTTTGTTCGTTATATACTGCCATAGAATACCATATAGATTTTCTTGTATGGTATTATGAAAAGATTAATAATGAGTTTATAGTCAGGCCATATTTTTAAAGAGTATCTGCAAAGCGTGCTCAACGGTTTGCACTCTTATATCGTCACGGCTGCCTTTGAATATTTTTTTGTCGATGAGTGTTGTTCCGGTTTTTTTATTTGTGCAGCCAAAATAAACGAGGCCGACCGGTTTTTCAGCGTTGCCACCATTTGGGCCCGCGATTCCCGTTACAGCGATAGAAATATTCGCGGCGGGATAGCGTTCTAAGGTGCCTTGTGCCATGGCTTCGGCGCATTCTGGGCTAACTGCGCCATGGCTATTCAGAATATCTTGCGAAACGTTTATAAACTGATTTTTTGTCATGTTGTCATAGACGATAAAGCCGCCATGATAGGCTTTGGAAGCGCCTGAAATGTCAGTTAGCGCCGCGCCTATCATCCCTGCAGTGCAGGATTCTGCGCTTAAAATAATGTAGCCATTATCAATTGCACTCTTGATAACTTTTTCGGCAAGTTTAGACATAGGCATAATACCCCCATAGAACTGCAGCGGCAAATATGCCTGCGAGTATATCATCAATCATAACGCCAAATGCACCTGATACATGCTTGTCGAGCCATTTTATTGGCCAAGGCTTAGCTGCATCAAACAAACGGAAAAGTAAAAAGGCCGCTAGGAATGAAAGAGGGGTGCCGCTAATGGTTGTTGCCGCAATGAGCATACCTGCGGTTTCATCAATAACGATCATTGAACAATCATGTTCTTTAGTCTTCTGTTCAAATTGATGTGCGGCCCACCAGCCAATAGCAAATGTTAAAGCTGCCCCGATGAGTAGGGCATATACGCCGCCAAATATATATAAGGCAATAACCAAGGGCATTGAAAATAAAGTGCCCCATGTACCTGATGCAGGGACAATTAGGCCGCTGCCAAACCAAGTGGACAGCCAGAAGTAAGGGGCTTTGGTGTTAACTTTTTGTAGTATGCGTTGGCGTGTTTCTTTTGCTGCCGCGGTTTTTACCTTTATTTTCTCAATCATACGGCCTCACTAAATTCTGCTGTGGTCGCGGCTTGAACGGCTATGCCTTCGCGTCGGCCTGTGAAGCCAAGGCCTTCGGTTGTGGTTGCTTTGACGCTGACATCCTCAATGGACATGTTAAGTAATTTAGCTATGTTTTTGCGCATCTTGTCGCGGTGTGGGCCTATGGCGGGTTTTTCACAAATGATAGTGACATCTACATGCGTTAACTGGCCGTTCTTGGCATTTAGTGATTTGTTAGCGGCGATAATGAAATCGGCGCTATCTTGGTTCTTGTGTGCGGCGTTGGAAGGCGGGAAATGCATGCCAATGTCACCGTCTGATAACAGGCCGTATATCGCATCGGTAATTGCGTGGAGTACGACGTCTGCGTCAGAATGGCCTTTTAATTCATATTTATGCGGAATATTGATGCCGCCGAGCTTTATTTGGTTTCCGACGACTTCGTATTCTTCAAAGGCATGAACATCATAACCTGTGGCCATTTTTGTTTTCTTATTCTGACCAAGAAGGAGGTTCGCAATCATAAAATCTTCGCTTTCCGTTACTTTGAAATTTAGTCGTGTGTTTGGGACGATTTGCACATCATGATTCAATTTCTGTACGAGGCTTGTGTCATCTGTGATGCCTTGATAGCCAAGCAGGTCACTGCGTGCTTCTTCGTGTGCGGCTTTGATAATACCATACTTAAAGCCCTGTGGAGTTTGTAGAGCGTATAAGTCTTGCCTGTCTGGGCGGTCGTCTTTTTTGCTGTATTTAAGTGTGTCAACTATTGGCGTGGCCAATGTAGCCGCGCCGTTTTTGTGTACGGCTTTAATCAGTTCGTCTATTGCTTTGGCGGTGATGAATGGACGCGCGGCATCGTGAATAAGGATAATATCATCATAGGCGCAATCAACGTATGTCAGCGCGTTGTAGACGCTTTCGTAACGTTCTGCGCCGCCTTCAATTAGGGATATTTTGTCACCTGTATATTGATTTATAATTGGCTTGAAATGCTCGTCATGTTCAGGTGCAACGGCAACGTAAATATGTGCGCAGTCCTTGATTGCATCAAAAACATCAATGCTATGCTGTAGAAGTGGCTTGCCGTTTAATAGCAGATATTGTTTAGGCGTGTCTGCCCCAAAACGGGTGCTTTTTCCTGCGGCGACAATAATGACTTTAAATGATGTGCTCATAAGTTCTCACTTTAGAAGGCTGTTTTTCTTGCATTCACGGGCATATAGATTTATTCATAAAATACATATTTTGCAAGGTACTTGATGGATACACAGGAAACGGATGTACAGATAAATACAAAGCCGCGCGCTAAAAAGGATCGTCTTTTTAGCTTTTTGGCGTTTTTGTATAAGTTTCCTGCGCTTAAAAAGCGTAAGGCACAAGATAAACCGCGCAATGTTTTAGAAGACATTGTTGGTGGTGTTGTCATGGTGTTGTCAATTGTTGCCGGCTTAGTGACTTGTGCGGCCTTAATGAAGCTTCCACCTTTCGGTAATGATCCACATTTTTTGTTTGATGTGCTTAAAGTTGACTTAGTGCTGCTGATGGCTCTAGCGTTATTGAATATCCGTCGTGTTTTTTCGGTTTTAAGGGGCAGCAAGCGCATTGAAAAGCAAAAGAAAGCCGCGGGCGTTCGTATTCAAACGCGGCTTGTAATGATTTTTGGTTTTCTTGCATTAATCCCCGCATTATTGATGGCGGTTTTTTCGGTACTGTTTTTCCATTACGGTATTCAGTCATGGTTTAATGAGCGCGTAAAATCTGCGGTAGGTAATGCCAATGCCGTAGCTGAGGCATATCTGGATGAACATTATAAAGTCGTGCGTGCGGATATTTGGGCGGCTGCTAATGATTTTGATCGTCAGGCGGCGCTGATTTCAGCTAACCCCGAAGATGTAAAGAAGATCCTTGAAACACAATCAACCATACGTAACTTTTCTGAGATTATTTTGTTTAGCGGTGGCGGGAATGTAATTGAGGAATATGGCTTACGTGACCAAGATGCGTATATGCGTATGCTGAAGAACGGGTTGGATAAGGCCAATGAAGGGGATGTTGTCGTTATTACTGACACGGATTCGGAACGTGTGCATGCGCTTGTGAAGCTAAACAACTTTATTGATGCTTATTTGATGGTAGGGCGCTTTGTTGATCCTGTTGTGTTGTCACATGTCGAACGTACGCGTAAGGCATCAGAAGAGTATGCATATTTGGAAGGCCAGTTTGCGGGGCTGCGTGTAACGGTAAGTATGATTTACATTGTAGTTGCGCTATTATTGGTTGTTGCAGCGAGTTGGGTTGGTCTACATTTTGCGCGGCAAATTGTTTTGCCAATATCTGATATGATTTATGCGGCGGAGCGTGTTTCTACAGGTGATTTGACGGTGAAGCTGAATGAAAAAACGCGGTTTAAAGATTTTTCTTATCTGGCGCAGTCATTCAACACAATGACGGATGAAATTAAAGAGCAGCGTAATGCGTTAATGCATGCAAACCGTCAGCTTGATACACGTCGTCGCTTTACTGAGGCGATTTTGGCTACAGCGAGCCACGGTGTTATTGCGGTTAATAACAAAAATGAAATTACGCTTGTTAATGGACGCACAGCTGATTTGCTTGAACATAATCAAAATGAATTGGTCGGGAATGATATTAATAAGTTCCTGTTAGGTATTGGCGAATATATTGCCGATGTTGAAGGGAAGGGCGATGATGGTGTCTTTCAATTTGAGGCGCCGATTGTGCACAGTGCGCTTGGTCCGCGTGTTTTGTTGGTGCGCATTGCACTTGAAAAAGAAAATGATGTGCAGGTCGGTGCGGTTATTACGCTTGATGATATTACGGATCTACAGTCTGTACAGCGCAAGGCGGCGTGGTCTGATGTCGCGCGGCGTATTGCGCATGAAATTAAAAACCCGCTTACACCAATCCAACTCTCGGCGGAGCGTTTGCAGCGTAAATATGCTGGTCAAATTAAAGAAGATGACCGTGAAATATTTAATCTTTGTACATCAACAATTGTGAAACATGTTGGTGATATAGGGCGCATGGTTAAGGAGTTTTCATCTTTCGCGCGTATGCCTGAACCGCAGATGAATGATGTAAACCCGCTTCAGGCCTTGAAAGATGTTATATTATTTGAAGATCATGCGCATGATCAGGTGGAAATTGAATTTGTGCCGCTGCTGGGCGATATGGCGATTGATGATGAAGTTTATATTCACGCGGATAGCCAGCAAATCCGTCAGGTCTTCACAAACTTGCTGCAGAATGCTATTGAGGCGGTGCAGAGCATTGATAATAACGGCGTAATACATATATATAGTTACCGGAGCAAACAGCGTATATTTATTATCTTTAAAGATAATGGCCCAGGCTTCCCAAGTGAAATTGACCGTTCACGCCTGTCTGAGCCATATGTTACGCACAAGGAAAAGGGCACGGGTCTAGGGCTCGCTATTGTGAAAAAGATATTAGAAGATCATAATGGAAGCTTGTATATGGGGCTGCCTGAATTTCTACATAAAGCATTAGATAAGGATGGCATAGCAGAGCATATTGTAAGTGACGAAGGGGCATGTGTTGTTGCATCCTTCCCGATTAAGTTTATAAAGTCTGAACATAAGCCCAATAACGAAGAGTTTGCCGCGTGAGTAGTGACCACAAAATATTGATCGTTGATGATGAACCCGATATTCGGGCTCTTGTTGGTGGCATATTGGAAGATGAAGGTTATGACGTTTATCATGCCGCGACACACCAAGAAACCTTTGCACAGATAGATGCAGTTAAGCCAGATTTAGTCCTTCTTGATATTTGGCTTGAAAACAGCGCAAAAGATGGCATCGGCATATTAGAAGATATTCAGGATCTGGATCGTGAAGTTGCGCTGCCAGTTATTATGATGAGCGGTCATGGCAATATTGAAACCGCGGTAAAAGCGCTTCATATCGGTGCATTTGATTTTATTGAAAAGCCGTTTAAGACAGAGCGTCTATTGTTGATTGTTAGCCGTGCCTTAGAGCTTAATCAGTTAAAGCGTGAGAATAAGTTTCTACGTAGCACTAACCAGCTACGTGAAGAGCGTGAGATTGTAGGTAAGTCATCTGCAGCGGAACATTTACGCAGTATAGTTTCTAAAATATCTGCGACGAATAGCCGCGTGTTGTTAACAGGGCAGGCAGGGGTCGGTAAGGATTTTATTGCGCGTTTGCTTCACGAGCATTCTACGCGTAAGGACAAGCCTTTTATGGCGGTGAATTGTGGGTCGATGCATCCAGACCGCTTTGATATAGAATTATTTGGCTGCCTTGAAGGTGTTCAGGGTGAACCTGAGCGCATTGGTCTTTTGGAGCGTAGTAACGGCGGGACTTTGTTTTTGGACGAAGTTGGAGATATGCCTTATGAAACGCAGGGTAAAATTGTTCGTATTTTACAAGAGCAGCGTTTTGAAAAAATTGGCAGTACATCACCAATAGAGTTAGATATTCGCGTAATTGCTTCATCTAGTTATGATTTAGATGCACTTATCAACGATGGGCGCTTTCGTCAGGATTTATTGTATCGGTTAAATGTCGTATCGGTTGATGTGCCATCACTTAAGGCGCGTCAAAAAGATATACCGATGCTTTGCGATGCTTTTTCAAAGGAGCTTTGTAAAAAGTCTGATATTGAGCAATTTACATTCTCTGCCTCGGCTATGTCTGCGCTGATGAGCTATGATTGGCCAGGAAATATGCGTCAACTGCGCAATGTTATTGAATGGCTAATGATTATGAAGGCTTCTACGGGAAAAACACTAATTGAACCAGATGATTTGCCGCCGGAAATTATCTCAAAGCTGCCTAAATCAGTCGCGGTTGAGCGTCATGAAGATTTATTAGCTATGCCATTAAAGGATGCCCGTGCAAGTTTTGAGCGAGATTACTTGTCCGCACAAATTCAGCGTTTTAACGGCAATATTACAAAGGCGGCTGAGGCGATTGGGATGGAACGGTCTGCGTTGCACAGGAAAATCAAATCATTGGATATACACCCGCAGGATGAAAAACATGGTATGGACAGTGCGCATGAAATGGGTAAAAATGAACCCTTGAATCAAGAATCCAATAATAAATATCAGAAAACTGGATAAGCATATGCGTATTATTATTTGTGGTGTCGGCCGCGTCGGTCATAGTATTGCATCCTATCTTTCGCGGGAACAGGATAACGACATTACGCTTGTTGATCATGATGAAAATTTGATCCGCCGAATTAATGATCAGATGGATGTAAATGGCATTGTTGGGCATGCCTCTAATCCAGATATTTTGGCGTTGGCTGGTGCGGCAGAAGCGGACATGATCATTGCTGTTACGCACTGTGATGAAGTTAATATGGTGGCATGTCAGGTTGCGCATTCACTATTTGGTGTGTCACGTAAGATTGCGCGTTTGCGTAACCCTGCATTCCTTGATCCGTTATGGCATAAATTATTTTCGCGTGAAAATATGCCGATTGATTTTATTATCTCACCTGAGGTCGAGGTCGCAAGATCTATTCACGGGCGTTTAACTGTGCCTGGCACATCCAATGTTATTCCACTTGCTGATGGTCGTACATATTTGGTCGGCGTGCGCTGTGAAGAAAATTGTCCCGTTGTTAATACGCAGTTAAAGCAGCTTATGTCTTTATTCCCTGACTTGAATGTTAAAATTGGCGCTATTTTACGTGGTAAGGAAGTTATTTATCCGAATGTTCATGACCAAATGTTAGTTGGTGATGAGGTTTATTTGTTCACGGAAACTGAACATTTAAGGCGCGTGCTTTCAGTGTTTGGGCATAATGAAGATAGTGCAAAGAATATTGTTATTGTCGGGGGCGGTAATATTGGCCTTAACCTCGCGCAAATGATTGTTGATGAAACGCCCAATATAAATATTAAAATCATTGAGCAAGATGCCACGCGCGCCGTTTATTTAAGTGAGAAACTTGATAACAAAGCTATTGTTTTATCAGGTGACGCGCTTAACGAGCAGATATTTGCGCAGGCCAATATTGAACATTCCGATGCATTAATAACCGTTACCAATGATGATGAGGCGAATATCCTGTCATCATTGATTGCTAAGAAGCAAGGCTGTCAGCGTGTGCTGACCCTTATAGGGAATGATATTTATACGGATTTGATTAGCTCTTTAGATATTGATGTGCAGGTATCACCTAAGGCTGCGACTGTATCAAAAATTATGCAGTTTATTCGTAAAGGCAGCATTCGTAATATTCATTCCTTGAAGAATGGCTTTGCGGAAGTGTTTGAAGCCGTTGTACAAGAAAATTCAGAAATTGCTAATGTGCCTATTTCAGAATTACGTTTACCTAAAGGTGTGTTGATTGCAATGCTAATCCATGATGGTAACATCGTTGTGCCTTATGGTGATACCATTATTCGTGAAGGTGACCATGTTATTATTTTATCTGATAAGGCGCATACGAGTAAGGTTGAGCGGTTCTTCTCTTATCGAATTAATTTGATCTAAGAATTTACTGAATATGAAACCATGTATTTTATTTGATTGGGACGGTACGCTCGCTCACAATTTTTCAGTTATAAAAAACGCCTTAAATAGAGTGTTTTCACATTTTGGTTTGCCTGAGTGGCAAGACGATGACGCAGAAAAGAATATCCGCCTTACAGCAAAAGACCTGTTTGCTACTTTGTTTGATGATACGGATGATCGTCAAAAAGCGCTTGAGATATATTTAGGTTACGTTGAGAAAAATCATTTAATAGACTTTGTAAGCATTGATGGAGCTGCGGTGTTTCTTAAGAATCTGCAGGCGACTGACCGTTTCGTTATGGGGGTTGTAAGTAATAAAACGCAGCGCTTTCTTGATGCTGAAATTGATTATTTAGGTTGGCAGGATTACTTTATGGTGCAAATTGGTGCAGGTACTGCAGCTAAAGATAAACCGCATCCAGATTCAATAAATATGGCGTTATCACAAATTGGAGGTCATGCGAAAAATAGCTTTTATATCGGGGATACGCATACGGATATGATTGCCGCTAAAAACGCAGGGATTGAGCCATTATTTGTAACCTATGGGTTAGGGCGCGTTAAAGACTTAAGTTCGCAAGTTTTTACACATGGGCTTCCGAAATGTTTTGATAACTACGATGATTTGTTTGATTATTTGACAAAATAATGTGAAAAAAAGCTTGATGCAGCGCGAAAACTTTATTATTGATATGCAAGTAATAGGGGAAAATGAATTATAAACCGAAAGGATTGCAGCTAATGGCTGATAAATCACAAAATGTTCAGGATGTGTTTTTGAACAAATTAAGAAAAGAAAAACAAAGTGTTACAGTCTTTCTTGTAAACGGTGTGAAACTACAGGGTGTTATTACCTGGTTTGATAACTTTAGTGTGTTGCTTCGCCGTGAATCTCATGCGCAGCTTGTGTATAAGCATGCGATCTCTACGATTATGCCTTCAGGCCCGCTATCTCTTTATGATGGTGAAGAAGGTTCGGACGACGAATAAGTCTTTGGCTATTATCTTTTTTGATTATCCTCTGCATGCGTGGCGTACAGGGGATATATTTGTTTATACGCATAAATAGGTAACCTAATGGGTGAAAATTGTTACATTGTACAGCCAATATTGCCACAGGGACGCTCTGCGCTTAAATCCGCAGGCACATCTTCGTTACGTGACCCTGATGCACGTTTAGAGGAGGCTATAGGTCTTTCTGCTGCAATTGATTTGAATGTACTTGGCGGCGAAATTGTAAACCTGCGTAAGGTTGATGCGGGCGTTTTATTTGGTAAGGGTGTCGTTGAGAGGCTTGCTTTATTAGTTGAGCAAGACGAAATAGGGCTGATAATTGTTAATCACGCTCTTTCACCTGTTCAGCAGCGTAACCTAGAAAAAGCCCTTAAATGTAAGGTTATTGACCGCAGCGCGTTGATCTTGGAAATTTTTGGTGATCGGGCGCAAACCAAAGAAGGTAAAATTCAAGTTGAACTTGCGGCGCTAAATTATCAACGTTCACGTTTGGTACGGTCTTGGACGCACCTTGAGCGACAACGTGGCGGAGCTGGCTTTATGGGTGGCCCAGGTGAATCGCAAATCGAGCTAGACCGCCGAATGATTGATGAAAAAATCAATCGCCTTAAAAAACAGTTGGTGGATGTAAAGCGTAACCGTGACTTACAGCGTGAAAGCCGCGAGAAAGTGCCTTATCCTATCGTTGCTTTGGTTGGGTATACGAATGCAGGAAAATCAACGCTCTTTAACAATATTACAGGCGCAGATGTCTTTGCACAGGATTTGTTGTTCGCAACGCTCGACCCGACAATGCGTGAAGTAAAATTGCCAAATGACCGCCGTATTATTTTGTCAGATACGGTTGGGTTTATTTCTGAACTTCCGACACATTTAATTGCCGCTTTCCGCGCGACATTGGAACAGGTGCTTTATGCGGATGTGATATTGCATGTTCGTGATATCTCTGCCGTGGATACGGCGCAGCAACGTGAAGATGTTATTTCAGTATTAAGTGATTTAGGTGTGGCTTATGAGGATAATGAAAAAATTATCGAAGTACTCAACAAAACTGACTTATTGGCTGAAGACGAACGCCCTGAAACAAATATTGATAACCGTCGTGTCGCATTGTCTGCGTTAGAAGATCAAGGTGTACAGGATTTATTGCAGCTAATTCAGGACATTTTGGCGAAAGAACATAAATTATATAGCTTCACGCTTAGCCCTGCGGCAGGTGAGGCGCAGTCTTGGCTATATAACCATGGTCATGTCTTAACCTATCAAATTAATAATGATAACCATCGGATTGATTTAACTGTGAATTTGTCAGATGCAGATTTTGGTCGCTTCCGCCAGAGATTTAGTATTGAACCAAATGAGCGCTAGGCTTATCTTGTTTATATGGATGATCGTATTAATGACATTATAATTTCCTGTGCTGAGAAAATAGTTCTGCCGCGTTGGCGTAATTTGGCTGAAGATGAAGTGCAGAGTAAAACAGGTCCAAAGGATCTGGTTACAATAGCGGATATCGAAGCCGAGTATTATTTACAAGAACAAATCACAAAACTGATACCTGATGCTCTTGTTGCTGGTGAGGAGTCTATTTCACGCGGTGAATATACCATAAGTGATTTAGATGCGCATAAAAACCATCCCGTTTTTATTGTTGATCCGATTGATGGCACGAATAACTTTGTAAGAGGCTCGCCCGTTTTTGCAATTATGGTTGCTATGCTTGTTGATGAAGAGTGTCGTGCGGCGTGGATTTATGACCCTGTGGCAGAGCGTATGACATCGGCTGAACTCGGGCAGGGCGCGTATACAAATGGTGCGCCTATATCTGCCAGTGCAGCTAAGCCTGATGATGCTTTGTCTGGGTATACATCGCTGCGTTACATGAAAAAGGATATGCAGAAGCACTTTTTAGAAAATAGCGAAACATTAAATATGCGGGATTCAATTTCTTGCGCTGCGCATATGTATTTGGATGTAGCGCATGGTCGTGAGGACTTTACTTTATTTACGCGCCTTAAACCGTGGGATCATTTGCCTGGTATTTTAATTTGTCAGGAGGCTGGCGCCTATGCTGCCAAATGGGATGAGGCACCTTACACCATCATGAATTCTAAAGGGAGTGGCGTATTAACGGCCAATTCTGAAAAAACTTGGAATACGCTGCATAATATGCTTATATCGGGATTAGATATTTCATAAAAATTATATACTGGGAAGGTTTGATATGGATTTTGATAAATTCCGTAAAGATGTTGAGGATATTCAGCGTGCATGTTGGGCGCAGGTCATTCAGCAATATTTCAATAAACTTTCCCAAGGGCAAATTAAAACCAAAGCGCATCAGGAAGACTTCCAAACCATCGCAGATGTTGAATCTGAAAAGTTTTTAACGCATCAGTTAACACAGCTGTTGCCGGGAAGCTTAGTCCTTGGAGAAGAAGCCGAAGCTGCGGGGACTGTTTCTCTCGATATTTTTACGCAAGCTAAAAAGGATTCTTTAATCTGGGTAATTGACCCAATTGATGGCACGTATAACTTCGTTAAAGGCAAAGATGGCTTCGCGATTATTATTGCGCTTGTGCAGAATAATGAAACGATTGGCGGGTGGATTTATAAGCCTAAAACGGACGAGGTTGTAAGTGCAGTTAAAGGCCGTGGTGCCTTTGTAAATGGTCAGCCTTGTCATACATCCCTTTATGAAGACCTAGTAGACCTGCAAGGATATAGTCCGCTAATCTATAGTAGTCGGGCTGGTGTTAAAGGACATTTTATTCAAGCGGCGCAAGCCGTTGATGCAATTGATAACCTACGCTCTTCAGGTGTGCATTATATGAATATTGCTAAAGGGGAAGCAGATTTTTATATTTGTCACCACAGCAAACCGTGGGATCACCTTGCTGGTGCATTTATTGTTGGTGAATCAGGCGGCATGACCGTGCAATGGGATGGCCATACATATAAACCTTCTGACAACAAAACAATGCTTGTAACGGCGAATTCACAGTCTAGCTATAAAGTGTTAAATGATCACTTCATTAAGCCAATTATGAAACCTTAATTAAGCCTTTACATGTTTTTTGAACATGGCGATGACTTCTTTATACGTATCCTTTTTGAAAGGAACGATAAGGTCTAATATGTCATCAAGGTTAACCCATTGCCATTTTTGAAACTCGGGTGGGTTATATGCGTTTAAGTTAATGTCAGCATCTTCACCTGTGTAACGAAGTGCAACCCAGACTTGCTCTTGCCCGCGATATTTGTTTTTCCAAAGGCGGCCAAGTAAATGTGGCGGCAAATCATAGCGTAATCTTTTCTCACCTATTTCTATAATATCAGCCTTATCAGTGCCGATTTCTTCTAGCATTTCACGGTAGACTGCGGTTTGAATATCTTCGCCGGGGTCAATGCCGCCCTGTGGCATTTGCCACGCACCAGGCGAATCTATACGTTCACCGACAAGGACTTTCCCTTCGGTATTAAATAACGCAATGCCAACACAAGGGCGGTATGGTAAGTCATCAATAGAAATATCTTTTTGTGTATCGTTCATTGTATCTAATATGTGTTTTTAATCGTGTAACTTAAGGGAACAAATATAACATTATGTTCTTTACGGACATTTTCTACCCATTTGCCTATGTGTTCAATGAAGCTGGGGTGGGGTGGAAAAAATGCGACCACAGCATTTTCATTTTTTAAGGTCATGGATTCAAGTTTTTGAATATCTTGTTCAAGGTCATCCAAGCGCCCTGATCGACCAAGCCATATATTGTTATGTGCGAAGGGCACTTTTGTTTGCTGTGCAGCGGCCTTTACTAGGCTGTTATTGTCCTCTAACGCGGTGGTGAATCCTAAGCCGTGTTCGTGTAGCGCCGTTAGCAAGTTAAACATTTCTGTATCGGCGTTAACGAAATCAGTTTTTTGTGTCTGTATAAGACCTGGGAAGCCTTTTGCAATGGATAAAAGCCATATAAGGCGGCGTCTATTTTCATCGGCCTTACTGCGTATTAGCATAGTAAGTGGGCCAGATTCAGTTAGTGGGAAATTATCAGGCTCAAGCGGTACATCCATCCAGATTTCATGCCCGTTTGTTCGTGCGCTATCAATTATGCCTTGTGCGTTTGCTGTATAAGGATTTAAGGCGTAATTTATATGTATGTCTTTAAATACTGTTTCTGCCTGCGTTGTGCGCTGTTGTGATAGGCCGTAATCGGTCATGACAAGTGCGACAATACCTTTATAGGGGGTGTCTTTCAGGTCGTCAAATAAAGGCGTTGAATAAGCCTTGAATACTGTACGCGCGCCATTACGCCTAGGTACAATAACGCCATTATCAATTGTATCATAAAGCGACATATCATGAGATAGATCTATTTTGTACGTTGTGTCATGTGCTGCGCCATATTCCGTGATTTGCTCTCCATGTTCTAGTGCTGCAGTATCTTCGCTGTGTTCTAACGTGACTTCATTAGGGGCTATGATTTTAACTTCTGCGTAAGGCCAATTCGATGTGTCTGTTGCGGGGGCCGTCATAATAATCGCTGCGCATATAGAAAACAACGCAGCGGCACCGCCAATAAGCGATAACGAAAACAACTTAAAAGAAATAGATGCACCAAGAGACACGATGACTTCTTTAAGCTCGTTTTGTGTTTCTGGCTGTTTGCGCCCTTTTGCTGTTTTCTTTAAACGTGGTGGCATAATTGGCTGTCGCTAAACTAAAAGTCCTTGAATGAGCAAACAGGCGGTTAGCCGCATGGAGGTTACTCCTGCGCGGCTGTACCTGTGTTTGCATCTTCGATGATTTGCTCTAAATGTGGTTTGTTATATAGTGACAAGCCACGCAGTAAATCAATCGCACGCATTAATTGATAATCTTTGATAACTTCTTTGTCTTCTTTGCTATCATCAGTTTTATCATTGTTTTTCTTATCATTGTCGTTGGCTTTCTTACCCTCTGAAGCTGATAATGCGCCATGAAGATCAGATTCACGAATATATGCGCCTTTAGGCAGCAAAGATTCAACTTTAGACGGTTCAACAACAATGTCAGGTGTAATGCCTTTAGCTTGGATTGAACGACCAGATGGCGTGAAATAACGCGCCGTTGTTAAGCGCATAGCACCATGACCAGGCAATGGAATGACGGTTTGTACAGACCCTTTACCGAAAGACTGTGTACCCATAATGATGGCGCGGCGATGATCCTGCAGCGCGCCAGATACAATTTCAGACGCAGATGCAGACCCGCCATTTATTAAGACTACAATCGGCAGACCGCCTGTTAAGTCACCCTTGCTTGCATTGTCACGTTTTGTGTCATGTTCGTTACGGCCACGAGTGGATACGATTTCGCCTTTATCAAGGAAAATATCGGATACGCCAATCGCTTGGTCTAATAGTCCGCCTGGATTGTTTCGAAGGTCAAGGATATAGCCTTTGAGTTTCGGTCCAATTTCTTTTTGTAATTCTTCAACCGCTTCTATTGTGCCGCTCGTAGTGTTTTGTGTGAATTTACGTAGACGGATATAAGCTACATCATCTTCCGCACGGTACTTTACAGACTGCACTTTAATTACAGCGCGCGTAAGAACTACTTTTAGTGGCTCAGATAGGCCCTCACGGCGTATTGTAAGCTCAATATCTGTGCCGACTTTACCGCGCATGCGGTCAACAGCATCGCCTAATGTCATACCGATGATAGATTCACCATCTAAGTGCGTTATGAAGTCGCCTGCTTGAATGCCCGCATCGTAAGCGGGGGTTTCATCGATTGGTGAAACAACTTTGACCAAGCCTTCTTCCATAGTTACTTCGATACCTAGACCGCCAAATTCACCTTTAGTATCAACGCGCATATCTGCGAAGTCATCTTCATCAAGGTAAGAAGAGTGAGGGTCAAGCGCGGTAAGCATACCATTAATTGCATCTTCAATTAGCGCTGTGCTTTCAACTTCTTCAACATATTGGGCACGGATGCGTTCAAATACAATGCCGAATAAATCAAGCTTGTCATAGACAGAATCGCCTTCTGACTTAACGTCTTTCATTGGCGCGCCAGCCATGCGTTCATCGCTATCTTCTGCTAGTGCATGCGTTGGATACATTGCTATGAAACCGATCATCAACGTAAAGACCATTAGATTTAACAGCATGCGCGATGGTAGAGATTGTGATTTTGGGCTCTGATACGCTTTTTTAGACATTGGCTTGACCTATTAATATTTTATATTCTTAACTCGTGAATGTAACTCATCTTACTACAGGTTTTTATAGGATAACAACCTCTTAGGGTCGACTGGTTTACCTTTATACCGAACTTCGTAGTATAGATGCGTTAAACCTTGTGCGTCACCTGATTGTCCCATACGCGCAAGGGGGGTGCCTTTTGTAATTTGGGTTTCAGGTAATACATAAATTTCTGAAACGCCACCAATAAGTGTAAAGTAATCTGCGTCATGCTGGATGAGCAAAATCTGACCGTATCTTTTAAATGCGCCAGTGTACTTCACCGTTCCTGAAAAAGGTGAAGTGACAATCGCGTTTTTCTGTGTGGATATTGTCCAACCTTGGCTTTTTGCCCCTAGGTCATCAATTTCACCATAGTTGACATCCACGTGACCTACAACAGGCATTCCAGGGGGCAGGGGATGCGCAGCGTTCGCAACTGTAGGCATTATATTTTTAGTAGTTTTACTACGTTTTTCTGTTTTAGGCGCTTTTGTAACTTTGGGCGGCTCAGCTCCTCTGCGCGGTGCGTATACAGGTTTTGGAATCGCGGCTAATGCTGTAATTTTTTGCATCAGTTCTTCTACGGTCTCTGCCTCACGGCTTAACTTGCGTAGGGTTACTTGACGGCGCTGTAGGTCTTTGTTCGTATTGTATAAATCAGTTTTCTTTTTATCGACGAGATCCTCAAGCTTTGCTTGATCACGTGATAATTCGCTTAAAAGGATCTGCGTCTCTGACTTTTTATTTTCTATCTCCTCACGAAGCTTATCAAGTTTGGTTAAATCATCGGCTAAGCTTTGTAGCTTTTGTTCAACATCTGGTAAAACGCCTGATAAAACCATTGTGCCTTGTGCTGCGCTAAGCATGCTGTTGGGCTGTAGAACCATTATTTCGGGTGGTACTTTCTTTAAGCGAATAAGCGCCATAATAAGCTTATCAACTTCCTTACGGCGGAGCAGGAGGTCTTCGTTTAAATGTTCTTCTTGTTGACTAAGTTCGTTTATGCGTAGGGTTAGTGCGCTACGTTCTTGTTCAGCATCTTGTATTTTTTGTGAAAGTGCGCGGAGTTCATCATTTACATCTGTAATGCTGCGTTCTAAAGCACTTTTCTTAATCGTTAAAATCTTTTGGTCTTGCGAGACAGACTTCATCTCACTTTGTATTTTTTCTAAACGTTGTTGCTGTGCGGCGCTGTCCAGCTGATCAGCATGGGCATTGTGGGTTAGCGTTGTAAGTGCCAGTACGATTAATGATAAGGTGTTTTTGCGCAGCATTTTACCCTTCACGATGATATGGGTGGCCGGCGATGATTTGTTGCGCACGGTATATTTGTTCTAATAACAGGACCCGTGCTAACATATGCGGCCATGTTTGCTGTCCAAAACTTAGGAGAAGGTTTGCTTTGTCACGTACGGGGGCGGTTAAGCCTTCTGCGCCACCAATAATAAACTGAATATGGTTTTCACCAGTGTTTTGTAAGTTTTCGATTGTTTTGGCGAAGTCGAGTGATTTTAGGCCGTTACCACGTTCATCAAGAACAACAATAAAAGCGTGGCTATCAAGTTTGTCTAGGATTTTTCGTTCTTCATCAGCCTGTTGATTATCAGGCTCACGATAGCGGGATTCAATTTCATGAATAGTGAGTGACCAACGGATGCGGCTTTGATATTCGTCAATAAGGTCTTTCATTGGGCCTTTTTTCAAACGACCACATGAAATAACTTCGATACGCATTTTGTAAACTCCGCTTAAATTTAATTTAGCGTAGTTTTAGCATTATTACGCGCACAAGCCCACAGACGCAGGGCTGTTAAATGTAATGTTTACACAGCTTCTTTTTGAATTATTCAGGCGTTCAAGCCGTCATGGAATTCAATAGGCTGTGTCAAGCTCCACATTTTCTCAATGCCATAATATTCACGAACTTCCGGACGGAAGAGGTGAACAATTATGTCACCGGCGTCTAGAATAACCCAATCACCCTGACCGGCACCTTCGATTGTGATGTCTTTAATACCTTCAAGGCCAAGGCGGATTTTCAGCTTTTCAGCTAATGCAACAACCTGACGTGTGGAACGTCCGCTTGCTACAATCATATAATCCGCTATTGATGATTGTGATGACAGATTAATAACCTCGATATCCTCGGCTTTATCTGAATCTAGGGTCTGAACAACAAGTTGCTTTGTTTCTTCAGGTGTAAGCGTAAAATCGCTTGTGTAATGTGTCAAGTTTCACGTTCTCCTATTTTAAAAATTGACATTTAGCATTAAAACTTAGGTCATAATATAAAAAATTCGCACTTGCGCACTGTAAAATGCAAGTCCGAATTAACCTTACCGGCAATGTCGATGTCGGGAAATAGGTGGTAAAGATGTTTTGATTTATGCCCCGCATAGACCTCCAATCTTCATAATCATGACCGTGTTTAATGCCACATTCATATCACCATTTTACTCCATTTTAAGATTTTCAGCAAATAAATCTGCGCTGCTATGCAATATGCTGTGGATAGGATATTTAGTGTTATGATTTCTTATATCGCTTAAGCTTTGCACGAATCTCGGTTGATGAAGCCTTGTGCCCACGTGCATCTAGTATCCAGTAGGTTTTTCGCGGCGCTAAATCTATATGCGAGCTATTATGCGTGCTTGGGTTGTAAATATGCGTTTGGGTGCGTAGCTGCCGAATAGGGGAGTTACGCACCAAAGCTGGTGTCGGCGGCCGTATTATGTGCGCAAAGGCTATTTCATCAAGTAGCTTGGTCCAATTGCGCCATTTCGGAATTTCTGCGACAAGATCCATGCCAGTCAACCACACAAATTTTGTATGCGGGTAATGCTGCTTGACGAACTTAACGCTGTCTATGGTGCGGTATAAGCCATAACGCTGCTCAAGATCTGAAATTACTATGCGGCTATCATGTACAAGGGTGTGACACATATCCATGCGCTCTTCAAAACTAGCGGTGTTTATATGTGTCTTGAATGGGTTTTGTGGGGTGATAATCCACCAAACAGCGTCAAGTTTAAGGCGTTTTAGTGCGACTTCACTAACATAAACATGCCCTTCATGCGGCGGATTGAATGATCCACCAAGTATGCCTATACGCATATTTTTCCAGCGTTCGGAATCAAAACATTTAGGGGCTGTAAATAGTTGTGATTTTTTAATATGCATATTTTATAACGCGTTTAACAAATAACGGTTTATTTCTATGGCATTAAGGGCCTGTAATGTCAAATGCTCTTTACAGTTGGCGTCCGCAGTATTATCAACATATCTATGAAGATTGGTTTCTTTGATTCTGGGCTTGGTGGCCTTCATATTGCGCAAGCTGTACGTAAAGCGCTTCCTAAATATGACTATGTGTATTTGGGAGACACCCTACACGTGCCTTACGGTAAACGTTCACGCGATACAATTTACCGACTTACGGAAAAGGCTGTGGAGTATCTATTTACGCAGCACGATTGTAAATTGGTGATTATAGCTTGTAACACGGCTAGTGCGCTCGCTTTACGTAAGTTACAGCAAGGCTGGCTTGCAGAGAATTATCCTGACCGCCGTGTTTTGGGGGTGATTGTCCCTACATTGGAGCATACGTTAGATATTAATGCGCGGCGTATTGGTCTTATAGCGACTGAAGCAATGTGTGAGTCTCGTATTTATGAAGAAGAACTAGGTAAGCTTGATCCGCAAATAGAACTGTATCACCAATCTGCACCACTTTTGGTTCCTTTATTAGAATATGAAGGTGGTGAGTTTCTTACCAAGGCGCTGGATAATTATTTATCAAAATTAGAAGCATATGATATCGACACCCTTATTTTGGGGTGTACGCATTACTGCTTATTAAAAGATCAGGCTAAGGCATTATTGCCAAATGTTAATGTTGTTAGTCAGGACGATATAATCCCACAGAAACTTCACCAATATTTGCAGCGTCATATTGAATTGGAAAATCTCTTAAGCTGTGAAGGGGCGTTTGAAATATTTGTGACTGATAACAGTCAAGCATTTATTCGGTCAGCATACAACGTAATTGATATTACGCTGGAAAGGCCCGCAATTAACCTCTGTAACATTTATGGTTGAATAAAATGCGGAACTAAGTGTAAGTTTAGCGCAGCTTCGCCGAAAAACTATTGCAGATGCTTTTATGCAAGCAGCAAAAGATTACACTCATTTTTTGGAATATGTTGAAGAAATAGAAGAAAATGATGATAACTTCGCCATTCACTGAATAAAGTTATTATCTGAGGATAGTAATCCTGCTCTGTATAAAAGTTATAAAGAGTTTTGTACATCTCGAATGGTTGGCGTAGGTGATGGATAAGTTAGTTGCCCAGAAACAGCTGAAAAAGTAGAAAGAACGCGAGCGTTCAAGTCATACGCAAAGCCTATAGAAGAAGCCGGCTACAATGTTAACGTTGACTGTATAATTGAAGTTACAGGTCCAGGCCCTGACTATGAGAAGTTAAAAAATATCCAGCTCATTTTTAGTCCAAAATAATAATTTAAATTTCAGAGTAGAATTTACACCTTAAAATGGGTGAGCTCGATAATATTTTAACGCATGCGATATTGTTTCGGGGAATCTGTTCATACAACATGCACAGTACTGAATTACATTGTTTACCATATCTCTCTCGACATGATTTTCTTCGTTGTGAAGCAAGTTGTATGCAAATTGGTAGCCTGGAGGAAGAAATGTCAAGGAAAGCACTATCAACAATATTTGAACTAGCGGCTCATTCAGTAAATTTGTTTATCTTCATAATGGGGCTTATCCAGCATCAAATAAATGTTTGATAATCTATGTTATGTAAAATAAGGTGTATATTATAAAGAGGGCATCTGTATGATGCCTTCAACATAAATAAAAGATATCTAAGGATATATAATCAAATTTGGTATGAAGCTGCGCCCGAGAAATTCTTATGTGCTTCTGCGGCGAGTTGTTCTTTAAACTCACTAATGCATTCAGGTACAGATGAGTAATCTTCCTCTGTTATACAGCGTCCAAGTTCTTTACTAACCATTTCGGTTATCGCATATGCCTGTTTGCTATCAATGGATGCTTTTGTTTGTTGGTGATTGTTTTTATGGTTCTGCGCTTGCCAATATTTGTATACAGCAAAAACATGTGGCGCTAAACAAGTAAATGGCACCGGAAGTCCGCTATCACAAAATGATATGGTTTCTATGCGCGGAACCTTCATCATCCATGCAGATTGTTCGTTACTGTTATTGCAGATAAGATCAATATAAAATTTATCTTTGTTTATCATGCGAAAACGGCCCTTATCACCAAACATTTTATATGTAGGGTCAATTTCTCTTAGATATTTAAATAGTTTGTGCTGTGCACCGTAATCAGCGATAAGGACAAGCCCTTGAGCGGCTGTTTTGCTGATATTATATATATCACGGTCTTTTAATGTTTGTTTAAAACGGATATTTGCCTGTGATTCATAGGCGTAAATGCATTGTAGGCCGCTAACTGTATATTTTGTACCTAACGCCCCTTCCTTATCAAGTTTACGTAACACTTGAGCCGCGCTTTGTGGAACGCGGGCAATTGTTGTCTTTAATATCTTGCACTTACAATCATGGATAATAGCTTTTAAATGCGTTATGCGTTGAATTAAAGACGTTCTTTTCTCTGTATAATCATTATAAAAGTCTTCGATATGTGGTGCGCGCGTTCCAAGAATCTTCTTATGACCGTTTAAAATACGAACCAGATATTCCTTACCTTTGATAACTTCCCAGTTAAGTTCAGATTCATAGTTCTCGCTTTGATTGCGTGCGATATCACGCAATTCTATATAGGCCGCGCGTTGTGCTTCTGCTAGATTTCTTTCATCAGAAGTGATCTTTGTGTAGTCCACCTTCTGTCCCTCAATATATAACTCTACCCTAAAGATTATGTTATGGTATAAGTACTGAAGAAAAGGTTAATTTTATAATGTGATTATGGTTTTAAATCCATCATATGCAGGGATAGCGCCTTGTGGTGCGTGAGCTTTGACGTCTTCATAATCCATGATAACGGATAAAACTGTTAGAACGGTTTGTTCTGGTTGAATTCGGTCTTGGAGCTCTTTGATATACTCCAAATTTGCATGCTGACGGGATTCTGGGAATTGGTATCCTGCTGAATCGAGAATAAGTGTTTTGATACCTTTTAACGCCTCAATTGATTCATCTGGAATATATGACATATCAACGCAATACGCTAAATCACCAATACGGTAACCTGTGGACATGATATGACCGTGTTGCATTTCAAATGGCGTGATATATAAGCCAGAGGCAATCTCAAATTTTTGTTTCATATCCTTGGCAGTGAGAATATTCTTATCCACGACCTTGGAATAAAACTCACTTCGTGATTCAAACATATGCCCGTGACGCGATTCAATTGAACCTAGCGTTTCGTCTGTGCCGTATACGGGAATGTTATGCCCTTGGCGGTTTTTATAAACGCGCAACTCATCAATACCGTTGGTGTGGTCACCATGGTCATGTGTGTAAATAACGCCATTAATATTGGTTAGGTTATGTGCGTTGGCTTGGTGTTTAAAGTCTGGTCCTGTATCTATAATGAAATTCATATCATTATATTTGATAAGCGCAGATGTACGTGAACGTAGGTTTTTGGGATTATTAGGGTCACATTTACCCCAAATATTACCAATTGCCGGTACGCCGGTTGAACCGCCAGAACCGAGAATGATAAATTCAGCTGTTTGCCCTTTGGGATCAGCGTTCACGTTAAAATACTCCGCTAAATTTTTAAACCACTTCTTTGGCTTTTGAAAACAGGTCATAGAAATTATCAGATGTTTGTTTCGCGAAATCAGCAACAGACATTTGTTTTAGACGGGCGACCATTTCACCAGTATGTATTACATTGCGTGGTTCATTTGTTTTGCCACGCATTGGTACTGGCGCTAAATACGGCGAATCCGTTTCAACAAGTATTTTATCAACTGGTGTAGCGCGCGCAACATCACGTAATTCACTCGCTTTATCAAATGTTACTATACCAGAAAAAGATATATAAAACCCTAAATCAAGCCCCTTCTCGGCTAAATCCATCCCGCCGCTGAAGCAGTGGAATACACCGCGCATACGTTTGTCGCCTTGCCCCTCTTCTTTTAACAAGCGGATGGTGTCTTCGTCGGCGTCACGGGTGTGAATTATAAGGGGGAGTTCCGCCTCTATCGCCGCGCGGATATGTTTACGGAAGTTTTCAAGCTGTTCCTCACGCGGGGAAGTATCGTAATAATAATCTAGGCCAGTTTCGCCAATGCCAACAATGCGTGGGTGCTTAGCAAAACGGACAATGTCATCCGCTGTATATTCCATTTCTTCAACATGGGCGGCATCGTGGGGGTGCGTACCAACTGTTGCCCAAATGTCATATTTTTCAGCAATTTCTTTAAGCTGTTCATATTCGCGGTGAATTTCGCAGCAAATGGTTAGCATTTTATCAACGCCTGCTTCATGTGCGTTCTGAACGATTTCGTCAAGCGTACCAGCCTTGGCTAGGTTTTTATGATTAAGGTGACAATGGGAATCAATCCACATTACGCAGCCTGCCCTTCTTTTTCTTCGTCTTTTCTTTCGATGCGAGGGAAGATACCTTCCGGCTTATCAATTGCTAAGCCACCTGCCAGAGGTACAGGAAGTGCATCGAAGTTGCGTGCATCATCAGCTATCTTTAGCTGGCCTAGCAATTTTTCTGATGTTTCAGGAATGAATGGCTGAATAACCAAGCCAAGACAACGTATGCATTCGGCAAGCGTATAGAGCACAACCTTCATACGCTCAGGATCTTCTTTCTTAAGCTTCCATGGTGCTTGTTCGTCAATATAGGCATTAGCTGCATCAACAGCCATTTTGAAGTAACGTAAGGCTTCATGGAATTTCTGAACATCTAATTCACGACGGATATGCGTAATAAGTTCATCACGGATCATAGTGAATAGCCCATTATCTGCATCTGTGAAGTCTGTTACTTCAGGGATAGTACCATCACAGTTTTTAAAGATCATCGAGAGCGTACGCTGCGCCAAATTGCCAAGGCCGTTGGCAAGTTCAGCGTTTATGCGTGTGACGGCTTGTTCATCAGAAAAATCACCATCATTACCAAATGGTACTTCACGCAGCATGAAATAACGTGATGCATCAACGCCGTATTTTTCAATCAAATCATAAGGAGAAATAACGTTACCGAGGGATTTAGACATTTTCTCGCCCTCAATCGTCCACCAACCATGCGCAAATACGCGTTTAGGCGGTGCGATGTCCGCTGCCATCAGGAAAGCGGGCCAATATACAGCATGGAAACGGATGATGTCTTTACCAACCATATGGACATTAGCAGGCCAGAATTTTTGGAACATATCAGCGTTTTCATCTGGGAAGCCAAGCGCAGTGATATAGTTCGTTAGCGCATCAATCCACACATACATAACATGGCCTTCGTCATTCGGGACTTTTACGCCCCAGTCGAATGTTGTACGGCTGATGGATAAATCACGCAGACCACCTTTAACAAAGCTGATAACTTCGTTTTTACGGCTTTGTGGCATGATGAAGTCTGGATGGTCTTCATAGAACTTCAATAGTGGCTCTGTCCACTCAGATAGCTTGAAGAAATAGCTTTCTTCCTCCATCCACTCACACTCTGCGCCAGATGGCGCTATGCGTTTGCCGTCTTCGGTGACGGTTAGTTCGTCTTCGCTGTAATAGGCTTCGTCACGCACAGCGTACCAACCTGAATAGCTGTCTTTATAAATCTGACCTTTCTCAACCAGTTTATTCCACAGGCCTTGCGCGGCAGCTTTATGACGTTCTTCTGTAGTGCGGATGAAATCATCATTAGAAATGTTCATAACTTCAGCAAGGTCACGGAAGTTTTTGGCAAAGAAGTCAGTATGCTCCTGCGGCGTAACACCTTTTTTCTCCGCGGCCTGTTTAACCTTCAGGCCGTGTTCATCCGTGCCGGTTAGAAACATTACATCAAAACCATCTAGGCGCTTAAAACGTGCCAATACGTCGCATGCAACTGTTGTGTATGTATGCCCCAAATGTGGTTTATCGTTCACATAGTAGATTGGGGTTGTGATGTAATAAGCGCCTTTATTTTCTGCCATAATTTCCTCTATTGCAGTTTATTGTCCTGTTGGTAGCAAGAAGAATGCGCCAAGGTAAAAATGGACGTGATCCAGATTGCCTTGTTCAACGCGAATGAAGTGCTGTTTCAATTCATCTTGCATAGTCATTAATTGTTTTAAATCATAATTGGCGGTCATTGCCTTTAGCCAATTTTCACCGACAAAGCTGCGGTTCACTTTGGTTTTAATACACTCCGCGAATAGCCACAACATATATTCTTTAAATATATAGGCGGTGATGTCATCTTTATTTGATGCAAAGCGTTCAGAAAGCAAATGTATTGCAGGCCAGTTTAGCTTTGGCCACGGGGATAGTGTATCTTTCAAGTCGCTCAAAATCTCATAAGCTTGTGGTTCAGCTAAATTAAGTGCGCGGCCTAATGACCCGTTTGCCATAGATAATATGATGTCGAGGTCATCACTCGAAATTGCGCTATTTTGCTTTTCGATCATTTCAGTAATGATGGATTCTTCTAATGGCGCGAATTTAAAAACTTGCGTACGTGAACGAATAGTCGGCAGCATAGCCCCTAAACGGTGACAGACAAGAATGATAACCGTTTTCTTTGGCGGTTCTTCAAGAACCTTTAACAGCGCGTTTTGTGCGTTACGGTTCATTAAATCTGCATCATCAATAACCGCGACGCGCCATCCACCTTCGTGAGATGCTTTCATTTTTAAGAATTTTGACAAGCTACGGATTTGTGCAACGTCAATAACATCACGCTTTTGTTGTGAGTTTGGCTTTAAGTCAGGCTCAATAATTTTAAAGTCGAGGTTCGCGCCAGATGCGAGCTGTGCAAAGACGTTATCTTCCCGTGATATTTCAAGGCTATTGGCCTGCTTTGGGGCATCGTCACCAAATAGTCCCCCGCCCTCGTCACGGTTTTTGAGCAGAAAGCGCGCTAAACGGTAAGCAAAGGTGCATTTACCTATACCACGCGCACCAGAAAATATTAATCCATGTGGCAGACGGTCAGTGTTATAGAGGCTTAAAAGCTGTTTTTCGATACCTTCGTGAGAATATAGCGTTGATGACAGTTTTGGCGGTTGAATTATATCTGCTTCATCGGCTGCAAGATCTGCGACGTTAGCTTCGCCATTATCGTCATCCATTTCAAAATCATCAAACATGCGTAAGTTTCCCTTCGATAGTTTGCTGAATTTCGGCTGTGATATCATCAAGTGGTTTTAAGGCATCAATGACCATAAAGCGGTTATCATTCTGCGCAGCAATTTCTAAGAATCCCGCGCGGAGATTTTCATGGAAGGTTGTGTCCAAACGCTCAAAACGGTCTTCGATTTCAGCGTCGCTTAGCACTTCTATGCTGTCGTTGACACGTTTGGAACGTTTCAGGCCAATATCAACAGGCACGTCGAGCAAGAATGTTGTGTCTGGCGCGAACTCACCAAGGACAATAGTTTTTATTTGTGTGAAGACATCTTTGCTGACGCCATGACCATAACATTGATACGCTTCGGTTGAATCGGCGAAACGGTCACAGATGACAATTTTACCTTCGGCTATTGCTGGTTTAATAAGGGTTTCAACATGATGACGGCGTGCGGCAAAGAACAAGAGTAATTCGGTTAAGCCATCCCAATTGCCGCCATCACGCTTAACCAGTAAATCACGGATCTTCTCAGCCTCGGGCGTGCCACCAGGTTCACGCGTTAATACAACATCATGTCCTTGGTTTTCCAGCCATTCTTTTAGGCGTTTGATTTGCGTGGTTTTACCTGCACCTTCACCGCCTTCAAAGCTTATAAACAAGCCTTTAGCGGTCATACAGTTTCCCCATTTATAATCATCTTTAAATGCGCGATGGCACGAGCGAAGAAACCAAGTTCAGCTACTGGTGCAGCCGTATATAACGGGTATTCTTTTGTACCAAGCTCAGGAATATCAACATAAAGTGTGCCAACTTCCGTGCCTGCGCTTACTGGCGCGGTTAGTGGCCCATTATATTTGACATTCATTGTGATGCGGCTTTTGGCTAGCTTTGGAACAGTGATAAAAATATCGTCTTTAATTGTTAAGCTAACATCGCTTTGGCGGCCTAAGGCAACCTCTGCCTTGGCAATTGTTTCACCAGCGCTGACCAATGTGATGTTGTCAAAACCGTTTAGTCCCCACTGAAGCAAGCGCGCGCCTTCATTAGCACGATCTTTGATGCTTTCTAGGCCGTTAACGACTAAAATTACACGGCGTCCTTCATCAGTTTTCCCTGTACCAATTAAACCGTATCCACCAACCTCAGTATGGCCAGTTTTCATGCCGTCCGCACCAATATTGCGATAAAGTAATGGGTTACGGTTTTTCTGTGTAATGTTGCTATAGGTGAATTCTGTACGTGAGAAATAGCCCATATATTCCGGATATGTCTTAATCACATGTTGTGCCATTATAGCAAGGTCATGTGCGGTGGAATAATGGTCGTCTTCTGGCCAGCCACTTGCGTTGACGAAGTTTGAGTTTTTCATGCCCAATTCATGCGCTTTCATGGTCATAGCTTCGGCGAATGCTTTTTCTGATCCCGCCATGCCCTCTGCGACAACAATCGTGGCATCATTACCAGACTGCACAAGAATGCCGTTAAGCAAGTCATCAATTGTAACAAGGTCACCAACCTTAACGAACATTTTTGACCCGCCCTTGCGCCATGCTTTTTCAGATATTTTGAATTTATCTGTTACAGATAGTCGCCCTTGCTTTAGAGCATCAAATACCATAGCTGTTGTCATCACTTTACTCATTGATGACGTTGGCATTTTTTCTTCAGCATTTTTTTGATACAGCACCATGCCTGTATCAAAATCAATCATATAAGCATGCTTCGCCGAGGTGTGATTAATCGCTGAAGCATTAGCGAAAGTTGTCCAAAGTGCGATGAGCGTTAGGATGATTAGAAAAACAGTTTTCTGCAAAAAGCTTTGCGAATCCATAAAGATTACCTCTAGCGTGACTATAATGATTTTTTCGGTTATATAACCTAGATGTTTTAACCCTGAGTGTCTACCACAATCAAGGCATCATTATAGCCATCAGCAATTAATGTGGATAGCATGCTATCGGCATGGGCAACATCATTTAGTGGCCCTAGTTTTACGCGGTAATAATTTCGGCCATTAATGGCAACCTCGCGTATTTTTGTGCTGCCGTAACGCTGTAATGTTGAGGCAAAACGCTCTGCACTGACTTTGTTCGAAAAAGACGCCGTTTGCACATAGATGTTACTCGGCTGCACAGCATATGTTTTCACAAGGTTTTCAACCGCAACAGGTTTCGTTGTATACATGCCTGATGCATGCGGTGTAATGGTTTGTGGCGGTGTATAAGATGCTGCTTGGTAGGTTGAAGCTGGCGGAGCCTTTACCTTTGGCGTTAAACGTGGTTGATATTCAGGTGTTAAGCCTGCTGTCTGAACGGCCTTATGTGCCTTCTGACCTTTATTATAAGCAATTTCCATCCCGCGTGTGGGCTGCCCTGCTTTCGCCATGCGTGCCACTTCGCGACTTTCATCCGGTAACACTTCGATACGGACTTTTGCCGTGCCTTTGCGCTTGATGTCTAATAAATCGGCAGAACGACTTGACAAATCTATGATACGGTTATGTGCAAATGGCCCGCGGTCATTCACACGAACAATAATCGACTTACCATTTTCTAAGTTCGTTACGCGAACAATAGATGGCATTTGTAATGTTTTATGGGCGGCTGTTATATCGTTCTGATTATAAATTTCGCCATTAGCTGTTAATTTACCATGGAAATTGGGGCCATACCACGATGCAATCCCTGTCTGGGTGAAGCTGTATGTCTCTTTAGGTGTATAACGTTTGCCTTTAACTTTATAAGTATTACCAACTTTAAAGTTGCCTTTGTTTTTGGCGTATACGGATGGGTCTATCTGCTTAATAATATGCGAACCAAGCTCTACCTTTGTGCAAGCACTTGTTAATAATAGTAAAGATACTAGGCCGATAATTTTTTTCATGGTAGAGACTCGCAAACGGAACGTTTCAGACCCTAATATATTAACGCATGGCTATACGATCTGCAAGTAAACCAACGGATGTAGCGAAATAAGTTGACCTATTCCAATGCATAATAGTGTTGTAATTTGCGTAGACTATATAGGCGTCACTCCCATCTTTATCAGGCACAACAATAGATGCTTTTATATTGTCAGCTTTAGGAAGTGCCTGACCATTGGGCAGGTTGACCCCTTTATTTGCCCAGTATGATATAGGCTTGCGTGTGTCCCGCCCTTCAAGAGACATGTCAAAGTTAGTTGGCAGTATTACTTCACGTCCCCAACGTAAATCACCGCGCCAACCTACTGATGATAGGTAGTTCGCTATAGATGCAAATGTGTCTGGTAGACTGTTCCAAATGTCTTTGTAGCCGTCGCCATCATAATCAACGGCATATGCTATATAACTTGATGGCATAAATTGGCATTGTCCCATTGCACCAGCCCAGCTGCCCTTCATTTCAGACGGCGCCTTGTTTAAAGTATGAAATATGTTCACGGCCTTAATGAACTCACTTTTGAAGAATGCGGCACGGCGACCTTCATAGGCAAGCGTTGCTAGAGAAGATAAAACATCCATACCGCCAGTGAAGCCGCCGTAATTGGTTTCGATCCCCCATAGGGCAATTATATATTGAGGTTGCACACCATATTTAACACTGATTTCATTGAGGAGCGCAGAATGTTTATGATAGAGTTTGCGCCCTTTATCAATACGCTGCGCACTAAGAATACGCTCTTTATATGTAGCAAAGCTTATTTTCTTTTCAGGCTGCTTTTTATCAAGCTCAATAACTCTTGGAACAAAACTTACATGCGCAGTAAGAACATCAGCACGGGGCTGAGAAATTTTGCCAGAGGCGACCATTTCGTCCAGCGTTGTATTTACCCAGCTTTTGAAGGCTGTCTCATCGGCTGAGGCTGAAAAGTTTATGAAACATAAACTGCCTATAATTAAGGCTGCTAGGCGTATATGTGCGTATCTGGACATGAATTATCACTTATATTTTATCGGTTAGCTTGTATGCGATACTACCAATAATTTCACGGGCAAGTACATCCGTTTTCATCCAGTTATCCCAGAATTTTGTGGTGAAGCTGTTCCAGAATACTGGTTTGGTCATATGTGGCGTTGGATATGGTGTAATATTCCACCCTTGGGTACGAAACACCGCATAAGCGCGTGGCATATGGTATGCGGAGGTTAATAAAAGCCACGGTTCGACATTTGGCCATTCTTTACTAAATTTACTTATATATAAGTTACGGGAGTAGAGCGCATTCTCATATGTGTTTTTACTTTGGTTTTCTGTATATATAACTGATGAATCACTTTTAAATTCATTTACAAAGTAATCCTTGAAGATATCAGCTTCGCGTAGGTCTGTTTTATTTATTAGGTAGCCGCTGCCGCCGCTATAAATTACTTTTAAATATGGCGCTTTGGCACGCAGTGCCAATAATTCTGTTATACGTGCGTAATTTCCATTGAGAATAAGTCTATTTTGTGCCGCGGTTTCGTGAAGGTCTATTGCCCCGCCAAGCACTATAACGCCTTCATAATCTTGAAGATTGATGTTCTTTGGCGGCTGATTGCCTTTTCCCCAATAATAAAAGGCGTAATCAATGGCGGGCGTTGTGCCGATGAGTAAGAATGCGGTAGTGGCGAGCAAATAGAAAGCCTGCGCAACGCGCTTGAACTGCAGCGCCGACATAAGTACGGCAAAGCCAAAGCAGAATAACAACAAACTGCTGGGCGCAATTAAAAGCCAAAAAACTTTGGAGGATACAAAAAACATATAACTTATGCGGGGTTGATTGCGCGAACATTGTTAGATTCATTCGAAGCTATTTTCTGTTCAGCAGCATAAAACTCTCCATATGGGAATGAACAATAATATACCCTATTACGTCCTGCTTCCTTCGACATATAAAGCGCCTCATCTGCTTGCCCTATGGCCGATTCAACATCATCTTCTTTGCTCGTGTCAATTTGGGCGAGGCCAAAACTTGCTGTGATCTTCAGCGATTGGTTTGTTTCAGGTAGAACGAAAGGACGTTCCTCAAGACGTTGGCGCACACGTTCAGCAACGATTAGCGCGTTTTCTATGTCTGATGCCGGCAGGAGCAAAATAAATTCTTCGCCGCCAATGCGCGCAAGGTCATCTTCTAAACGGATTGCGGATTTAATGATTTCAACAAATTCACGAAGGACGTAATCCCCTGCGGCATGACCATGTTGATCATTAATGGCTTTGAAATGATCAATATCCAGCATGCATAAACACAAATCTTTATTTAGACGCTGCGCGCGGCGTATTTCCTGCTGTGCACGCTTCACAAAATATCGGCGGTTGCCAATACCTGTAAGCATATCTGTCATTGAAATTTCACGCAGACGATCCGCATAGCGACGAACGCGCGCGACTAAAGGCATAAAAATTGCGAATGCTTCTAAAACAAGTGTAATGCAAATTACTAAAATTGCACCAATTTGTACCATGCGTAACTTTTCAACTTTAGTCAGGAAAGCGTTGTCGTAAAGTACAAGTGAAGTGTTTAGTACATCTGTTAGGGATTGCTTGCTATGCTTTGTGATCGCCCTATACAAGGCCGTATCAATTTCATCACTATGCTTTATATTTGCCGAGAACTTCTCAACATTCTTCATAAATTCAGTTACTTTACTGTGCAATTGATGTGGGGGCTCAAAATAAATGCTTTTTACAACATGGCTGGCGCCTGATTTGGACTGGTCTGCTTTTGAACTTTCGACCAATGCGTTATGAATAATTTTTAAAGAGGCCAATTCTGAATCTATATCATTAACAAGGTCCTCGTCGCGTGTGTAATAATACTCAGTAACGACATTGACGAGCTTATGGATTTGAGTGGTTTCGGCTGAACTTTTAGACACAATATTTGCGGCTAAGTCTTGTTCAACTAAAATGCGATCCATTATAACATGTATGGTAATGGTCATGGCGGCGATGATTAAAAGAGCTAGAATATAGCCTTTTGTAAGCGCGCTCACCGGATTCTTACTGTAATTGTCTATATTATCTTGGTTGATCTGCAATGTTTGGTCCCCACCTTAAAATATACTAACTATATAAAATCAGAAAAATAGATAACTAATAATCATAAAATATAACTGATTAATAAAAATTAAGCAAAACTAATAAAAAAGTAAAAAAATGTCTTTACTCATATACGCATTATAGGTAAAACAGCATCCGTTGTTATTCAAACCGACACAATTATCTCCTGCGGAGGAGTGGCAGAGCGGTTGAATGCACCGGTCTTGAAAACCGGCATGGGTTTACGCCCATCGGGGGTTCGAATCCCTCCTCCTCCGCCATTT
>CEPQ01015932.1_pt1 | contig 125442 bp, 106 predicted proteins | sample 530411 | NCBI WGS metagenome assembly CEPQ01 (sample SAMEA2620039, study PRJEB7988) | marine metagenome | isolation source: saline water (ENVO:00002010), including
TGGTACGTTGCATATGCGCTAAGCTATCGCAACATTGAGGAGATGATGGCAGAGCGCGGCTTTGAGATTGACCACGCAACACTGAATCGCTGGGTGCTACATTACACCCCTCTTCTGGCGAAGAAAGCCCAGAAGTATAAGCGCCCTATTCACCGCAGCTGGCGTATGGATGAAACCTATATCAAGATCAAAGGTGAAATGGTATTACCTTTACCGTGCCGTTGATAAATATGGCGCTACGGTCGAGTTTATGGTTTCAAAGAGACGCAACAAAGCAGCAGCTAGAGCGTTCTTCCGCAAGGCATTCCTTTCTAACCGAAGACCACTACGTATCAACATTGATAAGAGTGGCGCGAATATGGCAGCGTTAGAAAGCTTTAATAAGCCAGGATGGCTGACAGGCAAGAAGCCGTTTCTTATTGGGCCGGTTAAGTATCTCAATAATGTTGTTGAACAGGATCACCGGCACATTAAACGCATTACAAATCCGATGGGATGTTTCAGAAAGATGCATACCGCATCGCGGACGTTAGCGGGTATTAAACTCATGAATATGATTAAGAAGAAACAACTGAAATTTACGAAGTATAGAGATCAAAACCTTTCGCCCGCAGAGCAGTTTTATCGCTTGGCGACGGTAAGATAAATCGTGTTTAGAGGGTGTTTTCAAACTTAGTTAAACTTTGCGACACTACCTTTTTTATTTTCCTTTATTAACACGTTCTAGAATACTCATATTCAGCTTAATCGCCTCGCTGAGCTTTTTTTGCAGTGTGATAAGTTCTTGCGTGCGGCGCGGGTTTTGCGACAGTAGCTCTTCTTGCCGTGCCATAAACTCCCTCGCTGCCTGTTGATATAGCGCATTAATTTCTTGCTTATTACGCATAATTTCAAGAAGCTCAACATGCGCATTCATCGCAAGGCCGTTAGTTTCTGCCTCAAACACATCCAATGTCTGCTGCGTTAATTCTATCATCGTCTCAATCGCTAAACGGCTTTTCTTTGGAAGAAGGCGCATTGGTGGCGCGGATTGTTGGGGCAATGCTGTCGTCATATAAATCCTATTTTTTTAAATATAATCAGCCAAATTGAGGCGGAGCAATGTCGAGGTTAATGAATAAGACGCCTCAAGCTGCGCCTGAATTTCTTGTAAACGCACGGTCACTTCAGCCAAATCAACCTCTTTAAGATCAGCCAAGCTGTTATCAATAAGGTTCAAATCATCCAAGTTACGATTGATACCATCATCAATTAGCTGCGAGTTAAGCGATACATTTGCCTGCAACTCTGCAAGATCATCTATCCCTGTTTCCAGAAGGCTAAACGCTTCTTCCAACGTCGCGCGGTCCGTTGGGTTGTTACGCACCAAGTCATAGGCGCGGGCAATCATTTCAAAGGTCGCATTATCTGCCGTCACGCCGTAATCAACGGTATAACCATCCGATGTTTCAACAGATTGAACAAAACTATTACCTTGATAATAATCTGTATCCGCAACAGACGGCGTCACAGCAGGTCCATAATCAGCATCCGAAAAATCAACCGGCGCAGTTTGTGTTGCAGAGCCCGCAAAAACATAACGCCCCGCCACTTGCGTATTCAACAAAGATTCCATCTGCGCCAAACCATTTTCAACAAAATGGAGCAAATCCTGCGTAGTGGTTGTCCCAGACAAGGCCGCGTTTAACGTCGCCATAATTGGCTGCGCAGAATCCATGATCGTGCCAATTGTGTCATACACAACTTCAGAGCGCTCGAGCGCGATTTTAGAATTCTCAGTCTGCTGTACAAGACGCTCATAATCAGATTCGAGCGACAAAATACGGTTTGTATCTTTTGCTACGCCAGAAAATGAATCTGACTTCACACCAGATGATACTTGCTGCTGTCCTTTAGCGTAATCGCTTTGTAAGCGCAGATTGTTCTCAATCAGCTTACTAGTATTTGAATAACTTGATATACGGTCAACCATGGTCGCCTTCCTTATCTACTTCCCTATTATCTCACCGCATTGATTAATTCGTCAAACATTTGTTGAATGGTTGACATCATACGGGCGGATGCAGCGTATTTCGCTTCTAGGTCAATTAAATTCGTCATTTCCTCGTCAACATTGACGCCGGTTAGGTTTTGGAATGTTGTTTTCGTCTGCTCCAGAACCAATGTAGATGTTTCCGCCGCGTCCGCAGCATTACTTGCGCGAACAGCAATATTGGAAATTAACTTATCAATATATCTGTCTAATGTTTCGCTCTGTGCGGAGAAATTACCCGCCGCATTAAAACTAAGTGTGCTTGATAGCGCTTCGTTCAATTCTTTAGAAAGCGACCCGTCACCTGGCGAAATACCAACATCCCCCACGATAAGCGCAGGGTCACTTGATAGCCGCGACGTTGCTAAATGCGTTGCATTTGCAAGCAAATAACTGCTCACGGTAATATCTTCCGCGCCATCACCATCAAACATGCCATTAAGGCCAAAAGCCATAGAAAAGCTTTCACCGCCGATATCACTGTCTAACTGGTTGAGCGATATACCCTGCGTTGCCACGTTAGATACTAAATTCAAACGCCCATCAACATCTAAGCTCGCCGTAATATCGCCGCCAAACGCCACATTAATCGCGTTAATCATGTCGTTAACCGTTGCGTAAGCCGTCAGGTCAAAATCTGTGAAGCTTTGCACTGTGCCTGTTGTATCCGTCATGGCAATACGCACAAAGCCTGTACCACCTAACGGATCCGCCGCTGCAAAGCCAATTTCATCACCAACAATCTCCGTGCGTGCACTATATGGCGCGCCTTCATTGAGCAAAGCATTCATGGTATCCATTAACGCCGTGGCAAATTCATCGAGCTTTTCTTGTTCTTCAACCAAATAGCTATCACGAACGTCAATCAGCCCAGCAAGTTCACCTCCCTTAATGAGGGTCGTTATATCCGTGCCGTTCAAATCAATTGGTGAAAAACCAGCAGGGTAAAGCGTACTGCCCGCCACATTTGATGCGGCAGTGTAGTCAAGCTGATGCACAGCTGAATCCAATAATGGGCGGCCACCAGAATAAATATTCACCTGATTGTTATTATCAACGAAGTAATTAATGTCCATATTCTCGGCTAGCTTTTCAAGCTCTGTACGGCGCTGATCTTCCAACTCCGCCACACTGCGCCCTGTTGAACCCGTTAGTGTAATTTGCACATTAATTTCATCAAGGCGCTGCAAAGATGCATTTATCTCATCGACAATATTGCCGATTTCTTGGTCAGCGCGGGCGCGTAAATCTTGGATGTTATCCGATAGGCTTGTTAGCTCATAAGCAACGCGCTCAGCTTCATTCACAACCTGCACCTTCAAGGAATCATCTTCTGGCGTCACAGACAAACCATCAAGCGCTGCCGCTATGCCGTCTATCGCTGAACTAATTGTTGATTGGCTGCTAATTTTGCCTAGATTATTGGCATATTCTTCCAAATAGGTTGCAACGGTGGTGTGCTTGCCAGCATCTGATGTATCTTCGATCATTGCCTTTTGCAGATACGGGTCAGAAAATGCCGCGTCAATTGTACCGCCTGAAGGAATTGTTGAGAAATCGGTTGTGCTATATTCACTATTATAAACTTTGCGCGTATACCCTGCTTTATCGGCATTGGTCACGTTCTGCGACGTTACGTTCAAACGCGCTTCCGTGTCTTTCAGCCCTGCAAAGGTATTATTTAACGCGCCAATTAATGACATTGCACTGTGGCCTCCAAGCCTAAACCTTCTTTACGGCATAGCTGCATATAATTATGAAGATGCAGCGATGCATTAACTTTAATTTTACATTCCAAACGCTCAACGCGATCATAGAGATAGCTTAAAAGCGCGGTATCAAAACATTTTTCGCATTCAAACAAGCCGCAGATATGGTTTACTTTCTTTTCAAATTCTGCAAGCAAACGGATCTTGCCTTGCCATGCCTGAGGATGAGATGCAAACATCGTGCCAAACAAGACTTCATTCTCACGCTCAGTTAGCGTATAGAGCTTAAAACACATGTCTTCAAAGGCGCTAAGCTCAGTTTTTAAATGGTTTGATATCGAGCTCTCGGCAATGATGTCTTGAAAATTTTCCATTATCTTCGTCCTTTATTACCGGCTCCAGCTGACTGCAGATAGGCTAAACATGCATTTTCGCGTTTGTTAGATAGGAGCATTTTGCCCTTCTGTTCTTTCATCTGCTCGTTCACCTGTACAATTTGGCTTTCTAAAACAGCGTAAATATTGCGTAATACATCTTGGACTTCTGCACTCATATTATCATTTCCAAGGTTCATCACTTCTCTCTGGATAGTTGCCAGATCCCTCTCAAGGCCTTCTGCCTTTAAAATATCTTCAGGGGTGGCATCTTTATATTTATCCATGAAAGAAGTGATGTTCATTTAACCTTGCCTTTATTTAGTTAGGGTTATCTACCTTCGCGATTATCGTACCGCACCGATTAATGTATCAAACATTTCATCAACCGTGCTGAGGATCTGCGCTGCAGAAGAATAAGCCTGCTGTGCGATAATCATTTTGTTGAATTCGTCTGATGTATCAACCGTCGACAATTCGATAGATGTTGCTTCGATTGCACCGGCGTTACCTTCATTCGGTAGACGCAAGTTCAGTTCACCCGCATTTTCGTTTTCGTCATAGATTGTCCCTTTAACATTCGTCAAACCTTCTGGGTTTGGAAATGTCGCGATTGGGATTTGAAAAATCGGGCGACGCACACCGTTATCAAACAATGCTGTAACAATGCCTTCCCCATCAATTTCCACACCACTTAACTGACCAAAACGTACACCATCTTGTTCAATGGTTGAAATTTCGATGTCTGGCGTATCTGTGTTCGACGCGAATTGTGTAAGACCATCAAACAAAGCTGATGTACCAAAGTTCATTTCATACGTAATGTCATCAGCGCCTGTTGTTAGGTTGCGCACATTAATATTAAATGGCTCTGCTGGGGAAGCTGCAGTACCGCCTGTACCATCAAAAACATTACCAACATTATCCCAGTTACCTGTAGTTATCTCATTAACTGACCCATCACCATTAAAAGTAATCAGCAAAGAATTCTGAATAGTCGCATCAGTGTCATCCAAATCGATATCGCCGGTTGCACCACTGCCTGCACCAAGGCTTGTCTGATACGGGTCAGAGAACTCAACGACCCATTCATTCACGCCAGTTTTACGCCAGGTTTGCTCAACTGTATGTGACAAACCAAGCTCATCAAACAATTCGTGCGCAGTGATATATTCTGGACCTGCTGGGAAAGCATATAGAGAGCTATCCGCCGGAAGGTTCATTTCCATGGACACTTGTTCTGTTGAACCCGCTGTACCAGAAATCGCGTTCAAATCAACTGGCTCAAGTGAGTTAAGGTCACTATTATTGGCCGCTGTTACGTTACCGTTTTCATCGGTACGCTGACCAAGAAGAATTGACCCTTCATTATTAATCAACAGACCATCTTCGTTCGTTTTGAACGCGCCGTTTCGTGTATATGTGTAACCAGATGGCTGGTTGTTCGGGTCTTGGGTCACAACAAAGAAACCATTACCGTTAATCGCCACGTTTGTCGATACGCCTGTGTTTTGCACAAGGCCTTGTTCGGTCATGTTCTGGTTTGTTGAGAATGTCACACCACCGCCAAGCGCGTTGATAGATGATGAAGATGTTGACCCTGTCACAAGTGACTGGAAACTTACTTCACGTTTCTTATAAGCCGTTGTGCTGGCATTCGCAATATTCTCGGATACCGCGGCGATTGCTGCGCCCTGACCTTGTAGGCCCGATACCGATGCATTAAGTGCACTACCTAAACTCATGATTTTTCTCCTTTATATACTATAAACTGTATTGTTTCGTGTGTTAATAAATGACCTTACTGTGCAGACGCATCTGCCACGGTTTCAGCCGCATAGTCTTTTTGAACTTTCAAAATATCGGACGAGCGGAATGAAATTTCACCGGCTGTCAAATATGTCTCTTGCGTATCACTCCACACGCCATCAACCGTGACATGGGATGTAATTTCTGTTGTTACGTCTTTGTCTTCGTTCTTAGCAATCACGTTCAATGTTAATTGTGTGCCCGCATCCAAACCAAGCTCTACTGCATCAATGCTATAATCATGAACCCCCAGAAGCGTTGAGCCATCTTCTGTCTTCACGATATTGCCTTGCGAGTCTGTGACCGTTAGTACAACCTCATCTGATTCACCTTGAACTTCGTAAGTCCATGCCGCTTCACCATCCTGTACAACACTAACATTTGTGTTAATTTCAACATCTTGCCCAATAAAGGCAAAGGATGATGATGTTGCACTGTCAGCAAGCAATGAATTTGTTACGGTCAATTTCTCGTTAGTAGAAATCTGTTGTTCCAATTGTGAATAGCGTGTTAGTTGCGCTGTCCATTCATCTGTATCCATCGGGTCAAGCGGGTTTTGGTTACTTAGCTGCGTTAATAATAGCTCCAGAAAGTCAACTTTCTGCTGTTCTGCATCTGCAGCCGCCTGTTCCGCTGCCGTTGTATCCGAATTATCAATGGCTGTACCTTGAATAACGGTTTGATTATTTAATACGGATGTAACGTTCATTGTTTTAAGCTCCTAATTTTTGTCCCTTGCAAACTATGGCGTTTGTGGGCCTTTGTTCTTACCACGTTGCGAACGTCAAAAATGGGGCGCAATTTTTTTATTTTTTTTCAAATATCTAAGAAAAAGCTATAAACACACTTTATATATATAGGCACGCTACAGCGCCCTAAAACCGCCCAAACGCCCCACCCCAAAAAATTTATTTTTGTTAAAGATTTGTTATCAAAGAATCGGTATAGTGAAGTATGTACGCGTGGATTAGCGTGCGTTTGAGCGTAAGGTGATAAGTTTTAATTATTTAAAAACAATGCCTTATAAAAAAATTGAAAAAAATTCATTTTTTTGCGCCCAATAATTACGCTATGATACGTATAAAGGATGTGACGCGGTAAAACGCTGATCAATTTGGCAGGAAGCCAAATTCCATTAACCAGGTAACATAATAGAAGGAGATCTACTATGCCTGTTATTTCAACCAATACGGCCGCTAACTCGGCCCTACTAAACCTTAACAAAAACGCATCTATGCAAGAAAAATTCTTGAACCAACTATCTTCTGGTTCACGTATTAACTCGTCATCTGATGACGCTGCTGGTCTTGCGGTATCTGGTCAGCTACAAGCCGACATTACCACATTGACACAGTCAGCACGTAACGCGCAGCAAGCTGAATCTCTTTTGCAAACAGCTGATGGCGCACTTGCACGTCAGTCTGACATCTTGCAACGTATGAAATCACTAGCAACACAGTATAACTCGGGTACAGTGGATGCAACATCACGTTCATTCATCAACGCGGAATATACGGAGCTTGTTGAACAGCTTGACCTTATCTCAACTTCATCTGAGTTTAACGGACAGAATTTGATTGATGGCTCATATAACCAAAGCTTCGTTGTTGGTATTTCTGCATCAGACTCGATTGATGTTGATTTGACTGGTATCAATACATCATCAACAGGTCTAGGGCTAAGTTCTGCTCTTTCTGTATCTAACACATCTATTCTGTCTGTAGATTTGAACACTACTAGCGGAACTGCGACAGGTACAGATACTCTGCAGAACCTAGTTTCAGGTGCAACATTTGGTGCAGGCGCTGTTCTAACGTTCACTTATGACGCCGATAACGATGCTACAGCAGGTAACGCTGCTGGTGGTTTCAACTTCACGTTTACTGAAGGCGCGGACGGCTCAACCGTAACAGATCTTGTTAACTTTATTAACGCTCAAACAGACGTTAATGGTAACCAAGTTCTTCAAGCTGATTTTGTTGACGGCACATTGACGATTCAAGGTACTAACCTTGATCCAGATGGTGACGGAACATTAGCTACTGCGGTTAACTTAGCACTTTCTAACACAGCTGGTACATCTATTGATGGTACAGACGGTGAAGGCAATGCTCTTACGATTGCAGCCAACGCCAACTCCGACCTATATACAGCTGGCGTGTCTGCAAGTGCTATCAACGATGACTTAAACATCATCGATGCTGCGATTACATCTGTTGCCAATGCACGTTCAGAAGTCGGTGCGTTTACATCTGCATTCCAATTCCAGAATGCAAACATTAATACGCAAATCGAGAACTTGACCGCAGCGCAGTCAACAATTGTTGACGTCGATATTGCTGAAGCACAAACAAACTTCACAAACGCACAGGTCTTGACAGAAGCTGCGACTGCGGCGCTTGCACAAGCGAACCAGATCACAACATCGCTTCTTTCACTTCTACGATAAGCGTAGGTTGAATATTTATACGAGGGCCGTATGGCGCCATAAACGCCATACAATTCAGAGGAAATCTGAAAAAGGGAGTCGCCCTCCTCCCTTTTTCCTCTCCCTTTACAAAATTGGCATGAAATATGCAGAGGATATAACAGAAGAAAACACTATAGTTGTTTGATTTAATTTTAGGGCAGATACTGTGATAAAATGAAATAAGGCAATTAAGTAGAATAATAACTATAAAAAAATTGGGACGTATATTAATTAGGAACACAAGATCATGAGCAATTTATCAGTCGGCGATCTTACAACTTCAGGCACCAAAACCATCGTGACGGGTACGTCATCGGGTTTAAACACAGGCGCCCTCATTGAAAACGCGGTTCAACAAAACAACGTTGCTGCCGATAAAATTGACATTAAAATCCAAGAAAATGATTTATTAATCGCAGGCTACGAAGAATGGTACGGCCTAGCGCAAAATTTTCAAGATTCATTATTTAACATTAAAAGCCAAACCAGTATCCTTGATACAGGTAACGTCTTTTCACAGCGTACAGCGAACCTAGAATCTACAGGCTCACCCGCAACAAGCTTGATTAACGTATCCATTGATGAAGACGCGCCCGAAGGCTCTTATGACTTAGTCATCGAACAAAAGGCCGAGGCTTTTTCCACTGGGTCAACCAATGTTGTTGATAAAGATGCCGATTTAAACGAGGTCGGGTCATTCACCATCGGTATTGATGGTTATGCCGCGCAGCAAATTGACGTTGTCGCCACAGACAGCCTGCAAGACATTGCTGATAAAATCAACCTAACCACGGCGGATAGCGGCGTAGCAGCATCCATCGTAAAAGTATCGGAAACTGAATATCAGTTAATTTTAGAAGGCACCGACACCAATGCCGCAATGACAGTTTCCACCCTAAGCGGCAGCGTCATGCAGAATTTGGGCATTGTTGATGTGACCGACGCCTTTGAAGCAGGGCAAATCATCCAAAATGAACAAGGCTCCCGCGTTGTTTATAACGGCGCGACCATCACCCGTGATGATAACGCCTATGATGACCTTATTGACGGGCTTAGCTTTGACATTGTGCAGGCTGACGCCGGCAGCACATTAACCTTGGATGTATCTTTTGACAGCGGGTCTGCCAAAGACGCGATTTTGGACTTTGTTGATAGCTATAATGCCTTCCGTGAATTTGCCATTATCAACCAACAAGTTAATGCGGATGGCTCTATCCCTGAAGAGGCAATTTTATTTTCGGATACTTTGCTCGACAGCTTTAATTATCAAATGTCGACTTTACTTGCTGGCGCGTCAGGTGACGGCCTCGCAAACTCCCTGCGCGGGTTGGGCATCGAATTTGATGGAGATAACCGCTTAGTTGTCAAAGACGGGACAAAGCTTGATGACGCTTTGTTAAGTGATTTCGAAAATGTCGCTAATTTCTTTGCAACCGATGTCAGCATTGATAATGACGAATTTCGCTTAATCAGCAATTCATCATCTACGGAAAGCCTTGATTTCACAATCGACATCACCACAGATGTCGATGGTAATATCACTGCAGCAACTGTTGGCGGATCAAGCGTTTTCACTATTAATGGAAATAGCCTTGTTGGCCAAGCAGGCACAGCCTATGAAGGCTTGACCTTTGCTTATGCGGGTACAACCGATACGTCCATCAATGTAACAATGAATGCGGGCGTGGCGGATTTACTTTACAACACAATTGAGAATTACACCGCAGCGGACGGCTCTATTCAAGAAGAAATTACCGCGCTAAACGCTGAAAATGAAGATTACACCGAAGAAGCACAAGAAATTCGTGACAAAGGCGAAGAAATTCGTGAAGAACAAATTCAAGTCTATGCAGCGATGGAGGCTGAACTTGCCCGCCTCGACTCGCTGCTGAATACAGTACGGGCATTATTAGGAAACAATAAAGATGACTAATTATTCTGACGCACAACCTTATACGCAAGCGCAACCATCCGCCCCTGCTGGCAATAATCCTTATGCCAATGCCGCAGGCGCATACAAAACCACGCAAGTCAACACGATTAGCGGCATGGATGTTGTGGTCGAGCTCTATAAAGGCATGCTGAAGAATATCGAAGGCGCGAAAAAAGCTTATGAGAACAACAAGCTAGACGAAATGTGCCGCCTGAATGAAAAAACATTCAATATTTTAGTCGGTCTGCAAACGCATTTGGATTTTGACCAAGGCAAAGATGCCGCGGAATTCCTCAACGGCTTTTACAACACTATCTTTGGCGCACTTGCCAAAGTTCACCGCGAGCCCGACCCTGCCAAGGCATTTGATGATATTATCGGCGCGATCGAGCCTGTTTATAAGCGCTGGTGCGAATTTGCCCGCGAAGCAAAGTCACCAGCAGAAAAAAATGCCGCTGACAACCGCCTAGACATGCAAAGCGGATCGTTCTCAACGAACAGTTAATGAATAAAATCAATATGTTAGCGTTTATTTAGGCCAGTTTTTGAAACTGGCCTATTATTTGCAATGTATATCACAAGTACGATAAAATAGAAAAGAGAGGTACTCGTGATAGATTGTTCCGCACAAAAGCTAGATGCTCCAGAAGCACCACAAATGGCACCGGCTGAGTTATTCAAGGCTGATGATGCAACACTTGTCACCCGCGCCATCGCACAGGATAAAGCCGCATATCAAGTGATCTTGCAGCGTTATTACACGAAAATTTGGCGTCTCAGCCTCTCTATCCTCAAGGACGAACAAGAAGCGGAAGATGCGGTGCAAGAGATTTTCTTAACCCTATGGCAGAACTTGTCTAGCTGGGATCCTGAAGGGAAGGCAAAATTTTCTACATGGATTTACCGCGTATCATTCAATAAATGCATCGACATTAAACGCAAGAACCGCCCAGAAACCCACGGGGATGAAATGGTGATTGCCGCGGCAGGGGATGAAACAGCCTATCAAGAAGCCCTGCAAAAGCAAGTTGCGGAAAAACTTGCCGCCCTGATGAAATCTTTGCCGGAAATGCAAGCTATGGCGCTTCGCCTTTATTACTACCACGAATTAAGCGTTGATGAAATTGCGCTCAAACTCGACCGCAGCGAACAAAGCATTCGTTCGCTTCTTAAACGCGGTAAAGCGACACTGAAAGACCAACTTGGCATCGAACTCAACGTTCGTTCCGCCGACTTAGCGAGAGACACAAACGATATTCTTCGTTAAAATTCAATAATGATACGCAGCGCAATAAATTTTCTTTGCGCTGTTAATCAACTCTTTATTTTTTTGATCAATGCTTTATATAGCTAAGCTAATGCTTGGATTTAATTCTATTGGGGCAAAACCTTGCACGTAAAACAGACGTTAAAAATCATCGGCCTATCCCTCCTCCTCTCTGCCTGTACGGTTGGGCCTGACTTTATGCGCCCCGATAATGCCGCGCACGATAACGGCACCTATCACAATAATTACAAACATATTGGCGGCACAGAAGATATGAGCCTATGGTGGGAACGCCTTGGTGACCCGCTGCTTAATGACTATGCAGATAAGCTGCTGCGGCAGAACCTCTCCCTCGCACAAGCGGGTGAACGCATCATCCAAGCGCGCAGCGCGGTTGATAGCGCCTATGGTAATTTTGCCCCACAAATTGGCGCAAGCGCCGATGCAGGCCGCAGCTTTACCCCCGCCAACGGCATCACGACAAACGTCCGCAGCTATGATAACGCTTACAGCGCAGGTCTATCAACATCATGGGAAATTGACCTATTTGGCCGCCTACAGCGCGCACATGAAGCCGCCAAAGCGAATTTTGAAGCGGCAAAATATGACTATGAAGCCCTGACTCACAGTCTGATGGCAGATTTAGTTAATCGCCGCGTAGCCATTGCGACCAACAAAGCACTGCTCGACCTTGCACAAGAGAACTACATCAACCGCAAGAAAATCTATAAATTGGTGCAAAAACGTTACAATATAGGCGCAAAAGGCACAACATTGGCGGATGTCTACCTCGCCGAAGAAAATTACCGCAGCGTTTATGCCGATGTTTATGCCGCTGAACGCAGCCTGCAAGATGCACTCTACCGTCTTGACATTCTGCTTGGCGAAAAGCCCGGCACACATGACCCACTCGCGGAGCAAGCCTTTATCGCCACGCCGCCGCCAATGGATATTCAGACATGTATGCCCGCAAGTCTTCTTGACCGCCGCCCAGACCTCAAAGCCGCAGAACTGCGCATAAAAGCCGCCAACGCGAATATCGGTGTTGCGGTCGCGGATTTATATCCGTCATTTAACCTTGGCGGGTCACTCGGTTATAGCGGGGCAAGCACAGGCGGCTTATTCTCAGCAGACCGTCTAGCGGGCTCACTATTAGCAAGCCTTACAAGCCGCATCTTTGAAGGCGGCAAACTGCGCGCAAATATTGATTTAAATGAATCAAAAGCGCGTGAAGCGGTCAAGAGCTATCAGGATAATATCTTAACCGCGCTATATGAAGTCGAAACGCGCCTATTTGCTGACCGTGAGTTAACTGATGAGCTTAACAGCACAGCACAATCCCTAAGCGCGCTCGAAAAAGCCGAAGCATTAAGCCGTGAGCGTTATATTAAAGGCCTCCTGACCCTCGACCAATTCCTAGATGTTCAGCAGCGCCGCTATGCAAGTGCGCAAGGCTATATTGTAAAACAACAAGAAAAATGGCAAACCCGCATCGCGCTTTATCAAGCGCTTGGCGGGGATTGGTTTAATACAAAAGACAAACAAGCGGCTTGCCGCGCCCAATAAGGATGGAATGATGAACACAGAAACAAAACAGAAAATCAGCGGTTTTGTCCAGCTAATCGCCGTAATCCTCTTTATCGGCACGGCGCTCGCCATATCAATTATTTTACAATCCAACAAAAAAACCATCAAAAATGGACAAAAGGTTGAGCGCGTTTTATTTGTTGAAGCACAAAGCTTTACCCCAGCCCCTTATGCCATAACCCTATCAACCACAGGCACCGTCGAAAGCCGCGCCGCTGTTGATGTTGTATCGCAAGTCAGTGGGCGCATCATCAGTGTGAATGACAACTTTTACGAAGGCGGTCATTTTGCCGCAGGCGAAACCTTGTTCCAAATTGACCCGCGTGACTATGAGCTTACTGTTGAGCGCCTTGAAGCAGAGCTTGCCCGCGCAAAAACAACATTAGAAATCGAACAAGCCGAGAGCGCCGCCGCACTTGAAGAGTGGAAAATGCTCAATGGCAGCAAAGTTGCACCTGACCTTGTCTTGCGTAAGCCACAACAAAAAGAAGCTGCCGCCAACCTCAAAGCTGCCGAAGCGCAGCTTGCCGATGCCAAGCTTGATCTGGAGCGCACAACATTCAGCCTTCCATTTACAGGGCGTGTCTTATCAAGCAATGTTAGCCTAGGGCAATTCATTACCGCGGGTCAGGTCTATGGCAGCGTTTTTGACACAGCATCGTTAGAAATACGCAGCACTATTGAAGAAGAGAGCCTTAAGTTCCTGCACCCTATAGAAGACCTAGCTATTAATGTTAAAACCAAGCATATGGGACAAGACCGGACATATAGCGCCTTCATCAAACGCAGCGCCGCGTCACTTGATACGCAAACGCGCTTCGCGCCGCTTATTTTTGGCTTTAAAGATGATGCAAACGACCTTCTTCCGGGCACATTTGTGGCGGTAGAAATCACCACCGCCGAAACAAATGAAGTTCTGGCCATCCCATCAACGGCTAGACAAAAAGACGGCCGCATCTGGATGGTGAATGCCGATAATACAGTCAGCCCATTAGAAGGCTACACTATATTGCACAATAATGGTGACACCCTCGCTTTATCAGGCATTACAGAAGCTGTACATTTAGTCACTTCATCCCTTCCTGGTGCAATTGACGGCATGAAAGTCGACATCAGAGAGGCACGCAAATAATGAGCATGCTCCCTCAACCACATAACGTCTCCAAAGGCATTATATCTTGGTTTGGGCACAATCATGTTGCCGCGAACATTCTTATGATGCTCTTCCTTGTTGGCGGCATATTTACATTATCCAACATGCGCACAGAAACATTTCCATCGATTGACCCCAAAATGGTTACGGTGCGCGTCGCTTACCCCGGTGCAACGCCTTATGAAGTCGCTGACGGTATCACCAGCCGCATTGAAGAAGCCCTCATCGGGATTGATGGCGTTAAACGGATATCAGCCGTTGCTTCAGAAGGGTCAGGCTCTGTTTATGTTGAGCTTGAAGACTTTGCTAATCCTGACGATGTATACAATGAAGTCGACACCGCAGTGAACGGTTTATCCGATTTCCCACCCGAAGAAGCGGAACGCCCAATTGTCACAAAATTAAAGCCCACCCCACTTGTTATGACCCTCGCGATTTATGGCGACGCAAAGGAAGAAACCATAAAATATTGGGCAGAAAACATAGAAGACGAACTGCGCCAACTACCCGGCGTTGCACATACCAATTTACGCGGCATCCGTGATTACGAGATTTCGATTGAAGTATCGGAAGATAACCTTCGTAAATACGATCTAAGCCTCTCCGAAATTGGCAATGCAATTAAAGCATTCTCAACAGACATCCCAGCAGGCACTTTAGAAGCCCAACAAGGCGAAATTTTATTACGCGTTCAAGAACAACGTTATAGCGGCGCAGAGTTTGAAAACATTGTCTTAAAAACGCTACCTAATGGGTCATCTTTGCGCTTAAAAGATGTTGCTACCGTTATTGACGGTTTTGAAGACGCTAACTTAATCAGTCGTTTTAACGGGGCGCGCGCCGCATTTATTGACGTTTCACGAAGCGAGACCGAAGACACACTGGGCGTAGCCAACACAGTTAATGCTTATTTAGATACAGTCACGCTTCCCGCAGGCCTCAACCTTGTATTACAGCAAGATGAGACGGTAGTACTGCGCGACCGAATAAACCTTATGCTGCGTAATGGAATTTTGGGCTTTGCGCTTGTATTCCTTGTACTCCTGCTATTCCTTGACCTTAAACTGGCCTTTTGGACAAGCGTCGCCATCCCTGTATCGTTTATGGGCGGCTTAATGGTTATATATTTCTTTGGTTATTCATTGAACATGGTATCACTCTTCGCGTTGATTGTTGTGCTGGGTATCGTCGTTGATGACGCCATCGTAACGGGGGAGAGTATTTTCGATCAACAAGAGAAGCACCCTGATGACCCAAATGCTTTTTTAATCGGTGTCCGCCGCGTTTATGCGCCTGTGACTGTAGGCGTGAGCACGACCATCGCAGCCTTTGCTCCACTATATTTCAGCACAGGCATTTTAGGGCAGATTATTTCTGTTATTCCTGTAGTCGTTGTACCAATCCTCGCGATATCCCTTATCGAAGCCTTCTTTATACTTCCTGCGCATTTATCTACGCCAACACGCTGGAGCGCCGGTATAATCGCCAATATACGCGACCATGTAACCACAGGGCTTAACCATGTAATTGAAAATATTGTTGTACCTTTTGCCCGCCTCTGTATGAAATGGCGCTATGCCACAGTTGCTGCTTTCGTTGCATTCGCAATTATAACGATTGGCATGTTCCAATCAGGCACAGTGCGCTTCGTCTTCTTCCCACAAATAGAGAGCGATCAAGTCAAAATCACTGTAACCATGCCTGTCGGCACGCAGTTTAATCAAACAAAAGAGACTATGCTGACGATTGAGCGCGCTGTTGAGGCCGTGCGCCAAAAGGTCGAAACAAACGGCCAAACAGTCTATGAAAGCACATCCCTTAGCATTGGTGAGACCTCAAGCGAGGCTGGACCACCAGGCACAGCTGGGCGTAACAGCAAGTCATCCAATGTCGGGCAAATGGTTATACAGCTCGTCTCATCAGACCACCGAAATGTATCCGCCGCGCAAATAGAATCTATGGTTCGTGAGCGCATAGCAGATTTACCAAATATCGAAAAGCTTGCCTTCCAAAGCTCCCTCATCGGGGAAGAAGCCGATATTGAGGTTGAGCTTACGCACCCAGATGAAAGCATGCTTAATGAAGCCGCCGAGGAGCTGAAAGATCTTCTAAAAGCCATTCAAGGCACTAAAGAGGTCTCCGACAGTTTTGAGCCGGGTAAAAACGAATATGTATTCAAACTTAACGCTGAAGGTTATGCCGTTGGCCTGACCCCAGCCCTATTGGGCACAGAGCTTCGCGCCGCCTATTTCGGTCTAGAGGCCGAACGCTTCCAGCGTGGACGCTCTGAAGTCATCGTCTATGTGCGCTACCCCAAAGATGAACGCGAAGATTTAGAGACTTTATCACAAACTCGCATCCGCTTGCCAAGCGGACAATCCGTCCCCCTTTCAACAGTGGCTGACATCACCGAGCAAATTGGCTATTCCGCCATTCAGACCGTTAATGGGCGCCAGATTGTGAGCGTCACAGCAGATGTCGATTACGCCGTGTTAACCCCGAATGACGTGTTGGGCGAATTACAGCAAAATATTCTGCCTGAATTACAGCAAAAATATACTGGCCTGTCCTATAGCTTTGAAGGTGAAAGCCGCGATCAAAAAGAAGATATGGCGAGCCTTGGCCGCAACATGTTGGCCGCTTTACTACTGATCTATGTTTTACTAGGCGCACAATTAAAAAGCTATGTACAACCCATCGTCATCATGCTGGCTATTCCATTTGGCGTCATTGGCGCGACATGGGGGCATTTCTTACTGGGGCACGACCTATCGTTCATTTCCATGTTCGGTATCGTTGCACTGACAGGCGTTGTGGTAAATGACAGTGTTGTCTTAATGGATTATTTGAACCAACAGCGACTTGAGGGCAACAGCATGTATGAAAGCACTATCGCGGCTATCAAACGCCGATTCCGCCCAATATTGCTGACAACGATGACAACCAGTTTAGGCCTGTTACCGATGCTTCTAGAGACCTCTATGCAGGCGCAATTCTTGATCCCTATGGTGATTTCACTGGCGACAGGAATCATATTTTCAACTTTTGTAATATTACTATTTATTCCAAGCATATTAATGATTAAGGTTGATATACTTAAATTCTTCTTCAAAAAAGAAATTTAAAGCGCCATGAATAACCTGACCCGCTTTCGTGACTTATACGCGCCATATACGCATTTTGACAATGCGTCACTGTGGTATCGCGTTTTTGATACGGTAATGGCCGATTATAATGATGGACACCTCGATGCACTGCTAAATATTCTAAATGACCTACCAAACATAACAAAGAAAGTGCAAACAGACTTCACATCCGATGCCATAACCATAGGTGGCGACGCTGAATATAACGATATCCAAAAAATAAACGCTGTATTGCGTCAATTAATCCCATGGCGTAAAGGGCCATTTCAAGTATTTGATATTCATATCGATTCAGAATGGCGCTCAAACCTAAAATGGGGTCGTTTAAAAGATAAAATCAGCCCCCTTAACGACCGCAAGGTATTGGACGTTGGCAGCAATAACGGTTATTACGGTTGGCGCATGCGCGGTGCAGGTGCAGCGCAGGTCATTGGCATTGATCCATCCGTACTTGCGGTCATTCAACATTTCGCCATCAACCATATTATTCGTGATTATAGCCACGTCATCTTCCCTTTCAAAATGGAAGACATCCCCCCGCGCCTTGAATATTTCGATACCGTTTTCTCAATGGGTGTGCTTTACCACCGCCGCGGACCGCTCGACCATATACAAGAATTATATGACGCGCTGCGCATTGGCGGCGAACTAGTGATGGAGACCCTTGTCGTAGAAGGCGGCGAAGGATACAGTCTCGTCCCGCCTGGCCGTTATGCCCGAATGAATAACGTTTGGTTCTTACCCACTGTATCAACCTTGAAAATCTGGCTCGATAAAATTGGCTTTGAAGATGTTATCGATATTGGCCTACACGCCACGACCAGCGACGAACAGCGCACTACAGAATGGAAACCGGGTGCTAGCCTTGTTGATTTTCTAGATCCTGAAGATCCGACAAAAACAATTGAAGGCCACCCCGCCCCGCTTCGCGTTACGCTACGCGCGACGAAACCCAACAGACAAAATCGTCTTAAGCGTTACCAGTTATAAAAATGTAGCAATTTACAAAATAAAAGAATAAAATCCCTCCTATATACCTATAGGATAAATCATGACAGATATAGAATTAGACAATAAAATAGTTGTGCGCGGTTACTTCGTTGGGCAGCGCCTTAACCTGAAAGACTTCGAAAAAAGCGGCGCACTTGCCTTATCTCCACTGGTCATACGCGCGGGACACGGCGGTTATGCCGTGCTTTTCCGCTATGGCGTTGCTGTATTATTCGGCCTTGACCATTTAGAAGAACAAAACTTCATTAGCCAGTTAAAAGACTACGCAACCGCGCCCTATGAAAGCCCTTCATTTGAAGAAGTCACCATCGAAAGCGCACTTGAAAAAAGCGAGTCAATGCAAGAAGACGCCTTCCATATTATGCAGTGGGATTTAGAGCGTCTGCAACTCATCGCTGAGGTCATCGCCAAAGCAACTGTACTTGAACATTACGAGTCTAGCATTACAGAAATTTTCGACCGCATAGAGCCATTAGCAACTGAACTGCAAGGCGGAAAAATCAAGAGCCGCTGGGCGAAGGTCCTATTGAAGCATATCGGCACGGTTCTATCAATTGAACGTAAGATGATCGCCCATGTCGAGATTGAAGGCAAGCCCGAATTACTATGGGACCATCCAGACCTTGAACCACTTCACATTAAGCTAGAAGACGAATTCGAAGTACCTGAGCGTCACAAAGCTATCAAGCAGAAATTGGACTTGATCCACCGCACGGCAGACACAATGTTTACCGTGCTACAAGAACGAAATACCTATCACGTTGAATGGTATATCGTTCTTTTGATCGTCTTGGACATTGTCATTAGCTTAATCGAGAAAATGCTCGCTTAAATACTATTGGTCGTCCTTCACAAGTAACCCCATAAAGGCTGTAACAGGCGTTGCTTCAAGCACCGCCTGATTATTGCATAGATCAATAATCTCTTTACAGCTTTCATCACTATAATGGGTTGCTAAGTTACGTGCGAATTTTTCTTCCAATACTGGTATACCTTCGGCGCGGCGGCGTGGGTGACCAATTGGGAACTCAACCTCTACGCGCTCAGTCTTACTGCCATCTTTGAAGTGAACCTCAATTGCATTGGTAAACGCGCGCTTTTCAGGGTCATGGTAATCTTTACTATAGCCAAGATCTTCTTCAACCACCATTTTTGCACGCAAAGCATCAATCTCAGGGTTTGCGGCAAAATCATCTTCATAATGATCCGCCGTGAGTGTCCCTGTCATCAACGGGACAGCCACCATATATTGCAAGCAGTGGTCGCGATCCGCAGGGTTATGCAGTGGGCCTGTTTTGGAAATAATACGAATGGCTGCCTCATGTGTCGTCAGAACGATTTTCTCAATATCATCAAGGCGGCCTTTAACTTGCTCATGCAAGGCAACGGCGCATTCCACAGCAGTTTGTGAATGGTATTCCGCTGGATATGAAATTTTAAACAGCACGTTATCCATCACATAATGACCATAAGGACGTTGGAATTTAAACGCATTTCCCTTAAACAGCACATCATAAAAGCCCCATGTTTTGGCCGTCAGCGCGCTTGGATAGCCCATTTCACCCGCCAGCACCATCATCGATAGGCGCACGGCGCGCGATGTTGCATCACCCGCCGCCCAGCTTTTGCGTGAACCGGCATTTGGGGCATGGCGATATGTACGCAGCGACTGGCCATCTAGCCAAGCATGCGATACTGCCGCCAAAGCTTGATCACGATCACCGCCAAGCATTTTAATCACCACAGCTGTTGACGCAACTTTCACCAAAACAACATGGTCAAGGCCAACGCGATTAAAGCTGTTTTCAAGGGCTAAGCAGCCTTGAATTTCATGGGCTTTAATCATTGCGGTCAGCACGTCCTTCATAACAAGGCCAGCTTCGCCGCGCGCTTCGCGCTGCTGTGACATATAATCCGCTACCGCCAAAATCGCGCCCAAGTTATCGGATGGATGCCCCCATTCTGCGGCAAGCCATGTGTCATTATAATCAAGCCAGCGGATCATCGCGCCGATATCAAAGGCCGATTTCACAGGATCCATACGGTAATTTGTCCCCGGCACACGCACGCCCATCGGCACAACCGTGCCCGGTACAATCGGGCCCATTAATTTGGTGCAGGCAGGGAAGCTTAACGCCAAAATACCGCAGCCAAGTGTATCCATCAAACAATGACGCGCTGTTTCATAGGTCGCCTTATTGTCGATGTTGAAATCATAAACATAGTCAACAATATCCTGAATGACTGCGTCATAATCTGGACGTTCGTTTAAATCTGTATTCGCATTATGCTGCATGATTTTATCTTTCTTCTATAGGAACAAATTCAAGTTTCTCAGGGCCGATATAATCCGCAGATGGGCGGATTAATTTGTTATTCGCGCGCTGTTCAAATATATGCGCTGCCCAGCCTGTGATACGAGACATCACAAATAACGGCGTGAAAATAGATGTCGGAATACCGAGCATGTTGTAAACTGAGGCGGAATAAAAATCCAAATTCGGGAAGAGATGTTTTTCATCCCACATGATTTGCTCAATGCGCTCTGATACATCAAACATGCTCATGTCGCCTTTTTCTTGTGATAATTTACGCGACCATTCTTTGATCACGCGATTACGTGGGTCAGCTTCGGTATAAACGCGGTGACCAAACCCCATGATGAGTTCTTTGTTTTTAAGCATCCGGTGAATGGCAATATCCGCCTCTTCCGCTGTGCTGAAACGCTCAATTAACTCCATCGCCGCTTCGTTCGCGCCGCCATGTAGCGGCCCGCGCAATGCGCCAATTGCGCCTGTTACGGCAGAATAAAAATCCGACAAAGTCGATGCGATGGTGCGGGCAGTAAAGGTCGAGGCGTTAAATTCATGTTCTGCATAAAGGATAAGCGACACATTAATGGCGCGTTCATGGAGCGCAGACGGTGCTTTTTGATGCAAAAGCGTCAAGATATGTGCCGCCATGCCTTCTGCATCTGTTGTACAGTTAATGCGCTGACCATTATGCGTATAATGCCACCAATACATAATCATCGCTGGATATTTCGCAAGCAAGCTATCCGCGACATCTTCTTGACTAAGGCCTGCGCCTTCAGCTTCCAAATTGCCAAGGATTGAAGTCGCGCTACGCAAAACATCCATCGGATGGGCGTCTTTCGGAATAATTTCCAGCGCAGCTTTCAAGCCCGCAGGCAAATCACGCATAGATATCAGGCGTGCTTTATAGGCGCTTAGTTCTGCCGCTTTCGGCAACTGGCCCTTCAGCAGCAAATAGGCGACTTCTTCAAATTCCGCCTTTTCAGCCAATTCATAAATACTATAACCGCGATATTCAAGGTTATGTGCCCCGCCTGCCGCAGATATTTCGGTTGTCCCTGCGACAATCCCCGCAAGGCCTGATGGTTTAGTTGGTTGTGTCTGTGCGCTCATTTCTTCGCTCCCTTATTATCGATTTTTTGAATTATGTAGACGGTCGAGTTGTTGTTCATAAGACATATACTCTAAATGCTCATAAAGCTCCGCGCGGGTCTGCATTTTATCAACGCAGGCCTTTTGCGTGCCGTCTTTCTTGATTGTGCCATAGACCTCTAACGCCGCTTTGCTCATCGCGCGGAAGGCACTTAACGGATATAACGCCATATCGACGCCATGGTCAGCTAGCTCCTCTGCCGTATATAAATCCGTCTTACCAAATTCAGTGATATTGGCAAGCAGCGGCACGCCGACGGCATCTTTAATGATGCGATAATGCGCCAAATCGGTCATCGCTTCGGCGAAAATCGCATCGGCGCCGCATTCCGCGTAATAAGCGCTGCGCTCAACAGCGGCATCGAACCCTTCAACCGCCAAAGCATCACAGCGCGCCATAACAATGAAGTTTTCATCAGTTTTAGCATCCAAAGCGGCCTTGATACGGTCGCCCATTTCTTCCTTGCTGACCAATTCCTTATTCGGGCGGTGGCCGCAGCGTTTTGCGGCGATCTGATCTTCCATATGAACGGCGGCGACGCCTGCGCGCTCCATTTCTTTGATTGTGCGGGCGATGTTAAAAGCATTGCCCCAACCAACATCAATATCCACCAATAACGGTAAATCAACCGCGCCCGTAATGCGGCGGGCATCTTCGCAGACATCCGCCAAATTCGTCATGCCCAAATCAGGCAAACCAAAGGACGCATTGGCAACCCCCGCACCTGATAGATAAATGGCCTTATGCCCCGCATCGCGGGCGAGCATCGCGCTATAGGCGTTAATCGCGCCAACAACCTGCAGCGGCTTTTCTTCTTTCAATAATTGACGCATTTTTGCGCCTTGGGACTGTGTCATTTTAGATGCTCCTTATTATTTCGAAGGTAAACGCGCCGCGCCATCTAGGCGAATAATCTCGCCATTTAGCATCGGGTTTTCAACAATATGCGCCGCAAGCATGGCAAATTCCTCTGCCTTAGCAAAACGGCTTGGAAACGGGATATTCGCGGTAATCGCGTCTTTATATTCCAGCGGCACATTATCCATCATTGGGGTTTCAACTGCGCCTGGGGCAATGGTCATCACGCGGATGCCAACGCGGGCAAGTTCACGCGCAATCGGCAAAGTCATTGATGCAACGCCGCCTTTCGATGCCGCATAAGCCGCCTGTCCAATTTGACCTTCGTAGCCAGCAATCGACCCTGTGTTAATAATCACGCCGCGCTCACCGCTTTCGCTATCTGCTTCATTGGCCGCCATCATTTCCGCTGAAAGGCGCAGCACATTGAATGTGCCGTTTAAATTGACGTTGATGATCTTTTGGAAACGCTCAAGCGACGCAACGCCATCGCGGCCAAGAATACGTTCGCCGCCGAGAATACCCGCACAATGCACAACAATCTGCGGCAGACCAAGTGCGTCTTTCACCGCGCCAAGCGCCATCAACACACTGGTTTCATCAACAATGTCACAGGCGATATACACCACGCCATCAAGGCGCGCATCGTCTTTTGGCTCATGTAAATCCCATGATGCCACTTTCGCGCCTTTATCACGCAAATATTTAACCGTAGCCGCGCCAATACCGCCGCTACCGCCCGTGACAATTGCGACCTTATCCTTAAGCTGCATTTTCAGCCTCCTTTATAATTTCACGTCCAATGACAATGCGCTGAATATCGCTTGTGCCTTCATAAATGCTACACACACGAATATCGCGGTAAATGCGCTCAATCGGATATTCAGAGAGATACCCATAGCCGCCAAATATTTGCAGGGCTTCACGCGCCACCGCTTCACCGGTTTCAGAGGCATAAAGCTTCGCCATACAGGCTTCTTTCTTACAAGGCAGCCCTGCATCACGCATCGCCGCGGCGTGGTGGAGCATTTGACGCGCCACTTCAATCTTCGTCGCCATATCCGCCAAACGGAAAGCTAACGCCTGATGATCAGCAATAGATTTACCAAAGCTTTTACGTTCCTGCGCATAAGCCAGAGCCTGCTCATAAGCGGCCCGCGCCATACCCACGGCCTGCGCCGCAATACCAAGGCGGCCGCCTTCTAAATTGGCGAGGGCGATTTTATAGCCGTCCCCTTCTGCGCCGACCAAAGCATCTGCAGGTACAACCATATCTTCAAAAACAAGCTGACAGGTGTCTGAGGCCTGCTGCCCCATTTTGTCTTCAATGCGCGCAACTTGATAGCCAACGGCATTGGTGCGCACCGCAAAGCATGAAATACCGCGCTTACCCGCATCAGGGTCAGTTACGGCGAAGACCAACGCTAAGTCACCATATTTGCCAGATGTGATAAACTGCTTCGTGCCGTTCAACACATAAGAACCGTCGGCCTGCTTTACAGCGCGGGTGCGGATCGCCGCGGCATCTGATCCCGCATCTGGTTCAGTTAACGCAAACGCACCAATCCATTCGCCCGAAGTTAATTTCGGTAGCCATGCATTCTTTTGCGCTTCTGACGCATAATTCAAAATCGCCGTGGAAACAGGGCAGCTATTAACGCTCAAAATCGTTGACAGCGCGCCATCTGCCGCGGCAATTTCCTCCATCGCCACAACATAGGATAAATACCCCGTATCACTGCCGCCATAATTTTCAGGAATCAACATGCCCAAAATGCCAAGCTCAGCAAGCTCTTGCAATTCCGCCTTTGGAAAACGTTTCTCTTCAGCGCGTTTACCCGCCTCTGGCCACAAACGCTGACGCGCGAAATCACGCGACATGTCCTGTATCATTTTTTGTTCTTCGGTTAAAATCATGGCTTACCCTTCCCAGTTCTCGACCGCAAGGGCAACCGCCTCACCGCCGCCAATACAGAGCGAAGCGATACCGCGCTTTAAGCCCTTTTGTTTCAGCGCATGAATAAGCGTTACCAAGATACGCGCCCCAGACGCCCCAATCGGGTGACCAAGCGCACAGGCCCCACCGCGAATATTGACCTTATCATGCGGGATGGATATTTCCTGCATCGCAGCCATTGTTACAACAGCAAAGGCTTCGTTAATTTCAAACAAGTCAAAATCATTGACGGTTTTACCAAGCTTATCAAACAAAGCCTGCATCGCCCCAACTGGCGCAGTTGTGAACCATTCCGGCGCACGCGCATGGACGCTATGGCCAAGAATTTTCACAAGCGGCGTAAGGCCGCGCTTTTCAGCTTCAGACGCCCGCATCAACAATAATGCCGCCCCGCCATCGGATATCGAACTTGCATTCGCCGCCGTCACCGTCCCGTCTTTACCAAAGGCCGGTTTAAGATGTGGAATTTTATCAGGGCGCGCATTACCCGGCTGCTCATCAATATGAACGGATACATCACCGCCGCGGCCTGCGACAGATACAGGCACAACTTCCTCAACGAAAGCATCACTAGAAATTGCCGCTTTGGCACGGGATAGAGATTCAAGTGCATAAGCATCTTGTGCCTCACGTGAAAATTTATAATGCGCAGCACATTGATCAGCAAAAACACCCATTAATTTACCGCGATCATAAGCGTCCTCAAGCCCATCTAGGAACATGTGGTCATAAACCTGCCCATGCCCCATACGCATGCCTCCACGCGCCTTAGGAAGAAGATACGGCGCATTGGTCATGCTTTCCATCCCGCCCGCAATGAGAACATCATGCGTTTCGGCTTTAATTAAATCATGCGCATACATCACAGCCTGCAGACCCGAGCCGCACATTTTATTGAGCGTCACACACGGCGTTGATTGGTCTAACCCACCTTTGAACGAAGCTTGACGCGCAGGTGCCTGGCCTTGCCCCGCCTGAAGCACGCAGCCCATAATTACATTATCTACATCGCCGAAGCCAAGCCCTGACGCTTCACGCACAGCATTAATCGCCGCCCCGCCAAGTTCAGCCGCCGCGAGCGATGAAAAACCACCTTGAAAGCCGCCAATCGCCGTACGTTTGGCCGCCACAATAACTATAGGATCAAGTTCTGACATATTTATTCTCCCTGCCCATCTAACACACCGCCGCGCAAAAAGAATATTTAAACAATAAAATATAAATGCCGCCCCTTTAAAGGACGCCACAGCATTGTAGTCTTTTCTACATTCTCGTCTAGGAAAACTTATATTTTTTCAGCAATTATAAACCACGGCACAACTGCACCGCGCGCCAATAATTGACGCAAGTTTTCAAGGCAGAGCTTAAAGTCTGATCCAGCCAAGGGGATCACATCATCTGGCGTAGGATTGTTAATGATTTTTGGCAAAATATCGCCATATTTTTCTTTATAAACAACTTTAAATCCCGCATTTAACAGCTTGTTTTCATATGTTCTTACATCATCAACAAAACTTTGCGCCTCATTTTCCGCCCAAGGCAAAGGAAAACACTCTTCAACTAAAACATCGCCACCAACTTTCAATACGTCATAAATTATAATTTTTCCTTTATCACTCAACTTGTTACATAAAGTTCTTAATGCACCTTCTTTATTACTTATGTTCATGCCCAAATGCACCCACACACACCAATCAAAAAGCTGCGCCCCCATTTCGGCATCAGAAAAATCACCACAAACATCGCCTTGTAGATAAGTCACCCCACCAGAGAAAGGGAAAGATTCATGGATCTTTTGCGCCGATTCAACATAACCTTGGGCCAAATCCACCGCCACAACATTTGCGCCACCAAAATGCGCCAAATAACGCGCAACACCACCATAGCCAGCACCGACATCAAGAACAACAGAGCGAGTCACGTCACCCATCAATTTCAGTAATTTTTGCGTGGCAGCAGCGCCCCCAATATGAAACTGGTCGTATTTAAAATGGTTTAGCGATATATCTTTTTTATTACAATCTGTTGTGCCAGATATTTTAGAAATAATTTTATCAGCAACACCATCTGCCACATAGTGATCATCAAGCAAATTCATCTTATTTAGACATCCTTATATAAGCGGCTTTATATTTACTTACCGCGCCTCATACGCTACTATTATGCACGAAAATTAGACGCGGATCATTTTAAATTCACGAGGGTCACACCATGATTTGGCACAAAAAATATTCACCAGACGCCGCAATGGATATGGTGACACATAAAAACATTCTCGATCAACTCGGAATCGAATTTACGGAAATTGGGGATGATTACTTAATCGCCCGTATGCCCGTTGATGAACGCACCCACCAAATTCATGGCATTTTGCATGGCGGCGCGACCTGCGTTTTGGCCGAAACGGCGGGCAGTTTTGCCTCCCTGATGTGCATTGATCCTGACCATAAATACGCCGTTGGCTCACAAATTAGCGCTAATCACCTCCGCCCCGTTTCCAGCGGCTATGTTTACGCGCACTGCACCCCCGTCCATATCGGCCGCGCTAAGCATGTTTGGGATATAAAAGTCACGGATGATCGCGACAAATTAATCGCAAAATGCGAGCTCACCTGCGCCGTGATTGATAAGCCTAAAAACTAAATTACGCAGCCTCTTCTAATGGCGGTTGATAGTCCAAATCCGCCAATAGACGTGCATGTTGCGTATAGAATTTTTCGATATTGCCATGCTTGACTGGACCGAAACCTTTGACCATTTCAGGCAGTGCGAGCAATTCACGGCAAGTGTCTAAATTCTCCGCATTCAGCTTGGTGAGTACGGTTTCAATCATCGCTTCATAATCTTTAATCAACTGACGTTCAGCTTTACGCTCCGCAGTATAGCCAAAGATGTCGAACGGCGTGCCACGCAGTCCTTTCATGCGGGCGAGCGTTTTGAAGCCATGCATCATCCATGACCCGAATTTAATCTTCTTCGGGCGGCCTGATGCAGGGTCTTTACGCGATAGTAGCGGCGGAGCGAGATTGAATTCGATTTTATAATCACCCGCAAATTGGCTTTGCAGCTTCTTAATAAACTCACCATCGCTATAAAGGCGCGCCACTTCATATTCATCCTTATAAGCCAGCAGCTTATGATATGAACGCGCGACGATTTGGGTGAGCGTATATTGATCCGCCCCAAACAGTTCATGTTCACGCGCGGCGATTTTATCAACCATCGCTTTATAACGCTGTGCATAGGCCTTGTTTTGATACGCGGTAAGGTAATCCATACGGCGCGCCATAACATCTTCCAATGTCACAGCAATTTCATGGTCATCTTCATTATCTGATAAGACCGCATGCAGCATATCATCGACCTTGTTCAAATCATGCGCCGCCAAACGGCCAAAGGCAAAAGCCTTCTGGTTTGTTTCAACCGCAACGCCATTTAGCTCAATCGCGCGGTAAATTGATTCAAGATGCAGTGGGATCAATCCTCTCTGCCACGCGAAACCAAGCATGAGAATATTGGTGTTAATCTCATCCCCCAACAACACACGTGCATATTCTGTCGCGCGGATGAAGGATGCACTATCGCTTTTTAGGCGCTGCAACAAGGTGCTGCGCACTTTCGCTTCAGCAAAATCAACATTGTTATTGGTCACGAAGGCCGATACTGGCGCTTGGTCGCCATTGACAACCGCGTGCGTTTTATCAGGGTTCAGCGTTTTATAGGCCGTTGCACCAACGGCGGAGACAATGTCACAGGCCATTAGCAAGTCCGCCCCGCCCGCAATAATATGCCCCGTTCTGAGGTCTGCTTGCGTTGGTCCGATGCGCACATGGCTTAGGACTTCGCCGCCCTTTTGCGCAAGGCCGGTCATATCAAGGTTACGGCAATGGATGCCTTCCAAATGCGCCGCCATACCAAGCAAGGCGCCAATCGTCAAAACGCCTGTGCCACCAATACCAGTAACAATTATGTTATAGGCTTTATCAAGCTTTGGCACAGTCGGCATCGGGATGCCGCTAAAAATGCTCTGCCCTTCGGTTTCCGAAGCTATGGTCTTTTTAATCTCCCCGCCATGGACGGTAACGAAAGACGGACAGAAGCCCTTCAAACATGAGAAATCTTTGTTACACATAGACTGGTTAATCTGGCGTTTACGGCCATATTCAGTTTCTAACGGCTGCACCGCAACGCAGTTTGACTGTACCGAGCAGTCCCCACAGCCTTCACAGACGGCATCATTAATCATCACGCGCTTGGCAGGGTCTGGGTAAAGACCACGCTTACGGCGGCGACGTTTTTCAGCCGCGCAGGTTTGGTCATAGATTATAACCGTTGTGCCTTCCGTCTTTTGGCATTCTTCCATGATTTTTTGTAAGTAATCACGACTAAGCACCTTCACTTCGGATGGAATTTCTTTCATACCTTTATAAATTTCAGGCTGCTCGCTCAAAATCCATGCTTTTGTAACGCCTTCCGCCATGACCTGCTGGGCAACGCGATAAACAGGCAGTTCACCATCAACATGCTGCCCGCCTGTCATTGCCACGGCATCGTTATAAAGTATTTTATAGGTAATATTGACCTTACCCGCCACAGCCGCGCGGATCGCCAAAGTCCCCGAATGGAAATACGTCCCATCACCCAAATTGGCGAAAATATGTTTGCGTTCCGTGAATGGCGCCATACCAACCCATGGCACACCTTCACCGCCCATTTGCGTACAAAGCGCGGAATTACGGTCCATCCACTGCACCATGTAGTGACAGCCAATCCCAACCATCGCAAAGCCATCTTCTGGCACTTTGGTTGATGAATTATGCGGGCAGCCTGCGCAGTAATATGGCTTACGCAGTGACGGCGGGGTATAGGCCTTTGACTCTTTTTCGTAACGTTCATAAAAGGCGAGCGCCTTTTCAATTTGTTCATTGTGATAGAAACGCGCAATACGCTGCGCAATCACGCGGGCAACCATGCCAACATTATGGTCGTTATCAAGCGGCAAGAGCGGCTTGCGATGTTCATCATATTTACCGACAACCATCGGGCGTTTTTCAGGCGGCCAGTTGAAAATTTGCTGGGTTAGCTGGTTTTCGATCAATTCGCGCTTTTCTTCGACGATGAGGATTTCTTCGAGCCCCTCAACAAATTCATGCGCGCCCACAGGCTCAAGCGGCCATGGCATACCGACCTTATAAAGGCGAAGGCCAATTTCCTTCGCGATATCATCCGTAATGCCCAATTCAACCAAGGCCTGACGCACATCACCATAGGACTTACCTGATGTAATAATGCCAAAGCGCGGTTTCGGGCTATCCATCACCACGCGGTCAATTTTGTTCTTACGCGCAAAGGCGTGACATGCAAACAGCTTGTAATTCTGCAATCGCCAATCCACATCACGCGGCACGTCACCGAGGCGAATATGCACCCCGCCTTGTGGCATTTCAAATTCAGATGCATCTGGCGTTAAAATCAAACGGTTTTCGCGGGATAGATCCACCGTGCCTGATGTTTCAACATTTTCAGATGTCACCTTCATCGCCACCCAGCAGCCTGAATAACGTGACATTTCTATGCCGAGCACGCCATATTCAACAAACTCCTGAATACTGGCCGGATAAAGCATCGGGATCATATAAGCATAAAGCGCATGGTCACTCTGACATGGCAAAGTCGATGATTTACAAGCATGGTCATCACCGCAAATCGCCAGTACCCCGCCCTTCGACGCAGTCCCGTAAGCATTAGCATGACGCATCACATCACCAGAGCGATCAACGCCCGGTGATTTACCGTACCAAATGCCAAACACGCCATCATATTTTGACCCGCCGAGCAAATTCACTTGCTGCGTCCCCCAAACGGCGGTCGCGGCCAAATCTTCATTCACGCCTGGGTCAAATTCAACATTATGCGATTCCAGATATTTCTTGGCGCGCATAAGTTCCATATCATAGCCACCAAGCGGCGACCCACGATAACCTGAAATAAAGCCCGCGGTATTGAGCCCCGCATCCATATCACGGCGGCGCTGCACCAAAGGTATCCGCGTCAAAGCCTGAAGGCCGCTCATAAAAGCAACGCCTTCCTCTAGGTCATATTTATCGTTTAACGATACGTTTTTTAATGGCTTTGTCATGTCGATATACCCTGTTCGTGATATATATGGTTTTCAGTTTTCATTCTAATTGATGAGCAAAATAGCCCGAATTCACATCCCAAAACAGCAAATATTATGCTGCACCGCCGAATCCAGACCAAGATAACAATAATAGCAAAACCGCCCCTTTTTTATTGTAACTTTATTGCTTGGGGCGGATAGTGTTAAACCGTTTCCCCAAACAATTCACGGCCGATGAGCATGCGGCGGATTTCGCTGGTGCCGGCTCCTATTTCGTAGAGTTTGGCGTCGCGCAGTAAGCGGCCGGTTGGGTATTCGTTGATATAGCCGTTCCCGCCGAGGGTTTGGATGGCTTGGAGCGCCATTTGTGTGGCGGCTTCGGCGCTGCAGAGGATGCAGCCTGCCGCGTCTTTACGGGCGGTTTCGCCGCGGTCACAGGCGGCGGCGACGGCGTAGACATAGGCGCGCTGCGCGGAAAGCGTGGTATACATATCCGCCATTTTGCCTTGCATCAGTTCAAATGTACCAATCGGCTTGCCGAATTGTTCGCGTTCATGGATGTAAGGGACAACAATATCCATACAAGCCTGCATAATGCCCAGCGGGCCGCCAGAAAGGACAACGCGTTCATAATCTAGGCCGCTCATCAACACGCGGACGCCTTGGTTCAGCCCGCCGAGGATATTTTCCTTTGGCACTTCACAGTCTTGGAAGACGAGTTCACAAGTATTTGACCCGCGCATGCCGAGTTTGTCGAGTTTTTGCGCGGTCGAAAAGCCCTTCATGCCTTTTTCAATGATGAAGGCCGTGATGCCCTTTGGCCCTGCGCTCGCGTCTGTTTTGGCGTAAACCACCAATGTATGGGCGTCTGGGCCGTTGGTGATCCACATTTTATTGCCATTAAGAATGTAATGATCGCCATTTTCGCGGGCGGTGAGCTTCATGCTAACCACGTCTGAACCAGCATTTGGTTCACTCATGGCAAGAGCGCCGATATGTTCACCGCTCACCAATTTTGTCAGATATTTCTGTTTCTGTTCTTCACTGCCGTTTTTGTGGATTTGGTTAACGCAAAGGTTAGAATGCGCACCATAGCTGAGGCCGATTGACGCCGAAGCGCGGGAGATTTCTTCCATCGCAATGACATGCGCCAAATAGCCCATATTCGTGCCGCCATATTCCTCAGCAACGGTAAGGCCTAGCAGACCCATTTCACCGAGTTTCGGCCATAATTCATTTGGGAAGGCGTTTTTCTCATCAACTTCCGCTGCCATTGGTGCGATTTCGTTCTGCGCGAAGTCGTAAACTGCATCACGCAGCATATCAATATCTTCACCATGGTTAAAGTTCAGTGTTGGATAAGGTATCATCCGATTACTCCCATTCTATCTTATTGTTTATCTTGTGGTTTTAATGCATTTGCGACATGCCCCACGGGTTTACGCCCCAGGTGGTCTGAAATATACCATGCCGCATCAATTAATTTATTGAGGTCAAGCCCCGTATCCATGCCAAGGCCATTCAGCATATAGACAACGTCTTCGGTTGCAACATTACCCGATGCGCCTTTCGCGTAAGGACAGCCGCCAAGTCCTGCGATAGAACTATCCACCACGCGGATGCCCTTTTCAAGCCCAGCATAGATATTGGCAAGTGCCTGCCCATAGGTATCATGGCAATGCAGCGCGATTTCAGAAAGCGGCATAACATCAGATACAACACGCACGACATCTTGCATATGGCGCGGCGTGCCCACGCCAATCGTGTCGCCGAGCGAGACTTCATAACAACCGATTTTATGGAGTTTTTTCGCGACTTCAGCGACGCGGCTAATCGGCACTGCGCCTTCATAAGGGCAGCCCGCCACGCAAGACACATAGCCACGTATTTTGATGTTTGCGGCTTTCGCCAGTTCGACCACAGGGGCGAAACGCTCGAAGCTTTCATGGATACTGCAATTAATATTCTTTTGCGTGAAGCTTTCCGATGCCGCCGTAAAAATCGCGATAGTATCAACCCGCTTATGGGTCATCGCAGCATCCATGCCGCGCAAGTTTGGGACAAGGACAGGGTAGCTTACATCATCATGGTCAGCGGCGAGCGCAGCCATTAATTCGTTATGGTCAGCCATTTGCGGCACCCATTTCGGGGAAACAAAGCTTGTTGCCTCAATATGACGCAGCCCTGCTTCTTTGAGGCGCATTATTAAGTCAATTTTGACATCGGTCGACACAGGCTTTGCTTCGTTCTGCAAACCATCGCGCGGGCCGACTTCATATATAGTGACAAAATCCCCCATATTTATGCGGCCTCTTCTTCTTGTGAGAATTCTAGCAAGACCGCGCCGTCTAACACTTGGTCATTTTCGGCATGGTTCAGGCGGGCAATCACCCCATCTTTCGGGGCGCGGAGCGTCATTTCAAGCTTCATTGCTTCCATGATAATCAGCGGTTCGTCTTTGCTGACTTTCGCGCCTTCTTTGACGAGGACTTTGATAATCGTCCCCGGCATGGGTGAGACGATCTGCGCATCATTACCGCCTGCCGCGCTATCGTGTAAATCATAACGGTCACGAGCAAAAACAACGGGACGGCCTTGGGACAGCAGCGTCAAGCTCTGCGCCGCGCCATCATAGGTGTATTTCATGTGATGGGTTACGCCATCGACTTCAAAAGCCATGGCTTCGTCATCCATGTGCAGCAGGCGCATATCAAAAACATCATCGCCGACGCTGACTTGGTAATTCGCCTCATGGCCATGAATAACGTAAGTCATTAATTCATCATTCGTGCGCAGACGAATATTTTTCTTCACCGCATGGTTCATGCGCCAGTTATCTGGCACCGCCCATGGGTCATCAAGGTCATCGAAGCTGCGATACAGGCCAAGGCCGAAGAACACTGCAGCCGCTGCTTGTTCATAAGGGGCAGCCTGACCATAATCCGCAGGCAATAAATCACCCTCATATTGCGGGACGAAATGGGTATGGACATCCGCGCTCACAAACGCAGGGTGGGTGATGATATTGCGTAGATATTCTTGGTTATTGCGAACGCCGAGGAAGGCTGTCCCTTCCAAGGCTTGTTTCAGGCGTTTCAGCGCAATCTCACGGCTTTCGCCCCAGCAGATGAGCTTCGCCATCATCGGGTCATAATAAACGCTGATTTGGTCACCCGCTTCAACGCCGCTATCAAGGCGGTAAACGCTTTCATCCATATCGGCAATTAAAACATCCTCAATTACGCCAATTTGCGGCACAAAATTATTGGCCGGGTCTTCGGCGTAGATACGCAGCTCAAACGCATGACCATCAATGAACAGCTCATCCTGCATGCACGGAATTTTACCGCCCGCCGCGATTAACAACTGCCATTCGACAAAATCCTGCCCGCTAATCAGCTCACTCACAGGGTGTTCAACCTGTAAACGGGTGTTCATTTCCATGAAATAGAATGATTTTTCGGTAATCGCCTGACTTGCATCAACGATGAACTCCACGGTGCCCGCGCCGCAATAATCAATCGCCGCCGCTGCCTTCACCGCAATCGCGCCGATTTTTGCGCGAGCATCTTCTGAAATGCCTGGTGCAGGGGCTTCTTCAACGACTTTTTGGTGGCGACGCTGAACGGAACAGTCGCGCTCAAACAAATGCACATAATTGCCATGGCTATCGCCAAAGACTTGCACTTCGATATGGCGCGGCTTTTCAATATACTTCTCGATCAAGACAGCATCATTGCCAAAGGCCGCTTTCGCTTCGCGTTTACAGCTTTCAAGGTCTTCAAGGAAGCTTTTTGCGCTATCAATGCGGCGCATACCTTTACCGCCGCCGCCCGCGACGGCCTTGACCAACACAGGGAAACCGATTTTCTCAGCTTCACCTTTTAAAAAGGCCGCGTCTTGGTTGTCGCCCTGATAACCCGGCACAACGGGCACACCTGCATCTTGCATAATGGCTTTGGCGCGGTCTTTTAAACCCATGGCATCAATTGACTTCGCCGATGGGCCAATAAAGACAATGCCTTCTTTGGCGCAGCGTTCAGCAAAAGCCGCATTTTCAGACAAAAACCCATATCCAGGGTGGACCGCCTCTGCACCTGATAATTTCGCGGCCTCAATAATGCGGTCGGCAATCAAATAAGACTCGCTCGCCTTCGCGCCGCCAATATAAACGGCGTCATCCGCCATGCGTACATGCAGTGCGTCTTGGTCGGCATCTGAATATACGGCAACGGTTTTAATGCCCATATGACGCGCTGTTTTAATGACGCGGCAGGCAATTTCTCCACGATTGGCAATTAATATGGTGCTGAACATTTTCCCTGTCCTTTTTTATTTTATCCAGTTCGCCTGACGCTTTTCAAGAAAGGCTGAAAGGCCTTCCTGCGCTTCTTCGCCCGCACGAATTTTCGCAATGCGGATGGCGGTATCATATAATTCAGTATCGGCAATTACACCCGCGCCGCTAATATCATCAACCAAAGCTTTGGCGGCACGCATTGCTTCTGGGCCATTTTTCGCGATTAATGCCAATTTTTCGTCAAGCTTCGCACTGACCGCTTCGGCATTGTCCACAACTTCGTGGATCAGTCCGATATTCAACGCATGCGCCGCCGAGATAAATTCAGCCGTTTGGAAATAACGACGCGCCTGACGTTTACCAATGGCACGCATCACATAAGGCGCAATGGTCGCAGGAATTAAGCCCAATTTCACTTCTGAAAGCGCAAATTTAGTATCTTCTGCCGCGATGACAAAATCACAGCAGGACACCAACCCCATGCCGCCGCCCATTGCCGCGCCATATACCGCTGCGATCGTTAGCTGCGGCAATTCATAAAGGGATTTCAGCATATTAGCGAGGGCAAGCGCGTCTTGGAAGTTTTCTTCCTCGCTATATGTTGCCGCTTCCTTCATCCAGTTCATATCTGCGCCCGCGGAAAAGCTTTTCCCCGCGCCAGTGAGCACAACAACATTCACATCATCCGCCACAGCCAACTTAATAAAGGCTTCGTGCAGATCGGCAATCATATCCTGATTAAAGGCATTATGAACTTCGCCGCGGTTTAAGGTGACGCGGGCAATGCCTTTTTCAGTTTCAACAATAACATGCTTACTCATTTATCTTCCTTCACCTTACATGCGGAATAGGTTCGATTTTGCATCACCCATTGGCGCGTTCAATGTCGCACTTAACCCCAAAGCCAAGACACGGCGCGTATCAGCGGGGTCAATGATGCCATCATCCCATAGGCGCGCCGATGCATAATATGGATGGCCTTGCGTTTCAAATTGCGTGGTGATTTGATCACGCAGTTTCTTTTCTTCTGCGGCTGGCCAATCTTTGCCGCTGCGCTTTAATTTCTCGCGCGTTACAGTGGCGAGAACGCCTGCCGCTTGTTCGCCGCCCATTACAGAAATACGCGCATTCGGCCACATCCACAGGAAGCGCGGGTCATAAGCACGGCCACACATACCGTAATTGCCTGCGCCAAATGAACCGCCAATAATCACGGTCAGTTTCGGAACGCGGGCATTCGCCACCGCTGTCACCATTTTCGCGCCATCTTTGGCAATACCACCTGCTTCATATTTACTGCCGACCATAAAGCCGGTGATATTTTGCAGGAAGACCAACGGAATGCCGCGCTGGTCACACATCTTAATGAAATGCGCGCCTTTTAATGCGGATTCAGAAAATAACACACCGTTATTAGCCACGATGCCGACCGGCATGCCTTCAATATGCGCGAAGCCCGTAATCAGCGTCGTGCCGTAGCGCGCTTTAAATTCATGAAATTCTGATCCATCGACCAGACGCGCAATGACTTCTTTGACATCAAATTGCGTCTTTAAATCTTGCGGAATAATACCGTAAAGCTCTTCAGCATCATAAAGCGGGTTACGCGGCGTAGTTAGAGCAATCTCCGCGATTTTCTCACGATTGAGATTTGAAACACTCTCACGCGCCAATTCAAGGGCGTGATAATCATCTTCAGCCAAATAATCCGCAACACCCGAAACGCGGGTATGGAGGTCACCGCCGCCAAGATCTTCTGCGCTCACTTCTTCACCCGTTGCGGCTTTTACAAGCGGCGGGCCAGCAAGGAAAATCGTCCCCTGCTCCTTCACAATAATGCTTTCATCTGACATTGCTGGCACATAAGCGCCGCCTGCAGTACAAGACCCCATTACCACAGCAATTTGCGGAATGTTCTGCGCGGACATATTCGCTTGGTTAAAGAAGATACGTCCAAAATGTTCTTTATCAGGAAAGACTTCATCTTGGTTTGGCAAATTCGCGCCGCCGCTATCAACCAAATATATACATGGAAGATGGTTCTGCATCGCAATTTCCTGCGCGCGCAAATGCTTCTTAGCGGTCAGCGGATAATATGTCCCGCCCTTAACGGTCGCATCATTACAAACAATCACACATTCCTGCCCCGCAACGCGGCCAATGCCAGTGATAATGCCCGCAGACGGAATATCATCAATATAAACATCATAAGCAGCCAGCTGAGAGAATTCTAGGAATGCGGCGCCATCGTCAATCAACTGATTAATACGTTCGCGGGGCAATAATTTACCGCGGGAAAGGTGTCGTTCCGACGCCTTCTCACCGCCGCCAAGCTCGATTTCGGAAATCTTCTCGCGCAAATCATCGACCAAAAGCTGCATTTGTTTTTGGTTTGCTTTAAATGCATCAGCGTTAGCATCAATTTTTGTATGCAGAACAGCCATATTAGCGTTTTCCCCTGTCTATAAGAAATAGTCTTTTGACTTTATTTGCGCCAGAGTTTACCTTTATGCGAGCTATAGGGGAAGGGAAAATTTTTTTATCATTAGAAAACGATATATTTGTTTAAATTGCCCCGCAAAAAATTTATAGATATTACAAATAACAATAAGAAAACAGAGGTTTACTATGCAGGAAGTCGATTATATCTGGAAAAATGGCGCAATTATCCCATGGGCGGAAGCAACCGTCCACCTTATGACACACGGCCTGCATTATGGCACAAGCTTCTTTGAGGGCATCCGCGTATATGAAACGCCCGAAGGCCCAGCGGTTTTCCGACTTAAAGAACATATTCAGCGCCTGCACGATACAGCCAAAATCTATGGCCTAAAGCTGCCCTATAGCGTTGAAGAGATTATCGACGCATGCTGCGAAGTTATTACAAAGAACAATCTAAAATCAGCCTATATTCGTCCCATCGCCTATGTTGGTTATGGCAGCATGCTCGTAGCGCCCAAAGAATGCACAATAGACCTTGCCATCGCCGCCTTCCCTTGGGGAGCGTATCTAGGCGAAGAAGGCCTGAATAACGGTATTGATGTTTGCGTATCTAGCTGGAATCGCGCTGCACCCAACACTATCCCCACCCTTGCAAAGGCAGGCGGCAACTACCTTTCTGGCTTCTTAATATGCAGCGAAGCACATGAGCGAGGGTTTGATGAGGGTATAGGCCTTACTGTAGAAGGAAAATTAAGCGAAGGCGCGGGCGAAAACCTGTTCCTGATTAAAGACGGCGTGATTTATACACCTGATAGCAGCTCTTCCATTTTATCTGGCATCACCCGTAACACGATCATCACTCTTGCAAAAGAAATGGGCTATGAAGTTCGCGAACAGGCAATAAGCCGCGAAGCACTTTATTTAGCCGATGAAATTTTCTTTACGGGCACAGCTGCCGAGGTCACACCAGTGCGTTCAGTAGACAAGAAAACCATTGGATCAGGCACAGTTGGCCCAATTACAAAAAATATCCAGAATAGCTTCTTCGGCCTATTTAATGGCACAACAACAGGGCATGAAGCATGGCTTCATATCATTAACGCGTCCAGCGACTCAACGAGAAAATCTGCATGAAGCAACACCAACAGTTGATGCAAACCATTCTTTAGTATAGAATCATAAATATGGTTGGCATAACAATAACAATATAATAGAGGGCAATCGAAAAAAAATGGACGTGACTAAAATAGATACTGCGTTAGAGAGATTCGGTGCAAAGACGGACACCTTTACACAGATCGTCTATAAAGACCTGAATAAATATGCAAAAGAGATGGAAGCCGCGTTCGAAGAAAACAACGCTGAGAGCCTTCATATTGCAGCCCACTCCTCCAAGTCCATATATTCTTTGATAGAAGCTGATGGTGCATTAGAAATCGTGAAGCTTATAGAGCAGAGCTCTTATAATGGCGACATCGCCGCTTGTAAATCGCTATATAAACGACTACACCCGCTATATATCCGCGTTAACGACCACCTCAAGAAGCGCCTCGGTGAATGATTTTATGTCTGCTCAGCGGAGCTAGAATCCGCACCTTCCGTCATAAACTTATATGGCTTTGGACAGCGTAATTTAGGTGTAAAGACCAAAGGGCCTGACAGGAATGTATAGCCCATCGCTTTACAATAAATTAAGAACGCGTTCCCTGGCACATTCTTAATCATAGTCTTCGCGCCCATAGCACGATAAGTTTTAACATACTTTTTCATTAGCGCCAGTATTTGCTCTTTAGGCAATTTAACTTCATTAAAGTTAAAACTATAACAAAAAGGCTTAAAACCATATTTACTAAAATCTGGACACGACAAAATGCCTGTCTCAATAACTAGTGAGCGACACTGTTCATTTATAGTCGTTAAAAGTTCAACTAACTTCGGTGGCACCTTATCACCACGCAACCCTCTAATCTCTATAACCAATAAGCTGCGCACACTCTCAGGCATCTTTCTTAAACTGAGCAGAATAAATTCCTTCACACACTCCTCTGTAAAAACCTTAATATCCAAAGGAACCATTACCAAAGCGCGCTGCCCTTCTTTTGCCATTCTGCGAATTTCAACATGCGCTGCATTTAATTGCGCCATTGCGTTCCGCATAGCATCTTCCGATGTACGCGCTGCGATACCTTTTGGGTTCACATCTAAAATTGCACCAATAACCATGGAATTTTCTGCATTGAACACCGAATTATAAGCAAATCTATATTCCCCCAGAAGCTTTTTCACATCTTGCGGCAACTCATCCTTAACCGAGAAATTTTGCGTTGCGCGTTCTGCCCAAATTCGCACCTCCTCTATTTTCGGGGTACGTCGTAAACCTTCCTTCAAAACACGCATCAAATTCTCGTCTGGCGCATCTTTACCTGCCTTCATATCCGCGACATCATGCGCAGCAACGCTCTCACCGCCACCAGAAACATGCACCTTCAACGCATTAAGTAAATCTTGTTCAAGGCGCTCAATTTTTAACTTTGCCGCAGCTTCTGGCAAATTTTCATGATGAACATAGATTATTGCATCATCCTGATCCAGATAGTACTTTCCTTGGAAACTTTTACAGTGCTCTTCGGTAGGACGCCTCCATATCGACTGGATAGACCTTGGAATCTTCTTGCTCTGCACAAATGAATCCGGAAAGACATCTGGCAAGGAAAGAGGTAAAAAACTTTTACTCTTTTGTAATTTTAAATAATTGTCTTTTGTAACTTCATAAACGCCCATATTCGTCATAATAATACCTTTAAAAAAATACCCGAACATACAAACCGTTCGGTATGTAATTAATTTTATGCCTTATAGGTTAATTAAAAGTTAAAATACAACCCTTAAGTTAGTTAACGCTGCACAAAAGATAAAGAATCAAACAAATCCGCGTGATGCGCAATAACAAATTCGCGCCCGTTTGAAGCCTCTTCATAGTCGTCCAATTTTTGCCGCGCGAGAAAACGCGTATGCTTTATGAATTGCATTGTCGGTGTTATTTTATGCGCGCCTTCAAACATCCCAGAAAGCCACAACTCGACCTTACTATCAGCCGCACCCACTGGCCAACCATGCTTTTCTGCTAATACATTAAATATATCGCGTTTTTGCGCTTCACGCTTATCATCATCCAATGAAGTCAAGTAATCCGAGATATCGGCAAGGCCATGCCAGAACATCAGTTCATCGCCGCTGCAATCTGCATTAAAGAAAAGCGGCCTTACTGCAACACGTCGAAAAATGCGTTTCAATGATAAAAACATTATGTCCTCCCCTAATTGCGAACACTATAGAACATGATGCGTGCAATTCAAAGGATATTTAAATTTTCTTTATGCGCATTCCCGCTGTGATTGATTTATAAAACGGAAAAGATCATCAGGCGAGAACGGCTTTGCAATAAAACCTTTTGCGCCAGAGTGTGCGGCCCTCTGCTGATTAGCTGCATTGGTGTCTCCAGAAATAATAACGACATAGGCCTGTGGATCAAGCTGAAAGATTTTGGTTAAGAAGTCAAACCCCGATACCGATGGCATATTAATGTCCAGAAAAATGATATCTGGCGCATATTTCGCATATTTCTTGAATCCATCCAACGCATCATGCGCCTGAATGACTGTATGCGTTTTACCTACTGCGCAATTGATAAGGTTGGTTGCAAAGGGATCATCATCAATAACAAGAACAACATTATCTTTTCTTGATTGACGCAGCTTATCAATAACGGTGTGAAGGTTAGATGATATTTCAACGCCCATAAAACGGTCGCGCTTTGATATATGTGATATTTTTCCCACTTGCAGGGCAGCGCCACCTTTACTTTTCTCTATGTAACGAGACACAAGCTCTTCTACACATTCACCGTTTTGAGGTAATTTATAGAAATTTCTTTCCACAGGACTATGCAGCCCAAAATGTCGCAAGATTTTAAAAACATGATGGTTTGTCATTTTTTCCGAAAACACAAGGACATCCTTATTGGCAAAATAAAACACCAGTGATTTTGGGTCTTCCAATATTTGTCTAAAGTAAGAGCTCAACTCAGCTCGCGTTTTTTCACGAATTTCAGTCGCTTCAGATAATCGTATAAAAGCCACATGCGTATATATGGTGTGTTTAGTATATGTGCGCACATAATTTAACGCTTTTTCTTCTGCTTTATCTACAAAAAACCGCATCTTAAACTCCTCTCAGCTCATCACTACAAAATAATAATGCAACACGCATGCCATTTACATAATAAAAATATATTGTTCATTATTAGCAGGTTAACAAGCTTCCATCACATCAATCTTTCCTCAAAAGTGGCGCGCACGTTTCATTTTGCAACCTTTAGTAAAAATTAAATAAAAATTTCGTTAAACCTAATACAGTTAACGGCTTCTTTACTATTGACATGCCATGATAAAAAGATACCATTTGGTATGTTCGTGTAAAAAACATATAGAAAGCCATTTAAACATGCAAAGCGACGCATCTTCATCAGCGTTAAGCCTTAAGTTTCGTCACCACAAAGAACGAGCACATCGCCTTAAAGCAATCATTTTCGCAGTGAGCATTGTTTTTGTCTTGGCTTATTTCACATTCACCATTTACACCCATAGCGGTCCTATCGTGCTCGGTACAGAAATGAATGGTAACGGGCAAGTTGAGTATATGTGCATTGGCCGCAGCTGCGAAGATTTGGGCGCAAATTTCTCATGGAAAGATCAATGATTACGTGCCATATCGGTTGCGCTCACGTGTTGTCATCGGCTAATATGATGTAATTTTTTATTACACACTACTAGTATCTCAATGCACAAAACACCTTATTTAAAACATCTGGAAGACGAAGCCATCCACATTATGCGCGAAACTGTTGCGCAATGTGAGAAACCCGTTATGCTCTACTCTATCGGCAAAGACAGTTCGGTTTTACTCCATGTCGCATTAAAGGCTTTCGCACCTGCGCAGCTTCCCTTCCCGCTTCTACATATTGACACACGCTGGAAGTTTCAAGAAATGATTGCCTTCCGCGATGCTGTTGCAAAGAAATATGATTTAAACCTACTCACCCACACCAACCCTGACGGACTTGCCGAAAACATTAATCCGTTCGATCACGCATCAAACTATACAGATATCATGAAAACCGCTGCCTTACGTCAGGCGCTTGATATGCATGGCTTTGATGCCGCTTTTGGCGGCGCGCGCCGCGATGAAGAAAAATCCCGCGCAAAAGAGCGCATATTCTCCTTCCGCGATAAAAACCATCACTGGGACCCCAAAAACCAACGTCCAGAGCCCTGGAATTTATACAATACGCGAAAAAACAAAGGTGAATCCATCCGTGTCTTCCCACTATCTAACTGGACAGAGCAAGATATTTGGGATTATATCGCGGCAGAAAACATTGAAATTGTTCCTCTTTATCTCGCAAAAGAACGTCCTGTTGTAGAACGCGACGGCATGACCATTATGGTTGACGATGAACGCCTCCCGCTAAAAGATGGCGAAGAACCGCAAATGCGTTCCGTCCGCTTCCGTACATTGGGGTGCTACCCCCTTACCGGTGCAGTGGCTTCTGAAGCCAGCACATTAGAAGAAATCATCACAGAAATGAAAAGTGCCAAAGTATCAGAGCGCCAAGGCCGCGCCATAGATAAGGACTCCCAAGCCTCCATGGAGCGCAAAAAGCGTGAGGGGTATTTCTAATGTTAGATAATGAAAACCCTCAAACAGACAGCGCAAGTTTACTTCAGTTCATCACCTGTGGCTCGGTAGATGATGGGAAATCCACACTGATAGGCCGCTTACTCTTTGAAACCGGACAAATTCCCGAAGACCACTTGCAAGCCCTTACTGAGGACAGCAAAAAGTTTGGCACAACAGGTGAAGAAATAGATTACGCCTTACTGATTGACGGCCTATCCGCAGAACGTGAGCAAGGCATCACAATTGATGTCGCCTATCGTTACTTTAGCCATAGTGGCCGCAAATTCATCGTCGCCGACACGCCGGGACATGAACAATATACGCGTAACATGGCAACTGGTGCATCAAATGCTGACCTTGCCATTATTATGATTGATGCGCGCAAAGGTATGTTGCCGCAAACAAAACGCCACAGCTTTATAACCTCTATGGTCGGCGTCAAAAGTCTAATTGTCGCTATTAATAAAATGGATTTGGTCAATTTTGATGAAGCCGTATACTTAAAAATTAAAGATGACTTCCTAAAAAATGCAAACGCATTAGATTTTGAAGATATAACCTTCATTCCATTATCTGCATTAAAAGGCGATAATATTGTCACGCCATCACCACGTACAAATTGGTATGATGGGCCGACGCTATTATCCCACTTAGTTGACGCACAAATCGCACAAAAAGCTGAGACACATGCTGCTTTTGCCATGCCTGTGCAGTGGGTTAACCGCCCTAATCTCGACTTTCGCGGCTATGCTGGTACAATCACCGCAGGACACATAAAGTCCGGCCAGAAAGTTATAGCCTTACCATCACGCAAAGAAGCCACTGTAAACTCCATAACCACAAGCGAAGGCACAAAAGACGAAGCCTTCTGCGGCGAAGCAGTGACCATCACATTAAACGAAGAAATTGACCTTTCCCGTGGCGATGTCCTAACAGTTGCTGAAACCGAATGCGATGTTGCGGACATTTTAAAAACGCACATCTTATGGATGAATGCCGAACATTTAGTTGCCGGCAGACAGTATATATTCCAATCCGCCGCCTACAGCGCAAAGTCAACATTAAGTAAGCCAGATTACAAAGTCGACATTCACAATTATGAACAACTGCCCTGCAAGACATTAGAACTAAATGAAATCGGCAGCTGTACATTATTCTTAGATCGCCCGCTAAGCTTCCAACCTTATAAAGATAACAGAACATTAGGATCATTTATTCTCATCAATCCAATCACGAATGAAACCGTGGCTATGGGGATGATTGATCATGATATGCGCCGCGCCCATAATATTTTTGAAGAAAATATGGCGATTGACCGCGCAAAACGATCTGAAATCAAAAACCAAAAACCTTGCGTAATTTGGATGACGGGTTTATCTGGCGCGGGCAAATCAACCATCGCTAACGTTTTAGAACAGAAACTTTACAGCAAATATAAACACACCATAACGCTGGACGGTGACAATGTCCGTCACGGCCTAAATAAGGACCTCGGCTTTTCTGACACAGACCGCGCAGAAAATATTCGCCGTATTGCAGAAGTATCAAAGCTCATGTTAGATGCGGGCATGATTGCCATTGTGTCATTTATTTCACCGTTCCGCGCAGAACGCGATATGGCGCGCGATATAATTGGCACAGAGAATTTCATTGAAGCTTTTATCAATACACCGCTACAAGTCGCTGAAGAGCGCGATGTTAAAGGCCTATATAAGAAGGCTCGTAGCGGCGAAATTCCGAACTTTACAGGGATTGGCAGCCCATATGAAGCACCGACTAACCCTGAGCTTGACCTAAAAACAGTAGAAAACAGCGCTGAAGACCTCGCCGATCAAATCATCGCTTATTTAGAAGAAAACGATTACCTTTAATATTTAAAACGGCTTTGGATTCCAAAGCTCCTCTAATGGCGGCGTATATGGCTCTACCTCTTGCACGCTGACCTCTGAAGCAACCGCAGGCTGCATCACAATTTCAGGCGCGGCAAGTGCTTCGGCCATATCTGTTGTGTTTTCCGCCCACTCACGCCATTTGCGTGTCATTTCTGTTTCGTCGGACATTCATAACCTCCCTTAAATTTTTATTCTAATAAAATAGAATAAAATTCCAAATATGTCTATTTTTTTATATTTTTATAAGGCGCGCTTTATGCTTGATCCCCACCACCATTTCCGCGTATAAACGCCTTCATGGAAACCACATTACGCAAAATAGGCTACGCACCACCGCTATCGCCATATATAGATATCTGCCATGAAGATGCAGATATCCTCATATGCAACAAGCCCAGCGGCCTCTTAAGTGTCCCAGGACGCGCCGAGAATATGAAAGACTGCCTTGAAACGCGCCTAAAAGAACAAGTTGGCGAGGTTTATACTGTCCACCGCCTAGATATGGAGACATCTGGCCTAATCGTTTATGCGCGTAATGCTGAAATGCAAAAAGCTTTGAACAAAATTTTTATGGACCGTAAAGTCGATAAAGAATATATCGCCGATATTTATGGTGAAGCCCCAGGTAGTCATGGCACAATTGACTTGCCCCTAATATGTGATTGGCCAAACCGCCCTAAACAAATGGTTGATTATACAATTGGCAAGCCTGCCATCACACATTGGACGCTCCTCAGCGCAAAGAACAACACATCACGCATCCTACTAAAACCAATCACAGGGCGCTCACACCAACTGCGCGTACATATGCAAGCCTTAGGGCATCCTATTTTAGGTGACAGCCTTTATGCCCCTGACGAAGCATACACTCCATATTCGCGCTTACATTTGCATGCCGCGAACTTATGCTTTATTCATCCAAAAACAGGAAATAAAATTGACGTCGTTTCAGAAAGCCCCTTTTGATATCTTACAGTGTAATAAGGTCTCCCGACAACTCAAGCGCATCTACGTCATTAATGCCGACTGTATTATAAATCACCGCAACTGAGGTAAAGGAATCTCCACCGCCATTCTGGTCTATCTGCAATGTTGAGTGCGTCCCATTATCGACGATTTGTACATACTCACTCAAATCTTCCACACCTGTGTAGAAACCGCTCAAAATATCCGAAACATCCAATGTATCACCATCTGCTGCATTAAAGTCTCGTACAGTATCCACACCACCATCTAACGAGAAGACAAAGCGGTCGCCGCCGCTCCCGCCCCACAATGTATCTGCGCCGTTATCGCCATAGAGCACATCATCGCCGCCAAGGCCGAGCAAAACATCATTACCATCACCGCCATAAAGCGTATCATTACCATCACTTACGTTCTCATTTTTGTTATCACCGAACAACGTATCGCGTCCCTCACCGCCATAGATAATATCGGCTCCATATCCACCATAAACTGTATCTTTACCGGCATGGGCCTCAATAACATTATCTTGATCATTGCCAACAACACGATCAGCAAAATCTGTGGTGATAACGTTTTCGATGGAAATTAGCGTGTCACGGTTACCAAAACCATCAATCGCATAATAGGAATTAAGCGCCACAACGACACCCGAAGTATCAGCGCTATAATCAACCGTGTCGTTATCATCACCGCCCTCAATCCAATCGACGCCGTCACCGCCGACAAAACTATCCGCGCCGTCACCGCCATAAAGTTTATCATTACCCGTACCGCCATCCAGCACATCGTTACCGCCATTCGCAACAATAATGTCATTACCGCCGCCGCCGCTCAGCACATCACTTCCGTCACTTCCGCCCGCACTCTTGAAATCGCCATAGATCAAATCATTGTCATCACCGCCATCTATCGTATCAGTGCCTGCGCCGCCATAGATCAAATCGTCACCAGCATCACCATATAGTATATCCGCACCAGCATCACCAATTAATACATCCTCATCTGCGCCGCCATGAATTTCATCACCGCCGTCGCCACCATAGATCACATCATTACCGGCATCACCGTGAATAATATCATGCCCAGTTACGCCCGAACGGCTTTTATTATCACCATAGATCACATCATCGCTACCGCCGCCATATATCGTGTCATCGCCAGCATCACCATAGATCACATCTTCGCCGATATCGCCGCTACGATCCGCATTATCACCATAAATGACATCGTCACCGACGCCACCAAACAAATCATCATTGCCCGCATTGCCATAAATTTCGTCCGTACCATCATCGCCATAAATGACATCACGGCCATCATCACCGCCGATCCAGTCATTACCATCGCGGCCATACAGCTTATCATTATCTGCGCCGCCACTTAATGTGTCGTTGCCAGACCCGCCATCAATATAATCTGCACCGTCGCCGCCAGATGCAGAATCATTGCCGCCACCAGCATATATGCGGTCATTACCTGCATTACCCTGAATGTCATCTGCGCCGTCACCGCCGCCTTCATTCACCGAATCACCGTAAATCAAATCATCATCATCGCCGCCGACAAGGGCATCATCACCGCCAAACCCATATAGGGTGTCATTACCGGCATCACCCAGCAGCACATCAATATCATTCTGCCCCATCAGAACATCATGACCATCACCGCCATACAGGCCGTTTTGCCCCGCACCACCGTCCAGATAGTCGTGGCCTGCGCCGCCATAAATTATATCGTCACCATCATCGCCGTAAATGCGGTCATCATCGTCATTGCCGTAAATGCGGTCATCACCATAACCACCTAAGATCAAATCATTGCCTGCGCCGCCATAAATCTCGTCATCGCCAGCCCCGTCGGCGCTGCGCGCTTTATCATCACCATAAATGACATCATCGCCTGCGCCGCCATAAAGCGTGTCATCTTCAGTGCCCCCATAAATTTTATCATTGCCGCCGCTCAGAGAAATTAAATCATAACCCTCACCACCAACAACAATGGCATCGCCAAGCAGGTTAGCATCAAAATCCACAGTATCATCACCATCACCGAGCTCTACAATCGTCGTCATTGTCGCGTGTGCGCCATAAATATAAACTACGTCATCGCCGTTACTACCAATAACATTCAAATCGTCTGGCGCATTGGCGCTATCAATATTAATGGTGGTGCCGCTTTCTTCACGCGTAACGGTATACATATCACCGCTGCCGCCACTATAACCAATATCTTCTGCTGTATATGTGACACTGCCCTCATTACGCGCAAAATGAGCATGATCCGTGCCTTCAAAATCAAAACGGAAGACAATTTCACCCATTGATGTATCGAACTGCTCAAGCTCGTTCATATCGTAGACCACACCATTAAAGTCAAAGCTTTCAATATCGTTCAGAACATATGACGCGCCACCCTCATTATAGACAACACTTACCGACGTCGCACTGTCTATAGTAATTGTGTACGCAATGACATCATAATTAAAGAACGCACGGTCATCACCTTCACCGCCAAATAGCTGGTCATTACCATTTGAGGCATAGAGCCAATCATTACCGCCGCCGCCGCTTAAAATATTATCTGCATCATTACCATAGATGCTGTCATTGCCAGAACCGCCAATGGCGTTCTCGATCACCGCGCCATAAGCAATCACAATATTGTTCGTCATATAGCCTGCACTTGTGAAGTCCCCTGCCACAAGCGTGATAACTTGATTTGTTGTATAGCCTGAAAGATCCAGCGTGTCTGTGCCGCCAGCATCCCAAATAGCGAATGGTGCATCATTTTGGCTTAAATCGTATTGTGCAAAGTCAATGTCACCCGTGATGTTAAAGCCATAAGTAGAGTCGCCTGTGCGCGTAGTTGTGTTTACGCCATATATTTGCTGTATCGCTAACATATCATATAGAAGCGGCGTCCCTGCATATTTCCAGACACCAGATTCACCCCAGTGATCGGTCCCCAATCTATTAGCATCATTATATGACATTAAAGAATATTGACGGTTATCATTCAGGTAATCGACCTGAGAATCATAATCCACACTACCGTTATAATTTCCTTGGTGACCAAGGCCTAAAGAGTGACCAATTTCATGCAAAACTGTAATAATACCGTAGCCGCCAATGCCCGTTAAAGACGGCCAAGCATCGGTGTCAATAGATAACGTATTCGAGGTAATTGTAAGGGAGTTTGGCCAATCAGATGTGTCCCAAGAATTGTTTCCTGACCACGCCCCCTGATCATCCCCCTCAATAATGTTTATGTTGCCACCAGACCCTACTTCTTGGAACTCAATATCCGCAATACTAGACCACAAATCAAACCCCATACGGAAAGACGCCTTCTCCGCTGCGGTGTATTCATTAGATAAAGAATATGTGACGGTCTGCCCAACTTCCCAATTTTGTCTTGCGAGCCCTACGCCATCCCAGTAACCATTAATCAATTGATCAACCATCTGTTCGGTCGTGCCATAAGTCGATGGTGCATAGCTATTGCCAGAACCGCTCTCGGCCACATAATTTTCGTAGTTTTCAACTAATTTGGGTCCACCCGTTGATGTACATTGTGCACATCCGCACCCTATTGATGACGATTCCTGCCACGAAGAGTTAACTATATCCATCTAAACCATTCTCTTTAATATAAAATAATACCCAAAACATTATAATTTTTAGTCGAAATACAACACACAAACATGCCTAAATCCTTCAGGCACGTATTAAACAGTTTAATATCAAATTCGTTAAAATTTAATTTAAGCTAATTTAGATAATCATCATGACTATTGATAAAGCAAGCTTATGGGCACGCCGCAACGATACAATCAAGATTCGGCGCAAATATTTCAAATAAGACCAAAAACTTAAAGCCTTACGATAACGCTCTGAAATAAATCCCTTTTCGCGCATATCCAGTAAATTGCGCTGATGCGCAACCTCAGCCTTACGGATATTCCCCGACAAACCGCCTGCACCAAATAACGGCTTACGCACAAAGGCCAACGGTGTCGTCACAAATAATGCCTTGTGCCCCGAAAGCACGATGCTTAACCATAGCCCCATATCAGAGCCTCGACGTTTATCTGTACGGAAGCGATATTTCTTATTGTTACGAATTATAACAGATATTGTAACCATTACATTGCGCCATAAAACCCAATCACGAGACAATGTTTTAACAGAAACTGGCGTTTTCAGAGCTCTCCCCCAATGATCGTCAGGCTTTCCTTCATAACAACCGACAACACTACATATCAAATGCACAGAATCATCCGCTTCTAAATAAGGATATTGAATTTTCAACTTATCTAGATGCCAGAAGTCATCAGCATCCTGAAACGCAACAAAAGGCTGCGTCGCAATGTCTAGCGCATAATTACGGCGCGGGTATACGCCGACATTATCATCAAATCGCTCTAAATGAATATTAGTCGGCAGCGTTCCGAGTCCTTCAATAAAGGCTTTTATGTCCTCATAACCACCATCCGTACTGCCATCATCGAGCAGTATTAACTCTTTTGGCGGTAATGTTTGATGTAAAACACTCTCAACGGACTTAACAAGAGTCCGTTTATTGTTATAGAATGGGATGACTACACTTACAGGACAAGTAACTGACATATCAAAAGAACTACACTAATAAAAAAATAAAAAAATATAATATTAACTTACACTTACTATAATACCCTAAAGTTAGAACAAACTAAAGAAACCTATGCATAATAACGCCGACCACAACCCTAAGAATAGAATCCTGCGCACATTGCTCTGCGTCTCATTATTGTGTCTAATTTGCTGCATTGTAATATTAACGACACATAACGTGTCCAAAGAAATCTCTGCAGAAGACGCACTTTATATTGAACGCATTTTGAACGAAAGTGGCGTACAATCTAACAAGCTTATCAGAAGTAGCTATACAGATTTTGACCAAGAAATAGAAGCTATTCGTACTGTGCAAAATAGCGCTTTTGAAACTGCACCGAATGTAAAATTGATTCCAAAATCAACGCCGCGCGAACCGAAAAACCTTTATTTAAGCGATGCCGCTTATTGCAGTGACCGTGCCAGATATATAGACAAAGCTCTTAGGTACTTAGGTTTTAATACGCGCTATGCCAGCCTTTATCTCAACAGCGAAGAACGCAGTTTTTTCAGTACGCTTCTTACAAAATCAGCACAAGACAGTGCAGATTCTCACGCCCTCGTCGAAGTTGAAACGCGCCGCGGCTGGCTTATTGTTGATACGCGGCGCCACTGGATATCGCTCACCGCTGACGGCGACGTTATTAGCCTTAACGCTTTAAAAGATAAACCGTTATCTAGCTACATATGGGACAAAAGCAACACAGAAGACGCATGGCCATTATTGGATAAGAATTTTTATATAATCTACGAGCTCTATTCGCGCCACGGGCAGTTTTATCCGCCATATACGAAATATATACCGGATGCGAATTGGGCGTTATTTATAAAACATAATTCATGGCCCTTCGTGCCGAAGAAATAAGCCGCCTATCTGCCAATATTTCGGCGATGTATAGAAGACAAAACAATCTAAGCACGCAGCTTTGTTCTTGAAATGTTCTTGAAACTGTGTATACTGCATTTATTCACGGGACATTTGTATCTTTCTCACGGCCACGCTCTTTACTGCGTGCGCTGACATATCCCTTTTCTTTCACAACATATGTAACAATCACGAGGATCTAATGCAGTTAAGAACTGGCTTGGGGCTATCCCCTATACAAAAAATAAATTCATCCGCAAAATGCGTTCATTCTTATATTTTTTCTCAGATGGATAACCTTCCTGATGGGCTCTCAAACACACGTAGCGGAAGCGCTTGGTACCAAGACCATCAAGGCCTAATACACAAAGTTACAGAAAGTAACATGGCGCGTTTTGGCACAATTTATGGGTCAGCACGCGGCGCGTTAGTTGAAATTGCGGTCACAGCCCAAAATCTATACAGCCGCCCAAGCAGCGAAACAATAACCGACCATATTAGCGGTGGAACAGCAATAGCATCAATTACAACAGACGCGACAAGCCCGTGCCGGAACCTAGCAAACGGCCAGAGCATTTGGGTGTTCGATAACACCTCTGGCGAAATCCCAGTAGACATTGACTTCATAGGCAGCATTTCAAGCGGGAAAGCGAGTGCTATGGCTTACATAAAAACACTTTTAGGAGACGGTGCATCGCTTAGCATTTCAGGTAACGGTACTGAAGACATCGGACACAATGTCAGCGGTTATGTTTTGCATCGCGTTGAAGACCGTAGTGTCAGCACGACAGAAAACCTGCGCATCACCGTCCCTGCTGGCACACTCATCCATGTCGCCTGTGTTAATTTACAGGCTTATGACTGCCTAACATCATTTATTGATACAGAAGGCAGCCCCGTTACCCGCAATGGTGACGATCTGAACGGTACAGACGTGTCATGGTGGTCTGATGTACCAGAAGGCACATTTATCATCGACTTTACACATATGGATGATGATGGTGAAACCGGTCATGTTTTTGAAGTACGTGACAATGCCACCGAAAACCGTTTCACCCTCTGGCAAAGCAGCGGCGTGTTCAAGACTTCTGCTGAATCTGGCAATGTCGCCTATGTGAACGAAAATAGCGGCGCTATATTTAACAAAACGCGCGTCCGTATGGCACTTTCTTATAAAGATGGTCAGCTTATACAAGCGCGTAATGGCGATATAGATTTTGACCTTACCCCAACATATGCGCCTGATGTGTCAACCTTCTCAACGGCGCCATACCCACTAAGCTTCTTATCCATCAACCGCAGCGGCGCCGCGCCTATAAATGGCATCGTCCATAGCTTTGCGCTTTATGACACTGCATTTGACGCGCAAAAGTTAAAAAGTGTAACCAACCCCAATACAAGTAACGAACTTTGGATCACGATGTTTGGGGACAGTAACCTGCTCCGCTGGAAAGATTATTATGGCTCCCGCCCACAACAACGATTCATTGACCGAATAACCGCGCATTTAAATAGCGATATATATGTCATCAACAAAGGTGACAGTTCAAGCGCTGCAAACTATACAGGCGCTGCGGCACAAGGTGTAGATTATTGGAGCAATAACGGCGACGCTGGCGGCGGTACATCGTGGTTACAAGCTATCGGCCCTGATGGTGATGGGGGCTCCATCGTCAATGACACCTATTACCAAAAGAGAAAGATAGACTATATCCTGATGAATATTGCGGCGGGTGATGTCATATCGATAGCGAACAGTACGATTAACAAGGGCGATTACAAAGCATCAATGCAAAATATTTTGGACATTACAACAGAAGAGCTTGGCGTTCATGTGAAGTTTATTGTGCAATATCCGCCAAATGCCAATAATGGCGCATATACAGATAGCGCCATGCAAGACGTTCGCGATGCCTTACGCGAACTTGCAGCGGAAGATAACCGCATTATCGGTGCATATGAACTTTATGACGCCGCACGAACGGATGGTGTTCATCCTAATGAAGACGGGTTTAATCGCGCCGCTGACCGCGCAGCGGATATTATTCTGGCGCATTTAGGTGCAATCCCTGCCGTTATTACACCCGAAGTCATTGCTGCAAAACATAATGGCAACACCATTACAATCACCTTACCTGAAAGCTGCAGCATGACTGGCGAAGATACCACGCCGTTCTATGTTGAGGTCGATAGCACACCTATCACCGTAAACACAGCATTATGTGCCGGGAACAAGGTGACATTAACGCTTTCACAGGCCATGACTAGCGAACAAATAGTTCAACTATGGATTGGTTATGGTCATATGAGCAGCCTTAATCCTTCAAAATGTATCATTGATGAGAACACGCAATATCCGATCAATAGCCTAGCAGCATTTAATGTTATTGCATGATATGGTTATAAGCGCGTGGTCAGACTGTTCTGGCCATGCGCCCATCTAAAGAGGAATGGAAAGCGTTACAATCTGTTTCTGTAACCCATCACATTTTGCCAATTATAGATAGGCTATATATATTCCGATCAAAAGATTGATTAGCCCGACTGCTATCAAAACTTGCAACAGCTGCATCAAAGCCTAATCGCCAGTTCTGGTTTAACAAATACAGCATTCCAGCTTTATAGGTGGTCTCTTTATCCGTTTGTTGATCTTGGCCGTATTTACGCTCTGTATATTCTATTCCGCCATCAAGATATAACCGGCTATATACCTCATAGCTGCTCGTAAACGCATAGCGCGTCTCTACCTCACCCTGCACAATATCGTTATCTTGCGTAATCTCCCTGTCTATTTCTGCGCCTAATCGCCATTTTGGCGTCAACGCATATTCAATCTCCGCGCCAAAATCAATGTCATCGAGAGCGATTAAACTTGGATCGTCATAGTCATTTTTAAAGTAACCGATGCCTATATTCGCAAATAAACGATCTTCATACGATGTTTCTAACCCGATAAAGCCACCTAGTTCAACGCTATCACGGTACACGCCAGAGAAACCTCCATTCACATAGTCGCGCCGCTTATAACGGCTATCTTTAATATCTAAATTAGCGAACAGAATATGTTCGGCGCGCCCCCCTGCCCCGAGCGCAAGGTCATAGCGAAGTCCCAAACGTCCGGAATATATTTGGCGGTCATTATCACGGTATATAACTGGAGCGCCTGTTATAAGCGTTTTACCATCATCATAAAATGCTTCATCATAACGCCCTGTAAGGTTCAAAATCAGCCTATTAAACCGCCGCGTTAAACCTAATGACGCTCCACGCGACACAATCCCCAAAGGTTCTGCGGTTGCGCTTTGGCTAAGTGGCTCGCCTCGTCGTACCGATGTTGAGTTATAATTAAATGAAAACGGCATAGACCAACGTGAATTAGCCGTATACGTGCCAGAAAAAACCAAATTATGATCTTCTGTATTTTCTCCATCAAAGCGTTTATAGCGCTCAACCGTAACATCAGCGCGTGTCGCCAGCTGTAGACCGCCATATTGTTTAAGGATTTTTATTGATGGTGTCACCTTTGTCAAAAAATCATCTTGTCCATCATTCGGTTCGGCATAAACATTATCTGTATATATCTGCTTCAACGTTATGCTTGGGTAATAGGTAAATCCTTTATAAACAAGTCCGTTAGGCGCGAAATCTGATGGGATGCCAGTTGTTTCTGGTGGTAAGAAAGCCCTCTTCTCTGCACGCAAAACACCCTGCGCCCAACTGTTTCCCGATAAACAGACACATAAATAGATAAACAGAGCAATCAAACGCAGCGAAGCAATCAACATAATAATAAACCAGAAAAAGCAGCAAGAATATGCTGTGTTCCCATGATAACCATAAACAGTATGTTATACAAATATTTATCGCCTATTACCTATTCCCGCTAGTCACGTACAAATTTTTATATTACCATCACGAACATCCAATAAACACAATCGACATAGCGCCATGCAACACTTTGCTTTGCCTAAATTCATGTATATATCAATGTCAGGCTTAAAATTTTCGAGCCTGATACTTCAGCTATATTGTGTCTTATCTATTTTCTACGTTTACAAAAGCGGATACCCGCAGCCCGCAGATATATTAATTGCCGCTGCGATTGGCGTTGCGCTCATGTTCTTTGTGATGAAAAAGTCATGGGTTGTAACTTTACCAATAGCACTTGGGCTATTATTTGCGTTCTGTACATTCATCATAAATGTTACAAATTATGTTTTATGGCCTGACAGGCAATTCATATTAAGCAGCCTATATTACATTTTTAATATGGGTATTTTTGCATTTAGTTACAGCTTATTCAAAAAAACCAAAGGAGAACTCGCCCCCGCTTTGGTCACGGCTCTCATCATAGCTATTTGTTTAGAATGCATTTTTGTATTTATGCTTAATGCGAGTGAAAATGGACGCGCTATTGGCACATTTAACAACCCTAATCAATTATCCTATTGGGCATTGTTAGTTTTTTGCCTTTTAGTTGCCCTACGCTACCCGCTAACGTTCAAGTGGTATGATTATGGGCTGATTGGTATCTTGTTCTTAATTGAAATGGAAAGTTTGTCTAAGGCGGCTTTAATTTCGTTCATGGTTGTCTTTATAAGTGTGGCTTTCACTCGTTTAGTAAATAATTTCGGGCGAGCTATCCTCATTATGATTTTCTTGGCATTAGTTAGCTTTGCCGTATTTAGTTTTGAAAGTATTACAGGTACAGTGGCAAATTTAGATAATATACAAAAGACAGTCACTCGTTTGGCTGAAATTGGTCAGGATAGTGATGATAATCTAGAAGCTCGCGGCTATAATCGCATCCCAGAAAATCCTCAGTTTTTAATCCTTGGCGCTGGTGAAGGTGGTTATGATCGCTTTACCGTTGGCGCATTTGAATTACATTCTGGTATTGCCACATTATTCTTTTCCTATGGTATTAGCGGCATGGTCATATTTGGTTTCTTTTTACTCTCTATCTTATGGCGGCTCCCCCCTATTTTCTGGATACTCGTTTTTTCAATCATGCTTTATGGTCTGACACACCAAAATATCCGATTTAGTTTCTTCTGGTTATTTTTAGGCATTATTACAGCGGTTGGCGAGCTGAGAGCCACGAAGAAAGTGCAGAAATTACCAAATAGTACGGTCTAAGAATAAGCATTGTTCAGCACTACATTTAATCAAAGCATTAAAATAAGCTTTAGGGTTGTATATCTTCGCTTTTTCGCGGGATAGACCACATAAAACAATCAAAAACTGTAAAGATGCCGCTAATTTACCATTTAAACACTCAGAATAATGCCATTTATGCGCTGAAATACCACAATAATCATAATTATCTTCTGCGAATTTAATTAATTCATCCCAATTTCTGAAACTTCTCTTCATACCCTGACGAGCTAAATAGCTATTAACACGGTTTAAAGTAATTTTATTTAAGCCCATATTTTGTAACTGTTTTATATTATTACTAAGTTTTGTAGACTCTTTGTGGACGACATTTTTGTCAACAATAGCTAAATTTTTATCGGCGACCTTGATAACTTTGTTCGATAGCTGCGTAAGGGTTCTTATAAAACTTTGCAATAAATCTGCACCTAAATTTGATCTAATCGCTGTCTTTAGGGCGGCCTCCTCTTCTGGTGTTACTTCAAATTGACTTAAATCTGCTGCGAATAATGTTTTGCGCAACTTGTGTACGCTATGTTTCAATGATGCCCAGGCACGTGCCTGGTGTTGTTTTTCATGCAGAGCATATTCTAACGCATCAATTTTCTCACATAGCGGGGCTAAATTAACGCCATAAGCGTTTATTAGCCGCCCATCTTTACTGCGCTGCCCGTAACGCTTATTGTTTGGGCTGTCTTGCCAATTTAGAACACCAGCTTCAAACAGTCGCTTTTCTATCCGCTGTATTTGTCGGACGGATAGCCCAAGATCAAATGCAGTTTTGTTTAAAGATTGATATACGATAGGCTGTGCGCCCTCTTCCCAATCAATGGAACGGGTAAAGGACATGTAATAATCAAGTAAATTTATCATTTGTGACGTAAATCCGCCGTAACGCCCTAAGCGTTTTACAAGTGTTAAGGCCATATAAGCCCGTTCGCGACTTCGCTGTTTATGGGGCAAAGCGCGTGCATTCGTCATGGTGCAATCTGTGGTCATGTCTATTCATAAACGACGCAAAAAAGTGTTCGCAAAGCTAAAACAGGCTTGCGTTACCTCCCTCTTCTACATATAATGAAGCTGTCAGACGAAATTATATTTCAGAGAGATGGCCTTTGTTGATGCAACAAGGGCTATTTTTCTTTTTGGCGTGTTTTTTGCCTCCTTATACTGATATTCATTAAGCGAAAAGCTCGTGTGGTGATTCTCGTAATAGATTGGCGGATTCGTCGCCAAGAATCGTTGCGATCCTAGGAAACGTTACCAAATGTTACCCGATGTTTCAAGTATACAGATGTAAACGTCTCGTGCTGCAGGGGTGTCGAAACACTTTTTATTATTTATTTGCAGTGGTTTATTTTGTTTTGTGTTTACAGGTGTTTCGCTTGGTGTTTATTTTTGCTTCCCTGTGTGTAACTATTTGTTTCTGGTTTTGTTTTTGTGGTGTTTTACTGTGTTTTGGGTGTGTAACGCAGTGTTTCTGGTAAACACTATTAATGTGTTTATTAAAACAATCGCAGGCTAGCTATTTCGAATCATCTTTGCTAAACTTTGTTTAGAAAAATCAAAGATCAATGTGTAGGGGAACAGAGAGATACAATGAAGGTAAATCCAACAGAAGCCGCCCAAATCGCTGGCGTAACACGCAAGACCTTATATGCAGACATGCAGAAAGGGACATTAAGTTACGAATTGACCGATAAAAAGAAACGTTTAATAAATGTCGCAGAATTGGAGCGTGTATACGGTACGCTCGCAAAGGATGTTTCGGGAACAGAACAAAAAGAACTTTTTTCTTCCAAAGAGAATGAAGGAGAGAAGGGCGCGCCTTTAAATGATGCCGAAGCACAGGTTATGGCGGTGCGTTTAGAGTTCATGGAGAAAGAGCGCGAGAGAGAGCGTGCACAGTTAAATGAACAGATAGAGCATTTACGTTCTATGTTAAGCTCTGAACAGGAAGAGCGCCGCAAAATAACAGCGCTGCTTACGGATCAATCTTCTGAGCGTGAAAAACAAGGGCAGGCGCAAAAGCGCGCTGAAAGTGAACTGGATGTTCTGAAGCAAACGGTTCTTGAGTTGAAAAAACAAAACAGATCTATCTTTAAAGCGCTTAAAGATGAGCGTGAGAAGAGCTTCTGGCAAAAATTATTTGGTTAAACCTTATATTTTATTATATTTTTTGGTTAGTTTTTGCTAGCCTATGCATAACCGACATAATATAGCGTAACGAGGAGACTATTTTAGATGTCTAAAGATTTAGTACGTATCAGTGTGATGATTAGAACTGAACAATTGAACCAATTGCATGCACTTGATGTCAATATTAGTGGGTATATTCGTGATTTGATTGATGACCGTATCAGTAATGATACAATTGTTTTGTCGGTATCTAATGAAACTAAGAAACTCTATGATCAAGTTATTTCAAATTCAGGTCAAACTGACTTGGATTTAGAGCCATATGTCGTGGATGCGCTCAAGGTTATGATAAAAGATAAAATCAAGTCTATGCAAAAGCTGCACGATAGTCTGTAAGACTATAGCGCGTTTATAATTTCTTGCGTATGTGCGCTTAAAAGGGCAGGAGATAGCTTGCCCTCTTTGTATGAATCCTCGCAGAGTTTGATTATTTTTGACCCGATAATGACCCCATCGGCACCATTTTTTACCATATCCTGTGCATTCTGCGCTGTCGATATACCAAACCCCGCAATAGCCGGTAAAGCGAAATGGGCCTTAATTGTTTTGAATAGAGCCGCTAAATTCTGATCATATTGATCTTGCATCCCTGTGATGCCCATTTTGGTCACTACATAAATAAAACCGCCTGCATACGGCGTAATCTTAGCGAAGCGCGATGCATCAGACGTGGGCGCAACAATAAATACCATTTCTAGTCCCGCTTTTTGTGTGAGCGGGTATATATCTTCGGCATGTTCCGGCGGTAGGTCGGGGATGAGTATGCCGTCAAGCCCAACGTTGGCGAGGGCTGTTAAGAATATGTCTGGTTTCTTCGCTAAAATAATGTTGTAGTAGGACATCAACGTTAGCGGGGTAGTGGGGGCGTATGAACGTATTTCTCTAATAAATGTAATGATCTGATCGACTTTGAAACCGTTATCAAGGGCGTGGTTGGCTGCGGCTTCAATGACAGGGCCATCAGCGACAGGGTCGCGAAAAGGAATGCCGATTTCAAGGCCGTCTGCGCCATTATCAATTAATGTCTTTGCTGCCGCAATTGACGCATCAAGGTCTGGATAGCCGATCAACACATAAGGCATATAAACAGCGTGCCCATTTTGAATTTTATCATGTATGTATTTATATCGTGTATTACTCATTCGCTATGTTCTTTCTTATACGCCATAATATGCTGAAGGTCTTTATCGCCGCGACCAGAGAGGTTGACGAGTATATGACTACCTTTATGCTCTGCGGCTGATTTCTTTGCCTGTGCAAGCGCGTGTGCGCTTTCTAGCGCGGGTAAGATGCCTTCGGCAGCAGAAAGGTCATAAAACGCCTCTACGGCCTCTGCATCAGTTATTGCGTAATATTGCGCGCGGCCTATATCACGCAAATAGGCATGTTCTGGGCCCACAAGAGGATAATCAAGTCCCGCAGATATGCTATGCGTTTCAAATATTTGTCCGTCTTCATCTTGCAGAGCAAGGCTGCTCATGCCGTGTAATACGGCGTGTGTGCCCTTAACCAGAACTGCGCCATGTTTATTGCTTTCTAGGCCTTCACCGCCAGGCTCTGCGCCAATTAATTGAACGTCTTTATCATCAATAAAGCTTTGGAACAGGCCAATTGCATTTGACCCGCCGCCGACGCAGGCGATAGCCATATCAGGCAATTTGCTCATCATATCAAGGCATTGGGCGCGGGCTTCTATGCCAATAGGCTTGTGAAAATAACGCACAAGTGTAGGGAAGGGGTGCGGCCCTGCAGCTGTGCCTAATAGGTAATGCGTTGTCTCACAGCTCGCGATCCAGTCGCGCAATGCTTCGTTAATAGCGTCTTTAAGTGTCGCGCTGCCACTTTCAACGGCAATCACTTCCGCGCCAAGGATTTTCATGCGTTCAACATTCGGGGCTTGACGTGCGACGTCAACGGCGCCCATATAAACGGTGCAAGGGAGGTTCATTTTGGCGCAGGCCATAGCGGTCGCTACACCATGCTGACCCGCACCGGTTTCGGCTATAATGCGGGTTTTGCCCATTTTCTTTGCAAGCAGGGCTTGGCCAAGGGCGTTATTCGTCTTATGCGCGCCGCCATGCATTAAATCTTCGCGTTTTAGGTAAATATGCGCCCCATATTGCGCGGATAAATTCTCCGCATAATAAAGCGGGGTAGGGCGGCCGCCCCAATGATGCATAATGTATTGAAATTCTTTGTTAAATGTATCGTCATGTTCATATTTACGAAAGGCTTGACGTAATTCTTCCAATATTGGTATTAAGGCTTCCGGAGAATATTGCCCGCCATAACGGCCAAAAAAGCCGCGATCATCATTTATTTGTTCATGTGATGCCACAATATATACCCTCTATTAAATTCATGGATCATATTTAACGAGAGAGTAGGGAAGGGGTCAAGTTCTATTTAGAGATTGGAGTCATTATGCTTCCCATTTTGATGATAAATATGTATAACGGCTTTGAAGAAATGAGATGAGAAAATAATTTATGGCGATAACGCTTGGACATATTGAAATTACTGACCCTGTATTCCTCGCACCGATGTCCGGTGTGACGGATTTGCCGTTCAGGCGTTTAGTGCGGCGCTTTGGCGCAGGGCTTGTGTTCTCAGAAATGATTGCAAGCCGCGCTATGGTTGAACATGTTAAAGGCTCAAAACGTATCCAAGAAGACCGCCTTGATGAAACGCCTTTCGCACTACAGCTTGCTGGTTGCGAACCTGAGGTAATGGCTGAAGCTGCTAAAATTTGTGTGGCGCGCGGCGCGCCCCTAATTGATATTAATTTTGGCTGCCCTGTAAAGAAAATCGTCAACAAAATGGGCGGTTCAGCGTTGATGAAGGATGAGCCCCTAGCTTTTGATATTATGCAAGCGGTATGTGAGGCTGTGGATGTGCCTGTAAGTGTGAAAATGCGCCTTGGCTGGGATGATGATAATAAAAACGCGCCGAAAATGGCTGAATTGGCGGCAGATGCCGGCATTAAGATGATCACAGTGCATGGACGCACACGATGTCAGCTCTACCAAGGGCAGGCGGATTGGGCGGCTGTACGCCCCGTAAAGGAAGCTGTGGACTTACCGGTTATTGTAAATGGGGATATTAAAACGGCGGACGATGCGCGCACGGCCTTGGCGCAATCGGGGGCTGATGGTGTTATGGTTGGGCGTGCTTGCTATGGTAAGCCATGGAAGATAAAGGCTTTATCACAAGCATTATCTGCTGCGCATGATGGTGGGTCATTTGAACCGAATATGCACCAGAAGAAAGAAACCATTCTTGATCATTATAAGGATATAATTGATTATTATGGTGAGAACCAAGGCGTGAAGATTGGGCGCAAGCATATTTCGTGGTACGTTAAAGACCTGCCAGATGCTGCGTTGTTTCGTAAAAAAGTTAATACGATCAATGAATCGCAAGCGGTATGCGCGGAAATTGATTTATTTTTTGATGCGCTACGCTAACGCGTTTAATCCATTAAATCTATACCGAAATGGAGAAAGAGGTTATCAATTAGCGTTGATAACAAGCCTTCGGGGCGTCTACCATCCTGCGCTAGCTCATGTGCGGTCATATCTTGGGCAACCTCTTTTGTGATACTGGATTTTATTTCTTCTATATTCAAACCGTCTGTTAATTTGATATGTAGCTTCTCAAGCAAATCAGCTTCATTTGGATCTAAATTGCCATCTTTATGTGCGAGTAGGCGCGCAAAATAAGTGACTTGGGCGCGGTAAGCTGGGTCGTTGACATGCGAAAGCATCTCAAAACAGTCTTGTGGCGCGGAAAGGTCAGAGATAAGTAATATATAGTTATCTTGAGAAAGGCCTGCTCGTTCGCGCATATTATCGAATATATGGGTTAGGTATTTGCGCTCTTCATCATGTACTAGGCCATCGCTATGGGCCATGGTGATGATACAGCGCCACATATAGAGCTTACTGATGTTAAAACTGTCTTGGGCTGGTTTAAGTGTATCGCGGCTCATATTCTTCCCCTAACTGATCTAAGCTGAAAGAAATTTTATCACATTAAAGGTTAATGATCTATGATCAAAAAAACGCCGCAATTTGCGGCGTTTTGTATGTTTAATGTTACTATATTTAGGTTATTTGATTGTATATAAATAATCTAAATGCGCTTTAGCGAGCGGGTGACCGTTGTCATTTGCTTCGCTTAGCATTTTTTCAGCTAGATCTAGATCGGCAGTGTCCATGCCTAAACCATGAAGGGACTGATAGCCAATGCTGTGTGCGGCTTGTACGTTGCTGTCCATATCGTAAGATGCTTGGAAAAACTGGTTTGCCAAAGCGTCATTTTCTGTTGTTTTAATGCCGTTAGCTAGGTTATGACCAATATCTTTGGTCGCTTGTGAGGCGACTTTAACATTGTCTGATTGAATGCGTTTAACTTCATCCGCAAAAACATCCGTAAGGCCAAGGCTTTCAAGAAGTGTAAGCACTTCTTCTGGGCTATCAACGATTGTGTCTAGAACAGGTGGCTCTTCTACAGGCTCTTCAATCACATCATCTGCATTGTCGCCAGGAATGACGATTGTGTTGCTTTCCGCGTCATAATTTTCTGTATCAGCCTCTGGTGCGGTTTCAACCTGTTCAATGACATTGTCTTGGTTATCGACTTTGTCCGTATCAGCTTTATCCGAGTTCCAAAGACCTGCTGCTGTAATGCCGCCGATAAGCACAAGCGCGCCTGCAGCTCCAGTAATTGCGACTTTGTTCTTTGACCACAATGATTTGAACCATGAGGTGATCTTATTATCTGTTGCTGTTTGCTGTTGTTCTTGTTCCGTATTGCTCATAACAAAACTCCCTATATAAATTATGGGCGGATTATAGGCGGTGTTTATTGTTATGTCAAACTTTTATTCATGCGCAAGCTTTATGCTGTGACATCGCATAGTTTAAAGCTTGATCCAAATCAGCGATAATGTCACGGACATCCTCAATACCAATGGACAGACGAATTGTTTCAGGGCGCGTGCCTGCAGCTGTCTTCTGTTCATCAGTTAATTGAGAGTGCGTTGTTGACGCAGGGTGAATAAGTAAGCTGCGAGTATCTCCAATATTTGCAAGGTGAGAGAAAAGCTTCACATTATTGACCATATCCACGGCTGCGTCATATCCACCTTTAATGCCAAAGGTCATTACAGCGCTACACATGCCGTCTTTCATATATTTTTGGCCATTTTTATAGGATACATGCGAAGGTAGCCCCGCATAGCTTACCCAATCAACACCAGCATGATTTGTTAGAAACTCAGCGACTTGTTGTGCGTTCTTAGAATGTTTTTCCATGCGGAGACCTAGTGTTTCAAGCCCCATAACGGTTAAGTAAGCATTTAGCGGCTGCTGATTCATGCCTAAATCACGTAGGCCTACAGCGTGGTTGTGCATGCAGAATGCTTTTTCGCCGAACATATCCGCAAAAACGGCGTTATCATAAGCAGGTTCAGGCATTGCAAGCGTAGGATATTTCTCAGGCTCTTTTTTCCAGTTGAAATTACCGCCATCAACAATTGCGCCGCCCATTGCATTGCCATGACCGCTTAGATACTTCGTTGTGGAATAGCTAACCAAATGTGCGCCGTAATCAAGCGGACGGCAGAGCGCGGGCGTACCGATTGTGTTATCAACGGCGAATACAATGTTATGTTCTTCGGCAATTTTGGCGATTGCTTCATAGTCAACAATCACATTTTCAGGGTTTGTTGGGCTTTCAACGAATATAACTTTTGTTTTATCCGTGATTGCGCGCTTGAAGTTATTAGGGTCTGTTGGGTCAACAAAGGTGCCTTCCCAGTTAAAAGCGCGCTTAAATTGATAACGAAGCTGCGCTAAAGTACCGCCATAAAGCTTTGATGCGGCGACAAAGTGGTCACCATGGCTAAGTAGGGTAAAGAACATTAGCATCTGCGCGGATATACCAGACGATGTACATGTTGCGCCAACACCGCCATCTAATGCGGCAAGCTTTTCTTCTAACGCACTAACGGTTGGGTTTGTTAGTCGTGAATAAACATAGCCTGCCTTGCGGAGGTGGAATATATCAGCCGCGTCTTCAATATTAGGGAAGCTATAAGCAGAAGTCTGATGAATTGGAATAGTCCGAGCACCCGTTGTTGGGTCACTGCCACAACCTGCATGAATGGATAAGGTGTCAAAATTTAAAGTTCTATCAGACTCTGACATGGTATGATTCCCCATAAGATGTTATAATTTTAAAAGAAAGTAGCATATTTTATTCTGATGTTTGATTAAAAATGATGTTGCCATGCATCATAAATGTATAACTGTAAGGAGCGTGCGATGACGGTTTTAGATTTGAGCGGAATGCGTGCTTATCTTGATGGTGGTATAGAAGAAGAACGTGAGATTATTGCTGTGTTTGTATCCAAAGCGGAGCAAGATCTAAATGCAATAGCAGCGGCCTGCGCCGCACAGGATGAGCATGAATGGCGAGAAGCCTGCCATTCATTAAAAGGTAGCGCAGCATTGCTTGGTGCAGAGATTTTGCGTGAGGCGTGTTTTAAAGGTGAAAAGACCCAGGATGTGGCGCCAGAGACATTAGAATCCATTAAGAATGAAATAAATGCAGCGCATAAGGATGTGGTGCAAGCATTAAGAGAGGAGGGGCTCTGTTAGATGTTTCTCTTTTGCGTTAGCCCGCAATAAAAAACCCCTCTATGCAGAGGGGTTTTTCTTTAGAATTAGTCTTTATGAATTAAAATTCATATTTCGCGCGAAGGAAGATTTGGCTATCAACTTCTTCACCTGCTGCAGACTGCTCGTTTTCACCTAATACAGCTTGGCCGTTTAGTGACAATGTTAAGCCATCAAATTTAGAAGGTGAATACGCAATTTTGGCATCGACGATAACATCAGGGTCAATGCTACGTGTCTCGGAAGTAGATGCTGTAATATCAACGGCTTGTTTGAAGTCAGATTCATATGCTGCAAAAACGTCAAATGCCCATTCTTCAGTTGGTGAGTAACCTAAGTTTAATTTCACCATATGGTCAGAATGCTGTCTTTCAAAATTTGTGCCTGTTGTGCTAATCAAGTCATCTTCAATTTCTGAATATGAGTAGTTGACGCCCCAACGGATGCCGCCATCTGTCAAGCCTTCAAGACCAGCCTCGAAACCATAAACTTCCGAATCTCCAACGTTATCGTAATATGAAAGCGTTGTTGAAATGGCACGTGTGCTTTGCATTTCTTCGATATACTGGTAGAACGCACCAAGTTTGAACTTACCGTTAATGCTACTTAACTGACGTTCATAGCCTAGCTGGTAGTCAAAAATACTTGAAACTTCAATAGTCGGGTCACCATATAAAGATGCGGCACCAGGTATAACTGTCGAAAGTTCAAATGTGCTTGGCAGATCGACACCTTTAGCAAACGTTAGGCGCAATGTGTCGATGTCTGTTGGCTTGTATACCAAACCTAAGTTATAACCAAACTCATCATAGCTGTTTTGATATTGTTCTGGGTTAAATGGACTTGCTTGATAGCCAAGAGTACCAGGATCAAAATCAGTTTCCACATGGTCGTATCTCAACGCAATACTACTGGAAAGTTTGTCACTAATATTCCAGTACCATAAGCCGCTAAGCGAGCCAATGTTAAGGGTTTCTTCGCTCGCGGTACCAAGGCCGACAATAGTCATATCTGCCGTATTTGTACGGAACTCACTAGCTAGACGAACTGTATGGCTAGTGCCAATTTTGAACGTGTCGCTCAGCTGTAGAACTGTAACATCGTTTTCGAAGTTGAAAGTGCCTGCGGCACCTTTATATTCTGATTCAAAGGCGTTTCTGTACATTGTAAAATCAACAATGCCCCAATCGGTATCAGAGTTTAGGTTTGCGCGGACGGACTTATTATCAGTGTCTCGACCATATACAGTATCAAATACGTCTTTTTGATTTTCATCGACAACACCGCTGCTTGCTTCAAAACGCATTTGTGTTTTGTCATTAAGCTGCAAAGCTGCATCCATATTGAAGCGACGAACATATACCTCATCGCGAAGAGATGTAATCGCGCTGTTCACATTGTTATCGTCTTCATCTATTTTAGTACTTGCGCCTGAAATACGTAGGCCGAATTTGTCTTCGTTCTGCCATGTGTAAACACCAGAGCCACGTGTGTAACTGTTAATGCCGGCGTCGCCTTCAACAAGATCAATGTCATCATATAATGGGTTAACGGTCACAATATTTACAACACCTGATGTAGCGTTAAAGCCAAATAATGCAGTGTTCGGGCCACGTACAATTTCAATTTGACGAATTTCGTTTAGTTCGACGGGAATCGCTGACCAGTTAACTAGGCCAAAGTAGTCTTCAAATACCTGACGACCATTCACGAGCACGAGTAGGCGCTCATTCATTGCAGAGTTGTAGCCACGAACACCTACTGAGTATTCAGTCGATGTATTTTGACGAACAGATACGCCAGCATAATGACGTAGAATGTCAGGAATTGCACGGGCTGGATAACGTGCGATATCTTCTGCTGATATGATTGTCATATCAAGCGGTGCGTCTGATGCGCGCATTGGTGAGCCGTTTGCAGATGTTGTGACAGGCTCGCCAAACATTTCCTGCATAACGCCGTAATTCAAGCTTTGCGCTTGTGCTTGTGGTGCTGCGAACGCACCTAATGCACAAATAGCGGCTGCTGAAAATAAAAACTTTTTCATTTTAAAAATCTCCTAGAAAAATCCTATATAATGCGATTATTGTTCTGTGATCATCATGCGGAATGCGGAACCGAATGATACGCCAGTTGAGCCTGCTGCGGCTGAGCTGACTTTTATATCAACTTTTGGTTCGCTTTTAACAACCATTACACAGTTGCTGGCATTCAAACAGTTGTCATGTGTTGATACTGTAATGACACCTTTAGAGCTGACGGCGCTGAATATAGAGCCTTGTGCACCTTCAGTCCCTTGTGTGAAGTATAATACCGGGTAGTTAGAGCCTGATGCTGCGCCACTTGATACTTTCTCTCCAACGAGATTAATTTTACCAGATGCAAGCCCACCACCAATTAAACCGACGATTTCGTCAGCTTCAGCAGAGGATGCGGCATTGCCAGAATCAGTGACGATGCCAATTTTAACATCACCACTAGGGCCGTTTTCGATGAATCCTAAGGCACGCCCTAATATCTGCATGTCTTTTTGGGAAGCGGCTTGTGCGCCAGGCGTTGCGGCAAGCAAGCCCAATGCAATAAGCATAGTTTTTAAATAATGTTTCTTCACTTTAACCTCGTGTTATTACTTAATTCGGAAATAAAATAATTTTGCAAAAGCGTAACGCATTAAATGATTCGTGTAAATAGGGCGGCTTCACATCATACAATTTAAATTATTGTATAGTTTAGTGTTCATATTTAGCTAAGACTTGTTTAATAATTATGATATAAAATAATTATAAACATGTTTGATTTAATTAATTTTTTGTTTAATCTTGTTTGTTATATTAGTAGAAACTTTATTTCATTTTCGCTTATATTTGCCTAAGAATTAGGTGGTGGTATATTTTCAGGAGTACTTCATGTTTCATAAATTGAAAGTTCAAAACTGGCCGTTCGCTCTAAAATTCGGTTTTCCTATAATTCTATTGTTCGTGAGTATTTTAGTCTTGGGCTATAGCGCAATGAATGTTAACGAGCGCATGACGGTCTCTAAAGCAGATTTGTTCAAAGGGCTGAATGATAATACGGCGACTATTGAGCAATTGGCAGCGACAACAAATGAAATTGTGAATGTCAATTTCAGTTCAGCGCTTGATTTGTCAAGAATTATTGAGAAGGCTGTGAATTTGAATTCTGCGTTTTATAATTTGCTGACAGAACAAGCAGCAGGTTCAAATGATAGTGCATCTAGCGTCATGTTAACTTTAATTGAAGATGCAAGAGATCTAAAAAAGTCTTTAGAAACGTATAAAGAAAAATATCCAACTAATGGGCAAACAAGTGCCGATATTGATAAAGTCATCAAAAGTATTCAGGCGAACTATATTGGCAATAATGAAGATGGAATATTTAATATTGCGTCTTCAATGATGGCTTTAGACATAGGGTTTGTTTTAGGTAATTTAGATAAATATAATGCAACATACCAAGACCTTATAAAATTGGTTCAAAACATGCGTGACGAAGCTGTAGATAATTCGAAAAATGCTGCTTCAGAAAGTGTATACGCAACAAATAAGGCAAAAGAAATGAGCCTGGATACACAGCAAAAGTCAAAAGAGGCCAGTGCAGAAGTTGAGCGTTTTATGAAACAATCTGCAATATTGAGTGTTATTTTGGTCGTAATTTCGCTTGCTGTGTCTGTATTGATCGCCAAGTTTACTATTAGTTCGGTACGAACGATTGCTGCGGCAACTGATAGTTTGGCAAAGGGTGAAACAGACATTGATATTGAAGCGCTTCACCGCAATGATGAATTGAACGCAATTGTTCGTGCGTTGGAGATATTTAAGCGTAACGCACTTGGTTTGGTTGAAATGCAAGAAACGCAAGAAGCTGAGCGTCACCGTAACGAAGCGGAAAAACGTAAAACTATGCAAGACCTTGCAAATCGTTTTGAAGAATCTGTACAAACGATTGTTGATAAAATCAGTAATGATTTGGAAAACATGGAAAGCAGTGCGGCGGATATGGGTCAGAAAATGGGCAGTTCGCAATCACAGGCCTCGCAAGTTGAGAATAATATGACTGTGACGCGTAATGAAATGGAAGAAGTTGCAAACTCTACAAAAGAGCTTGCGGAGTCTATTCAGGAAATTAGTCGCCAGATTTCAAATTCTAGTGGTATAGCGCGCAATGCAGTGAATGAAGCTGAAAGCACAAGTGCAGCCTTTGAAAATCTTGCTAATATGGCTGTTGAAATTGGTGATGTTATTCAGTTCATCGTACAAATAGCTGAACAGACCAACCTATTGGCGCTGAACGCGACGATTGAATCTGCACGCGCAGGTGAGGCGGGTAAAGGATTTGCTGTTGTTGCTAACGAGGTTAAAACCTTGGCTACACAGACGACGCAAGCCGCTGAGAAAATCGAAGACCAAATTCGTGCAATTCAGAGCGCGACAAAGTCATCCGTGGAATCTATAAACGGTATCGCGAAAGTTATTCATGAGCTGAATGATATTTCGACAACTATTTCCGCAGCTGTCGAAGAGCAAACGAGCGTAACGCAGCAAATCGCTGGTGTGGTAACTAATACCGTGAGTGTTGCATCCAACACAGTAAGCGAGATTCAGAACGTTAACCAGACAATTGTATCGGCAGGGACATCCGCGAGCAAAATGACCGAGGACACATTGCGGTTAAGTGAAGAGGCTGCGAATTTGTCAACATCGGTAGAGAGCTTCTTGAAACATGTGCGTGATGCTTAATTAATATGCAAGGGGGGGAGGTAAGCTTGCGTAAACGTTCATATTTTTACATTCTAGCGATATTAATATCCGGATTCCTCTTGTCCGGATATTGCTATGTGAAAATTAGTTTATATGAACGGCAGAAAAATGATGAAGCTTTATCTAGCCAAGCACGTAATATAGCAAATGAATTTCAGAAGTTTCTTTTAAATAAATATAATACGCTGCGTTATATGAAGGCGTATTTCTATGCTTATGAAGATATAGGCTTATCCGAATTTGAGTTGTTCTCAACAAGTATTCTATTGTTTGAGCCGGATATTGATAGTCTGTTATTTGTTCTTGAGCTTGATACGTCGGCATATACTGATTATGCGCAATATTATGAGAGCACATACGCAAAAGTGCCACCACCATTAGATAATACAAAAGACGGAGACCGTCTTTATGTTGCGCATTATGTGAAGTCTTTTGCTGAGGCGCCACAAAAGACAGGAGAAAATGTAGCGAATAATCCACGTATCTATGATGCGTTAAGGGGCGCATTTGAAGACACAGCGCCAAAAATGGTATTTCTGGATCCGGCTGAGATGCAAGGGACGCATAACGTGTATATTGTCGATCCGCTATTTAGTATAGATAAAAATACACAGACGATAAAAGATCGTATTCATATCGCTAACTATTTTGCAGAGCATGGCTATATTTTTATGGGGTTAGATCTGCATAAATTTATTAAAAATCAAGATCAACTTTTATCCCAGGGGTTATGCTTAACGTTAAGTTATAAGCATCAGGGCGGTTTTAATACACTTTTTGATTCCCAGCAAGAGTGCAACGGCCAAGCAGCACAATCTGAATATGATATTGATTTTTCTCTGTTCGGTGTGGATTGGCATCTGGCATTTGCGCCACGTGGAAATGAAGCTGTAGCCTATATTTGGCAGAAATATTTCGTGCTATATGGTGGTATGATATTCAGCATTCTTATTGCTGCATATTTTTATATTATTCTGTGGCAGCGCGCGCAGGAGCGCATCGCACAGCGTAAGCTAAACGAAGAAATAGCAAAAAAAGAACAACTTAATCTGCAGATGCAGGATTATACAGACAAGCTAGAATTAGCACGTTTGCAGCAAATGGACATTTATCGTTCTTTGCAAGAAGAGAAATTGAAAGCTGAACAGGCAAATAAGACCAAGTCGGACTTCCTGGCCAATATGTCGCATGAATTAAGAACGCCTTTAAATAGTATAATTGGTATCGCTAAAATTATCAGGGAAGATGTAGAGGATAAGCCCGAAACACTCGAAATGGTTGATATTCTCGAATCAGCATCACAGGCTCTACTAGACATCGTGAATGATATTTTGGACTTGTCGAAAATCGAGGCGGGTAAAGTTCAGCTTGAATGTATTGATTTTGATATGAAAGATATTATTAACAATGTAACCGCTTCTTTGAAGCCAATTGCGGATAGAAAAGGGCTATATTTAAATACAAAATTTAATCAGAATGAATTCCCTTTACTTAAAGGTGATCCTTTGCGTGTAAGTAGGATTCTGATGAACCTTATTGGTAATGCTGTAAAGTATACGGTTGAGGGCGGCGTCACAACTGTAATTGATTATACAATTGAGAATAACGAGAAGCTTATTCTTCACTGCTCCGTTTCAGATACTGGCATAGGCATAAGTAAAGATAAAGTTAGTCATATCTTTGAAAAGTTCACGCAAGCGGATGACACCACAACACGGACATTTGGAGGCACAGGACTTGGCCTTACGATTACGCAAGACTTGCTTAATATGATGGGCGGCTTTATCAAAGTCGATAGCGTGGAAGGGCTTGGCTCGACCTTTTCATTTGATCTTCCTATACGGCTCTCTGAGCATGATGCCGATGAACAACTGCCTGCCACGCATGTAATATATGAAGCTAATGGGGATGGGCAAACAGATTTTGAGGCGCGTGTTAAAAATGCACGTATTCTAGTCGTTGAGGATAATGAATTTAATGTGATTTTGATCCGAAAATTCTTGAAGAAGATTGGATTTACTGACGCGGTCTACGCAAAAGATGGTGCAGAGGGAGTTGATGCTGTTCGCAATGAAGCGCCTTTTGACATAGTATTAATGGATTGTCATATGCCTGTGAAAAGTGGCTATGCTGCAACAGAAGAGATACGTGCATTAGAAGCGGATACCAACGGTGCTGTAGAAAATGTACCAATTATTGCCCTAACTGCAGATGCTATGGTCGGCGTAAAGGAAAAATGTTTAAAATCTGGTATGAATGATTATCTTTCTAAGCCTGTAGATTTTAAAGATTTGCGGGCGGTAATCAAGAAGTGGCTCATGTACGATAAACGCGATGCGGCATAATATTCTTTTGGTTTTTCTTTTTTTAATTGGGCACATTTGCCTTGACATAATTTTCCTGTATCGTTACGTTCTCTAAAGAATAAAAATAATATATTAAACAGGGAACAGAATGATGTCAGTATCTGCTTTGACAGCCGAACAGGCTGCGAATCCGCTTATTAATCCACCAAAAACGAAATTTAATATGCCTGCTTGGGACAAAATTAAACCTGAGCATTTTGAACCGGCTATTGAATGGGCAATAGAAAAAGCTTATGCTCAAATTGAGGAGATTAAAGCGGTTTCATTGGGTGACGCCAATTATGAGAATATTATCGAGGCGTATGAATTCACTGGCCAAGATATCGGCCGTATTGTGTCTGTCCTATCTTATTACACGAATAACGCCATTACAGATGAGCTCGTTGATATCGAAGTTGAACAAGGTGCGAAGCTATCTGAATTTTCGGCTAAAGTTGGTACAGATGTTGATCTTTATGAGCGTATTAAGAAAGTCGCAAAAAGTGATGCACCAATGAATGACGTGCAGCGCCGTCTAACAGATAAAGCGTTTAAGGGTTTTGAAGAAGGCCCATTATCTTTGGGCGCCGAAGATCAAAAGAAATATCTTGAACTGCAAAATGAACTTTCACGCAAAACCGCGCAATTTGGTAAAAACATTAAAAACCACATGGACCCGTCACATAAGTATGGTTTGAAAGTTGTTGTGCCAAAGGCTGAAATTGCAACGCGCCTTGCTGGTGTTAGCGCGGACGCTTTAAAACCGTTCACTGATGAAGCGACGGGGGATGTAATCATCGGCGCGCTACCTGAATCAATGGACATTCTAGAACAATGCCAAAACCGCGAAACCCGTAAGGCGATCCACACGAATTGGACTGGCCGCGGTAACATTGGCGCGTTAAACAATGATGCCCTAGCCAGTGATATTCACCACTTGAAACAGCAACAAGCACAGCTTTTTGGTTATGACACGGTCGTTGATGCGACGATCCGTCCAGATAAGCGGGCGGCAGGTACGCCAGATAACGTTTTGAACATCTTACACCGCATCCGCGACGTTGCGTTCCGGGCGAGTAAAGATATCTATGACAAAATTTTGGTTGAAGCGGCGGCTGATGGTATCACAACTTATGATGCCGATGCAGACGATGCAGCGCGTCTTTGCCCATGGGATTTGGCTTATTACGCTAATATCGTGAATAAAAAAGCGGGCGGCATCGACCCAGAAGAAGAGAAAAAATATTTTGATGTTCCTGTCGTGATGGAGGGGCTTAAGCGTTCAATGAAACGCCGCTTCGGTTTGGTGCTTGAAGAAACAAAAGACTTCAAAATGCCGCATGAAGACATGCAGGTCTTCTACTCGAAAAAACCATCAGGTGAAGTTGACGGTATCTTCATTGTTGACCTTTACCAACGTACAACAAAACGTGGTGGTGCATGGATGGATCAAATGCGCCCAGCAGGTATGGTTGACGGTGAATGGCAAGTGCCGATCACGCTTGTGAATTGTAACTACGGCGTTGATAAAAAATCACAGCTGATTTCATTTGATAGTGTTGAAACGCTTTACCACGAATTTGGTCACGGTGCACATGGCCACTTCAGTCAGAAAACACCGTATCAGAGTCTAAACTCGATTAACATCTCATGGGATGCGGTTGAGCTGCCATCACAGTTTAACGAAGTTTTTGCAGGCCTACGTCGTCACTTCAACAGCTATGCGCGTCATGCTGAGACTAACGCTAAAATGCCGAAAAAGCTTTACGACAAGCTAACGGAAACTAAGCCGAGCTTACAACTCTTGCGTCAAAATGAATTTGGTATGCTTGATTTGGAATTATATTCTAATCCAAATAAAATTTCATCGATGACGGCCTTTAACAAAGCGGCCTTTGACCGTACACAGTTAATCGCCAATAAGACGGACAACGTGATGGTTAACCAATTCTCGCACATTATTAGCGGCGGTTATTCATCAGGCTATTACAGCTATGTTTATGCCGATTTCATGGTGTCAGCGATGGAAGACTTGTTTGAAAAGCACGGCCAGAAAGCCGTTAACGCCTTCAAACGTGAATTTGTATCTATCGGCTGTTTGAAAACAGCATCTGAAGCATTTGATAATATTTACCGTGCTTTGGGTGAGCCTGTGCAGCCATTGTCACCTGATGGTTATTTGCGTAAAAACGGCTACGGCAAATATTTGGATGCCGCTGATGCCGAAGGCACAAGTGGCCCAAATGTGCCATTTAGCTTTGATTTTAAGCGCCCATAAGCGTCTATAAACGCGTATTTTTATCGCGCTCTGTCTGGTTACCTCTGGACAGAGCGTTTTTTATTGCTATCTTTCTATAGGCAATATTAATGACAAGAAGAGAAAGACGAATATGTTAGCCGTTGTTTCCCCTGCCAAAAAATTAAAATTTTCAGATGACATGCCTGTTGGCAATACCTCACAGCCATTGTTCAAAGAAGAAATTGTAGGGCTTGTGTCTATTTTGAAGAAGAAATCATCAGCGGATCTTATGGGGCTAATGAGCATTTCCGAGAAATTAGGGCAGCTTAATTTTGAGCGTTATCAGAATTTTTCGAGCAGTTTTGACGCTGAAACGGCGCGCCCTGCCGCATTTCTGTTTCAGGGGGATACTTATGTTGGCCTTAAGGCGGATACGTTTTCGGATGATGACCTTGCTTACGCGCAGGATCATTTTGCGATCCTCTCTGGTCTCTATGGTGTTTTACGCCCGTTAGATCTTATGCAGCCTTACCGTTTGGAAATGGGTACAAAACTCGCTAATGATAATGGCGAAGACCTGTATGATTTTTGGCAGGGTAAGTTGACAGCACATATTCAAAATGTGCTGAAGGATCACAAAAATCCATATATCATTAATCTAGCGTCCAATGAATATATTAAGGCGCTTGATGCAAAGGCCTTTGGTGACAAGTTTATTACCTGTCATTTCAAAGAAAATAAAAACGGCCAGTTAAAAACGATAGGCCTTATGGCGAAGCGGGCACGCGGGACTATGGCGCGTTATATTATTCAAAACCGTATTGATACGCCAGAAGCCCTCAAAAATTTTACGGAAGATGGCTATACATACCAAGCAGATTTATCAGATACACAAAACTTTGTATTTGTGCGCTAAAGAAGGAACAAAAGTATGTTATCAAAAGACCGCGTGAAAGCGCCCAAAGATTTGGCTGAAATCATTGATACAGAAAAAGCCGCTGGCCAAAAAGTCGTATTCACCAATGGCATTTTTGACTTTGTTCATGCAGGCCATTTGGAATATTTGGAAAAGGCACGCAGCCTTGGCGATATGTTGGTCATCGCGATTAATAGTGACACATCGACGTCGCGCATCAAAGGGCCATCCCGCCCAATCAACAAACAAGCGGATCGCGCACAGATATTGGCAGGCCTACGCTGCGTTGATTATGTGACGATTTTCGACCAAGACACGCCAACAGAAATTCTGGACATCCTCAAACCGTCTATCCATGCCAAAGGCGGTGATTACGACCCCGAAAAAATGCCCGAAACCCCAACCGTCCGCAAAAACGGCGGCGAAGTGGTCATCATCCCCCTAAAAGACGGCTATTCAAATTCAAAACAATTCGAAAAAATCCAAGACACCAAAGACGACAAATTCGAACGCCCCGACTGGCTTGCCGGTGCACAGAAATAATTAAACAACAAGTGCGCGCTGTTCATCCATGCCCATGGTGATGATGTAAGGGTCATCTTTTTGGCGGGCTTGGAAGTCAGCTTTGTTGTGCATGCCTTGCCAGCCTATGTCGATTAGGCATTGCGCGACTGCGCCGCCGAGCGTTGTGCCGGGGCCAAGAATGATAATGTTGTCAGGGGCGTATTCTTTGACGCTGACCTGTACGGCGCGGGTGAAGTCGTAATAATCATTGACTTGATGGCCGAATGTGTAATTGAAAATTTCTTCATCTACTGTGGCATAAGGTCGCCATGTGTGACCGCGCCCGTCAATTAACGGGGTGTGCGGGTTATCAAACATGGATGCATCAAAAATATCGAATGCTTTTTCGCTTATTGGGCGCTGTAGCGGCGTGTGGAATGCGGCGTGGTTCGGCAGGATAAGTGGGAAACGGTCTTGCAGCGGCGGCAGCGTATCTTTTAGCGCCTGAAGCGCGGCGGCATTACCGCCAAAGACCATCATGCCGCCAAGCATGATAGAGATATATAAATCATGTTCAGGGCGGGCGTTAATGTCTTTGATGAGGGATAGGAGGTGCTGTTTTTGGTCTTCTTGCACTTCCCAATTATCATTGATAAACGGATAAATCATTTGCCCACCAATCAGCGCGTCCTGCATCAATGTACCCATGGTGTTAATCAGGTGCAGCGCACCCGCAAACGGCAATGCACCGGCGCAGGCAAGGGCAATATACCACCCCATAGAATTACCCGTTACGCAGGCAATATCGTATTTGTCACGGTTAATGGATAGAAAGTCTGCATAGGCGCAGCCATAGATCAGTGGTGATGCATTATCGCCGCGCGTATGGTTTTTGATGGAATAAACCTCCGCGCTATCAAGGGCGGATATGGGAGATTGACCTTGTGTTTCACGGTAGGCGTCAATTTCATCCATTAAATGCTGTTTATCCGCGTGATGACGGGCGAAATAGCCAAGCTCTGGCTTGTTATATGTGCCGCGGCCGGGGGCAATGACAAGGGCGCGTTTTTTCATGCGCTTTTCTTTCTTTTATTGGATTTTGTGATGCTTGTTGCAGCGTCAATAATCTTGTCAACGCTTGGCAGGGTTGATGCATAAGCCTTACCGAGAGGGATGAAGCAGTCCGTTGCTGTAACGCGCTTCATGGGCGGCAGGGCATCCATGTTTTCATAGAGCTTCGTCATAATCTCTTCGCTTAATGACGCTGTTTCGCGGCATTCATCGACAGCCAGAATAGCATCACAATGCGCAGCGGCGGCGCACACCGCATCAACATTCATCGGGCCAAGCCAGCGCAGGTCAATAATGCGGATGTTTAGGTCGTGGTCGGCTTTTAAGGCCTTTTCTGCCTTACGTGAGAGGTAATAACCATTGCCATAGGTGATGATGCATAAATCTTTACCTGTGCCATGGGTATGAATATCCCCTAGTTTAATTTCCGCATCGTCATCAGGGGCGGGATAATCAAACGCCCAGCCCGCGTCTTTTTCATCGTCCAGATCACGAGTCATATAAAGGGCGATGGGCTCAAGGAACGCGACTATGCGCTGTTCTTCATTCGCAAGGCGAACGGCTTCACGCATCATCAGCACGGCATCGCGCCCATTTGATGGGCAGGCGATAATCAACCCTGGAATATCACGCAAAACGGCAATGGCATTATCATTGTGGAAATGGCCGCCAAAGCCGCGCTGATAGGGCAGGCTAGCAATGCGGATAATCATTGGGTTTGTATATTGCCCTTTGGAGAAGAAACTAAGCGTGGCGGCTTCGCCGCGCAATTGGTCTTCGGCGTTATGCAGATAAGCAAGGAACTGAATTTCAACAATCGGCAGGAAGTTGTTTTGCGCAAGGCCAATACCAAGGCCAAGGATAGATTGCTCATCAAGTAATGTATTAATAACGCGGTTACCGCCAAAGCGTTTATGTAGTTTCGCGGTCACGTTATAAACGCCGCCTTTGGGGCCAACATCTTCACCCGCAAGGATGATATGGTCATGTTCTAACATCAAATCATGCAGCGCCCAGTTGAGCAGCCGCGCCATATGTTGTGGCTGCGCCATTAATTTAAAATCGCTGCCAAAACTTTCTGCGCGCTCAGTTTCGCTGACATTATTATTACCCATGCGCAACTCATCACTTTTATGCGGCGGGATTATGGTGCTGGCCACGGCTTCGGCCTCTAATAATTTCGGCTGTAATACGGCTTGCTGCGATGCCGCTTCTATCCGCATTGCGGTATCTTCATAAAGCTTTAGAATTGTATCAGCATCCATAATGCCGTTTTCAATCAGCAGTGCCGCACTTTGGAGGAGGGGGTCTTTCGATTCAATCGCTTCTATCTCCGCATTCTCCATATAGGCATGCGGCGCATCTGCCCCTGCATGACCATAAAGGCGCACACATTCAAAATGCAGAAAGGCTGGTTTTTGTTCATTACGGACATAGGCCTGCGCTTCTAATGCTGTTTGGTATGTTTCGATCAGGTTTAACCCATTACAGCGGAAATATTTGATATGCGGATGATGTTCATAGTTAGAGCGCACCCAATTACGCGGCGTCGGTGTTGAAATGCCAATGCCATTATCCTCACAGACGAATAATAACGGCAGCGCCGCGCCGCGATAACTTGCCCATGCGGCGCTGTTAATTGCGCCTTGCGCCGTGGAATGGTTCAAAGACGCATCACCAAAGCTGCAAACGGCAATCGCACGCGGGTCAAATATGGGTTTATTCTTTAACTTTCGGCTCAGGCCAATACTAAACGCCGTGCCGACCGCTTTAGGAAGGTGCGAAGCAATTGTGCTGGTCTGCGGCGGGATGTTTAGTGTTTTGCTGCCCAGAACTTTGTGGCGCCCGCCTGATATGGGGTCATTTTCTGCGGCGCAGAAGCTTAGCAGCATGTCCCAAAGCGGCGTTTCCCCTGCATGTTTTGTGCTGCGCTGAATAAGGAATGCCGCATCACGATAATGTAAAAAGGCAGGGTCCTTTAAGGGGAGCGCTTCGGCCACGGCGGCAAGCCCTTCATGGCCGGAACTGCCAATCGTATAAAACCCTTCGCCCATGCCTTGCAGCACGCGGGCATAAAGGTCTAAACGGCGGCTCAAGATTTGTGATTCGAATAAGGTGACGAGTTTTTCACCTCGCAGCGCCGTTCCATCAAGCCGCGCCGCGCCGATAATATCGGGCAGGCTACGCGCTCCTAGGCTTTGTATAAAGTTTTCATGGACGACTTGGCTGCGATCTTTCATAGCGAAATTTTATCACTCTGTTACCCCCTTGTATAGAGGGCGGGTCGCATGAGTTATGCTGCTCTGCAAATTTACTTAGGGCGGGGGGCGGCCTATAATTTGTGCCCAGATTCGTATTTAGGAGGGATATATGGCGTCAGCAGCAATTGAAATAACCAGTCAGGAAGATTTCCTAATACATTATAATGATTTTAAAGCGCGCTTTGCGCGGATGCAGCCTGAAAAAGAAGTCATTGTCCGTGACCCTGAAATGGATGTTGAAGGTTATGTAGTTATTTGGAATACGGGTATTAGTAAGGATGGCCCACTTGGTCGCTGCGGCAAAGGCGGAACGCGTATTACGAAAGACTTAAGCTTAGAGGATGTGCGCCGTTTGTCCCGCGCGATGGCAGAAAAAAATGCAGCAGCAGGATTGCCACTTGGCGGCGCAAAATCAGGCCTAAAGGCGGATCCAAACGCGCCAGATTACGAAGCAAAATTCAAACGTTTTGCTGAGCTGTGTCGTCCGTTGCTCCATGAACATGGCGGCATTTTTGGTGGGTTCGGTTACGACATTGGCGGCAAGCCGCCATATAACGCGTTATGGGCATGTGAAGCGCTTGGCTCAACGCGCAGCTTTACGGGCAAGCCCGTTGATATGGGCGGGACGGATTACGATAAAGAAGGCATTGCTGGCCTTGGCGTAGCAGTGGCGGGTAAAGTGATGCTTACATATCATGGGGTAGGCGTATCTGCTGCTAGTTTCGCTGTGCAAGGGCTCGGCGCAATGGGCGCAGCGGTGACGCGTTATTTTTCTGAATTTGGTGGGAATCTAAAGGTACTTTCTGACCCGAAATATAAAGGCGCTTGGCGTTTCCATGATACGGCGTCACCAGAGATGATTGCGGCGTTAACAACACAGGATTTCGAAGCCGTTAATGCACTGCTGCCAAAAGAAGCTACGCATTTAGGGGAAGATTGCTTTGAAGCACTTTATCAAGATGTGGATGTTGTGTTCCCTTGTGCGATGGAAGATGCCATTACTGCAGAAAATGCACCTAAAATTCAGGCGCGCTTTGTTTGTGAAGGGGCGAACAACCCTACAACGGAAGAGGCGCATGAAATTTTATTCACCCGTGGCATTCACGCTGTGCCAGATATTATTGCCAATCCGGGCGGGATTATTGCAGCTTTTGTCGAGTTAACGTCAAATGTTGATAATGAAGAAAACGCCAAAAACCGTACGAAGGTTGAAGAAGCCAAGCGTCAAACGATTGAAAAAGTCACAGCATCGACCACAGCCTTCCTTGATTTGGTTAAGCAAGTCGCCGCACCTGCCGATAAAGTCGGTGACTTTATTGCATGGCGCAATATTCTCTATGGGGTTTAAGTCCTTAATTTGATACAATCATTCGCGTAAATTAATAAGAATAGGAATAAAAATGTCATCAGCTACTTATCACTGGGAAGATCCATTATTGTTAGACAGCCTTCTGACCGAAGAAGAGCGCGCTATTCGCGATATGGCGCGTAGCTATGCGCAAGATAAGTTACAGCCACGCGTTCTGAAAGCCTATCGTGATGATTATTTTGACCCAGATATTTTAAAGGAAATGGGCCATTTAGGGTTGCTTGGCCCAACATTACCCGTTGAATATGGCTGCGCAGGAGCAAGTTATGTTGCGTATGGCTTGATAACGCGTGAAATTGAACGTGTGGATTCAGGCTATCGTTCTGCGATGTCTGTGCAGTCCTCACTTGTCATGTTCCCGATTTATAAATGGGGCAGCGAAGAACAGCGCCAGAAATACCTGCCGAAACTAGCATCGGGCGAATATGTCGGCTGTTTTGGGCTAACTGAACCAGATGCAGGGTCAGACCCCGCAGGTATGAAAACTCGCGCCGTAAAAACCGCTAATGGCTATAAAATTAGCGGCAGCAAAATGTGGATCAGTAATTCACCAATCGCTGATGTGTTTGTTGTGTGGGCGAAGTCTGACGCGCATGACGGTAAAATTAAAGGCTTCGTTCTTGAAAAAGGCATGAAAGGTTTATCCGCGCCATCTATTGAAGGAAAATTATCCCTACGCGCATCTATAACGGGTGAAATTGTTATGGATGAGGTTGAAGTAGGCGAAGAGCATTTATTGCCAAATGCAAGTGGCCTAAAAGGCCCATTTGAATGTCTGAACCGTGCACGTTACGGTATCTCATGGGGATCAATGGGCGCGGCGGAATATTGCTTCCACGCAGCGCGTCAATATACGCTCGACCGCCACCAATTTGGTAAGCCACTGGCACAAACACAGCTTATTCAAAAGAAACTGGCCGATATGCAAACGGAAATTGCCCTTGGATTGCAGGCATCACTGCAAGTTGGGCGCATTATGGATCATGGCGATTTCGCGCCAGAGATTATTTCTATGGTCAAACGTAATAACTGCGGCAAAGCTTTGGATATCGCCCGTCAGGCGCGTGATATGCATGGCGGTAACGGCATTGCCGATGAATTTCATGTGATGCGCCATATGTGTAACCTTGAATCAGTGAACACATATGAAGGCACACATGATGTACATGCGCTTATTCTTGGGCGCGCAATAACGGGTCTACAGGCATTTTTCTAGGTAACAGAAACGCACAGCCATAATACAGAACAAAGGAAAGGCATGTTGGAATAAAGCCAACATGTAAAGCAGGCCATGGATATTGGCCTTGCGCCTTTAATATGCCCAGTATCGCCATAGCCGCGCAGCCGCCAATTATAGATAGATATGCGCCAATTGTCGTGCGTCTCCCCCATGAGAAACTTAGAAATGTAGGCACAAGAATAGCCGCAATCGCGCCAGAATAGAGCGCCAAATCCGTCATATAACGCGGTGGGTTTAGGCCGATGATGAACGCGCCGCCTAAAATTAACGCCATAATCCCCTTGGACAATAATACTTGATGCGAATGGTCAATCTTCATAAATGGGCGGATCATATCACGCGTCGTAATTTGCCCGATGGATATGAGCAAGCTATCAGCCGTCGACATCGCCGCGCCCAATGCACCCATGATCATGAAGCCCGCAAGTATCGCGCCGAGCGCCCCAATCAAGCCAATATCTTTAAAAATTTGTCCCATAACCATATTAGGGTTTAGGCCATCGCCATAGTGAATATAAGCAAAACCGCCAAGGATTACAGCAAGGACAAGTGTAATGATGCGGCCAATAACGGTGCCGCACACCATAATATTTATGTCGCTCTCTTGTTTCGCCATAATCGCGCGGGTGAGCAAATGCGGCTGAATAAACACACCTGCTGTAACAACGGCCATAGTCAAAATCATTGGCCATTGGAACTGCCCTTTAGCCCCTGGAGGTATAAAATGAAGGGGAGATTGCGTGTGTAAATCTTTAAATAACTCTGCAACCGAGAAATCAAAATGATAAGAGAGAAAAATCACGCCAAAAAGCATCCCGATGATAATAGCGATAAGCTGTATAAAATCCGTATAGGCCACTGCGCGCATACCGCCGAGGAATAGATAGATTAGCACAATGCCCATCATCGCCCCTACGCCAGTTAGGTAGTCAATGCGTCCATCTGAATAGGAATCTATAAACGCGCCAATGCCAACAAGCTGTAAGGCAACATAAGGAAGAAGCGATGCGGCAAAAACAAGCGCCAGCAAAAAACCAAGTTTACGAGAATTATACGTATTACTAATCACTTCAATAGGTGAGAATATACGTCCATCGCATGCAGCGCGGTGGAGCTTTTTGCCAATAATGATGAGTAGGGCTAAGCCTATCAAGTCGGTAAACCCAATGAAGTAGAGCCCACTTAACCCATGAGCATACATTAAAGCGGGCAGACCAATGATTGAGAATGTGCTGAATAAACTGGCGACATAGGTGCATGTTAATACAAGTGGGTGCAGCGTTTTGCTCGCCAGAAAAAATTCATTAATCCCAGGCATGACGCAATGTGTTGATTTATATCGCGCATATAAAACAAAGCCTAATATGGCGATAAAATAAGCCGCGACTAACCCTAGGATTATATGTATATGCATAATAACCGTGCCATAAAAAGTATTTTTTATAATGTATTATCAATTAGTTATTGATATAACACAGTCACTACCTATCGTCAAAGCCTGTCTTGTAGAGAATTCTTAAGCTTTTGTTTACTCAATACAGACAGAATCTTACATGGGTATATTAGTTTCTGTTAATGGATTTTAGGTATATGAATAATCATTCTTACAAAGTATTACTAGTTGACGATAGCCAAACGGACTATCTATTAGCTGCCCATTATTTGGAAGAATATAAAATAAGCAGCTTTGATGTGGATTGGGCAAGCAGTTACCGTGAAGGCCTAAATAAAGCATTATCACAAGATTATGATTTTTGTTTGTTTGATTATCGTCTGGGTATGGATAATGGTATGCATTTAGCTAAACAGTTGCGTGAGCAAGGGTTTGAGAAACCTATATTGTTATATTCTGGTGAAGGCCTAGCGAAAATATCAGTAAACGAAGATTTCGAGCTTCTCTCAGGCTATGTTTCTAAGAACAATTTATCAACGGAAACAATTATGGCCAGCGTGAAAGATGCAATCAGCGGCTTGGACTCAAAATATGTGTCGAGGGACTATAAGCGTAAGGGACATAAACATAAAAAGCGTAGAGGACTTATATTCAGAAAATGGGTCACAAAAATTTTCTGTGATCCAGATTATATTAATATCAATGATAACTATTTCCACCGCGACTTGTTTAAGTAACCTGAGTTAAGCGTAATAAACTGCGTCCCTGTGCTATAGCTAAGTTTACTTTTTTTAGAATTCTTTATATAGTTTAACGGATGTGGCAGCTCCACCGCCTCTATATTTTGGATTGTTAGCTTTTTTAAATTATAATTCTCTTATGTTAACCTAAAGGTAATGTTTTCCATAGTATATTATTCTTTGTGAGTGAGTGTAGGGTGTGAGGCGTAAATTGCGTCAAGGTTCATCTGTACATTTCTGTGTAAAATTGCATTATATTAAGGTGGTTCTATGGGAAGATTAGCACGTCTGTCCCGGCAGCCCGTTATTGGGCCTGTCGCACGCAACGTTATGGGGTATATGGTCAATCGTGAAGCTGCGAAAATCGCGGAGCATTTTGCAAACTATATTCAGCCAACAATAGCCAAAGTACAGCACGAAAAAAATGAAGCATATAACATTCGTCATCAAGTATATTGTCAGGAGTTAAAGTTTGAGCCAGAAAAGAAAGACGGCCTGGAAGTCGACTCTTTTGATGGCCATGCTATTCACTGCCTTATGCGTCATAAACAATCTGGACAGGCAATGGGGACGGTAAGGGTGGTCACCCCACAAGAAGAACATCATTTATTACCGTTAGAAGTTCATTGTTCAGATTTTATTGATGACGGTAAAATGAACCCTTCACGTTTTGAGCGGGAGGAAATATGTGAGATCTCTCGTTTAGCTGTGCCAGCGTGCTTTCGCCGCCGCCGTACAGATAAATTTGAAGGTGCGGCGACGGGCGCGATCAATATAGAAAGCTATTCTGATGATGAAATGCGCTGTATGCCGTTTATTGCGATTGGCCTATATTTAGGGGCAGCATCCATTGCGGTGCATCGTGATATTCATCATGCTTTTGCGATGATGGAACCAAGGTTGGCGCGCAGTATGCGTTTTGTTGGAATAGATTTTGAGCAAATTGGCGAGGCGCGTGATTATCATGGTTTACGTGCACCATATTACATCTCACTTGACCGTTTAAACGCGGGTATTAAGCCGGGGCTTAATAAGTTGTATCGCTGTGTGTCAGATCAATTATGTGAGGCGGTGGCGGAGCTTCAATTGTAAAGTTCTAGAATGAGATAGATTACGTGCATGCTTTGATATATCATGCAGAATGTCAATATAGCGGCGCGTTGAGAAATCTGGAGCGCTTCTGTAATTCTAAAGTATATGCAGGTGTCATGTTTGATTACAACAAAGCGTTTTCCCGTAACATTGGGTGGATAACCACCGAAGAACTCACTGCGTTACGCGCGAAAAAAGTGGCGATTGCGGGTGCGGGCGGTGTAGGTGGTGAACATTTGATTACGCTAACACGGCTGGGAATTGGGCGCTTCTCAATTGCTGACTTTGATGTGTTTGAGGTTCATAATTTCAACCGCCAAGCTGGCGCGTTTATGTCGACTATTGATCAACCAAAAATAGACGTTATGGCACGTATGGCACAGGACATTAACCCTGAACTGGATTTGACGGTCTTTGATGAAGGGATTAATGAGACGAATATTGACGCTTTTTTAGATGGCGTGGATTTATACGTTGATAGCCTTGATTTCTTTGCCTTAGATGCACGCAAGCTAGTCTTTACCAAGTGTACGGAAAAGAAAATCCCGATTATTACGGCGGCGCCGGTTGCCATGGGCTGCGCCTTTCTATGTTTTATGCCAGGGCAGATGACCCCTGAAGAATATTTTCGCTTAAATGATGCCAAAACGGAGGATGATGCCTTTATTCGATTTTTAATTGGGTTATCTCCAGCGATGTTGCAACAGAACTGTTTGGTAGATGAAACGGCGATGAATTTTGTGGCGCGTAAAGCGCCATCTACGCCGATGGGTATAAAATTATGCGCGGGTATCGCGGGGAGTTATGCGCTTAAAATTCTGTTGGGTAGGGGGCAGGTTTGTGTGGCGCCACATGGCCTTCATTTTGATGCATATAAAAATAAGTTTAAGAAAACATGGCGACCTTGGGGCAATAGGAATCCGCTGCAAAAACTTTTGTTTAAAATGGTGCAATCGAAATTGCCCAAATAACGCGCTTTGGTTTTGACTCGTTTTCAACGCTGTGCTACACCCTATTATATAAAATATAAAAATACATAAACAGGGAAATCAGATGAAAACGCCAACGGATATTTTTAACCGTCTTGAAGACATTCATAAAACAGCCAAAGCAAAAGGTGCGGATGGCGTTGTTGCGTCTTATACATCTACACAATCGCGTGAAGTGAGTGTCAGCCGCGATGAAATAGAGCGTGTTGAGCAGCCAGAAGACAGCGCCTTTTCAGTCGTTGTCTATCTAGGACAGAAAACAGGCTCTGTTTCCATTGGCTCGGCGCGCCCTGAAATTATTGAACAATGTATTGATCAGGCGATCTTTAATGCAAAAATGCAGCCAGATGACCCTTACATTATGATGCTTGATCCGTCCGAACTGCCACAAAGCTATGCGCAGCTTGATAGCGTTGACCCTGTCGCGCCAGATATGGATGCGTTATTGGGGCGCGCAACAACGGCGTCTATGGCTGCAATGGACGGTCATAAGAAAATTGTTCTGGCTGAAGGCAAGGCGGGGTGGAGCAATGATGCGCGATATATATTGTCATCTAATGGTTTCTCTGCCGTAGAAGAAAGTACAGTACATTATGTTCAAGCTAATGCGGTGGCGCTAGAAAATGGGGCACAGCAAGTGTCTTATGGTCATGATGCGCAAATTTATGCGGAGGATTTAAAGGCTGCAGATGCCATCGGGCTTAAGGCAGCGAAAGGTGCAATTGCGCGCCTGTCACCACGTAAAATTGCCGCGCAAACCGTGCCGGTCGTGTTTAAACATGGTGTTGCATCGGGGCTGATTGGTCATTTTGTGAAGGCTATGTATGGCACGTCTGTATTGCGCAGAGAGTCCTTTTTGGCAGGTAAACTGGATCAACAGGTATTCGCGCCGAATTTATCTATTATAGAAGACCCGCTATTGCCGCGCGGACTAGGTTCATATGCATTTGATGGTGAAGGTATAGCCGCACAAAAACATAATTTCGTGGAAGATGGTGTTTTAAAAATGTGGCTGTTTGGTAGCTATGGTGCGCGCAAATTTAATGATGAAATGGGCACGAATTATAAATCAACTGGCCATGCTAATGTTCGCCCATATTATTACATGGAAGGCGGCACAAAAACGCCTAAAGAAATGATCGCCGAAGTACAAAACGGCTTTTATATCACTAGCCTGATGAACCTAAAAGTTAACCCGTTTGATGGTAGTTTCACATCACCCGCAAGTGGTTTCTGGATTGAAAATGGTAAAATTGCTTATCCAGTTGAGGGGGCATCAATTGGTGGTAATTTACTCGATGTCTTTAATAATGTGGAGGCGGCGAATAATGTAAACCGTCGTAAGCATGTCCATATACCAACACTACGTATTGATCAATTTAAAGTAGGTTAAATATCGAGTTCTAGGGGGGGGAATGTGTTTTTCAGAATTATTTTAGGTGTCCTATGCTTGAACATGTTTACCTCTGTGGTGCAGTACGCCTGCGCAGAGGATAGGGTGTACCGCATCGGTGTAGAGGCTGGGAATTATGGGCCTTATCATTTTGATGATGGTGGCGCTTATAAAGGATTTCTCCCCGATATTGTAAATCGTTTTGCTGTTGATTTAGGCTATCAGGTGGAATATGTCGCGTTGCCTGTAAATCGGTTGAATCATGCTTTAGTTACAGGGCAGATTGATATACGTATGCCAGATAACCCAAATTGGTATGTTAATGAGAAATCTGCACATAATGTGCATTATAGTAAAACGATTATTTCATCCAGAGCTGGCTTAAATGTTTTCTTGGAATATAAAACAGCGGATATAAAGACAATAGGTATGATCCTTGGCTTTAACCCGATTGAATATCAAGAGGATCTGGATGGTGGTCACTATGATTTGATTGCGGCGCGCGATGTAGAAGGTGTTTTGCGAATGGGCATATTGAATCGTGTTGATGCTGTGTATGGTGATTACAACGTGTTCCAAAGTACATTGCGCCGAATGGGGGAGGATCCTCATCAACTTATTTTTAAAGAAAACTATCGATATTCAGAGCATGACTATCAACTGTCAACCATAACTGAAAAGGCTTTTCTTAATGCATTTGATGCATGGTTACAGCAAAGTCAGGATGTAGTCACAGAACTCAAAAGGCAGCACAGCTTTTCTGTTTCTGAGGATGTGCTACCGCAATAATTCTTAGCCTAAACCGTCAATCTTTAGACCATCCATACGGACAGTAGGTTGCCCTACGCCGACAGGGACCTGTTGGCCACTTTTACCGCACATACCAATACCGCTGTCGAGGCTGCTATCGTTACCTGCCATAATCACATTATTCATCGCTTCTGGGCCGTTGCCTTGCACGGTCATGTCTTTGATCGGGTGGTTGTAATTTACCTTACCGTTTTCAATTAGATAGGCTTCTGTTACGGCAAAGTTAAATTTACCAGTTGTTGTGTTGACACTGCCGCCAGACATGCCCGCGACGTAAACGCCATGATCTACAGATGCGATGACCTCTTCGGGGGCATATTCGCCATTTGTCATGATGGTATTGGTCATGCGCGGCATTGGACGTTCGTTATAAGCTTCGCGGCGGCCATTACCTGTGATCTCCGCGCCCATAAGGCGGGCATTAAGCTGGTCTTGCATATAGCCAACTAGAATTCCGTCTTCGATCAACACATTCTTGCGTGTTTTGAAGCCTTCATCATCATAATTCAGTGAGCCGCGGCGGCCGTCTATATTGCCTTGGTCAATAATCGTAACGCCTTTTGACGCCACACGTTGCCCGATTTTTCCGGCATAAACGGATTTGTTCTTGCGGTTTGCATCGCCCTCAAGGCCGTGGCCGACCGCTTCGTGGATCATAACAGCAGGCCAACCAGGTGCCATTACAATAGGGACACTACATGCGTTCATTGGTACGGCGTTTAAAGCCACAATTGCTTGACGGTAGGCTTCATCTGCTGCGTGGTGGATGCTTACTTCGTTGAACAATTCTTTGTAGCCATAACGTCCGCCGAAACTAAAGCCGCGTTCTACAGTCTTGCCGTCTTGTTCCATCTTAACTTGGACACCGAAACGGGTAAGAGGACGTAAATCGGCGACGCGATGACCATCCGCACGGATGATCTGCACCGCTTGAAATTCTGCGCTCGCGGAAATAGATACATCAATGATATGACTATCCTTGCTGCGTATATATTGGTCAAGATCCGTTAAAATTTGAATTTTATCCGCGTTATCCATTTCAAGGATAGGGTTCTGTGTATCATATAACGGACGAATGACGCGTTGGCGCGGCACAATAATATTTGCATCATGACCGTGTGTATGAATGGCACGGACGGCTTTTGCAGCGTTTTGTAGCGCGGCCATGTCAAGGCGTCCACTACTTGCAAAGCCTTCTTTATCATCTGAAATAAAGCGCAAGCCAAAGCCTTCTGACACACTTAGTGGGGATGACTTTAAACGTCCTTCATAGAATGAAAAACTTTCTGCCCAACTTTGTTCCAAGAACAATTCACCGCCATGTGAACCCTGAAGTGAAGATGTAACAAGCTGTTTGACTTTTGGTTTGTTAAGATCGGTTTCGCTGAAAAACAGCCGATCCGTTACGGCAAGCGGACGCATTATTGATTTCCCTGTTCATATATATTTTTTATTTTCTATATTAGTAACAGATTATCGCCGCTATGCAAGATCATAATGTGAATTTTTACAATCAACCTTCGGCTTAAGTTAATAATAAATAAAATTTTGTTTGTTACCGTGATAAGTGTGGTTTTATGACGTTATGCTGTGGGGGCAAATGTATTTCCTAAAAATATTATTGTGTATATCTATGCTGTTGGTTGTCAGTAACACCGCACTTGCGGCGATGAGTATTGATGATGCATATGCTGCTATCCCTAAAGATCGGGTAACTTATGATCCGGCGCGTTCCAAGCTTGATGATTATCATCAGCAGTATTTTGACGCATTGTTCGGTTTGGTGGATGGCGCTGTGGTCATTCGCGTTGAATTATTGGATAAAATGCAAAATAGAAAAAACTATGACATTAGTTATTACCGTGATTTTTATAACATTATCATTGATGATATCGCGAGCTTACCAGCCCCTTATGATATTTATCAGACGCAGAATCTGATAATAGGCGCGTTGCGCGATCAGTGGCGTTTTTTTGAAGAATGGCATGCCGCGCAAGGATATGCGCGTGAAGGGTTCATGAACTATAGCAGCCATCCCGCTGTTCGCCAGTCTAGCATGAAATTAATTCAGGCTTATAACACTTATATGCAAAAGTTTCCACGTGAATCAAGTTACAATAAGAAGGCGTTCTATACGCATTTATGTGCGTTGGATTTTATATAAAAGGGTATAGCTGGAAAATGAAAATGACGGAAGAATGGCGCGCAATTCTGGGTAAGGCCATATGGGCGGCAAGCGGCGATAATGCGCAGCCATGGTCGGTAAATATTTTGTCAGAAGATCGTGTTGTTGTACATTTAGCGACTGAGAAGCAGAATGTTTATAATTTAGTGCCTATTCCTGATTGGATTTCTTTGGGTATGTTCATCGAAAATATGTCCTTGGCCACGGCGGGATTAGGAAAGCGCATCGATACAGAAATGATCGATGATTATCAAATACAAGTAGATTTAGTCCCTGAAAATGATCTTGTCATTAACCCGATAAGCAAATTTATTGAATCGCGTTCGGTTAACCGCCTATCGTATAAACGTGATCAGATCGCTGCACAAACAAAGCACAAGCTGGCAGCGTTGTTTGATGAAGATATGGAGCTGCATTGGTTTGATACAGATAAAAAACGTTTTCAAATTGCACGGGCTATTATGCGGTCGACGGACTTGCGTTTGCGTATGGAAGAAACATATCAAATTCATAAAAATATGCTTGATTGGGAAAACGCACAAAGCCATGATGGGCTGCCTATAGAGTCTATAGGCTTGTCAGCGTTTAGTGCGAAGTCACTAAAATGGCTATTAGCAAATGAGCGCCGAAATAATCGCGTAATGAAACTGCCGGGCGCAACTATATTTACGCAGATTGAACTGGATTTAATTCCAGCTATGCTTTGCGGCGCGCATTTTATTGCATCATTTAAGCCTGATATGCGCCCGCACCCACAGGCGGTAGATTATGTGCGTGCAGGCCGCGCTATGCAGCGGTTTTGGTTAACGCTAACGCAGGAACATTTGTGTATGCAGCCATGGTATATTGTTTTTATGTTTTCACTTTATGTCGAACGGGGGATGTTTTTTACTACGCAACATGACCGTGCGCAGAAGCTTTATAAACACTTTACGCAGCAGATCACTGCGCCTGAGAATATAAGTGTCAATCATATGTTCTTTACTGGGCGCGTAGGCGTGCCAAATAAGAACCCTAAGGGACGGTCATTGCGTAAACCACTAGATAGCTTTATTATTGATGACGGTTTATGACCGTTTTTATTTGCTTATAGTTTTTTTATTTAATTTTTTTCATCACAAGCAGGAGTTCGCCATGGATATGTCAGAAGAGCAAACCAGAATATTCCAAGACAGATTACGTTTTTTAAATATTAACGAGGATGTGAGAAATGATTTGCGCGCGATTGAGCCTATTATCTCGCAAGATTTGAGTGCGGTACTGACAGAGTTTTATGAGCTGATTGGTGAATGGCCTGAGTTGAATAAATTTTTTGCTGATCAAGCGCAGAAAGACCACGCAAAAGGCGCACAAGAAAAACACTGGGCGACTATTGTGCAAGGTAATTTTGATGACACATACCATCAATCTGTTCTTCGCGTCGGTAATGTCCATAACAGAATTGGGTTAGAGCCGCGCTGGTATATTGGTGGCTATGCCGTGCTAATGTGCGGTATTGTTGACCGTATATTGGATCAAAACTTAGGCGGTAAATTCGGGAAAGGTGATCGCCTCGAACGCTGCAAAAGCCAGATTAAAGCCTTTATAAAAGCGTCTTTGTTAGATATGGACATGGCGATTTCAACTTACTTTGATGAAGGTAAGAAAGATATGGAGCGGACTATGCAACGCTTGGGAGATGAATTTGATCAAAATATTTCAAGCTTTATACAAACGCTTGTAGCCGCTACGGGGGAGCTAGGCTCGACATCGAAAAATATGAGGGACCTTGCTGAAAACAGTAAGGATAAAGCGGGACAATTACAGCAAGCATCGGATAGCGCCACAGAAAATGTTAATAGTGTTGCAGGTGCATCGGAAGAAATGTCAGCGTCGATAAATGAGATTAATGGTCAGGTTGTGAATGCGACTAAGATTACAGCCGATGCAGTTGTTGAGGCAAAGCAAGCGAGCGTGGCTATTAGCGAACTAAAAGGCGCGTCTGAAACAATCGGGCAAGTTATTGGTTTGATCCAAGATATTGCAGAGCAGACAAATTTACTTGCGCTGAATGCGACGATTGAGGCTGCGCGCGCGGGGGATGCGGGCAAGGGCTTTGCGGTTGTCGCAAGTGAGGTTAAATCGCTTGCTGCTCAGACAGCTAAAGCTACGGAAGATATTCGAGAACAAATTCTTGCGATGCAAGGGGGGACAGATAAAACAGTGGTGGCAATTGAAGGCGTGGCGAAAACGATTGACCAAATTAGCGAGATTACCACTACAATGTCCGCAGCAATGGAAGAACAATCCGCCGCAATGCGTGAAATTGTTCAGAACACACAATCGGCTGCAGAAAAAACAAACCAATCTAGTGGCTATGTTGGTATTGTGTACAATAATAGTGATGAAACATTGAACTACTCCGTCAGCGTTAATGATGCAGCTAATGATTTAGCTGATCGTACGGAAAAACTGCGCGGTGTGGTTGAGGTATTTTTAGCGAATTTCAAAGCATCGTAAGAAAGGATGTATAATGGTTAAATGTTTAGTAGTTGATGATGTTGAGCTGACACGTATGACTACGGAACACGTGCTTGAAAAGATGGGCATGGAAGCTGTTTTGAGCGTGGATCTTGATGATGCCAAACATGCGCTTAGCCGAGGCGGATTAATCGCTGTATTATTGGATTGCCATATTGGCAAAGAAGATGGGTTTGGGTTGTTAGAATTTATTCGCAATGAATATAGCTCTTTGCCAGTCATTATGTTCAGTGGTGTTGATATAGCATCGAAAAAACAGAAAGCCATGAATCTTGGGGCGACGGATTTCCTTGAGAAACCCACGACCGTTGAAAAAATAGCCCAATGTTTCAAGAAACATGGGCTATTGCCTTAATTCGTATAAGTTAGCTATTTTGTTTAAGCGCCTGCGTGGTTGATACAAGCTGGCGAATGGTGTTTTGTAGCATCTTTGTTAAGTTCTCATCTTTGAGCGTGCCGTCTTCTTCAAAGGCAGTGAATCCTGACGCAACAGCGACTTGCGCAGGCACAACATGTACCATGATGTTGCTCAGCATCATGCGCAGTGGTACTAATCCGCGCAGGCCGCCAAGCGCGCCAGGGGCAACTGCGCCCAAAGCGGCGACTTTATTGCGGTAAGCGGATAGGCTTTCTTCATTTTCCGTGTGTGGACGGGAAATCCAGTCTAAGGTGTTTTTCAATAATGGCGCGATAGAGCTGTTATATTCTGGTGCGGCGATGAAAAAACCATCATGCGCCCAGAAAAGTTCCTTAAGGGCTATAGCCTTTTCTGGTAAGCCGGATTCTGCTTCTAAGTCTCCATCATAAATAGGCATGGGAAAATCTTTTAAGTCAATATAGGTGACTTCTGCGCCTTCTTGTTCCGCTATGTTTGCGGCAAGCTGTGCGAGCTTCTTATTGGTTGAATCTTTACGGGCGCTGCCAGATAGGAAAAGGAGTTTTGTCATGTTGGTTTGCTTTCTTGTTATGGGTTGTATCTATAAATTCGTTAATTTGTTTGCTCAGGAACTTCAATAATAAGTATTTCGCTGCCCTCGTTTGCGGTGAGGGTTATTGCGGCAATATCTGTGATTTCCGCGCCGTCCCCAGATTGTAGTGTGTGTGTATCATTAATTATAATTTCTCCATATGAAACAAGTAAATATGATTGATTTTTAATGTTATGGTTCAGCGATTTTCCGCGATTAATCCGTCCGCCATAGATGCGTGCATTTTGATGAATAAATAGGGCTTTTTTGTCTTCATCTTCCGAAAACCCTGAAACGAGTAATGGGAGCTCATTCTTAACTGAAGACTTAGGAAATTCTTTCTGTGCCCAACGTGGTTCTACATTCTGCTTATTTGGGGCAATCCATATTTGATAAAGTTTCGTTTCTTCGCTTTCAAGGTTATATTCTGAATGATATATACCGCTGCCCGCACTCATCACCTGCATATTACCCGCCCCTGTGCGGCCTTTATTACCTTTGGAGTCTGTATGTGTGATGGCGCCTTGCCGAACGTAAGTGATAATTTCCATGTTTTCATGGGGGTGCGTGTCGAAACCTGCACCTGCTTTGATGATATCATCATTAATTACGCGCAGCGCACCAAAGCCTGTTCGTGCTGGATTATAGTAGCGCGCAAAGCTGAAATGATAACGCGCATCTAGCCATTGATAATTATGGTGTCCTAAACTTTCATACGGTATGTGCTTAATCATGTATACGCCTTTCTGCTTCATGTAAGTTCAGTATGGCACGCATTGTATGTATTGATAATATGCTTGTGGGTAACTTTATTGTTTCCAAAATGGAAGCAATTATTGACCAGGCTTTACAGAGGCACGTCGACTAGCGAGCAGCAATATGGCTATACCTACAACAGCAGATAATAAAGAGCCCGTGAGGACACCAAGTCTAACAGCTGTGATGTTCTCAACGTGGTTAAAAGCAAGCGTACCAATGAATAAGCTCATGGTGAATCCTATGCCGGTTAATAAAGATAAGCCGTAGAAATGTAACCATGTTACGCCATTTGGCAATTTGCATATGCCGACCAGTCGGGCGAGATAGGTGAAGACAAAAACCCCAAGTTGTTTGCCGACGAAAAGGCCAAGAATAATACCGACGGTAATAGGGTCCATGAAGGTGTCAAGGGTAATGCCTTTAAAAGATAAACCCGCATTGACGAAGGCGAATAGGGGGATAACTGCGAACACCACCCATGGGTGAAGTGCATGTTCCATGACTTTTAAAGGAGACAGGCCATGTTCGTTCTGAACGCGTAGCGGAATAATCAGCCCTAACGCCACGCCCGCCAATGTCGCATGAACACCAGATTTGAGCACACAAGCCCATATAAACAACCCGATCATAGCATAGGGGCCAAGACGTGTAACACCGAGCCTGTTTAACGCAAAGGCGAAAGCAAGCCCCGCGCCAGCAAGTGATAGCGCATAGAGTGATGTATCATCTGTATAGAATAGCGCAATGATAATGATAGCGGCGAGATCATCAATGATGGCAATGGCAACGAGGCACACTTTCAAAGCATTAGGGACACGATTTCCTAAAAGGGTTAATACACCCAATGCGAAGGCGATGTCCGTAGCTGCGGGAATAGCCCAGCCACTAATTGTGTCAGGATTACCCATGTTAAAGGCCGCATATATCAAAGCAGGCATAATCACGCCGCCGATGGCTGCAATAAGGGGGAGTGCTAACTGGCTTGGTTTTGATAGATGCCCTTTTAAGACTTCACGTTTGATTTCCAAACCAACCAATAAAAAGAAGACCGCCATTAAGCCATCATTGATCCAAAGTAATAAAGGCTTATCAATTTTGAATGTGCCTATTCTTAGGGTAACTGGCGTGTCTTTTATGGCATCGTATAGCGTATAAAGCGCGGTGTTCTCCATGACTAGGGCAAGCACAGTGGCGCCAAGAAGCAAAATGCCGGGGGCGAGTTTTGAATGAAAAAATGCGGTTATAAACTGGATCATGATGAGCTCGTATATTTATGCGGTGGCAAGTTTAAGTGTTGTGTTAAGCAGGACGTTTACGCCTTTCTCAATATCACGCCAATTTGTCCACTCTTTTGGTGAATGGCTAATTCCCCCAACGCTTGGGACAAAAATCAGGCCAGCTTCTGTAACATCACACATAAATTGTGTGTCATGCCCTGCGCCGCTTGGCATGCGCTTATATGAGAAATCTAAAGCTTTGCAGGTCTCTTCGATAATGTCGCACATCTTGGTGCTGCACTGTTTCGGCTCTAACCAGCTGTTTTCGTCATATTCGAACATTAATCCCTTTTCACGGGCAATAGAGGATAGCACTTTTCGGCAAGATTGGCCAAGATTGTTTAATATTTCTGGTTTAAGGTCACGCCCAGAAAGCGAGAACTCAACAGCGCCTGGTACAATGTGACAGAAACCTGGGTAAACTTCCGCCTTACCAATGGTTAGGCGGCTTATGTCTGAACCATCTTCAGAAATAATACGCGGGAATTCATGCGCAAAATCACATAGCCCTAGAAAGGCATCTTTACGCTGATCCATTGGTGTTGTCCCTGAATGGTTGGGCTCACCAATTAAGCGAACTGTCCAGTCAAATACACCTGTGATCCCCTCTACAATGCCAATGGATATATTGGCATTATCAAGCACAGGGCCTTGTTCAATATGTATCTCAAGAAAGGCTTTAATTGTATGTGGCTCTCGATAAGCATTCAGCGCATCCATGGGGTCTAACCCAAGGGCTTTCATTTCATCTTTTAAATAGATGCCGTTTATATCGGTTACCGATTCAATCCAGTCACGGTCGATCAGGCCGCACATAGACTGCACACCGAACATACCGCCAAAACGGCCTTCTTCTTCGCTAAAGCCGATGACTTCAATAGGCGTATCAATGGTGATGTTTTGATCTTTTATTGTGCGGATACATTCTAGGCCCGCCAGAACGCCTAAGGTGCCATCAAACATGCCGCCATTTGGTACGGAATCAAGGTGAGAGCCAAGAACAATGGCAGGCTTGTTAGGGGCGCCATAACGGCATATCACATTACATGCGCCATCCATATATGGTTCTAGCCCAACGGCGCGACATTGTTCCATAAACCATAGGCGCCCATCATAATCTTCACGGCTTAACCCTTGGCGCGTAACGCCATGTGTGTCTTCATCGTAGCCGATTTTGCTTAAGCTAAGAATGTCGTTTTTAAGGCGGTTAATATCAATATTATATGTGGCATTCATATGAAATACGTATTCTTTTTTGTCGTTTTGTCTAGGGATAATATCATAGTTATGCGTTAAGGTGTAGGGGAGCCGTCGTATAAGCTATGATCAGATAGAAAGATGGATCTTTTTACTTAAAGTAACTCTTATAAACATATATAAGTAATGTCGCGAGCTTAGAAAACATTAACGTTTATAGGGGGTGACGCGTATGAATAAAAAGGCATGTATCTGTGGTAAAACAAAACCTTTCGCCGATTGTTGTGGTCGATTTTTATCGGGTGCGGCAACGCCGAAAACACCAGAACAATTAATGCGGTCGCGTTATGCGGCATACGCATTAGGTGGGTATGGAGAATATTTAATGTCTACGTGGCTGCCTATTTCTGTTTATGGGCTATCGTCTGCCGAGTTGTCAGAAAAGACATTAGATTGGCAACGTTTAGAGGTGATAGCTTCGTCTCAACAAGGTGATAAAGGGGTTGTGGAGTTCAAAGCATGGTATAGGCGTGCACCTAATTTAGATGATCTGGATTTCATGCATGAAGCATCAGATTTTGTACGTATTAAATCGCAGTGGTTTTATGTGGGTGCTCAAACGCAATAATGATGTTTGCGTTCGAGCAATATACAAAGAAACTTGCCTTTAAGCTTTCTGTATATCGTTAATAAATACACTGATACTATCTTTTAATGCTTTTGAGCGTACCGCAAGGTCGTCGGCCACTTGACTAACGCCTTCTGATGATTTTTGTGTCTGCATAGTTGCGGCGCTAACATCATCAATGTTTTTAACAACGACATTTGTACCATTTGAGGCCTCGGCAACATTTCGTGATATTTCTTGTGTTGCCTGGGTTTGTTCTTCCATTGCCGCGGCGATGGATGTCATACCTTCGTTAAGTTGTTCAATTGATACGGCGATTTTGTTGATAAAATCAACGGCATCTTTTGTGTCGGCTTGAATGCGATCAACTTGTTCTTTGACTTGCTCCGTTGCAGAGGCTGTTTCGCCGGCAAGATGCTTAACCTCGTTCGCAACAACGGCAAAGCCTTTACCAGCATCGCCCGCGCGTGCGGATTCAATTGTTGCGTTCAAGGCAAGTAAGTTGGTTTGTTCAGCAATGTCTGTAATTAATTGAATAACATTGCCAATTTGATTTGCGGAACTTTCAAGAATACGCATTTTTTCAACGGTGTTTTTGGTTATATCCTTGGCATCAAATGCAAGCTTATTCGTATTGTTAAGCTGTTGGCTTATTTCTGCGATTGATGCGGTAAGCTCTTCAGATGCTGCAGCAACATTCTCAACATTAGCGCCTGCGCTCTGTGCTGTAGACGCAACTTCTTGTGATAGTCTATTTGTGTTATCGGCTATCCCTGACATTTCAATAGCTGTTTGCTTCATATTATTGGTTGCAAGCTCTAGTGCTTCAGTTACTTGGCTGGATTCACCTTTGAATATATCAACGATTTTCTCGATATGTTTTGCGCGCTCAATTATGATCTGGTCGTTCTTTGCTTGTTCAGCTTGCAGCTTCTCGTTCTCTATGCCGCTATCTCGAAATGTTTCTAAGGCACTGGCAAGCTGGCCAATCTCATCTTTCCTTTCAGCGCCGACGATGGAAACATCCCAAACTTTATCAATCAGTTTGTTCGTGACGTTAACTAAAGTGCGCAAAGGGTTAGATACTGTTCTGACAACAAAAGACAGGGCAAAGATAACCGTTGCAACCATAAATAATACACCAGCAATTGTTGTCATCATTGTAAAGTCCATTGAAGACTTTAATACGGCGGCTTTCTCGGCAGAGATTGCTTTGACTTTCTCTAGAACATTTTCAAACTCAGTGTCTATACTTCGCCAAAGAGCAATATTCTCAGGTGATGTTTCATATAACCTTGCGACATCCACGGTGTATGGCGATAACATATTCTTTAACTGTGGTTGCGCTATGTTTGTTTCATGTTGCGCTAATAGTTTGTCAACATTCTCAAGGTTTTCGAGAAGCGTTTCTTCGTGAATGCTTTGCTTCGCTTCTCCTATAAGCTCATGAACGTCAGCGTTGTATGCTTTATATGCTTCTCTTTGATCAAGGTCTCCTGAATTTAGAAACAATGCTAAAGCCTGATGCATCAGGACACTTTTATTGGATATAGTCAGCAATAGCTCCTCATCATGCCGGACTTGTTCCATGGCAAGTACGGCATTATTTGAATTATTGGCTGAATACAGGATAGAGCCACCAGTAATTACATTGATGAGGAGTAATGTTCCAAAAGAGATTAATAGCTTTGTTTTAATATTTACATTCTCGAGCATAGCCTGCACCTATCTGTATTATTTATTGTTATGATTATTCAAGAATTAAAAAATGTTTTAAATACTTGCTCTGCGTTCTAATTCAGACAGATTTATTTCAACTGTCACTGCGCCTATAACTTGCGCATTGGCGGCGTCGGCAATTGACAAATTCACCTGAACACGCCAGATGCCAAGTTTATCATCATATTCAGGATCGTCTATAAAAACCGCGCCAACACCACGCGGATATGTTTTTTGGAACTTGCCTTCATCGCCCTGCCAGAAATCTGATGAAATGTTACTTTGCCCAACATTTAAGCCATTTTTGTCCATAACAAACATCTCAGAATATAGGCCTATAGAATGAGCCTGTATGCGTGTTAAGTACGAAGATAGCGGGTTTGATAATACGGCAGAAATTAATGGTTTTTCGTCTGCTTTAGTTTCGCTGCGCCATTTCTTATCCAGTGCATCAATATCATCTTGAGAGAGATTGTTATATTTGATGTTCTGGTTTTTTATCGAAGCGCGCACGATTTCTGTATTAATAAAATCACGGATATTGGAAATGATTTCATTGTCGATTAGGCTTTTGGACGGTTGTGCATATGCGGGGTTAATGGCTGTAATAAGCAAAATGCAACATAGAAGAGTAGACAGTTTCGTTTGAATATAAGTCATAAGAAATAGTCCTTATTCATTTGTTTTTAAAAAGATATATAAAAATACTTTAAATTAACATACACTAATAAACCATCATATCATGTTATAAGTTAATGTTCTATAAATATAATATATATGACTTATTCGGATGAAGTAAAAATTCTCAGCAGAACGTGTCCTGTATTTTTTACGCGTTTTGTCTTAAATGCACTTGCAAATGTTACAACATAACACTACAACAGACTCATTATTTTAAAAAATGGAGATGTGTTATGCCTGTAGCTGTTGTTGGTGGCGCTGGCTCTGACGGTAAAACTACTGTTCTTGAGCTTGTTTCTAAATATTTAGTTGTTAATGGTGATGAACCATTAATTATTGATGCAAACCCTGACCAAAACTTAGCGAGCTTCTTAGGGCTTCCGGCTGGTGATGAAGCAAAGCTGCCAGAGATTTGTGAGCATTGGGAAGATATTCGCGACCATCTAGAAGGACAAAACCCAGATTATCCGAATAAAGATTTTGTTGTCGATACGTCGCCTTTGACAAAAAATTCAGCGCGATGGAAGGCGGGGGACGTTCAAGACCATATCATCAACACATATACAGCCGCGCATGAAGGTATGCGTTTAATGCGCACTGGTACATATGAAGCGAAAGATATTGGTGCAGGCTGTCTGCATGATAAAATAGGCACGCTGACATTTCTGCTGAATCATATGGATGACGGTATGCATGGCGAAGATCGCGTAACATTTGTTGATAACGCACATGGGCGTGATGCATTCGGTACGCCGCTTTATGCGCAAGGTGACTTGATTATTGTTGTCGCGCGCCCCGAAAAAAAGTCGATTGATATAATGCTCGATTATTTAAAAATGGCGGATCAGGTAGAACAAGATATTGGCCATAAGATTAATGTTGCCGTGATTGGCAACCGTTTTAGTACTGATGCAGATATTTTTGAAGCGCAAGAAAAAATATTTAAAGAGCTCGCTGGAGATCGCTATATTGCGGCGCTTCAGAATGATGAAGCGTTAGAGCGCGGCCTTAATGCCGAATTAGCTGGTTTGGTACGTACAGGTTTTAATATAGCGGCAAATGATGGGCGCGCTATTCTTGATAATATAGAGTTGTCAAACACAGGCCCAAGACTAGATCAGTTAAGCGCACATAACATTGCGGCGTTAGAAGATATTGCAAATGCAGTGAAAAATGCTGATCGTGTACCTGAACGTCGCGTTGAATGGAATGCGCTGTGTCTTGGGCGCGCAGAGTATCTTGATAAATTGGTTGATCCGTCCGTTCGTAAGCAGAAATCTGACTTCGTGCCTGATCAACATAAGCATGGCCCATCTTGTGGTCACCATCATCATAAACACGGCCCAGGCTGTAAACATTAATATTATAATTAGGGAAGGATTTAGAGTATGCGTATGGCATTTTGCGGTAAAGGCGGAAGCGGTAAATCAACATTATCATCATTAGTTGCGCGTTACATGGCGTATAAGAACATGCCTGTTTTGATCATTGATGGCGATATCAATCAGCATCTAGGTCACGCCCTCGGATTTGAAGAATCTGCATTAACTGCTCAGCCTAAAATGGGTGTGGATTCTAAATTATTGATGAACACAATTGTTGGTAAAAATCCGCGCGTTAAGTCAGCAGACTTTCTTACAGAATCTACACCTGCTGGTCGGGGCTCTGGTTTTGTTTACTTTGATCAGCCATCACCAGTTTACGATCATTATCAAATGGAAAAAGACGGCGTTCGATTTATGGCTGTCGGCAGCCATGAGGAAGAAGAAATTGGCACGACATGCTTCCATAAGTTTACGGGTATTTTTGGCATGTTCCTTAACCACTTTATTGACCGTGACGATCAGGTTTTAATTGGTGATATGTGTGCAGGTGCGGATCCATTTGCATCATCTGGTTTGGCATCACGCTTTGATGGCATTTTCCTAGTGGTTGAGCCAACCCTTAAATCAACGGGCGTTTACGACCAATGCATCAAATATGCAGAACCTTACGGCACTAAGATTTTTGTGATTGGTAACAAGGTTGAAGACGAGGCTGACGAAGCCTTTATCAAAGAACGTATTGGCGATGACCTTATTGCGTGTTTTGGCAAATCTAAATACGTAAGAAATTTAGAAAAAGGCATCTTCGCACCAATCTCTGAACTTGAAGACGAAAACAAGGCTGTGCTTGATACAATTCTTGAAAAAGCATCTATGCTTAAACGTGATTGGGCACAATATCAGGCTATTGGCATGAAGTTCCATAAGCAGGCCGCAGAAGGTTGGGCAAATGCCATGTATGGCGTTGATATGATGGATCAATTCGACCCTGAATTTTCTTATGAAGATGTAATGGTGGATACAAAAATGGACAAGGCCGCTTAATTAATGTCAAACAGCCCCACCATATATATGGATTATGCCGCAACCACGCCGATGGATAAGCGTGTGGTTGATGCAATGTCGCCATGGTGGGGTGATTTTGTTGGTAATGCGTCTTCACTGCAAAATGCGCATGGTCAAATGGCTAAACGTGCTATAGATAAAGCGCAAAATCAGATAGCTGATGCTATTGGCGCAGATAAAGATGAAATCATCTTCACCTCTGGTGCGACGGAAGCCAATAATATGGTGCTGCTTGGTTTAGCTGAACACCTAAAGTCAGAAGGTAGAACGCATATCGTTACATCTAAAACAGAACATGCGTCTGTTTTAATGCCTGCTATGCAGTTAATGCGCACAGGCTTTGATGTTGCTTTCTCAACATTACTCCCGTGTGGGATGGCAGATGGCAAAGATGTTTTAGCTGCGCTAAACGAAAATACAGGTCTTGTATCCATTCAAGCTGTAAATAATGAAACAGGCGTTATTAACCCGTTAGATGAAGTTAAGGCAGGTCTTATGGGTACTGACATCTTGTTTCATTGTGATGCTGCACAGGCATTAGGCAAAGCGCCGTTTAATGTAAAAGACACGGGCGTTGATTTTGCAACGCTTTCAGCGCACAAAGTCTATGGCCCGCAAGGTATAGGCGCGCTTTATGTTCGCCGTGAAGTACAGTCATATTTGAAACCGCTTGTTTATGGCGGAGGGCAGCAAGGCGGTTTACGGTCGGGTACATTGCCGACAGCTTTAATTGTTGGTTTTGGCGAAGCTTGTGCGATAGCAGTGGCAGAACAAAGCGCCGATAAACAACGATTTGAAAACTATCACCAAATAATCCGTAGCGCGCTCGATAAGGCACAAGTTACATATAAAATTAATGGTCACGACCATGGCAAAGATAGCACACTTTGGCGCGTCCCGAACATAATGAATATTTGCTTTGAAGGTGTTGAAAACGAGTGGCTTTTAGAAGCTATCCAAGGTTTTGCCTTCTCAACAGGCTCGGCCTGTTCGGCAAACGGTAATAAGACTTCACATGTATTGGAAGCAATTGGTTGCACAGCTACAGAAGTTAACAGTTCCATACGTTTATCCTTTGGGCGTATGACTACCGAACAAGAAATACAGCGTGTAGCGACCGAACTTGCACAGGTCGTATCAAGCTTACAAGAACTAACACAAGCAGCATAAGGAGTATGTCATGTCAAATGCAGTTCAGCAGATTATAGAACAAGACAATACAACAAAACTGTCATTGCCACCGGTCATTAACCCAATTACGGAAGCATTCATTGATCGTAATCCAGATATGATTTTTGATTTGGTTGATGCTTTTGGTTCGCCTTTAAACCTTATCTTTCCGCAGATGATTGACCGTAATATTGCGGCATTTAAAGAGGTTTATAAGAAAAACAACTTATCAGGCCAAATATACTTCACCAGTAAGCCTAATAAATCCGTGTCGATTATGCGTCAGGCATCGACCAATGACGTTAATATTGATGTATCATCAGAAAAGGCGCTCCACACCGTCCTCTCATGCGGATTCAGACCGGAGCGCATCGAGTGTACAGGACCCAAAAATTTAGATTATTTATCCTTAGCCGTACAGCAAGGCGTCACCATTAATGCAGATAATTTAACAGAGCTACAACAAGCAATCGAGATTAAGAAAAGCCTTGGCCTACAAGAAAAATTACGTGTTTTTGTGCGCCTGTCAGGCTTTAACTCTCCGCGCGTTAAATTTACGTCACAGGACGGTACGTTCGGCGTTCATGTTAATAAAGCGCCTGAGATTTTTGCTTTTCTTAAGGCGAATATAGAAGACCTTGATTTCCAAGGCTTCGCTTATTACTGGAGTAGCGCAAGCGAAGAACAGCGTATTGTTGCGCTAGAAAACGCACTTGAACTGACAATTGAAGCAATAGAACAAGGCCTAAATCCTAAGGGTCTGAATATTGGCGGAGGCTTCCACATTCAATATGCGAAAGACCGCAAAGAATGGATGCGCTATGTGGATCAAGTAAAGGAATCTTTACTTGCGCTTGGCGGTAGTGAACTGACTTGGAATAATAACGGTCTGGGCTTCCGTAATGAAGGCGGCTTGATTAAAGGCGCAGCGAATTATGTGGATCACCATATGCCAAAAACAAGCGCCGAAGACTTTGACCATATGATCAACTTGCCGCTCCCCGCGTTCGATGGCATGAGCGCCGCGCAAATCCTAAGCGATAGCTTGTTAGAATTATATATAGAGCCGGGCAGGGCATTACTTGACCAGTTAGGTGTCACGATTGGCCGCGTAAATTTCACGAAAAAATCTGTCAATGGCGAAACCATGGTTGCATTGGACATGAACCGATCAAACCTGCATTCAACACACCAGAAACTACTAACAGACCCAATTATATTTCATAAGGATCCGTCAAAATGTAAGCCATGCCCTGAAGGCGTTTATTATTACGGTAATCTATGCGTGTCATATGACATTATCACATATAATAAAACCTTCCCTGATTTGCTGCCTGAGCCGGGTGATCTGGTGATGTTCATAAATACCGCGCCTTATATTATGGACTTTATTGAATCAAACACACTGCACCAAGAAACAGGCAAAAAAATAACGATTATTGAACAGGAAGATCGTTTCCGCTGGTTCACGGATGAGAAGTATAAACCTGTTATTCAAAAATACTTAAATAAAGGAGCGTAACTATGATCGTAGAACGCATGACTGATTTAATTGGTGACACACCACTTTTGAAAATCCCTGCTGAAGTTACGGGGCTAAAGAATATTGACCTATACGGTAAACTTGAACTTATGAATCCTTTCGGCTCAGTGAAAGACCGTATTGCATGGCATATGATAAAAGATGATATCGAAGATATGGCTGCAAAAGGGCAAACTATTTTTGAAAACTCTAGTGGCAATACAGCCAAAGCCATCTGCGCCATCGCGGCAAGTTACGGCGTACCGTTCAAATTGGTGAGTGCCATTGCCAAGGTCAAAGAAACCAAAGATCTGTTGCGCATGTTAGGGGCAGATATTGAAGAATTTGCCGCAGCAAGCGATTGTTTTGATCCAAACGACCCAAACGACCCGCAATATTTGATTGAAAAAGCTGTCCGTGAAACAGGCGGCGACATCTACTTTACATCTCAATTTACGAATGAGAAGAACCCAGAAATACACGAGCAAACAACGGCGCAAGAAGTCTTAGCTGATATTGGCCGCGTTGATTATTTTGTTAGTGGTTTAGGTACGACAGGCTCAACATTAGGTATGACCCGTGCATTTCGTAAGAATAACCCTGATTGTACCTGTATTGGCCTGACATCCACAAAAGGGGAGTTTGTACCAGGCATCCGTTCACTTGACCAAATGTGGGAATCTGGCCTGTACCAGCGTGACAATTATGCAGATGTGGTGACTGTAAGCGAGAAAGGCGCATTAGAAGCAATGTTTACCCTGAACCGCCAGCTTGGCTTGCTTTGCGGCCCATCGGCAGGGGCGAATTATCAGGGCGCTATTGATTATCTGAAGACAATTGATGAGACACTAACTGAACGCAAGAACGCTGTCTTTATCGTTTGTGATCGTGTTGAATGGTACATGTCTTATATATCAGAACGTTACCCTGAATTGTTCGGTGAAAAACCAAAACCAGACTCACTGTTTAATTTTGACTTTGATAGTGCTGATAACGCGCCATTATTACAGGCAGAGGACTTACAAAACTGGCAACAAGAACATAACCCAGTTGTTATTGATGTGCGCTCATCAATTGCGTATCGTATTAATCATATTGATGGCGCGATCAACATGCCGATTGAGATGTTTGAGAAACTGATAGATAGTAACTCACCATTTCCGAAGGAGCGCCCAATATTGCTTGTTTGTGCTGTAGGTGAAAAAACAACGCGCCATGCGGCTTATTTGAACGCCCGTGGCTACGATGCGCGTTCACTAGACGGCGGCATGATGGCGCTTAAAGCGCTGAATATGCAGAAAGCGGCATGATGATGGGCAAAATTCCCCGCCCTATGTGTATGCCTTTATAGGGTGGTAATCTTTCACCCCATAAGATTTCGATTTTTCTAGGTAAAAATGCAGTGATACACTATAAACGTATCTCTGTTGCAATATAACCTTGAGAAGGTAGACAATAAATTTGGTCGCGCTAAAACAACTTGCCGAAACGAGCGGCGGGAATATCTCGGATGAAACGCTTTTTAGGCTCATCGCAGAAGATCTGGAAACTCAAGGTTACAGTATACGGCATGGCGCGCTTCCTGATGATATAGCAAATGCTTTATTTTTATATCAGCAAGATTTAAACGCGAACAAATATGCGAAAGCGGGCATTGGGCGCGGCAATGACTTCCTAAAAAACAAGTTTGTGCGTACAGACGAGATATGCTGGATTACAGGAGAGTCTGAAGCTGGGCGCATGTGGGTTGATTGGTCGTCAAAACTACAGAGATTTTTGAACCAAAAACTGTTCTTGGGACTGTTCTCATTTGAAAGTCATTTCGCACATTATCCGCCAGGGGCTTACTATAAAAGACATTATGATGCGTTTCGTGGTGAGACCAATAGAGTTCTATCCGTTGTGACCTATTTAAACCCGTCATGGGGTCAGAATGATGGAGGGGAACTCGTTATATATCAAGATGAGCACGATCATGAGGGCGTCAAGGTTGCGCCTGCGTTCGGCACAATTGTTGTGTTTCTGAGCGAAGAGTTCCCACATGAGGTTTTACCTGCAACAAGAGACCGATATTCCGTAGCAGGCTGGTTCCGCGTTAATACGTCAATCAATAACAATATTGATCCACCACGCTAGGCACATATCTATTTTATTTAACGATAGTGGCGCCTCTTAAGCGATAGAACACATTATATTCATCGTCCTTATAGACGAGCTCTAATTTACCGCTGAGATTCACAGGGTCATACTGAAACTCTATTGCGCCTTCAGTATGCACTTCTATGATAAGGTTTGGTTTTACGTGGTAGTGAAAAGGACAGCTTAAAGGGAAGGGGCCAAGCAAGAATAACGCTTTGCCGTCTTGTTCACCAATTGGAAACAAAAAGCCTTGTATAATAATATCTTGTCCATCTAAGGCTTTTAGCTCATCAGTGAATTCTGGGCGCACGCCGCTCCATTCAATGCCGTCTGCATCTTCATAGCTATAGGGTATTTGCGCGGTACGTCCAAATACTGCCCATTCTGTTCCGCCTTCTGGAATAGTGACAAACTCATCAATGCTCTCGATAATTTCTTCTTGTGTATATTGTGCCGTGCTTTCAATTGGCGTCGTTTCATATCCGAATGCTTTGGTTATGAATGTCCCTGTGTCTGACATTTTGGTGTGTGAAAGAGGGTGGCTTGGGTCTTTAGATTTAGGCGCCATGAAAGGCGTCGCTATTATTAATAATACAGCGAAGACGCAGCTAGTCTTAAAAATATTAACCAGTGTTTTCTTGATGTCGTATACTCCGTTATGGTCGTGTGGATAGCTGCTTTATAATATCAATATTGGCGGCACGTATCGCGGGGACAAGTGCTGCCATGACACCAGCAATAAAAATGATTACGATAAAGGTCGCGGTCATATAAGTCATAGTAAATTGTGCGCCGCTTGCTTGTAAAGGTGCAATCGCATGGCATAGTGCGTTAAAGCCGAATATGCCAGCAAGCCCCCCGACACAAAGCCCTGCGGTTGTTATGACAGCGCCTTCAGCCAAGATAATCTTGATAATTCTTGTTTTTGTGTAACCAATAGCCCTTAACACGGCTAGATCACCTGACCTGTTTTCTAAACTGCCTGCTAGGCCGCTAAATATACTTAATGCGGCAATGACAATAACGAAGAAAGATAATGTCGTGAAGCTTTCAACGCCAATGCCTAGAGCCGCAGAAAGGCGCGCGGTTTCTAGTGCAGGGTTAGCCGCCAGCAGCGCTGAATTTTTATTAATTGTCCGCGGTAAATTAATATTCGCGATCGGGGTCTTTGTTTTGATTAATATAGCCGTAATTTCGGATGGGCTATGTATAGATTCGGTATGGTTGTGGTTATGCCCCGCATGCTCATCTTGGTGTCCATGTTCGTCATGATGGCCATGATGAGCATCATGATCATGGGCGGCATGCTCGTCTTCGGAACTGTGGTCGAGATGGATATCGTCTTGACCATGAACATCCAAAACGGAATTAACAGATGTGAGTATTAAACGATCCAGAACCGTGCCTGATGGTTTAAGTTTGCCAACTACAGTATAGGGATGATTGTCATGTTGATGGTTATGGCCTGATAAACCATGTGCGCCAATAAAGTGATTATCAACATTCAGGGGGACCGCTGCACCTACGACAACTTCATATTTATCCTGCCACGCGCGCCCAGTCATAATCTCAGCCTTGTAATGCTGTATATAGCTGTGCGACGTACCGACAATTCGATGGCCTTTCCAGCTGTCGCCCAAAGCAAGCGGTATAGCGTGTTTAACGTGCGGATGTTTCATCCATTTCTGCGCTTCTCTAAACGGAATATTTCCTGTTGGTACATCGATATGATAAATAGACGATAAGACAAGTTGGAGTGGGCTGCCTTTCGCACCAATAACGATGTCTATGTTTTTTCCGTCTGTTGTTAGCCGTGAATGAATATGATGCCCGAATTGGGTGATAATAATCACAAGCGTCACGCCTAGTGCCGTCAATAGTACGGATAAGAAGACATTCAGCCAGCGGTTCTTTAATGAACTTGTAATAAGTTGAAAATCATTCATCGGCCGACCTCCAAAACTGTATCAAAGCGTTCTTTTATACGCGCGTCATGTGTGGCAGCAATGATAGATGCGCCTGTCACCTTGGCTTGTTCAAAGATTAGGTTCATAACATGATCGGCATTTTTGTCGTCTAAGGCAGATGTAGGCTCATCCGCAAAAATGACGGATGGTTTATTCGCAAGCGCACGCGCGATTGCTACCCTTTGCGCCTGTCCATGGCTAAGGTCTTTGGCTTTTTGGTGCGAAAATTCTGATAAGTCTAAAGCATTAAGCAAAAAGTCGATGTGGCCCCTGTCTTTGTTGTGCTGCGCTAAGCTAATGTTTTGCAGCGCAGTTAAATGCCCAATGAGATTAAGTTTTTGGAAGATAAAACCGAAATTACTGGCTCTTAAATGGTCTAACTGTTTGGCGGATAACTGCGTATAGCTTTGACCATTGAAGATAATATCACCGGCGGTTATGGGCATTAAGCCTGAAATCAAGTTTAACAATGTCGATTTACCGCAGCCTGACGGTCCAATAAGAAGCAGGTGCTTATGATTATCGATCTCCAGTAAGCTAGGGATCAATTCAGCTTGGGTAAAGTTGTCATGCATCAAATTTTGTATTTGGAAAAGCATATTTAGAAGCTTCTTAATTGTTAAACTTAATGACTGTTATAATATAACAACATATTTTATCAAGTGTAATCACATGCAAAGAATAAAACTGCGTTTACTTGATTTTTTTCTTCATACCTTTACTTATGTGCGCATATAAGTGAAAATTCTTTCACATTTAGTGGATAATCAACGAACCACAATAAATTAATACAATGTAGCCCGAACAATAGAAAGATTTGCGAATGCCATTAGATATTCAGCCAGGACAAGAATTTATTAAGTCAAAAGCCGCAGTGGCATGGGCTGCGGGAGAACCGCTTCAGATAGAGGAAGTGGATGTACAGCTTCCCAAAAAAGGGGAGGTGCTTGTTCGTATTGTTGCCACAGGCGTGTGTCATACAGATGCATTTACGTTGTCTGGTGAAGATCCTGAAGGTGTTTTTCCTTCAATCCTAGGCCATGAAGGTGGCGGTATAGTTGAAATGGTTGGAGAAGGTGTAACGAGCGTTAGTGTTGGTGACCATGTTATCCCACTTTACACAGCTGAATGTAGAGAATGTAAGTTTTGCAAGTCTGGTAAAACAAATCTTTGTCAAGCTGTGCGCGCGACACAAGGTAAAGGCCTTATGCCAGATGGCACAACTCGGTTTTACAAAGATGGTCAGCCGATTTACCATTATATGGGCTGCTCAACTTTCTCTGAATATACGGTCTTGCCTGAAATTTCTCTCGCAAAGGTCAATAAAAGTGCATCATTGGAAGAGGTCTGCTTGCTTGGTTGTGGCGTGACAACGGGCATGGGCGCTGTGCTGAACACGGCCAAAGTCGAAGCAGGCAGCACAGTGGCGATTTTTGGTCTCGGCGGTATTGGTCTTTCGGCGATTATCGGCGCGCGCATGGCGGGTGCAGAGCGTATCATCGGCATAGATATCAATGAAAGTAAGTTTGACCTTGCCAACCAACTTGGCGCAACCGATGTCATTAACCCACAAAAATTTGATAGGCCCATTCAGGATGTCATCGTTGAGATGACGGATGGCGGCGTTGATTATTCATTTGAATGCATCGGCAATGTCAATGTGATGCGTCAGGCCTTGGAATGCTGTCATAAAGGTTGGGGCGAGTCGGTGATTATCGGTGTTGCGGGTGCGGGGCAAGAAATCTCGACACGTCCGTTTCAGCTGGTTACAGGCCGCGTATGGAAGGGCAGCGCCTTTGGCGGCGTTAAAGGCCGTACAGAGCTTCCGCAAATCGTCGAGCAATATTTGGCGGGCGAGTTTGGCCTTAAAGATTTTATCACACACACTATGGGGTTAGAGGCCATTAACGATGCTTTCGATTTGATGCATGAAGGAAAAAGCATCCGCAGCGTCATTCATATGAATAAATAATCACCTTTAAACTGGAGAAAAACGTGTTGGAGCTTTTGAAAAAGAACAAGGTTTTTGATGGTTGGCATGAGCAATATACCCATGCCTCCCAAACATTAAATTGCAAAATGCGTTTTTCTATTTATCTGCCCCCACAGGCAGATGCACAACAACCCGTCCCTGTTTTATATTGGTTATCAGGCCTGACCTGTACCGATGAAAACTTCATGCAGAAGGCTGGTGTTTTTCAGGCCGCAGCTCAACATGGTATTGCGGTCGTCGCGCCAGATACAAGCCCGCGCGGTGATGATGTAGCGGATGATGATGGTTATGATTTAGGAAAAGGTGCTGGGTTTTATGTCGATGCGGTTGAACCGCCATGGAAAGAGCATTATCAAATGTATAGCTACATAACGAAAGAGCTTTCCATGTTAATAGAAAGCTCTTTTCCTGTGTCTGATGTTAGGTCTATTTCAGGGCACAGTATGGGCGGCCATGGGGCGCTAACAATTGGTTTGAAAAATCAAGATGCCTACCGTTCAATATCTGCGTTTAGCCCTATATGTAACCCGATAAATTGCCCTTGGGGGAAGAAAGCTTTTACAGCTTATCTAGGCGAAGAAACGAATATTTGGAAACAATATGATGCCTGCGAGATCATTAAACACACCAAAGTAACACGACCAGTTCTTGTTGATCAGGGGACTCAGGATGAATTCCTCTTAGAACAGCTCCATCCAGAAGCGCTAGAGCAAGTAGCCACAGCGCAAGGCGCTGATATAACTATTCGTTACCAACCCGATTATGACCATAGCTATTTCTTTATAGCTAGCTTCATAAGCGAACATATCAAGTTCCACGCCCAGAATATGGCCATCACTGATGTGCAAGTTACACTGAATCCTGTTTTGTGATTTAGCACTATATTAATAAAGCCTATAAAAACAGCCTAAATTTCTATTTCCTTCATATCTTACAATAAGATAGGGGTAGTGTCGCAAAATTTAACTAAGCTTGAGAACGCCCTCTAAACACGGTTTATCTCACCGTAGCCAAGCGATAAAACTGCTCTGCTGGCGACAGGTTTTGATCTCTATACTTTATAAATTGTAGTTGTTTCTTCTTAATCATATTCATCAGTTCAATTCCCGCTAACGTCCTTGACGCAGTATGCATTTTCCTGAAGGACCCCATGGGGTTAGTAATGCGTTTAATATGACGATGATCTTGCTCAACAACATTGTTGAGATACTTAACCTGCCGGATGAGAAACGGCCGCTTGCCTGTCAGCCATCCAGGCTTATTAAAGCTTTCTAACGCGGCCATATTAGCGCCGCTCTTATCTATATTGATACGTAGTGGTCTCCTATTAGACAAGAAGGCTTTTCGGAAGAAAGCTCTAGCTGCCGCTTTGTCGCGTCTCTTTGAGACCATAAATTCCACTGTTGCGCCGTATTTATCAACGGCACGGTAAAGGTAATACCATTTCCCTTTAATCTTGATATAGGTTTCATCCATGCGCCAGCTCCGGTGAATAGGGCGCTTATACTTTCTAGCCTTCTTGTCAAGAAGAGGGGCGTAATGCAGCACCCAGCGGTTAAGCGTCGCGTGATCAATATCAAAGCCGCGCTCGGCCATCATCTCCTCAATATTGCGATAGCTGAGTGCATATGCAACGTACCAACGAACACATTGCAGAATGATGAATTTGGGATAGTGACGGCCAGAGAAAGAGATCATGGGAAGCTCCTATTGCAAGACAGGGCCATTATACCTTAAAATCAAATATAATTTGAGAGTGTTAAACTTTGCGACACTACCCGAAAACCGATTAACGGTTGAGAGACTCAAAGACTGTGCCGATGTTTTGGGCGTTTCTATGAATTACTTCTTCATCGATAAAAATGGCCCTTTCAATACCGAGGATAATGAGCTTCTTCAGCTTGTAAGCGAATTTTACAGCGTTCCGAGTGACGTCAGAGTTGAATTTTTAGCTTTAGTGCGAAAACTCCGGCAGTTTTCGCAGCAATATCAAAATTCCTATAGTGAAGTGGAGGAGACTGATTGATGAATGTCATAAAGTATACAATTTCAGCTCTTCTGGCTGTATTCGTTTTAAGTCCTTCCTCTGGCTATTCTGCCAGCCAAGACGCTTGTGCGATTTGGATATGTTTGCCAGGAGGGTTTCCATCAGGATGCAGCGGTGCTTACAGCGAATTTAAAAAACGTATCAAAAAGGGCAGAGATCCGCTTCCAAGGCTATCGTCATGTACGACCGGCCCAAATGGAGAAAAGGTAGATGGTCATTATCAGCTTGGATATGAGAGGTTTGAGCCATGCGATGATGGTTATGTTCTGCGTGAACGATCGCAGGGATATAGAGCTATTGAGGGAGCTTGTTACAGGCAATTCTGTGCGCCGTCACAATTTCAGGATAATTCAAGCTGTCAAAACTATACTGCGGTTTTAAGGCCTAAGCCATATTACGTGAAAATGTGGGTGAATGGTGATTATTTGGGGCAATATTTTTATTAGAAATTAGCAATGCTGAGTTTAATTGTTGATTTAGTAACTCTTCAGTGATAATGTGATCACTATGAGCAAGTTTATTTTACTATTTACAGCATTTACTATGATCGTCTCCGTGACGGTCTGCGCTTCGCATGCTGCTCATGCCAGTGTTGATACGGACACGGAAATCTCCATAAGCGTTGATGCCGACAGCTCAGAGGATACCTCCCTGGGCAGTAATGGCTGCGATATGTCTTGCGGAGGATGTTGTATCCATCATGCTATTGACACTTCTCACAGCAACAACCTAGCCTCTGCAGGTCAAGGAAAGCCGCTTATGCCCGATACCACTCTGTTTGTATCGGATGTTATTTACGGCCTCAAACGCCCTCCCAGATCATAATTATATAAGGCGTAGTGTATCCGCTTTTTGGCTAACGCCATAAGCGGGGCAATTTTACGACCTTATTTCTCAAGACTGCGCTTTGAGCCTAAGCGCCGCCTTACCCCCTTATTGACTCAAAAAAGGAAAACACGATGAAAAAACTACTCTATACTTCTGCGTTGGCTGTTCTTTTGTGGCAACCGACACTCGCTGGAGCCGAGACGCTGGATAAACAGGCGGCACTCCAGAGAGCTTTGCAGAACAACCCGACCTATAAGGCGGCGCTGGCGAATATTGATGCGGCGGACGGATCACGCCTTCAGGCCTCTTTACCACCGAACCCCGATGCCGTTTTTGAGATTGAAAACTTCGCCGGAGAGGATGAAAATGAAGGTTTTGACGGCGCTGAACTCACACTTGGCATTGAGCAAACAATTGAGATGGGCGGCAAGCGTAGCAACCGCACCAAGGTTGCCGATTTTTCATTTCAAATATCAAAAGAACAAGCCAAAGCGCAAGCCTTAAGTCTTCTGGCGGAAACCGAATATGCTTTTATTCGCGTGGCGGTGGCGCAGGAGCGCATGGCACTGGCCGATAAGCGCCTTGATTTGGCCGATAAAACCCACAGCATCGTTAAAAAACGCATTGGCGCTGCAAAAGCAGCAGACATTCAACACACCAAAGCCGATATTGAACGGGCAGCGGCAGAAGTTGAAAAGCGTAAAACGCAAAAGGAACTGGTGACGGCACAGAATGATCTGGCGCGGTTGCTGGGGGTTATGGATGCGTCCGGTCTTGATATTGAAACCGATTTAGGCGCATTGCCCGATCTGATTGAGAAGCAAGCGCTTCTCGATGCTTTAAAAAATGCCCCGCAATCACAGGCACAGGAATTTGCCAAAATGCAAGCGCGATCGTCTCTTGATTTGGCGCGATCGCAGGGCGTTCCTGATCCGACCTTTGGTCTGGGTGTCCGGCGTTTTAATGAAAATGACAGCACGGCTCTGGTCGCGAGCCTGTCCTTTCCCATCCCCGTTTTTAACCGCAATCAGGGCGGCATTGCCGAAGCCAAGGCCAATATGATCAAGGCCGATGCGCAAAGCTATGCTGCCGGATTGTCTTTACGGCAATCCGCAATTCAGGCATGGGAAAGCCTCGCTTCCTCACTGGAAGAAACCAGCCGTTATCAGAACGAGATTATTCCAAGCGCACGTAAAGCTTACAGCCAAGCCGATGACGGATATGGACGCGGTGCTTTTACGTTTCTGGATCTGCTTGATGCGCAGCGCACTTTGTATGAAGTGCAGGAAGCGCGTCTGGACAGCCTGTTAAGCGTTTATGAAGCCAAGGCACAAACCGATTTTCTGATGGGAACGCATAAGCCTCTTATCGAAAAGCTCTCTCAAGCACATATGAAAGGACAAACCAATGAATAGAAAATATTTAACACTTGTAGTCATGGGGCTTGCGCTATTTGCGTGGCAACTGACACCAGTCATGATCGGCTCTGCAAAAGCGGAAACGGAATTCCATGACGATCACGGAGGCCATGACGAGCAAAAAGGCCACGGCCATGATGACGGGCATGAGCATGAAGATGGTCACGATGAAACCGATGGCGACGATCACAGCGATGATCATGCCGAGGATGGTGATTCACATGACGACCACGGGCATGATAGCCATGAAAAAGAAGACAGCCACGATGATCACGGCCATGGCGGTCATGATGATCATGGCGATGAACACGGCGAACATGAGGAAGGTAAAGCCGAAATTTCGCCCGATGCTGCCAAGTTGACAGGCATTCAGGTTCAACAGGCCGGATCTGCTCTTGTGGCGATGACAACGCCGCTGACCGGACGCATTACACTGAATGAAAACACAACCGCCAATGTCCGCGCACGCTTTCCAGGCTTTGTGAAAGCTGTGCATGTTAATCTGGGCGATACAGTGACAAAAGGCCAGAAACTGGCAACGGTTGAGAGCAATGAAAGCCTGAAAATCTATAGCGTCACCGCACCGATTGATGGTGTGATCCTAAGACGCGAAACCAATATTGGTGATGTTACGGATGGCAAGGAGCTGTTCGTGATTGCTGACCTTTCAACGGTCTGGGCGAAATACCACATCTTCCCGCGTGATGTTGCCAATATTAAAAAAGGCCAGCCCGTGGTGGTGCATACATTGGATGAAAAAACGAGCCAGAACGCGCAAATCTCCATGCTGTTCCCGACCACCGATGCATTGAGCCAGACGGTGATTGCGATTGCAGAGCTTCCCAATGAAAACGGCGTGTGGCGACCAGGCATGACAATTGAAGGCGATATTAAGGTTGGTGAAAAACAGGCCGCTATCGCTGTACCGCGCGATGCCCTTCAATTTATGGAAGACCAGCAAGTCGTGTTTGTAAAAAGTGGCAACACGTATGAACCACGCCCTGTGAGCGTGGGTATGACCGGAACGGATAACGCCGAGATCACCTCCGGCCTGAAACGCGGCGAAACCTATGTGAGCGCCGGAAGCTTTGTCATTAAGGCCGATATCCTAAAAGGTACAGCCGCCCACGAACATTAAATCTCCCGCGATATAGAGGATACACCCAATGCTTGAGAACATTATTAAACAATCAATCGCTCACAGATGGCTGGTTTTGATATCAGTCCTGGCGATTTGCGCCCTTGGAATTTACAATTTTAACCGCCTGCCGATTGATGCCGTACCGGACATCACGAACGTGCAGGTGCAGATCAATACTGCAGCAGACGGGTACTCCCCCCTAGAGGTTGAGCAGCGCATCACATTCCCCGTTGAAACCGTGCTGGCTGGCATACCGAAACTGGATTACACACGCTCCTTATCACGCTACGGCCTTTCACAAGTAACCGTGGTGTTTGAAGACGGCACTGACATATTCTTTGCGCGGCAACAAATTGCCGAACGCTTGCAGCAAATTAAAAGCGAAATCCCCGAAGGCTTAGAGCCAATCATGGGGCCAATCAGTACAGGGCTTGGTGAAATCTTTTTCTATACGGTTGAAGCCGAAGACGGCGCACTCAAAGAAGATGGAACGGCCTATACGCCTATGGATCTTTTAACGGTACAAAACTGGATTATTGTGCCGCAACTTCGTAATCTTAAAGGCGTAGTCGAAGTCAACACGATTGGCGGCTATGAACAGCAATTCCACGTCCAACCCTACCCAGATCAGCTCCTGTCTTACGATTTAAGCATTCATGAAGTGATTGAAGCTCTGGAAGCCAATAATGACAATGCCGGAGCCGGATATATCGAGCGCAACGGTGAACAATATCTGGTGCGCATCCCTGGGCAGGTTGAAGGGCTGGAGGATATCCGCAATATTATTGTGACCAAGCGCGATGAGTTGACCATTCGCGTTCAAGACGTAGCCGCCGTGGAACTTGGCGCACCGCTTAGAACGGGCGCAGCCACAGAGAACGGTGACGAAATTGTTCTCGGCACAGCCATGATGCTGATGGGAGAAAACAGCCGTGATGTGTCATATCGCGTAGGTGAAAAACTTAAAGAAGTTGCTGCCAGTCTGCCTGAGGGCGTGATTGTTAAACCGATTTATGACCGTACGACTTTGGTTGAAAAAACCATCAAAACGGTTGAGAAAAATCTGGCTGAAGGCGCATTGCTGGTCATTGTTATTCTGTTCCTTCTTCTGGGGAATTTCCGCGCGGCTCTCATTACAGCCCTCGTGATCCCGATTGCCATGCTTATGACGATTACAGGCATGGTGGAAAACAAGGTGTCGGGGAATTTGATGAGCCTCGGCGCTTTAGATTTTGGCTTGATCGTCGATGGTGCAGTGATCATTATTGAGAACTGTCTGCGGCGTTTTGGTATGGAACAGCATAAATTAGGGAGACTTCTTACAAAAGAAGAACGCTTTAATTTGGCCTCGAAAGCTACCGCTGAAGTGATTAAGCCCAGCATTTTCGGGATTTTGATTATCACTGTGGTGTATTTGCCAATCTTCTCGCTGACAGGCGTGGAAGGCAAGATGTTCCATCCGATGGCCTTCACGGTTGTTGTGGCTTTGCTCTCGGCAATGGTGCTGTCCATTACCTTCGTGCCAGCCGCTGTTGCAACCTTCATCACAGGCAAGGTGCATGAAAAAGAAAACATCGCCATACGCGGGGCAAAAAAGGCTTACGAGCCGATGCTGCGCTGGAGTATCGCGCATCCCTTACCGATTATTACAGTTGCAATCGCGCTTGTGGTGATCAGTATGTTTTCAGTGACAAAGATGGGATCGGAGTTTGTCCCTAATCTGGATGAAGGGGATATTGCTATTCAAGCCCTGCGGGCACCCGGTACCTCTCTGACAGAATCCGTGAGGATGCAATCCTTCATGGAAAAGATGCTGGTGCGCGACTTCCCTGAAGTGGACACGGTGATCGCAAGGATCGGTACAGCAGAAGTTGCCACCGATGCGATGCCACCTAATATTGCCGATACTTATGTTTTGCTAAAAAAGCGTGAAAAATGGCCTGACCCATCTAAACCCAAAGAAAAGCTGGTTGAAGAAATGGAGGTGGCTTTGGAAGCTATCCCAGGCAGTAACTATGAGTTTTCACAACCCATTCAGCTTCGCTTTAACGAACTAATTTCAGGGGTGCGTAGCGATGTGGCTGTAAAGATCTACGGCGATGATCTTGATCAGCTTGTTAAATCTGCAAATGATGTGTTGGAAGTTGTCCAGAACATAGAAGGCGCAGCGGGTGCAAAAGTTGAACAAGTGACGGGATTGCCTGTTTTAAGCATCGTGCCTGATCGAAAACGCATGGACCTTTACGGCCTGAATATCGCTGATGTACAGGAAATTGTACAAACCGCGATGGGTGGGCGCGAGGCCGGAACGGTCTTTGAAGGTGATAGACGCTTTGATCTGGTGGTGCGTTTGCCGGAATCGTTACGCACCGATATTGACGCATTAGATCGTTTGCCCATCCCACTCCCCAATGGTGAACAAGAAGGTGTCGATGAAACGCCTGATTATGTGCCTTTAGGCGAAGTGGCCGATATCTCGATTATTTATGGCCCGAATCAGGTTAGCCGCGAGAACGGAAAACGCCGGATTGTTGTAACCTCTAATGTAAGAGGACGTGATTTGGGAAGCTTTGTTGGAGATATCCGTGAACAAGTTTCAGCCAATGTTCAATTGCCTTCTGGATACTGGACAGAATATGGAGGCACGTTTGAGCAGTTGATCTCTGCCAAACAGCGGCTTTCGATTGTCGTGCCGATCTCGCTTCTCTTGATTTTTGGGTTGCTTTTTATGGCCTTTAATTCTGGTCGTGCGGCATTGCTAATTTTCTCTGGCGTTCCCTTGGCGCTCACAGGTGGTATAGCAGCTCTGTGGTTGCGGGATATCCCGCTTTCGATATCCGCAGGTGTTGGTTTTATTGCGCTTTCAGGTGTGGCTGTATTAAACGGTGTGGTGATGCTGTCTTTTATCCGCGATCTGGAAAAACAGGGCAAGCCATTACAAGAGGCTATCATCGAAGGCGCGCTCACGCGGCTGCGTCCAGTGCTTATGACGGCATTAGTGGCCAGCCTCGGCTTTGTCCCTATGGCGCTCAATACAGGCGCAGGCGCGGAAGTGCAAAGACCGCTGGCGACCGTTGTGATTGGCGGGATTATATCCTCCACCATCCTGACATTGCTGGTGCTGCCAGCTCTCTACAAATGGTTTCCCAGTCGCTTTAGTATCCGCCGCAAGGCAAAACCCCAACCAACCCATACAGAAGGTTAAAGATGGAATGTAAACTTCTTAAAAAGCACCGCGGCATATATGCTGCGGTGCTTTTAGCAATATTAGTCATCGTTTCAGATCGCATAATTGAACAGGCCGTTTCACTGTATCTGCAGCATTCGGGAGGGGTCATAAAAATCACCCCATTCTTTAATCTGGTCTGGACGGGCAATGATGGTATCAGTTTTGGGATGTTGCAGGGGCTTCCGTATGGTCAATGGCTGCTTTCATTCATGGCGCTCATCATCACTGGCTTCTTCTTTATTTGGCTGCTAAGGACGAAATCACTATGGGTATGCTGCGCTCTGGGGCTGCTTATCGGCGGCGCTTTAGGCAATACATTTGAACGGCTGTACTATGGTTATGTGATAGATATCTTGGACTTCCATTTTGCCGGATATCACTGGCCAGCCTTTAATTTAACAGACAGTGTTATTTTTATAGGGGTATCATTGCTAATATATTATGAACTTAAAAGTCCCGAACATTCAAATAATAAAGGGAACAAAAATTATGGCTGATAATTGTGGCGACTCATGTGGCAATCAAAATTTTGATGGTATGACACAAACGTATAAACGCATCCTTTGGATTATTGTTGCAATTAATGGCGTGATGTTTTGTGTTGAAATTATTGCAGGATTTTTAGCTGACTCTACAGCGCTAAAAGCCGATGCCCTTGATTTTCTGGGAGACACTGCAACCTATGGAATCACACTCTTGGTTTTAGGAAAATCGCTGGAATTAAGAGCAAAAGCGGCTTTGTTAAAAGGTTTAAGCCTTGGAGCAATGGCTTTATTTGTTTTGTGTTTTACGCTTTATCGCACAATTGTAATCGGAGAGCCTGAGCCGATGACAATGAGCGGTATCGGTGTTCTCGCATTCATTGCCAATATGATTAGTGTCTTTTTGCTTTTAAAATATCGTGAAGGCGACTCCAATATAAAATCGGTTTGGTTGTGTAGCCGAAATGATGCAATAGGTAATATAGCTGTAATTTTGGCAGGTTTAGGTGTTTTTGCAAGCGGCACGGTATGGCCCGATATTGTCGTTGCATTTATTATTGCAGGGTTATTTATGCATTCCTCGGTCAAAATCATTTTACAAGCCCGCAAAGAATTAAAAGAGAGTAGAAGTTAATGGGACACGGACATTCACACAAAGACAAGAAAAGCGAGATCAAAAATGGCAATGACCATGTCCATGGTGGACTTTTCGGTGCTCGTAGTGAATTGATCTTTGCTATTTTGAGTGGTGTATTTCTTTCAAGTGGATGGCTGCTGGAAACTTTTACAGAATTTTCTGACGAGATATCTTTGCTGTTCTATATCACTGCATATGTTTGTGGTGGCTATTATACTGTTACAGAAGCGATTGATAAAATCAGAGCGGGTAAGTTTGAGATTGACTTTTTAATGCTTGTGGCCGCTGCTGGCGCGGCAACATTAGGTGCTTGGGCTGAAGGTGCGCTTTTATTATTCTTGTTTAGCATAGGTCATGCCTTGGAAGGTTATGCAATGGGACGTGCGAAGCGTGCGATTGAAGAACTGTCCGAATTAGCCCCGAGAACAGCTCGTGTTCGACGAAATGGAAATGAAACAGAAATACCAGTTGAAGAGCTTATTATTGGTGACATTGTGGTTGTTAAACCCGATGAACGTGTTCCTGCCGATGGCTTTGTCATCTTGGGAGAGTCAAGTGTTAATCAGGCTCCAATTACCGGCGAGAGTGTTCCTGTAGATAAGCAACCAGTCAATGATGTAAAACGTGCTGCTGAAGATCCAGAATCATTGTCTCAAAACCATCGCGTATATGCAGGAACAATCAATCAAGCGGGAGCATTGGAAATACAGGTTACGAAAATTGCCTCAGAAAATACACTCTCTCGTGTGGTAACGATGGTTAGTGAAGCCGAAACACGCGTATCACCAACTCAAAAATTTACAAAAAAATTTGAAAAATACTTTGTACCTTCAGTTATTATTTTGGTTGTTATTTTGTTGTTTGCGCCGCTTGTATTGGACGAAAATTTCAGTGAATCTTTTTATCGTGCGATGGCGGTGCTCGTGGCCGCTAGCCCTTGCGCTTTGGCAATAGCAACACCTAGTGCGGTTCTTAGCGGTGTTGCACGCGCAGCAAAAGGGGGCATATTAATTAAAGGGGGCGGCCCATTAGAAAGCCTAGGTATGCTTGATGCCGTTGCTTTTGATAAAACAGGAACACTAACCGAAGGCGAACCAAAAGTAGTCGATATACGCACAGGAGAAGGCATTGATGAACAGGAGTTGCTTAGAACCACAATTGCGGTGGAAGATTTAAGCAAGCATCCATTAGCCAAAGCAGTCGTCCGGGATGGCAAAGAACGATTGTTGGCAATCGCCGATTGCACTTCTTCGAGTTTGAAAGATGATCTAATCGCAACAGATTTGAAAAGTATCACCGGACGAGGAATTCAAGCGGTTGTTGAGGGTGAACTGGTTCATATCGGTAAAGATGATTTATTTGAAGAAGTCGAGGGCACTCCGCTTCCCGATGAAATACGCAATATAGCTGCGCGTCTTGAAGAAAATGGTCGTACCACGATGATTATTCGGCGTGGGAATCGATATTTAGGCGTTATCGGATTGATGGATACTCCGCGCGAAGCAGCAAAGCGAACAATATCGAAGTTGAGAGAGCTTGGTATTAAGCAAATGATTATGATTTCCGGCGATAATCAGCATGTCGCAGACGCAGTGGCTAAAGAAGTGGGGCTTGATGAAGCCAGAGGCGAACTCATGCCCGAGGATAAAGTTAACGAAATTAAAAGATTGCAAAGTGATGGGGGCGTTGCAATGGTAGGGGATGGTGTCAACGATGCGCCTGCGATGGCATCTGCTACGGTTGGGATTGCGATGGGAGCTGCTGGAAGCGATGTCGCTTTAGAAACTGCAGATATAGCCCTTATGGCTGATAATCTTGATCATTTACCATTAGCTATCGGACTAAGCCGATCAACGCGCCGCATTATACAGCAAAATTTATGGATGAGTTTGGGTATGGTTGCCTTCTTGGTACCGGCCACGATTCTAGGTTTGAATATTGGTCCTGCTATAATGCTACATGAAGGCAGTACGTTAGTGGTTGTCTTTAATGCATTACGCTTATTAGCATATCGCCAATGATTTTTATGGAACATTAATTAAAAGAGTAAGAACAAAATGGGACACGGACATTCACACGGCAATCCATCTGAGATAGGTGAGAGACGCTTATGGTGGGCAGTAGGAGCAAATATTCTCCTCACTCTAGCTCAAATTATTGGAGGCATAATCTCTGGTAGTTTATCTCTGATTGCTGACGCGTTGCATAACTTCAGCGATGCGGCCTCTCTATTAATTGCCTTGGTAGCAATTCGTATTGGCCGTAAACCACCAGATAAATTTAAAACTTTTGGATATAAACGTGCTGAAACTGTTGCAGCATTAATCAATTTAACAACTTTGATTATTATTGGGCTTTACCTTTGTTATGAAGCGATTATGCGTTTTATGTCGCCTGAACCTATTGCCGGATGGACAATTGTTATCGTTGCCGGAATTGCTTTAATTGTTGATGTGTTTACTGCGCTGCTAACATACAGCCAATCAAAGACTAGCATGAATATCAAGGCGGCTTTTCTGCATAATGTCACGGATGCATTGGCTTCAGTCGGAGTGATCATTACCGGCACGTTGATTTTACTATATGGCTGGATCTGGACGGATGCTGCTATGACGCTGATTATTTCCGGCTACGTTTTGTGGCAAGGGTTTACTGAAATTCCGAAAGTTATTCATCTGCTCATGGAAGGGACACCGGAGGGTGTGCATATTCAAGAAGTGACCGTTGCTATGGAGAACGATAAAGGTGTGGCAGGTGTCCACCATGTTCATATTTGGCAACTAGACGAACACCGTAATGCTCTAGAGGCACATGTTGTTTTGAGTGAAAGCACAGGAATGGACGATTTGAAAGCCCGCCTGAAACAAATGCTGCATGAAAAATTCGAGATTGAACATTCGACTTTAGAATTTGAAAATAAGGACTGCAATAAAAAGTGACACATGTTTTTTTAAAAAATTAGGTTTTGATTTTAGATTCTAAGACAACAATTCTAAAACGTTGTCTACGTAATCTATTTTTTCTATGTCTTATATTGTTTCGGAAATGCTTTCTTTCTTAAGAAACATGTAGCTCTGATTGGAGCCTTTTTCCTCCTCAATTGGGATATTAAATTTCGGAATATCGTTTTCCTGATGTTTAATTTTGGCACTATCGACGCAGAACTATAGCGGATTTAAAAAATTCTTGAAGGGGCATGTTATCGAGTTCCACATGTGTCGTTGCAATATAGAGAAATAATACCTGCGAAAATTTTTAGGTTATTTTGAAACTTAACCCACATTTTGTGAAAATGTGGGTTAAATGTGATTATTTATGGCAATATTTTTTATTAATATTGATCTTAAAGAAATTATTTAACGAAAGCTTTAAATGACATAAGTTGTATGTTTTTCATTTTCACTTTTAAACTCTTTAATTTCAATATCGTAGATGTTTTCTAAATTGCTTTTTGTTAAATTTTTTACTTGCTCTTTCAAGCTTCCTGATTTCATAAGAAATAATTGGTTCGCAATTGCGCAGGCATAGTTTATGTCATGCACAACACAAAGGATGCTTAATGATTTTGACCTTGCCCCCTAAAATCGGTCCATTTTTTGAGTTAGGAATTGG